>Ga0210403_10000689_pt1 | contig 34365 bp, 18 predicted proteins | sample IncBWC19MmetaG_FD_150863 | JGI IMG/M metagenome (GOLD analysis project Ga0210403, IMG submission 150863) | Forest soil microbial communities from Barre Woods Harvard Forest LTER site, Petersham, Massachusetts, United States - Inc-BW-C-19-M | ecosystem: Environmental > Terrestrial > Soil >...
CAGAAGGCGGCGGCGGTCAGCGTGGCCCAGACCAACCTCGATCACACGATCATCCGGGCGCCGATCGATGGCGTGGTTGTCAGCCGCAACGTGGATATCGGCCAGACGGTGGCCGCGTCGTTGCAGGCGCCGACGCTGTTCACCATCGCCCAGGACCTCACAAAAATGCAGGTCTACACCAAGACGGATGAATCCGACGTGGGACAGATCAAGCCTGACCTGCCGGTCACCTTCAAGGTAGACGCTTTCCCCAACGACCAGTTTCGGGGACACGTCTCGCAGATTCGCATGAACGCCACCACAGTCCAGAACGTGGTGACCTATGACACAATCATTGACTTTGAAAATCCTGAACTGCGGCTCTTTCCGGGGATGACTGCCTACGTCACCATTCCGGTGGCCATCGCCCGCGATGCCGTGAAAGTACCCAACGCCGCCCTGCGCTATAAACCGGATCTCAAGCCGGAAGAGATGAAGACCCTGTATACCAAGGCCGGCATCACGATGAATATGGGCGCGGCCGGTAGCAGCGCGAAGCGCACTGGGCCTCCCGAGGGCGCACCGCGGCCGCCGGGCGCCGGCGGAGAGCAGAAGAAAGAAACCCGCACCACCAACGATGTCACAGTGGTCTGGAAGATGCTTGCGGAAAACAAGATGGAGCCGGTGCAGATTCGCACCGGCATCACCGACCACACCACGACCCAACTGCTGCAAGTACTGAAAGGCGATTTAAAGGAAGGCGATGTGCTGCTCACCGGGTCTAACAAGGGAACGGCCAACCGTATGGGGTCGAGTCCTCTAGGTGGGCCGCCGCGCGGTCGATAACCCAAAGGCAGTTAGCCGCGAATTAACGCGAATGGGGATTTGGCCACGAATTGACACGAATGGGAATTGGGTTTTGTTGTTCGCGAATCGTCTCAGACCGCGAGATTTTTTGGGATATCGATTCACAATAATATGGTGAACATGGTTGCCAGCGTGGTTACGCCGGCGGAGAAAGGTGGCGAGGCCGGCACTCTGATCCGCGTGGAGGATGTCCACAAGTATTATCAGTTGGGCGATAACCGCGTCCATGCGCTGCGGGGCGTGAGCTTGCAGATCGTGCGCGGAGAATTTGTTGCGGTGATGGGCGCGAGCGGCAGCGGCAAATCGACGTTCATGAATATTCTGGGCTGCCTTGACCAGCCGTCGAGCGGCCGCTACTTCCTCGAAGACACCGATGTTTCGACGCTGGAAAAGAAACAATTGGCTTCCATCCGCAACCAGAAGATCGGTTTCGTCTTTCAGGGATTCAACCTGCTCGCCCGCACCACCGCCCTGGAAAATGCCGAGCTACCCGCCTTCTATGCGCGGGTGCCGCAGGCAGAACGGGTGCGGCGGGCCACTGCCGCCCTGGAGATGGTTGGCCTGGGCAACCGCCTGGACCACTTCCCTTCCCAGCTTTCCGGCGGCCAACAGCAGCGCGTGGCCATCGCCCGGGCGCTGGTCAACGAGCCGGCCATTCTGCTGGCCGATGAGCCTACGGGCAACCTTGACAGCCGCACTTCCGTCGAAGTCATGGAGATCCTGCAGAGACTCAACCAGGAGCGCGGCCTGACCATCGTGCTGGTCACACATGAGCATGATATTTCCGATTTCTGCAAGCGCTCCGTGATATTCCGTGACGGCAAGCTGAAGAAAGACGAACTCATCGTGAATCGCGCCATCGCCAAAGAAGTGCTCAAGACACTGCCCTCCGTGGAGGAAGAAGCGTGAACGAGATTGCCGCCACAGTCCGTCTGGCGCTGCGCGCCCTGGCCCGCAACAAACTGCGTTCCGGCCTCACGATGCTGGGCATCATCATCGGCGTGGGCGCGGTGATCGCCATGGTGGCCCTGGGCCAGGGGGCGCGCGACAAAGTACAACAGCAGATCGCGGCCATGGGTTCCAATATGCTTTTTGTCGGCTCGGGCACCATGAACCGGGGCGGAATCCACATGGGCATGGGCAATACCAAGACGCTGTTGATCGAAGACGTGCGCGCGATCGCGCGCGAATGTCCATCGGTGGCCCTGGCCGCGCCCGGCACCGGGGCCGGCGTGCAGATGGTGTTCGGCAACGATAATTGGGGAACGCGGGCCACGGGCACGGAGCCGCAGTTCTTTGATATCCGCGAGTGGCCCACGCGCGAAGGCACGATTTTCAGCGATGAAGATGTGCTCACCGCCGCCAACGTGGTGGTGATAGGCGAAACCGTGCGCAAGAACCTGTTTGGCGCCACGGACCCGCTGGGTGAGACTGTGCGCATCGCTAACCTGCCGTTCAAGGTCATCGGAGTGCTGACCGCCAAGGGCCAGGGGGCAGCTATGGGTGACGACCAGGATGACGCCGTCTTCATGCCAATCACCACCCTGCAGAAGAAGATCACGGGGCAGACATGGCTCCGGTTTATCTCTGTTTCCGCCCGCTCGAAGGAGCAGACTTTTTCAGCCCAGCAACAGATGGAAGCGCTGCTGCGCGACCGTCACAAAACGAAGGCCGATCAGGATGACGACTTCTTTGTCCGCAATCTGGCTGACCTGGCGGCCGCCGCCGATGAAGCCGGACGCATCATGACACTGCTGTTGGCCCTGGTGGCCAGCGTATCGCTGCTGGTGGGCGGCATCGGCATCATGAATATCATGATGGTTTCGGTAACCGAACGTACACGGGAAATCGGCCTGCGCATGGCCATCGGGGCCACCGAAGGCGACGTGCAGCGCCAGTTCCTGATCGAGGCCATCACGCTGAGCACCATCGGGGGCGCCCTGGGCATTGTCATCGGCGGCACGGTTTCTCTGCTGTTGCCCTACATCCTGAGCTGGGAGACTACGGTCTCGATGGCTTCGCTGGTCATCGCCGTCGCCTTTTCCATGGGGGTGGGCGTGTTCTTTGGCTACTTCCCGGCCCGGAAGGCAGCGCGTTTGAATCCCATTGAGGCGTTGCGTTACGAATAGTATGTAAGTATGACGTCTCCGGCCAGCCCAACCCGCCCTTCGTGGAAACCCCTGCTTCAGGGAAGCGCCGCAGCTCCCGCACTGTCTTCTATAAGTGAGATCGCAGATACGTTGCAGGCGGAAATGGAAAACATCCGGCAGCAGTCTGCGACGCCCGGCGCTTCCGGCCTCTTCTCTTCCGCATTTCAATTGGGAGAAGGCGCGGCCGGCATCGCAGTATTTTTCGCATACCTGCACCACACCGGCATGAGGAGCGGGGCCCGTGAGACGGCCTTCCAATTTCTTGAGATTGCTACCGACGCGCTGGCAAACCAACCCATGGAGCCTGCTTTGTTCAGCGGATTCACCGGCGTTGGCTGGGCCGCTCGGCACGTGAACGAACTGCTGGGAAACTCCGCTAACGATCTGACGGAAGAGCTCGACCTGGCGCTGGAAAAATATGTCAGCCAGGGCCCATGGAAACAAGACTTTGACCTGATCAGCGGGCTGGCCGGGTTTGGGGTCTACTGCCTGGAGCAATCTGGTTCGGTGGCCGCCCACCGGGCGCTGACGCTGATTGTCGAGCGGCTCGATGAAATAGCGGAGCACACGGGTTCCGAAACCACATGGTTTACGCCACCCGAGCTGCTGATAGAAGCACAACGCAAAGACTATCCCGAGGGCTACTACAATCTCGGCGTGGCCCATGGAGTACCGGGCATCATCGCTCTGCTGGGCCGGACTTATCATGCAGGGGTCGCCCCCAAGAAATCTATGGAGCTTCTGGAGCGCGCCGTGACCTGGCTCTTGCGTCAACGCTTGCCTGCCGACAAGCACTCTAGTTTTCCGACCTTCCTGCTTCGCAATCTTCCGCCCCAGGATTCCCGGCTCGGGTGGTGCTACGGAGACGGAGGCGTATCGGCGGCCTTGATGCTGGCGGCGCGCTGCGCGGGGCGTGAATCGTGGGAGACGGAAGCGCTAAACGTTGCCCGCAAGGCCGCCCGGCGCGATCCGGAAACCGGCTACATTCGCGATGTATGCTTCTGCCATGGATCGGCGGGGCTGGGACACATCTTCAACCGTTTCTATCAGGCAACCGGCGAAGAAGTATTTTCGGATACGGCCCGCTACTGGTTCGAGCGGACGTTGCAGTTTCGAGACCCGGGTACCGGCGCCGCCGGATATTCCGTGTGGACGGCCAACGATCAACTCGATATTGTCTTCATGGGCCGCATGGGGGTCATCGAAGGTATCGCGGGCGTAGGGCTGGCCCTGCTGGCAGCCACCACCGGCGGCGAGCCTTCCTGGGACAGGATGTTTCAGGTCGATATTCCAATGCGGTGAAGTCCACGACCATCATGAAAGAATTCATACCCTCGGGTTTCTTCGTACTGCGCACGCCTCTGTTTCCTTTGCAGGAATTTCTCGATTTCTCGAAGGGGCTGGCCTGCGCCGAAGTGCTGGCCAAGGGCGGCGATCTGGCGGAAGCATCCGCGAGTGATCGCCGTATACTCCGCGCGCGCCTGCAGGAGATCGCCCGCCGCCCTGAAATTCAGGAAGCCCTGTGGGTGGCTTCGCCCGAATTCTTTGACTCGCTTTCCGCATGGCTTGAAAACGACGACGACCCCGAGGGTGAAAAAGGACAGAGGATCGAGCAGACGTTCTACCGTTATCTGGCGCGCATGTGCAGCCGCCCGACTCCCTTTGGATTGTTTGCCGGATGTTCCGTAGGCATAGTGGGTTCCGAAACGCACCTCGAAATCGGCCCGCGCAGCCAGTATTCGCGGCGCAGCCGTCTCGACATGGAATACCTGTGTAACCTGGCTGACAAGATTACGCTTGACCCCGCCCTGCGCCGGCACATTCTCTTCCGCGCCAACAGCAGCCTATACATGGCAGCCGGCAGATACCACCATACACAGGGCTACATACAAGAGAAAGCGCGCAATTACCGGCTGGTGGCCACCGTACACACGCCCTATCTGGAAGCCACGCTAACGCGGGCAGCCATGGGCGCGACTCCCGTAACATTGGCGTCGGCCTTAGTGCAGGACGATCCGGAAATTTCTTTGGAAGAGGCCGAAGGCTTCATCGGACAGTTGATTGAATCCCAGGTCCTGGCGGCGGAAATTGTTCCACCCATCACCGGACCCGAGCCTATCGACGACATGATCGCGCAGCTCAACCGCCCGGAAACCCTGTCGCTGGGCACGGCCCTCTCCGGCATCTCGGTACGCCTCGAAAAACTTGATGCCGGCCGGCTGAGCAATGACCTCGGCGAGTATCGGGCGATGGTGAGCGCCATCCGCGAGCTGCCGGCGGAATTCCAGGCTGAGCACCTGGTGCAGGTCGATATGATGAAGCCCGCTCCCGAGGCCTGTATCGATCAGCGCCTGATCGCGGAGCTGCAACGCGGCATTGAGCTGCTGCACTCCATACAAGCCCAGCCGAACGATCCCTTCCAGCACTTCAAGAGTGCATTCCAGGAGCGCTACCAGGACCAGCAAGTCCCTTTAGTGCAAGCCCTGGACGAAGAGGTCGGCATCGGCTTTGAAATGAAGGGCGGCCAGGGAAGCGTTGCCGAGCCGCTGATCGACGACCTCAATCTCGCTGGCTCTGAAGATGAGGGAGAAAAAGAAAGCAGCTTCGGCCAACGGGACGCCTTGCTATTGCGGAAGGTCGAAGAGTTGATGCGGGGCCGGGGTACGGTGCATGAGATACCGGTGTTCGAGTTAAACGCCAAGCTCGTGCAGGCCCTAAAAGTCAAAGACCCTGCGCCGCTGCCCGATGCTGTGTCGGTCATGGCAGTGCTGGGCGCGCAGCTTTCCGAAGGCGCAAACGCCCGGCAGTCTATATACCTGCAGAGCGTCAGCGGCCCCTCGGGCGCGGTGCTGCTAGGCCGGTTCTGCCATGCCGATCCCCAGCTCACGGAATACGTGCGCGGCCATCTGCGCACGGAAGAGGCACTGTGCGCGAACAAGGACGCAGTGTTTGCCGAGGTCGTCCATCTGCCGGAAGGGCGCGTCGGCAACGTGCTGTTCCGTCCCATTCTCCGGAAGTATGAAATTCCCTTTCTCGCGAGCTCCCGAGCGCCCGAGGAAGACCAGATTCCAGTGACCGATCTAATGGTTTCCGTGCGCGCGGACCGCGTGGTGCTGCACTCCCGCCGGCTCAGACGTGAGATCATCCCCCGGCTCACTTCCGCCCACGGCTTCATCTATAGCCGCAATCTCAAGACCTACAAGTTCCTATGCCTGCTGCAGATGCAGGGCCTCTCGGCAGGGCTCTTGTGGAGCTGGGGCGCGCTCGAACATCTTGCCTTCCTGCCGCGCGTCGCCTGCGGCAATCTGGTATTCGCGCTGGCCCGCTGGCGGGTGGAAAAGGAAACCCTCGAACAACTGGCCAAACTACAAGGCCACCAGCGTCTGCTTGCCGTCTACAAGTGGCGTACGGCGGCCGGCATTCCGCGCCTGGTTCTGTTGTCGGAATCCGATAACCAGCTTCTGATCGATTTTGAAAATGCTCTGAGCGTCGATACGCTCATTGAGTATGTAAAGAAGCGGCCCTACATTCGTCTGGTAGAGATGTTTCCCGAAGCCGGCGGGCTGCCGGTGCGCGGCCCTGAGGGCCGGTTCACGCACGAAATCGTCGTCCCGTTTGTTCGCGAGGTGCGCGTGGCAGGGCCCGTGAAGGGTGAGACGTCCGCCCAGCCCTCCTCAGTTTTGCCGGCTGTGACTGCGCCGGTGGACGCGGCCCAGCGGAATTTTCTGCCGGGCTCCGAATGGCTCTTCGCCAAAATCTATGGCAGCCCGACGCATCTCGACCACCTGCTGTTGTCATCGGTGAAGCCCCTGGTGGAATCGGTGCTGGCCACCGGAGACGCCGATAGCTGGTTCTTCATCCGCTACGGAGACCCGCAATGGCACTTGCGATTGCGCATACACGGAGACCCACGAAAGCTAAGCGCCTCAGTGCTGCCTCAGTTGTGGCAATCCCTGCGCGAGCACGCCGGCCAAGGACGCATCTGGCGCATGCAACTCGACACCTACGAACGTGAGATCGAGCGCTACGGCGGCCCCCACGGCATAGAGATCGCCGAGCGGCTGTTTCAGATCGACAGCGAACTGGCGCTGGATTTGCTGAGCGCCATCCCTGATCTGCTGGGATCAAAAATCCGCTGGCAACTGGCCTTCACCAGCGTCAATCAACTGCTCGCCGGATTGGGCTTTGAAATCGCTACTCGCAGGTTGATCGTGAACAATATGGGCAAGTCCCAGGAAAAGAGCCTTGCCGTCAGCCAGCAATACAGAAAACAGATCTCCGACCGCTTCCGCAGCGAACGGACAGTTCTGGAGAAGTTGCTGGATGATCCCGCTGCCGGCGGATTTCCTGAGGAAGCTCTCACTGCACTGCAACGGTACAGCGCACGCCTGGCGGGTATCCGCGAAGAGATGGAGCGGAAACACGCTGCTGGCGCACTGACAGCCACGGTACAAGAGCTGGCCGGCAGTTTCGTACACATGCACCTGAACCGCCTGTTTCGCTCCTCACCCAACGCGCAGGAAATGGTCATCTATGACTATCTCGCCCGCTGCTATGATTCGCGGCTGGCGCGCGCGAAGCGCGAACCTTGACATGAAATCGGCTTGAGGCAGGACTCAATACAGTTCAGGGTCGAAAACCAGGCGTCTCCTAGTATTTTCATGAGCTTTCGCGGGCCAACGGCCCTGAGGGACACTTAAGGACGAATAGGCTGCTAACATATCGATGCTCCAGCCCCGCTCTGCGGGGCGAAATAAGTTAGCCCAGGCCGCAAGGCCTGGGTGAGCATAGCGGAAGATTTACTCCTTACTGCCGTAGGCGGGCGCGCATGCCGCAAAGCGGCAGGAGCGCCCTTAACAAATGCTCTTTGCCTGCCGCAAGGATACACACTCTCCATGGATACATTGGTAATGTCAAGAAACCGAAGAAAACGGAAAGGCCGCGGCTGAACAAATATGTCAAAAGGGAAGGTAGCCATGAACAAAAAGGGACACGAAACTGGAAGCGGAAATGTGTTCAAGGATATTGGCGTGCCGAATGCGGACGAGCATATTGTCAAGGCGCAGCTTGTTTTCAAGATCGACACCATCCTGAAAAAGCGCCGGCTGAAACAGGTCGAAGCCGCCGCTCTATTCGGCATCCGCCAGCCCGATGCCTCCATGATGCTTCGCGGCGAATTTCGGCAGTTTTCCGTTGAACGCCTTCTTCGTTTCCTCGTGGCGCTCGATCAGGATGTTAAGATCGTGGTAAAACCACATCGTGGCCGGAGCGACGCGGCGGCGTTGCATGTCTCCTAAAATTGGTTCATTGAATGCAAACGCCGCTCGCCTACAATCGTGACTATGGGCTCAATGCAAACAGCCTGAACTGCGTGATTATTTCTCACCCATTCAGAACAATGCGAACCGGCCGCAAATACCGGTCGCCTTTTTCGCGGCATGCGGTGCTTCTGCTCGCTTCAAAACAAATCGCGCAGATCAGGATGACCCCTCTGTTCTGTCTAGCTTCCGCCCTGAAGATTCTTAAGTGAACGGTATTGCGCGGTCCCCCAGTACGCGCGGGTTCTACTCTTCCTCGTGATGGAGTGGGAGCATGGTTCGGTGCTGAACAGCGCCGAACCCAATGTTGGGTATGCCTTCCAACAAAGACTTGTTTTCCGCCACAGGACGGAGCGATTGAAGAACCCTATTTACCTCTGCTTGTGTGATCGTGGTGTGTTTTTCTTTGGCAGCTCCGATCCAAAACTCAAAGTGCCGGTCTTGATCATCAAACACGTCAATGTGAATCGCAGCGCGTAAGGGATCGCCCATTTGAAAGCCGCGCAGCCGTTGTGTCTGGATGGAGAAGAGACCTGTCTCCGCTTGCTGCATCATCACTCCTTTTAAATTGAGAAATACATAGTATTGGACAACTTGTTTCGGGGGAGTCCAAAATGAGATCTGGCTTGGGGTCACGGTTAATCGCGATCTTAGCCACGCATAATTTGATGCAATGGCCTCCGGGCTGAAGGTGTCTTCAAGGTGTTCTCCTCTTTGGGCTGCGTCATCCTTCATGACTTTGATCGCATTCACTTCATGCGCAGGATCCATAAAGGCAATAACCCGTCCGGACAAGAATGCGACCCTGAACAATCCGCCCGGTAGATCGATCTTTTCAACATCGTCCCAGGGGGCGTCGAATTGATAGCCGAAGTGCGAGAGGGTTACCCCGGTATCTTGCGATACGCTTACATCGTTCAGCGGCCGAGGCAGCACCGCCACCAGCGGTTGTTCACGTTGCACCTTCCAGGCCAAAAAACGAAAACGGATCTGTGTCTTGTGAGAAACCGCAAACACCAACAAGCCAATCATGGCTCCGCACAAAGTTGCATTTAGGATTGCTCTCCTCTTGTTTATGGGCATGACTTTCAAGTCCTCGCCGGCTAACCAACGAGCGTTTCCTTTCGGCTTCGAAAAACTGAAAGGATTGTACACTGAGGCTCAAACCTGCACGGACATTGGCCTTCGTGTTATCAGCAGGTCTTCGCTACAGCTCAGTTGAAGTAAATAGCAGATGCGGGCATTTCAAATGAGCCAGCCCGGCAGGGCGAAACAGAATCTGGGTGCGACACAGGGAATCCTGGGACAAAAGATCAAAAGAAAAGGGGCCTGATCAGGCCCACTGAAGCCCTCCACACGAAACCACAAAAGCTTCACAGCAGAGGACGCAGAGGGGCACAGAGAAACCGGGAGCGGGGTATGTTTCAACACTTGGCAGCAACTGCTGGCGACAATCTGCGACGAGCGCTTCAATTTTTGAAAAAAAACGGAAAAGCCTGCCGGAAATAGAACGCGAATGGTTGCCTTGACATTTATATAGTGATATCACTATATTCAAAGTACCGATGACCGATGAGCTGTCTTTGAAGCCGGTTACCTGGATCGGGTCGAGCCGCAAAGATTTGTGTGCCTTTCCCGGGCCAGTACAAGATCACATGGGCTACGCCCTGTATGTCGCGCAACGGGGCGGCAAACATCGCAGCACAAAAACGATGAGCGGATTTGGCGGGGCTGGCGTGGTGGAAGTGGTCAAGGATTTTCGCGGTGATACGTTCCGCGCCGTGTATACCTTGCGCTACGCCGGCACGGTGTACGTCCTTCACGCCTTCCAGAAGAAATCTAAGACCGGGGACGAGACTCCGCGCCGGGATATCGAGCTTGTAAGGCAACGGCTGCGCGAGGCTGAACAAATGTCAAAAGGAAGGAAACCATGAACAAAAAGGGACACGAAACTGGAAGCGGGAATGTATTCAAGGATATTGGCGTGCCGAATGCGGACGAGCATATGGTCAAGGCGCAGCTTGTTTTCAAGATCGACACCATCCTGAAAAAGCGCCGGCTGAAACAGGTCGAAGCCGCCGCTCTATTCGGCATCCGCCAGCCCGATGTCTCCATGATGCTTCGCGGCGAATTTCGGCAGTTTTCCGTTGAACGCCTTCTTCGTTTCCTCGTGGCGCTCGATCAGGATGTTGAGATCGTGGTAAAACCACATCGTGGCCGGAGCGAAGCGGCGTTGCATGTCGCCTAGGATTGGCTCATTGAATGTATACGCCGCTCGCCTACAATCGTAACTATTCGCTCAATGCAAAGAAAGCTGGACATCTCTGAGAGCCTGTCGCAAAGAAAACTCTTTGCACGAAGAATCAACCACCTTTGATTCACGACGCCTTATTTTTATCAGCGGTCACGGTACCAGCAGGCCCGGCCAACTCCTGCTGCAACTGTCGCGTGAGCCTGCGCAGGCAGCTTTCGACGCCTTTTTGTGAAAGCTGCATTTCGGGAATCTCTGCGATCGCCCGGGTGGTCATGCCATGCCGGTAATGGAGCACAAAGATCCGTCTGTCTCTCGGCGTCTCTGCAATCCGGCGGGCGCGCTCACCGATCTCTTCCGCTAGAATCCGCTCGTCCAGGGCCCCGTCTTTTGAGGCCCTTCGCAGTACTAGGTCAAAGTCGGCTCCGCTATGCATGCTCAAGCCGCGCTTGCCAGCGTGCTGGTATTTGAAGTGGTCGAGAGTAACGGTGCGGGCAACGGTCTTGATGAACGCACAGACCGCCCCTTCGCGGTAGCCCTGGAATTCGCGCAGCCGTCTCCAGTCCCCGGTACAAAGGCGTAGGTAGGTTTCCTGCACCAGATCGTCAACTACGAGGGTATTGAGCTGATTGTAACGGCGAGCAGTACGCGCGACTACCCCGGCTATCAATGGCCCAAAACGGTGAATAAATTCCTTCCATGCTTCTGGCTTTCCCTCGCGAGTGCATTCTGCGACTAGGTCTTCGGAGGCCAACTTTGAGTAGTCCATTGATCTTCCCACTTGCTAACCTACAAATTCCCGATTTGGGAATCCATTGCAGATGAACCTGAAATTACATCGGCTAGGCGGCGATTCGTGCCCTATTACGGCTGGCAGTATAAACAATTCTTAACAATTTGCGAAGGAAAAATCACTTGCTTGTCGTTCATGTACGTCTAGTTGAAATGCAACTTACAACACGATCTATCTTGCGGTTATCGGGCGCTAGAGACTTCCCGTTTGCTTACATAGACATAGGCAGGATTCGTGGAGTAGAAGGGATCTCGCCCGCGCTAGCGGCAAACGATAACTCTCTCGTACATGTACCGATGGATATTATGGATATTCAAAGATAGATTAAGAACCATTTACCAGACCAAGCCGTGAAGCGTTTTCAGTAGTAAAGAAACCAAAGACTTTCAGGAGGTCAAATGTCTCAATTAGCCAAGAAAATCGTTTCTAGCTGCGTGCTCGCTGCAGCGATGCTTCTCATCGCCACAGCACTTCAGGCGCAGACAGACCCAGGACCCCGCCCGGTGGGTACCCTTCCCGCAGTAGGCAGGACTTTCTGTCCTGACACCGTTTTCCGCGCCAAGTTTCCAGGACAGCCTGCTTGCGTTGACACTGTTCAGCCGCCAAACGGCACTTCGCCAGGGGCCGGCGACATCATCGCTGGGGGCGGCAACCTGGCAGGCTTTTGGTTCCGGGGCCTCGCAGTTTTTGAGGCAGAAGCGGCCGTGCCCGGCTCGCCCCAAACCGGCGGCGCCAACCTGCCGGGTCTGGGGCCGTCTTTTAACGAGGTGAGCTGCTTTGAGTGCCACTCCCAGCCAGCCGTGGGGGGTACGAGTCCGAATAAGCTTACCCCCAATTTCGGCGGCACTTTCTTCCCTGGAAATCCACAAATTGACGATGCGCCGACTGCTGCCCAGTTGACCGGCGTCAGCGACTTCATCCGCGTGGATGGTCCGGTCCGCGAGGCCCGTTTCGTGAGCGCCGTGCCGCCCGCCACGCCCAATACGGCGGCAGTAGGGGCCGGTTCGGTTGCCGAACTCTTCGTCATCCAGGGCCGCACAGACGCGCCCACAGGCTGTGTGATTGATCAGGAGCCGTTCCACGACCAGTTTACTAAGGGCAACGTGATTTTCCGCATCCCCACTCCTACTTTCGGGCTGGGATTCGTAGAAGCGGTGCCGGAGGAAAATCTGGTAGCCAACCTGAATAGCGAAGATGCTGTTGCCAACAACATCAATTTGTTCAATCCAACTCTGGGCATTGCCGGCAGATTTAACCATAACGGGAACGACGGCACCATTACCCGTTTCGGTTGGAAAGCGCAAAACAAATCCTTGCTGCTCTTTGCCGGTGAGGCGGCCAACGTGGAATTGGGCGTAACCAATGAAATCTTCCAGAATGAGCGTACCGTTGGAAATGGCCAGTGTACGCCCAACAAGCTGCCGGAAGACCAAGCCGTAGTTCCCCCGACGTCCGACGATGTGCGCACGATCACCGACATTCTGACGCCCTTAGGGCCCAATGGCGTGGCCTCAGACATGAACAGCAGTATCGAAAACTTTGCGGTATTCATGCGCCTGAACGCAGCGCCCAACATCTGCAACTACAACAGCGGCACGGACGCTCCCAACGGCACCGGGCATGCTCTATGCAATACCCTCGACGCTTCGGCTCTGCATGGCAAGCAGCTTTTTGGGACGGTCGATCCCTCCGCTGCGCCGGCGGCCACCACGGGCACAAGATCCATAGGCTGCGTTTTTTGCCATACCGACGTCCTCAGCACCGGGCCCTCACAAACTCCCGGTCTGAGCCATCAGACTTTCCATCCCTTCTCTGATTTTGCCATTCACCACATGGGCGGACTCGCCGACGGAGTCATCCAGGGTGATGCCGACATAGACGAATTCCGCACCGCACCCCTCTGGGGCCTCGGCCAGCGTCTCTTCTTCCTGCATGACGGACGACACCCCGATCCTACGGACACGACGGACCCTTTGGTCCAAACCATTCTTGACCATTGCCTGCCGCCGCCCCCTGGAGTCTTGTTTAACTCTGAGGCGTGCGGAACAGTCAACCGCTTCAGCGCTCTCTCCATTAGCGATAAGCAGGACATCCTTAACTTCCTGCGCTCGCTGTAGGCCCTACCTGAAACCCTGGAGTCCGGGCTGCGATTTTCGGCCCGGACTCCAACTCGCGCGGGAAGGCGGCTTGCGGTAGGTTTTTTGAACGCAGATGCGGCATAATACGCAGATGCGCCTTTGCTCTCGTTTGACTCTCCTCGTCGCGGCCGCACTATCGCTCGCCACATCTGTTCTTGCCGAGTTTGTCTTTACCGAGTTAAACCAGCCGCCTGCGGAATTGGCGTTTCTTCCCAGCGTGTTGAAGGTCAGAGACGACTGGGTGGCGGAGCACTACGTCTGGGACGAATTGCAGTTCCCGGCCATGAATGGCGAACAACATCCCGTGAAGCGGGGCCGGTTTTGGCGGGTCTGGGGCGACGTCGAGAAGGCCAAGAATGGCATCGAGACCTGGAACTATCTCAAGCCCGCTTTTCTGGCAAACGGTTGGACGGTGGTAAAAGAGCCGGAGCCAGGCCGGTCCGCGGGCATCGCGCGGTACACGCGCAATGGCGCAGACGCTTGGGCGCTGATTGACTTTTTCAACAACCGCCTGCAACTGAAGATGGTTGAGGTGGCGTCCCCGCCTTTCACCCTGACGCTGACGCCTCCGGCGGCGGCGCCTGAAAGGATGGCCTCACCCGACAAGGGCGACTTTCCCTACCTTGCGCCCCTGGCCGGATCGAAATTCCGCGGCGGCGGCCGGGACCCGGGTCCATTTTGGGTGACACCCAAGGGCGGCCAGCCGGAAATGGTGGCCCAAGGCTCGCTCCATCGCGGCTATGCGCTCGGGGGGTTGTCGTATGCGCTGTTCCTCACCGAGTATCGGGATGCGCTCACCCAGGCCGGATGGGAAATCGTCGACGAATCCAGCAGTGGAGACGCCGCGATGCACGCCCATTTCACGAAATACGGACGGAATGTTTGGGCGTTTCTCCACATCAACGGCGACGGATACGACATTGCCGTCGCGGACGCGGCGGGCGCGACCGACTTGGCCACCAGTCTCAAGAAGACCTGCCACGTCGCGCTTTACGGCGTACTGTTCGATTTCAACAAATCCACGCTGCAACCGGCTTCGGACGCGATACTGCAACAGGTAACCGACCTTCTTGCGAAAGACAAGACCCTGAAGGTCGAGGTGCAAGGCCACACTGACAATGTTGGCAGCGATGCCTACAACCAGACACTGTCGGAAGCGCGGGCGCGGGCCGTGGCGGATTGGCTTACCAAGCACGGAGTGGCGGCCGCGCGGCTGAGCGCCCACGGATACGGCAAGACCAAACCAGTCGCGGACAACGGTAACGACGAAGGCCGGGCCAAGAATCGACGCGTGGAGATTGCCGATCCCGCGTGCGCGCCCGCCCCGTAATCCTATCGATCCGATACTCGAAGCCTACAGAGGCACGCGATGCCCGCAGCGAACTTTCGCAGGATTGCACTGAGCAAACAAGAAACGCGGGAGGCGGCCACTATGAAAGCAACAAGAGCGCGGACTATTCATGACAATAAGAGGGACTTGTCACCAGAACAAGGTGAACAACTACCCAGAATATTGAAAGCCCGTTTCGAGAAAAACATGGACCGCCATCAGGGCCTTGCATGGGCCAAGGTACAGGCAAGGCTGGAAGCCAATCCTGAACGGCTGTGGTCACTCAATGAAATGGAAAGGACCGGCGGCGAACCGGACGTTGTTGGTCATGATAAAGAGACGGACGAATATATTTTTTACGATTGTTCAGCGGAAAGCCCTAAAGGCCGCAGAAGTTTTTGCTACGACCGCGAAGCGCTGGAGTCGAGGAAAGAACATAAACCGAAGAACAACGCCATGGATGCGGCAACAGCTATGGGCATTGAGCTTTTGACGGAAGAACAATACCGAGAGTTGCAGCAACTTGGAAAGTTCGATGCGAAGACGTCGAGCTGGGTGAAAACGCCATCCGCTATCAGAAAGCTCGGCGGCGCCCTGTTTTGCGATCGCCGCTTCGACACTGTTTTCGTGTATCACAACGGCGCGGAATCTTATTATGCCGGCCGGGCGTTTCGCGGCTCGCTCAGGGTCTAAATTAAAAGTGGAAACCCATATCTTCTCGAAGTGTCAGGCCAATAAACCGCGGCTGAAGCCGCTCCTCATCCTTCGCTCAACGGACGGCTGAAGCTGTCCTCTGCTACGGTTGCACCGGCTTCATCGCAGTGACTCTTCCTCGCGTGCAACAGAAGGTTCGAGCAGAGCCAGCCTATGGATTGACAGAGAGTGTGAAAGCCCATACGCCCCCACCTGGGCCGGGATTTACCACCGAGACCGAAAGATTCCCGGCGGAAGTAACGTCGCTGGCGGGAATGGCCGCCGTCAGTCGCGTGGTGCTGGCGAAGGTTGTGGTGCGGCTAGAGCCGTTTACCTGCACCACAGATCCCGGGATGAAGTTGGCGCCATTGAGGGTTAACGTAAATGCTCCACTGCCGGCTGTGACGCTGGACGGTGAAAGGCCCGAGATCGTCGGCTGTGGATTATTGACAGCGAAGGTGAGCGACCATACTCCCCCGCCCGGGCCGGGGTTTACCACCGAGATCGAAGGAAACGAGGCCGAGGCAACGTCGGAGGCGGGAATGGCGGACGTGAGCTGTGTGCCGCTGACGAAGGTTGTGGTGCGATTGGCGCCGTTCACCTGCACCACCGATGCGGGGATGAAGTTGCTCCCGTTGAGGGTCAGCGTAAACGCACCGCTTCCGGCGATGACACTATCCGGTGCAAGCCCCGAGAGCGTCGGCAGAGGGTTATTGACCGCGAAGGTGAGCGAGTATACTCCGCCGCCCGGGCCGGGATTTACGACTGAGATCGAAGGAAACGAGGCCGAGGCAACGTCAGAGGCGGGAATGGCGGCGGTGAGTTGTGTGGCGCTGACGAAGCTGGTCGTTCGATTGGCGCCGTTCACCTGCGCCACCGATCCCGGGATGAAGTTGACGCCGTTGAGGGTCAACGTAAATGCGCCGCTGCCGGCAATGACATTATCCGGTGAAAGACCTGAGAGGGTCGGCTGTGGATTATTTACGGCGAAGGTGAGCGACCATACGCCCCCGCCAGGGGCTGGGTTCACCACCGAGATAGAAGGAAACGAGGCGGAGGCAACGTCGGCGGCCGGAATGGCTGCGGTGAGCTGCGAACTGCTGACGTAGGTTGTGGGTCGATTGGAACCGTTCACCTGCACCAAAGATGCCGGGACAAAGTTGCTTCCGTGGAGAATCAACGTGAAGGCGCCGCTGCCGGCGATGACACTGTCTGGCGAAAGGCCCGAAAGAGTTGGCAGCGGATTGGGGCCCGCGTTATTGACGGCCAGGGCAAGCGCTGCCGATGTACCGCCGCCCGGCGCGGGATTGACCACCGCGACCGAAACAGAGCCGACCGAGGCTATATCGCTGGCGGGAATAGCGGCGGTGAGTTGAGTACCGCTGACGAAAGTTGTGGTTCGGTTGGAACCCTGAACCTGCACCGTTGATCCTGGGATGAAGTTGCCGCCGTTAACTGTCAGCGTAAATCCAGCACTACCGGCGATAGCTCCGCTGGGCGAGATGCTCGACAAGGATGGAACTGGATTGCTCACCGTGAAAGTCGCGGCGGAGCTGGCGCCACCGCCCGGCGAGGGCGTGTTTACGGTTATGGGAAGAGAGCCGGCAACGGCTAGGTCCGCTGCCGTGAGGGTGGCTGTCAACTGTGTACTGCTTACAAAGACCGTGCTGCGGTTTCCGCCATTGACCTGAACCGACGATGCACTGACAAAGTTGGCTCCTGTTGCCGTAATGGTGACCGGGCCGCTCCCGGCCGTGGCTGAGGCTGGCGAGATTCCAGTCAGGGCAGGGGCAATGGCAGCGACAGTGAGACTCAGGGCGTTCGAGATCCAGCCACCGCCTTCAGAGTTTGCCACGCTCAACGCCTGTTGTCCCGCCTGGGAGAGATCACTGTCGGCGAGTTGGAAAGACATCTGGGTTGCGCTGATCAAGGTGGTAGGGCGGGCGTTTCCATTGAATCGAATTTGTGAATCGCTGAAGAAGTTTGTTCCCGTCAAGGTTATCCTCTGTCCCGAAGCTCCCCCTTGCACGCTCGAGGGCGAGATGCTCCTCAAGATCGGCATATTGGACGAACTCTGTAGCAAGGGATTGAGGATAGCTTGCAGGTCGGCGGCAGTGGCCTTCTTCTCGATATACGACTCTCCCACGTTGGGCGTGGGAAACCAGTTATCCTGCCCGGGCCTGACCTCCGAGAAGCTCTGAACCATGGTCTGACCATTCAATCCGGGGACAACGAAATTTGCGCCCAGGCCGCGGGCGGCAAACAGCAACGGCACTTGGCCAAAACCAGGCACGGGGTTTGACCCATTGAAGATGTTCCAAGCGGCTTTGACCGGATCTGTTGCCGGGCTGGCCGTTGCGGAAGGCCCCGTGAACACATCTTGACTCACCTCAACTCCGACGGAGACCAGCTCAACCGGCCAGTTCGCAAACACAAAGCTGGCTGCATCGGCATCCACTCGCAAGTTATGCTCATTGCCCGAGGGAAAAAAACCGGCCCCGAGCACCAGCCGTTTTACCTTTTGTGAAACCAACTGGATGCCGGTGAGCGGGCTGATGGAATCGGCCAGGCTCTGCAACAAGCCTTGCAGCGGCTGATAGTAGCCGTTGGCCACGATGGATACGCTGTGATCAGGCGCGCTCGCCAGAGCTTGCCGGTAAACCGTCACCGCGTCTGGATAGTTTGCACGGGTATCTCCCGGCGTCCCGAACTGATTGACGATCAGTTGCGCGTAGTTGCTGGTCGCGGAATTTTCCAGACTAGGAGTGCTGCCCTGATGCGCGCCAATGGGAATCCCCGGGTGGCCATAGTAGTTTGCGATGGCGCGCATGGCGGGAGCGCTGAAATCATTGGCCGAGGAGCACACCAGAGCAAGCACGTTGATCTCGCCCCGGTTCGCGAGCGCCCAGAGCACCGCGTGATCGCCGACGTCGTCTACAGAGATGGCCATGTCGGAGTCGATAATAATGTTGACCGGAGGAACCGGTTGTTGCAGTTGTGAAACCAGTGGATGCACAGACAACAACCAAAGGCAGACGAGGGTGGCAGGCTTCAAAAGCGTTTTCATGGAAGTATCGATCACCGCCTCCGAGCGATACTTTCGTGCATGGGGCAGTTGGCAACGAGTACCGATTTCCGATACCGCAACCTCCGCGACGAAAGCGGAAACACTATCCAGCCTCTTGTGGTTCTGAGCAATCCAGTGGATGCAGTAATTTACTTTCGGGAGAGTTACGTACGAAGACCGTGAGGAAACAGCTGAGGCAGTACTAGCGTAGCGGGCGGAAGAATTCCCGCAGGTCTTGCGCGAGCAGGCCGGGTTGCTCCATGGCGGCAAAGTGGCCACCCCGGGGCATCGCCGTCCAGCGGGCAATGTTGTAGCCGCGCTCGGCCAGCGCGCGCGGTGGCATCGCAATTTCCCCGGGAAAGAGGGCCACCGCCACGGGAGGCTTGACGCGATTAGCGGGTGATAGCTGAAGCGGATGCTCGCGCGTCTCGTAATACAGTCGAGTGGAAGAGGTTGCGGTCTGCGTCACCCAGTAGATCATCACATTGGTCAGGAGTTCGTCCCGGGTGAAGACCTGCTCGGGATTACCTGCACAATCGCTCCACGTCCGGAACTTTTCGATGATCCATGCCGCCAGCCCGACCGGGGAATCGTTGAGGCCGTAGCCTAGCGTTTGCGGTTTGGTGCTTTGCAGATGGCTGTAGCCGCCTTCGATATCCCACCAACTGCGGAGTTCCGCGAGGTAAGACCGGGCAACGTCATCTCCCTGAGACTGGTTCAGTGTCCCGCCGAGCAGGAAACGTCCGGCAATGTAGTTGAGATGAATGCCGACGATGCGCTCGGCATGGTCGAGGCCAAGAGCAGTCGAGATGGCTGAGCCCCAATCGCCGCCCTGGGCCGCAAAGCGCTCATAGCCGAGCTCCGTCATCAGGCGAGCCCAGAGAGCTGCCACCCTGGTTGGGCCCATCCCGCGCTCCGTGGGGCGGTCAGAGAATCCATAGCCGGGCAACGAGGGGATGACGACATCGAAGGCGTCTTCCGCCCGGCCACCGTGGGCCGCAGGGTCGGTCAAAAGCGGAATCAGCTTCACCATTTCCGCAAAGCTTCCCGGCCAGCCGTGCGTGATGATCAGGGGCAGCGGTTTCGGCCCTTTGCCGCGGACATGCGCAAAGTGGACACGAAATCCATCGAGCGCGGCCCGGTATTGAGGGAGCTGGTTCAGTGCGGCTTCCTGCCGCCTCCAGTTGTAGCCGTTCCGCCAATAGCCGGCCAGCGATTTCATGTAGCTGAGACTTGAACCGTAGTCCCAGCCATCGTTCTCGAGCGAATCCGGCCAGCGGGTGGCATCGAGCCGGCGGTTGAGATCGGCCAGTACGGCATCCGGCACGTTGATGGTGAACTTTTCGATAGCCATTATGACTCCCACAGCCCTTGAGATTCGGCTTACGGCCACTCTATCGATGCGGTTGCATCCGATCGCGTCGCTTTAAATTGACAGCGCGAGTTTGTGCTTGACTCAGTCTCCCGGCACCCGGCAAAATGACAGTCATTTTGAACAAGACCCGTCTTGAGTTTTTCGTAATCATTCGTCTAGGAAAAGCATGATGCCTGATTGGAAGAAATTGGCAGGTCCCGCCGCAGCCGTCACCTCCGGTGTGACTGTTCTCGCGTTCGTGATTGAGATTCTGAAAAAAGGCATCACTTCGGTGGGAGCCATCGACTGGCTCCTGCGACAGGGAGTGCATGCGGACGCGAAGGGTGAGATTCACGCGGCTATGTGGCTGGAACTGATAATTGCCGCCAACTTTTGCCTGATGATCATCGCCTGCGCAGTCTGGTCCACGTCGACCCGGAAGCCGTCCTCGACAAGAGCCGTGCTGAAAACACTCGAAGGGATGATATCTTCTGTTTATCAAATTCACAAGCAGGCTATGCCCCTCGATGGCCAGCATTTCAATGAGTTCAAGTCAATAAAGTCACGCTATCTCATCGGTAAGGATTTCACGGCGACGGTAACCAGGGTATACCAGATCAGCGCCTTGGAGCGCGGCATCCATTTCTGGGAGGTCAATATTTTCGCCGAGCCGGAAGCTCCGGCGATGGATTATCTTTCCGACATTGACTTCAACGTCAAGGACATAAGCGAACATGCCAAATTTGAAGTAGCTTTCCTTCCATTTGTCAACCAGCCCCGGCAAAAGAAAGTCATGATCTATTTTCTTCCGATTCTTGATCCAAAAGAAGCCCAGCCGCGAACGATCTCCATTAGCTACAGATGGCGCGGGTATTTCCGATGCCTGGAAAGAAAGCTAGAAGAAATTCAATCCTTTGGCATGCAGGCAAGGCATGACATTGGGTTGATGGAATTTGAAGTGTATTTGGAGCCTGGTACGGGTAAAAATCTTATTTGTAGCCGAGCGGGGTCTCTGGACGGTATTCAAACCCCTCCGGCTCACGCAGAGTACCAGCCGGAGGATAAATCTCCAAAATGGCCGGGATGGAGATATGAGATTAAAAATGGACCTCCAGCAGATTATGCCCTGAAACTGAACTTGCATGAGTCGTAAACTGTTGAAGGAAGTAAAGCCTAATACCCGTTAACCTACCTGTCCAGTGCTTTCAGCGCCCATATTTATGGATCCTCATGTGCAATGGTCGCATAAGGCACAATCCCAAATCAAGAAAATAATCTCACGCCTCTCACGCCACGATATCAGGCACTTTATGTACGTTGGGTGCCAGTTGAGTGATCAAGGACTCAAATCCAGGCATCGACTGAGCTCATAATGCTTTGATAAATAAAGGCTTATACCCACGTCAAGCATCGAGGTTCGCCTGGGACTCGGGGTTGCTTTCCTACTTCAGCGGATTCGCCGGAGGCATCGTCGCTCCTGCAGGGACGCCCCACACCTCAACCGTCCTCACCGGCTGGGTGCTCGTTCGGGTGGTGATGCGCTTGTTGTCGATGCCCTTTGATTTGGTGAGATAAGTCATGGCATTTTGAGCGCGTTGAGAAGCCAGTTGGGAGGGCTCACCGGCTTCCGATGCGCCGGTCAGCAGCAGAGAGCTGCTGGGTTCCTGCTGCATCTTCAGCGCCACGTCATCAAGCACGGCCTTGGCGCGGTTATCGACGTAAGAGCTCTTCGGCTTGAAATCCAGTTCATTCAGTTTCTTGGGAACGGGCGGGCCCAGCGCCAGCGGAGGCTCAACGTTCACGGTCGTATTGGCGCTGGATGAGAGGTTGCGGTCATCCATGGCCACCGCGCGCACACTGATGGGGCCGGAGCCGGTGCCGGCGGTATCGAGCGTCGCCCGGTTATTGGCGTAGGTAATCTTGCCTCCATTGGCCGTGAAACGGACTGTGAGCGGGCGATTGTCAGGGCTGCCGGTGTCGCAGGTAATGATTGAGCTTTCGCCCACGCGTACCGTGGCCGGGGAGGGTACACAGGTGATGGAGGGCGGACTCGGCAACACATTCGCAGCCTCCGGTTCCGGAATCGCCACCGAAGCAGGCGCCGTCACTACAGGGGCGTCGCTGACATCCATGAGTTCCACACTGTCACCCAACTGGATTTCCTGCAGTGCTGTGACGATCATCACGGTTGCGCTGCGGGGATGGACATGCAGCACTACCATGTCCCCCAGAGTATGCCGGGGCGCGTCGCGGAACGAAGCCCGTGAAATCTTGGGCGTCCGATGCTGGGTGTCGTCGTAGAGTGCGGCCCGTGCGGCCATGCCGAGATCCGGGTGTCCGTATTTGTAATCGTAGGTGCGGGTGGCGCGCAGATAATCGCCCACCTTCAGGCCCTTGTTTGAGCCGATATTCAAATACACTTTGGCCTTGGAGCCAACCACGGTTTCAAACTCGTTGCCCAGGACAATGCGTCCAGTGACCTTGCCGTTGGGCGCCGCAAAAGGATCAAGAGTGACTTTGCGGAAGAGCGGGATTTCCCGTTTTTCAAACGGAATCGCCAGATCGCCGGGCTTCATTTCCGCGCAGCTCAACTCGGGTGCGGCAATGGCCACGCCCTTCTGCACATCCAGAATCTTGACCGTGCCCATTTCAAAATAAGGCTGGCCGGTTTGCCGGACGAGCAACTTCTGGCCGGGATAAGGCGGCTGGAGGTTGATGTTGTGGACCGGACGGACAATCTCGAACTTATCACCCACGTTCATGCCGGCGCCGTGAATAAAAATGCGGTCGGAACGGCTGGCAAAATGGGTCTGGTAAAAGCTGTCGAGGCCGCCCACGATGTAGCGGGCGTCTGAAACCTTGGCGGTGGTGATGTACCCGGAGCAGTACATGTCAAAATCGGTGGGCGTATAGTTGGCGCCCTGGGTGTGCTTGACGATCTGCGCCTGAATTGTTTGCGCACCGGTCTGCTGCTTGGCGGGGGGCTGAGTTCCCTGCCCAAAAGTCAGCGTTGAAAGCGCCAGCAGCGCCCATCCCAGATGTTTCATAGTTGCCTCCCAGTTTTCAATGCTTTCCTCGGCCGCAAAACACCTCTCCGGGCGGCCTTCTCCCAAGCATTTTAAGCCCTGCCCCCGGAAGGCCATTAGTTACTTAAAAGATACTCTTATGGCACAGAAGTACATCTCCTCTTGCATTCCTCGCTTGCATAGGCCAATTTTGGTACGTATGATGCAGACCTTTGCTCCATGAGTAGTCCATCAGCCACCTACACGCCCCGCTTCCTGCCGGCCCGGTTGCCGCGCATCTGTGTCGCTATTGTGGCTTCGACGCCTGCGGAAATGGTCGAAAAAGCCGATGGAATCGTGCGGGAGAACCCTTTTATCGAGTTCCGGCTTGATTACCAGCCCAATCCGGCCATGGCCATGGCCAAGATCAAGGCGTTCGTGGAATACCACCCCGAAGCCCTGATTGTCGCCACCTGCCGGCGGGCCGCCAGCGGGGGCAAGTTCCGGGGATCGGTGGCCTCAGAAGTTGACATTCTAGTAAAGGCCGCCAATCAGGGATGTCATCTGGTCGACCTGGAGCTGGAATCGGCCGCCCAGTTGAAACCCGCCGACTTTGCCCGCCTGCGCCGGTCGGCCAGCTTGATTCTTTCCTACCATGACTACCGGGCGACGCGGAAGCTGGAAGAGACTTTTGCCCGGATGAAACAGTATCCGGCTGATTTCTACAAGTTGGTCAGCACCGCCAATTCGCTCTATGACAACGTGGTCATGATGAAATTCCTGGAACGGCACAGCCATACGCATTCCTTAATCGGCGTGTGCATGGGTGAACAGGGTGTCATCAGCCGCGTGCTGGCGGTGAGGGCCGGCAGCCAGTTCACCTTCGCCTCCGTCACCACCGGCGAAGAGACGGCCCCAGGGCAAATTGCCGCCCGCACCCTGCGGGAGACCTACCGCATCGAGCAGGTGGATGCAGCCACCCGCGTCTACGGTGTGGTCGGCGACCCGGTCTCACATTCGCTTTCGCCGGTCATGCTCAATACGGCCTTTCGCCGGGAAAACGTGAACGCCGTCTATCTCGCCCTGCACGCCAAGTCGCTTGACGATCTTCTGGTCTGTGTCCGTGACATTCCCATTCACGGGCTCAGCGTGACCATGCCCTACAAGGAAGAGATGGCCAAGCATCTCGATAAGAGCGACCCGCATACGGCCAAAACCGGCGCCTGCAACACAGTCGTTCGCTCGCAGGAAGGCAAGCTCTATGGATTCAATACGGACGTCAGCGGTCTGGTGCGCCCGCTGGAACAGCGCCTGCCGCTGGCCGGCGCCAAGATTCTGGTGCTGGGCGCCGGGGGCGCGGCCCGGGCCGCGGTCTTCGGGCTGAAAGAACGCGGGGCGGATGTCTACATCCTGAACCGTACGCCCGGTCCGGCCGCCACGCTGGCCAAGCAGGCCCGCGCCAAGGCCATCAATCGCACCCAGCTCAAGAAGTTGGAATTGGACGTCATCATCAACGCCACCCCCTTCGGCATGGATGGCAACAAAGAGCAGGCTCCGCTCTCGGACCAGGAATTCAATGCCAAATATTTCTTTGAGATGGTCTACACGCCGGCTGAAACTAAGCTAGTGAAGCTGGCCCGGAGCAAGAACATGCATGTGATTCTGGGAGCGGAAATGTTCGTCCAGCAGGGCGCACGCCAGTTCGAGATCTGGAGCGGCAAGCCGGCGCCGGTCAACGAAATGCAACGCATCGTGGAGTATGCGCTCGCTCAGGCCGCAGAGGAGAAGCTGGCGGCCAAGGCGGAGAAGAAGAAAGCGAAGAAATAGCACTCGTTGCTTCTTTCCAAACCCACACTGTCGCCGGCGATCCCATGCCGGGCGCAATCGCGCCACTTCGCAGCCTGGAAAAAATCAGCCGCCCTTCTTATGCAGCAAGGGGTTTTGACCCATGAATTTAACCGCCGCCACTACCCGGTCGATGATTTCCTTTTTCTTCTCGACACTCAACCGCTCCTGATCGAACGGAGGCTGCCATGCCCGGCTGGAGGGACCATCGGGGAACAGGATGAAATCGTATTCCGGCACCCCGCTAACTTCGAGTCCGAACCGGAGAACACGGTCGCCTTCCTGATAGCTCAGCGTATATACACTCTCACGCCGAACCGTAAAGCCCAGATCGCTGGCGACCGTCTTCTTATCCATTCTTAGAAACACTGCCAATCAGCCCTCCTCCCGCCTGCGTCTATCAGAACTGATGCAGAATGATCTGGACAACGCCAGCCGCTTCTTTGGCCTGCAGAATCGGCAATTCAACCGTATTGAAGGTCCCGGCCGGATTGAAGTTGTCGACCTTGACGAATACGTTGACTTCACCTTCAGCTCCCTGCGCAAACAGAGAGCTCAGGCCGTCCCACAATTCTCTTTCGGTAACACCTTCAAGCTCAAAGGCCGCGCCCCCCGGAGTCTTGGCAATGGTGTAACCGCCAATCTCTTTAGCGAAGGCCTCAGCAGCGAGCCTGGCTTCTTCTCCACCGCTCCAGAAGACCGCTTTGCCCGGTGGCGTGCTGACACCGGCAAACTGCGCCGGAGTCGTGGGAGTCGAGGGTTTTTCGGCGAAGGCCGAGAAGAACGCACCGCCGATCGCTGTGACGGCATAGAAGATAGCAAGGCCGTATTTCTTCTGCTTCCATGCTCCCAGAGCGCTGTACCCACTCAGGCCGAACGACGCAATGGAGAGCGCGATGCGGCCGATCTTGTAGGCGCTGGCCGCGCCTGCGAGGGGTCCGAGCAGAGCGCCGACCAACGCGCCCTTGAGCGCGCCCTTGACCGGGTCGCCGTCATCCAGTTGACCCTGGATCGCGCCAAACACTGCGCCAAACAGAGCGCCCTGAGCGATATTGACCAACACCGACTGGACGCCCAAGCTGATGCTGATCGAGCCCAGATCGAAGTCTTTGCCGGTCGGATCGGAGCAATTCGGAGTGTTCCCCGAGCAGTAAAGATAACGATGGAGCGAGGCGGGGTCGTTGCTGCGGCCCTCGAACGGATCCATCGTCCAGAACCGGCCGGTGTTGGTGTCCATATACCGGGCGCGGAGGTAGTAAACGCCGAGGTCCGGATCGAACTGCTCTCCCCGGTAGAGATAGTTATTGGCGGTCGAGCCGGTGTGATGGATCAGGTTGCCGAATGCGTCGTAGTCGTACGTATCGGTAACCGCGCCAGAGATATCCGTAAGATAGCGGACGTTTTCTTCGCCATCAAAGCCGTAGAAATGCAACGAACCAGAGCTGATGTCAGTCTGGCTGACCAGCCGCAATCCGTAGAGGTAGGTCTTCTGAACAGCGCCACCGCTGATCTCTTCGACTACCTGCGGCAAGCTTGTGGGATTGACGTCATCGACCAGGTAGCTGGTGGTGACGCCGCCCACGGTCTTGCTGACGCGGTTTCCGTCTCCGTCGTAAACAATCGAAAGAGACCCGCGGCTGGCCAGGCGGTCTTCAAAGTCATAGCTGTTCGCCTGGCCATTGAAGGTGAGGTTGCCGTTGGCATCATAGACATCGGTGGAAATTCGATCATTGGCATCATACGAGAACACTCCTGAGGGGACGGCAGGGGTGCTCGAAGTCAGCGTCAACCGGTTTCCAACCGGATCATAGGTATAGGTCAGAGAGCCGTTATTACCGGCCGCGTCGCCGCTTATGTCTTCGCGCGCCAGCCGGTAGAGACCGTCGTAAGCGTAGCTGACTCCACGCCCGCTGAGCTCCGCGACGGTCAGATGATTTCCACCCGGACTCAGCGTATAGACGTACGAGGCGATGGCAGCAGGGCCTTTTTGCGCCCGTGTGTTGACCAGGCGGTTGAGGCTGTCATAGGCAAATGTGTTCTGGATCCCGTTGGCATAGTTGTAGCCAGCCAGGTTTCCTGCATCGTCATAGGAATACGACGTTACATGCCCCCCACCGTCGGTGACGGAAGCCAGGCGATTCAGGGCGTCATAAGAGTAGCCGGCAGAGAGGCCGTTGAGATTTCCCGACGCGGAAGAGGTTAGATTACCGGCCGCATCATAGGTGTGGGTCAGACGGCCCTGCGGCGTCGCCTTGGCAAGCAGGCGATCACGCAGGTCGTAGGTATAGGTGGTCGTACCGCTTGCATCCACCATCGTGGCCCGCTTGCCCGTGGCGGTGTAGGTGAACGTGACGGGCGCAGATGCAAACGCCGGGTCCGGAGTCTTCGAAACCAGACGATTCACGCTGTCGTAAGCATAGGACGTAACATGACCGTTGAAATCGGTCCTGGACTGCAGATTGCCCGCTGGATCGTACGCATAGGTTTCAGACATACCGAGCGGCAAGGTACGCCGGACTCTGCGCCCGCGGGAGTCGTATTGATACTGCGTTACATGGCCGTTGGCGTCGGTCTGAGACAGAACATTGCCCGCTTCGTCAAAGGTAAATCGCGTTGTCTTGCCCAGCGCATCGATTACGCTGGTCAGGTGACCCGCTGTGTCGTATGAATACTGCGTGACTTTGCCAGTCTGGTCGGTCTTTGACGTCACTCTACCTGCGGCATCAAATGATGTCTTGCCGGTGGTGCCATCGGGATGGACCAATGCTGTCCGATGCCCGTTGGCGTCGTAGCTGAATTGAGTTACATTGCCTCGGGCGTCGGTAAAGCTAGCGAGGTTCCCTTTGGCGTCGTAAGCCAGCCGCGTAATCTTGCCCGCGGCATCCGTCATCTGGGTGCGGCGTCCGGCATCGTCATACGCGAAGCTGGTAACGTTGTTCCGGGCATCGGTAGCTGATGCGACATTGCCGATCGCGTCATAGGCGGTTGCCGTCACCGCGCCATCCGGGAACGTCGTCCTGATCAGACGCCCGATCGGATCGTAGACAAATGATGTGGTCCGGCCGGCGCGATCTGTGGTGCTCAGCTTGTGACCTTCGGCATCGTAGACGGTAGACTCGCTGGTTCCATCCGGATACGAAGTCTTTGTTTTTCTTCCCTGATCGTCGTAGGTGTAGGTGGTCGTCTTTCCGCGCGGATCGGTGGCGCTTGCAAGATTGCCTGCGGCGTCAAACGTCTGCTGCTGCACCGAACCATCCGGTGACGTGATCTTCAGCAGCCGGCTTTGCCCGTCGTAGACATAACTGGTGGTCTCGATAACGGGGCCGGAAGCCGTATTGCGCGTGATAGCGCGGTTCAACTGGTTTCCGTTGGCGTCGTAGGTAAACGTTGTGGTCCTGCCGATGGAATCGGTGACTTTCGTGGTGTTTCCGTTGGCATCGTGATCGAAAGCCGTGGTGCCGGTAGCGGGACTGGCAACAGAATTGGTCACGCCATTGGGGCCGTAAGTGAAGGTAATCAGATTGCCTGAGAAGTCCGTCAGCGACGTGAGGTTCCCGTTAGCGTCATAGGCGCTGGTGGCGACTTTGCCCGAAGGATCGGTCAGCGTCAGCACCTGACGGCGGCTGTTGTAGGTATACCGGGTCGCGTGACCCAGAGGATCGGTTTCGGTCAGGCGGTTGCCCTGAGCGTCGTAGGTGTAAAAGCTGGTCTTGCCCAGAGCATCGGTCTCGCTGAGCTTGTTGTCGTTGGCATCATAGGTCGACGAGGTCACATTCCCCAGAGCGTCGATCGCACGGGTGACATTGCCGTCGTCGTCGTACTCGAAAGTAGTGGCGTTCCCGAGGCGGTCAGCCACGGTTTCGCGGTGTGCCGCCACGTCGTGCGTGTAATTGACGGTGTGGCCGTTGGCGTCGGTGCTTGAGAGCAGGCGTCCGCTGTCATCGAAGGTGTTCCTGACCGCCTGAATGCCGAGCGGATTGATCACGTCGAGCAGGAAGTGGGCGCCGTCATAGGTGAATCTCGTGGTCTGGCCGGCGCGATCGGTGACCGCCGCCAGATCGCCGGCAGAGTTGTACTGGTATTGAATCGCCGCGCCGTTCGGATCGGCGATCTGCGTGATCCTTCCCTGCGGATCGCGCGAAAACGCCACGCTCTTGCCGCTTGAATGGACCACTCCGCTGGCGTTGATGGTGAGCGTGTTTCCGTTTGGATCGGTAACGCTGGTGGCGCCCCGGGTGAGATCCAGAATGTATTTGAAACCTTCCGCCGTGACCATCTGGAATTGCGTGAAGTCCGCGGGGTTCAGGTCCAGATCGAGGATGTTGACCGGGCCAGGAACGCCGTTATCGACGATGAAGGCGGCATCCCCGATGGGACTGAGGGTTGCGCCGGCAGTCGCCGAACCGGTCGGTATCTGGGTGAATCCGAACTGCGGGTTCGTGATCGGCACGATCTGCTGGCATTGCGGCGAGCTGACCGCCTGGAACTTGTAGACCTTTCCGTCAGGGAAGGTAACGCTGACGATGTGGTTCTTCAGCGACTGGAGGCAATAGGTCGGGAAGAACCCGCTCCACTGCTGGTCTTCCTGCCAAGCCAGCCCAATCGGCCCGCCGCTCTTCTGTACGCGCACGTTGGCGATGCCCAGGGTCCATCCGACGCCAAAATCCCCGACGCGCTTGTCGCGTGAGTCGTAGGTCCTGCTGACGGTAATCGGCAGCCCGGGCAACGTCACGCTGAGATCGCTGAACGAGAGAGTGAAGTTGCCGACTTTGGTGTTGCGGCTGATGTTCACCGTCGAAATCGTCGAAGCGATCTGGCCGGCCACATCGGTGGAGCTAAACCTGATTTGATACTGCCCATTGAGCAGCACCGTGGGATCGAACGTCCCCAGGGTCGCATTGTTCACCGGAGCGGCTCCCGAGGCAAAGGTAGTGAAGGTGGTCGGGTTCCCGGCTCCATCGAGCAGCGAGTATTCGAGCTTCCACGTGCCGGTGCTGACGGAGCCGGCAATGGGTGTCGGCGAGGTGATTTCCGCTCCATTCGCCAGAGACGTAATGCTTACCACCGGCGGCGGAGGAGGCGGCGCCGGCGCGGTGTTGACCGTGATGGTTACCTGCGAAGTGGCCTGCAGCAGGCTGTCACTGGCGGTCAGTTGCAGCACATAGACGCCGGCTGCGCCGAAGGTGGCCTGGGTCACCAGGGAATTCGGGTTCGTGAAGGTCACCGGCGTTGGCCCGCTGACCTCGCTCCACGAAACCGTGAGGGTGCTGCCCAAAGGCAGGCCGTCGTCACGGGCATCACCTCGCAGCGACACGCTGTTCTGCGGCCACTGGATGGTCTGGTTCGCCCCAGCCGTAACCGTGGGAGGCTGATTTCCACCCGCGGTGGTCACGTTGATTGAGATCGTGGCGCTCGATGAAAGCTGGCCGTCGCTGGCCGTAAGCTTGAATACGTAGACGCCCACCGCATTGAAGGTCACGGTCACCGTGGTGGGATTCAACTGTGTAATTACCGCAGCCGGCCCGCTGACCTGTGACCACTGCGTGGTGATCGTGCCGCTTGGCAGCCCGTCATCGCTGACCACGCCGGTCAGCGTGGCGGTGTTGGTGGGCAGCGTGAGCGCTGTACGATCGGCTGTAATGGAAACTACGGGCGCCTGATTGGTGCCCACGGGATTCACAGTAATCGTGGCGGTTCCCGCGCCCGTCAACTGCGAATCAGAAGCTGCCAATTGGACCACGTAAATGCCGGGCGCTGAGAACGCCGCCAGCGTGCTTCCGCCCGTGGGATTGCTGAATGTGACCGGAGCCGGGCCGCTCAGCAGCGACCATTGCAGCGTGATCGCTCCGCCAACCGGCAGTCCGTCGTCGGTAACTCTTCCGGTGAGGCCGACGGAATTGTTCGGCAGGGTAATCGCGGCGGCGCTAGCGATCACGCTGACGATCGGCGCCTGGTTGGCCGCGGGCGGGTTGACTGTAATCGGAATCGTGACGGACGTATCGAGCTGCGAGTCGGAAGCCGTCAGTTTCAGGACGTAGGAGCCGGCCGTGGTAAACACCGCTTTGGTGCTGGCGCTGGTTGGAGCTGTAAACGTAACCGGAGCCGGGCCGCTGGCCAGCGACCACTGGGCCGTGATCGTCGATCCTACCGGCAGGCCGTCGTCGGTGATCGTTCCCGTTAGGGTGACGGTGTTCGCGGGCAGCGTGATGTTCACGTTGTCGACATTTACGGTGATCGATGGGGCCTGGTTGGGCGTGGGCGCAGGAAGCACCGTAACGGTCATCGCCGCGGAGGTTGAGAGCAGGGAATCCGTGGCCGCCAGTTGCAACGTGTAGTTGCCGGCAGTGCTGAATGTGGCCTGGGTCACCGCCTGGGTGGGCGCAGTGAAGATCACCGTGCCGGGGCCGCTCAGCTTGGTCCACTGCTGGGTAACGGTGCTGCCCAAGGGAAGCCCATCATCGGTGACCTTGCCGTTCAGGGTGGCGGAGCTGACCGGCAACTGGAGGGTCAGGTTCGGGCCGGGATCGACGACCGGCGCTTTGTTGGTAGGCGCGATCACCGTGATGGTCACATCACGGTTCACCGTGGATTGAGCATTGCCTGCGGTCAGACGCAGAATATAGCTGCCTGCCGCGCTGAAGGTGGCGGTGGTTGCCGGCGACGCAGGGTTGCCGAATGTAACCGCACCCGGTCCGGTCACCACGCTCCAGGCGATCGAAAGCTGGCCGCCATTGGGGTCGGTGGCGGCGCCGTTCAGCGTGACCTGAGTGACAGGCAGAATAATGGTCTGATCAACTCCGGCGCTCACGACCGGAGGTTGGGGCCCGTTGGGTTTGCACTGTCCGGAAGTTCCGGCGCTGTAAATCGCCTGCAATTCCGCGGGCGTAAGGGCGCGATTGAAGACTTCCACTTCGTCCATCTGTCCGAGGAAGTGGTTGGAGTTCGGCCGCGCGCCGATGTAGAGCGGCAGGTTGGTGCGGGGCGTGAATGTCCCAAGATTGACCGTGGTAAGAGCGGCGCCGTTCACATACAGGCGAGCAATGCCGGTGGCTCGGTCATAGGTCAGGGCGACGTGGTTCCACTGCCGGATGCCCAGAGCTCCGCCGCCGGTACTTAAAATGTGGAAGGAGCCGTTACTGTCAATAATATTGGCGTAGAGCGCGCCATTGGTGGTGGTGACATTGGCGTTCAGGTTCATCCACAAATGCGGCCCGATGACGCCGTTGGTCGCGGAATACTCCAGGATCGGGCGTTGGGAGGCCAAATCGAGCGGGAAGATCCACGCATCGAAGGTGAAGCTGCCGACATTGAGCGGGGCAGCGGCCGGAACCACGACATCGGCCGCGGTGCCGTTGAAGCTGAACGCCTGGCCCACCATGCCCGGCACAAAGGCGACGCCGTCTTCGATCACTCCGGTGTTGGCGGAAGCCAGATCGCGGGTATCGCCGTCGCCCGGCCACCATCCAACCAGACCGCTGGGCGGGGTCACGCAGGGCGCGATGGACTGGATATGGACATCGTTGAAGCTGAATGCCTCCCCGTCAAATGCGGCCAGACGCGCAATGTAGGCGCCCGGCTGGCTCACCGAAGCGACCGTAGTCGCGGCGCCCGCCTGGGTAATGGTCACCGTCAGGCCGGTGCTATCGGAATTGAAGTTGCCGTTGCCGAAGCCGACGCTGAAGTCGAGCTTGTCGCCGGCGCTCAGGGTCTTCACGAACGTGAATGGAACGCCTGCGTTCCTCGCAGCGATGTTGCCGCTCAACAGAGTGGTCGATGAGTTGAGCAGCACGGCCACGTCGGTAGTGGTGTTATCGAGGCCGTAGAAGCGGCCCTGGACGAGGAAAGTCCCGGCGGCTGGAGCAACCCAGCGCAGAACGCTGTTCTCGCCGCTCGGGCCCGGATGCAGCAGGAATGTGTCGGGCGGCACGGAAATGCCCGAGAACCCCAGGGGCGCTCCCGAGTCATTGAAAGACAGCAGCGGGAAGGTCGTGCCCCCTGCGGGAGATGTCCGGAACCATGTGGGCATTCCGGAAAGCTGGCCGGTGAAAGCGTAGGGAGTAAACACTCCTCCGCGCGTGGGCGTTGACCCATAGGTCCAGTTGCCGCTGGGGTTGGCCGTAGACGAGAAATCTTCACTGGCGTTGAAGCTCGGGGTCGTAAAGGTAATCCGGCCGGGGCCGCTCACCTTCGACCAGAATGAGCTCAACGTGTTATTCGGCAGCCCGTCGTCGGTCACCACACCGTTCAGGTTGACAGATGCCGGGAAGGTGGCCTGCTGTTCGTTGCCAGCGTTCACAACCGGGGGCTGGTTGGCGGCAATGGTGATGGTGACGTCGGAGGTCGACGTGAGTTCCGAGTCGGAAGCCGACAGGCGTAGAACGTACACGCCGGGCAGGCTGAAACTAACGGTCGTGACTGGAGTCGTGAGGCTGGTGAAGCTTGCGAGTCCCGGACCACTCACCTTCGACCACACGGAGGTCAGTTGGCCACCGACGGGCAGGCCATCATCGCTCACTGTGCCGTTCAGATTTACGCTGGCCGTGGTGGCCGCAATCTGCGCGATACCGGCGGGCGCAGTGGTGGCGCCTTCCCACTGCGGCACCTGGGCGATGCGAGTGGTTTCAAAACGTGAACCATTCCAGTGGATCTGCCAAAGGTTGCCGGGGCTCTCTTCCCCGACGAGAATGTCGCCCACCATGCCGGAAAGTTCCGCGGCGGGGATTCCCCTGAGCGTGGCGCTGGCGAAATCCACGCCGAAGAAGTTATCGCCCTGATTGATCAGTTTGCTGTTCTCGGGGGCGATTCCCAGGTCAAAGAACGTCACTACGCCCTGCGGATCGACGGCAAAGATACGCTGCTGGTTCTCACTTCCGGCAATGATCTTACCGGCCCAGGGCCCGTACTTCTGAGGATCGGGCGGCACCGTCAGCAGTCCTTCGATCAGGATGTTGAGGCTGGCGAGCTTGGTCGGGACGCCCGCCGAAGTCACTCGCCAGATGTTGCCGACAGTGGTCGCTACGATCAGGTCGCCGCCGAAAATTCCGGTGCGATCGATGTAGAGCTGGCCCCGAAGCAGGCCGGGCTCGCCGGGCAACCTCACCCACGGGTTCTGGACGCTGGCGCCATCGGGCGAAATGCGCACGATAACGCCGGCCACGCCTGAGCCGGTGAACAGTTCGCCTGCGCGGAAACCGCCGATGCTCAAGCCGTTGCCTTCGTCGCGCGCTGCGGCGATATAAACCTCGTCGGTGAGTCCGCTGATGTTGGAGAACGTCGTTCGAGAACCGTTAGCCGCCACCAGCTCAAAATTGTGCGGCGTCCCACCGAAATAGTTCACCGACATTACGACTTTGTTCGTAGGTTGGTGATAGTCAACGGCGATCGGGTTGTTGAAGCCCGTGCTGATGGCGACCAGGGTCGGAATCAGCGGCAGGCTCGCGGCGTTCGACGGCAGAGTGATCGTCTGGTTCGGTCCGGCATTCACCACCGGAGGCAGGTTGGCGGGCCGCACATTGATGGTCACGTCTGAACTGGCGCTCAGTTGAGAGTCGCTGGCCGTGAGCCGCAGAACATAG
>Ga0210403_10000690_pt1 | contig 34347 bp, 43 predicted proteins | sample IncBWC19MmetaG_FD_150863 | JGI IMG/M metagenome (GOLD analysis project Ga0210403, IMG submission 150863) | Forest soil microbial communities from Barre Woods Harvard Forest LTER site, Petersham, Massachusetts, United States - Inc-BW-C-19-M | ecosystem: Environmental > Terrestrial > Soil >...
AAAGGCTTCGTGCTAACCGGCAACGATCTCGACCGTGCGACGCTGGAACAGAAGGCGTGGCCGCTGTCGCGCCCGCCGCAGCTTCTCGAGACCAGCCTGCCGGGGGTGTTTGCGGTAGGGGATATCCGGGCCGGCAATGTGAAGCGCGTGGCGTCGGCCGTCGGCGAAGGATCGATCGCGATTCACCTCGTGCATCAGGTGCTGGCGGAGATGTAGGCGGAGTCTCGGGTTCGAACTTGAAGGCGGTGCCCCAGAGCCTGCCCTGAACTTGCCCCAGGGTTCGCGTCCCTGCTTTTGGGGACGCGAACCTGGCTCGTCGGTCAGGTAGCTTGGCAGAGTTTCTCCGGCTTAAGACTTATCAGGACTTATCCGTGCCAATCGCACGACTTTCCCAAGCGGCCTACTCAGATGACGACGTCTAATCAACATTCAAAATCGTTTCAATACTGCTTGCGTATAGGTACACGCTATGCATGCGCGATTGCTCAGGACATGAATGCACTGCGATGTGGAAGTGGAGAAGATGTCTACGGCTGCGACTGGGATGACGCAAGGAGGAGATCCGGCTGAGTTCCGAGTCCACCCCGCCCGACACAATCAGCCGGTAAGTGTTTTCGGAACAACCAGATCACCCACGATTCTAAAAAACCGCACTGAGTCGGGCAGATCAATTCCCCATGAAAGTCGAGAACGTGTCGGCGACATCATTAATATAGGATGCCGGCATCGACTCCCGCGAGCGCCTGCTGTCGCCCGCACATCCAGCACTGTCAGGCGGATGTACGGAGAGACCGACCCGTTTTTATGCTCCGTGAGTCCCGGTTGACGCCTGTGGCTTGCGGTCACTGACATTTTCGCCGAAGGCTGACACCTTGCTGGCGATGTCGGCACGCGTTTCTGCACCGCCCGCCGGTGCGAACAGCATCCCGACTCCTACACCGATGCCCCCTCCTAGCAGCAGAGCGCCAACTTTGCCGAGCATGTGCGAATCCTCTCTGCCCCGAAGCGTCGGCGGCGCGGCCCAGGCGGTCGGACGCGGTTTCATACTTCTCCCGAGCCCCAGCTTTGATGTCGTCGATGTTGTCCGGCATACGCTCACGCAGGTTATCCAGCAGATAAAGGCCGGTGCTGAGCAGAGCGCCAAGAACTGCTCGCTTCTTGAGTTTCATTGGATATCTCCGGGCGACAGTATCGCCGATTAGAAAATGTAGAAATAAGGTCAGCTATTCGTCCTGCCCTCAGATTGGCGGCGCTTCCCGCACTACAAACGACATGTCAGAGCCAATATCACCAGTATGATCACCACCAGAAGGCTTCCATGCCTCCGATCTGCTATTACGCTCGACTTGGTAAGGTGAAGAATGTGTCAGCCGACGTGAGCGAACGACAAGCGCTTTCGAACCTGATACGTTGCTCCAGCTCACGCGACCCGATCATGAAATACGATTCGCTCTCAACACTTATGTCGCGAGTCGATGTCGGCACCAGCCTTGCAGGCGTATAGCACTGCCGCGATGTCCTGCTCTTTCCCATCATCCGTGGTCGGGAGCGGTCGGAAAACCGTTTTAACCGTCTGCTTAGTTGTGCAGGAATGTTTAAACTAAAGGAATGGTTTCTCTTGTTCTTAGCCACGATGGCCTCCCGTCACGCAGAAGACCGTCGCCTAACGATGGCGGAGAAGTGCGTATATAAGTTAGTATACGCCTTATTAGGTGCGATGCGTGGCCGCACACGCCGAGAGGCGGAATCCCGTTTCGGAGTGTAGCTCTCACCGTCTAGCGCTGGCCACAAACGGTTCTCCGCACACGGGGCGCTCGATACGTTCAAAGTCGATGCGCCACACATCGGCAGGCGGAATCAACGCTCCACATTAGCAACTCGACCGCTTCTTCAAGATGTTTAGCCCACAGGACTGATCTCATTGGAATCACCGCAAACGTGGGTCAATAGACACAGATCGAGTGCGGACAATCTAGCGTCTATAATGCAGAGAACGGACAAAGCTAGCGCACGCGTCGGGTGAGGGCAATACGGTAACTACTGTAGGCGCGGCTCGTAACACGCCAGCAGAGCGCTATGCACCGCCCGACCAACCTTCGCCAGATCCCCATCATCTCAACATGCGCCGCTCGTCCAGGGCGTGTGATGAACCGTGATCCCGAACAACTACGCCGCGAACTCGCTGATCTGGTAAACGACCAAGCCGATACGACGGAGATGACGACGACGTGGACGGACGCAGATCGTCGCGGATTCGAAGAAAGGCAAGACCGGATTAATGAACTGTGCGACGAATTGCATCGTATAGCAACCACCATTCACACTGATGACTCGTGGTATCTGTAGAGTACTTTCCGTCTCGCTACTCCGTCCAAGTAGGGGTGCATTATGGACCGCGATCCGACACAACTCCGGAGCGAAATCAGTCAGCTCATCAAAAAGCAGATCGACGCGCTTGGAAAGGAAACTTTCGGTGGGGCGACAGATGCTGAGCATCGCGAGTATCTGCAGAGGCAGCGGCGAATTGATGAATTGTACAGCGAACTCCACCGCTTACAGTCCGCCGCATAGCATGGACTCGTCGCCCACGTTCCCCACCCCTAGCATTGCCAATCTCGCTGTGGCAGACTTGTCGCCATGCCGGACCGAACGCTAAAGGATATGACGTACATCGACGGTGCTCCCGCCTTCGGTCGTTGTAGCGTGTGCGGTCGGCCTTTCTCGCCCAGGCTGAGACGACCGCTGACGCCGAGCAAGTCACACGCGAGTTCTATGCCGCGTTCGCGAGCCATGAATGCGAGAACGCAGGCGGGTCTCCTCCACGCCGGGCAACGCCAAACCGATCTTCCGAACGGTGTCGAAGTTGATCGTGCTCCCGTGTTTCTTCGGGGTTTTGATCTGCTTCGACGATCCTCCAGTCGCTTTTTGATCCGGACTTCGACGTTCGTGCGCCGGGAATTTTGCCGATCCGAGGGTCTCCAGCCAGCACAAGCTCGCATGCCCGCAGTGCCGCTGATTCAAAGTCAGGCGCATCGACTGGTAAGACCTGCCAACCCGTTACGCGTTTTCCCAATACTTCAATGGATCGCATGTTCGGGAACTCACGCCGCAAGCTCTGGTGGTGATCTTGGGTCGTGGCGAGCCATACTCCGTTGTCCACAGAGTTTTTAGGCTTGTCTCGTAGGATCAACACGATTTTGTCCTTTAAATAGATTGCAAGGCAGCCAAACATCGGACGGGTGTACGGCGATAGTGTGGAAACCGCATCGAGCACGAACGCATGTGGAATGAGCTTGCGCTGCTTGGGCACCCAAACTGGCATCCAGAGCTTCTGGAACGGGTCGTTTTCTGTTAGTCACGCTCGTACACCTCCAGCCTCGCCCGCACAGCCGGTGGAGGTTTACACCCAAGAACTTGACCCAAAACAAGAGGGCGCTATTGCAGCTTCGCGTACTCCGCTTTGGCTTGTTTCATGATGGGGATGTCAGGGTCGGCGCCTTTCCAGAGGGTGAGGAAGTCTTGATAGGCCGCCTTGGCCTTGGCGGTGTCATGTTGCATGGCATAAACGCGAGCCAACTCCAGGCGTGCGAGCGGGCCAAGAGGGGAGTTAATCACCATCGACCGGTTGTCAAGAAACTTCTGGAATTCGGTGGTCGCCGCTCTTCCTTCGTGCAACATCAGATCCGCCTCGCCGCGTAGAAACGCCGGATACAGCAATGCTCCAATTTCTGGGAGAGGGCCGGGCACTCCCAACTCGTATGTTTCTGTCGCCTGCAGAATTTCGATCGCCTTTCCCGGGTTTTTGTGGCTGATTTGAATAGCCGCGCGGATCACGGGTTGCCAATAGAAATTTATCTTTGTATTCAGAGGATTTTGCGTTTGCAACTCGTCCGCCATTTTCTGTGCGCGCTTCGTATCGCCGGTCCGGGCCAGGACAAGAGCGGCGAGAATGCGTGCACTGCGAGCTGAGGATAGAGCCAATGCGTCCGCCGTCTGGCGGCGAGCTTGAGCTATATTGCCGAACTCGGCTTCGCGCAGAGCGGCGTTCAACTCCCGTTTCGCAGCCGTCTCTTTTTCGTCCGCGCGATCGGCTGAGTCCATCGCACGCTGCGACAATTCCCGGGCCTTTGCCAGATGCCCCGAGAATGCTTCCGTGTCCGACTGAAAGGACAGGGAAATATCCTCTAAGCCAAGTTTGCCGGCGAACCAGTCAGTCTGACGTTGCATTTCTTGCGCATCACCCTCGAGGAATGCAACGCCGTATCGATACGTGTGCAGATCGGGAACATCCAGATTGTGGGCGAGCGCCCGCTGGTAAGTTGCTTTTGCTTCTCCAAAGCGATTCAGGCGACAGTAGTATTCAACGAGATTTCCATAAGGGGTGCCACTGTCCGGACTTAGACGGTTGGCTTCCAAAGTTTCGCTGAGGCCCTTTTCCCAATGCCCTAAAGCTGCGAAGTTCCCCCCCAGGTTGTTGTGCGGTGTCCAAGCCCGCGGGTAGGCCTGTGAAAAGAGTTCGTAGGTCTGATTTGCTTTTTCAATCTCGCCGGTGACGTCGTTGTAGTAATAGGCCGAGATTATGTAATCCTCTCGAACGCTGACGCGACCCCGAAGATCATAGGCTTTCTGATAGTTCTCCTTGGCTGAATCAGTTTCCCGCATATTTCCATAGGCCACTGCCAGCCCGGTATAAGCCAACGCGAAATTAGGGTCGAGGTCAATGGCGCGCTTATAGAAAGGAATGGCTGCGGTGTCGCCCTTTTCCGTAAACGCCTTGAGACCGAGAGAATAGGACTTCAAAGCTTCAAGCGACGGCGTAGTAGCCTGCGCGAGCGGCGTGTCGAATTTCTGGATGGAGCTGAGCGATTCGCCGACATTTTGTCGCAGGCTGGTGCTGGCATGGTCTAGGGCGTCCAGCACTTCCTCTTTCTTTGCCGCCCGCTCTTGCTTCATGGCAATCTTGGCCCCGCTGGGACAGGCTTCTGCGTTAAGACCGACCACGTACTCACTGCCCAGACTGGCGATCGAACCGGCAATCACTGCCCTGCTGCCCGAGCGTTGGCAGATTTCCTGGGCTACGTCGGGAGACAAGCGTTCCTCCGGCGAGTGACCCATTAGTTTTAGGGCGTCACGCACGCTGCGCTCAGGAAGGATGTTTAAGAACGGCGATTCTTGCAGCTGAATGGCGAGAGCCTGCTTGAGAGTGTCATCGAAGACAGGATCACCAGTAGAGTTAGAGAAGTCAGCGAGAACGACAGTATCCTTGTCGGTAAGGCGGGCCGCAGGTTCGCGAGAGCGGAAATAGAACGCCCCCACGATTGCGGCGACCAGTACTACAGCGGCAGGAACAAGAAGATTCCAGAGCTTCCTCTCGGCTGCCTGTGTGTCCGCGACTTTCAGCGCGCTCGCCGACGAAGCTTGATCCAGCGCAGGCGTTGAACCGGATGCTGGAGGCGGCGGTTGGCCAGCCTGTGAGCTTGTATCCTGCACCGCCCCCACTTTGCCCGAACTTGGGGCCGCAACCTGCCCGGTCTCGGTTTGCCGCTTCAGACGCAACAACTCAGAACGCATGTCAGAGGCGTGTTGATACCGCAGCTCCCGGTCTTTCTCCAGCGCCCGGTTGATGATCCTTTCAAGTTCCTCCAGGAGATCGGGATTCAAGCGCACGGGAGCGACCGGAGCGCGATTCAGAATGGCCTCGAAAAGAGTCGCGGTACTGTCTCCACGAAAAGGCAGGGCACCGGTTGCCATCTCATATAAAACTGCACCAAACGAGAAGAGGTCGGTGCGGACGTCCAACTCCTTGGCCCGGGCCTGTTCCGGTGACATGTAGGCTATCGTTCCCATCGCTGTGCCCGGGTTGGTCAGATTTTCCCGGTCGATAAAGGAGGCTGTTTGCGTCGGTTGCGCGGCAATCTGGCTGCCGGTACTGCGTGCGACCGTAACCTTGGCGAGACCGAAATCAAGAATCTTTACGTGCCCTCTCTTGGTGACGAAAATGTTGGCGGGCTTGATGTCGCGGTGAATGATTCCTTCCGAGTGCGCAGCATCCAGTGCATCGGCAATTTCAATCGCTAAGCTGAGTAAGGTTTCAGTCTCGATCGGCTTTTCGCCGATGAGCTGTTTCAGGGTCACCCCGTCCAGGAACTCCATGACGATGAACCATTGGCCGTCATGCTGTGCGATTTCATGAATCGTGCAGATGTTGGGATGATTCAGAGCCGAGCTCGCGCGGGCTTCACGGCGGAAGCGTTCCAAAGCCTGCGAATCTCGTAAAACGGCGTCAGGCAGAAATTTCAGGGCAACGAAGCGACCGAGCGAAGTGTCTTCGGCCTTATAGACGACGCCCATGCCACCGCTGCCGAGCTTCTGCAAAACGCGATAGTGGGAAACCTTAGTGCCGACCAGTTTCGCTCCACTATCAGTTATGCTCGATTCGTCGGCGACCAGTTTGCCCACCAGGTGCAGAGCGGGCGAATCAATAAAATGCTCGGCGTTCTTCTCGTGCGCCAGCAGCGACTCAACTTCACGTCGAAGTTGCTTGTCGTCTCCGCACGCGCGGTCGAGAAATTCAGCGCGACGGCTCTCGTCCAGTTCCAGAGCGCGGTGACACAGCTCTTCAACTCGACGCCAGAGTTCACGCTCCACGTTCATTCCCCTCGTTCAGTTCCCGGAGGAGCCAAAGCTTCGCCAGCCTCCAGTCCCGCATCACTGTTTCGGGCGAGACTTTCAAAACGGCGGCGGTTTCTTCCACGCTCAATCCGCCAAAAAATCTCAGTTCCACGACCCTGCTTTTCCGCTCATCCACACTAGCCAAGGCCTTCAGCGCGTCATCCAGCGCCAGCAGGTTTGGATCGGCTTCCTTGCACACCGACGGGGCCTCGTCCAACGACACGTGAAGCGCGTCACCGCCTCGTTTCTGGCTACCGCGGGAGCGTGCAAAATCGATCAGAATGCGCCGCATCAACTGCGCAGACATGGCAAAAAAATGCGCCCGATCCTGCCAGTTCATTTGTCCGCAGTCCAGAAGCTGCAAATAGACTTCATTCACCAGCGCAGTGGTTTGCAGGATATGGCCTGGTCGTTGTCCCGCCATGTGGTGTTGCGCTACGCGGCGCAATTGCTCGTAGACTAAAGGAGTGAGCTTTTCCAAAGCCTGTTCGTCTCCGGTAGTCCAGGCTTTCAGCAGCTGCGTGACTTCGTGGGAAGGGACAACCATTCAAGTCTCCATTGTTTCAATACATTACGCCGAACGCAAGCAACGGCCGAGCACCGGCGCCGACCTATCTCCGAGCGGTACTCCTCATTTCTTTCAAACTTCTTATTCACCCGGTTGCAGTTTTGATCCCCACTTTCCGTCTTATTAGGTAGAAGCTTCTGAGAAGGAGATATCGCATGAATCGGGAAGATCGGTGCCTGCTACACTCGTCGCCGCGCTGGCGATCAGCGCTGGCGATACGAAGACTTCACAACACTCCATACTTACTGTCGAGCGATTACGGGAAAACTTCTGCCGAGCCACTCGCGTGTACCTGGATTCTGCCAGGCTCCGGAGAGGCGCCGACGAATAGTAGCCCACACCATGGAAGCGAGACGATCCTGCCGAAGCCTCATGACGCCGAAACGAATACCAACATGCATGCGCCGACGTGGGTTGAAGCGAGCGCCCAATCGCTGTTGGATGCCGCCCGCCACGCCATCTTGGTCACTACCCAAGCAGAGGAAATTGTTGCTGCCAATTTACAGGCGGAAAAGCTCTTCGGATATGGTCGTGAGGAGTTGATTGGGCGGTTAGTCGAATCCCTGATTCCCTCGATATCTCGGGCCGAATGTCCACATCATCCCTACAACTTCTTCGGCGATCCACACTTGAGTCCGATGGGCACGGATTTGGATTTGTTCGCCTTGCGTAAGCACGCTAGCGAAGTTCCCGTGGAAATCAACCAAAGCTATTTAACGAACGAGTTTGGCACTTTCGTCGTCATTGCAATTCGTGATGTGACCGATCGTCGTCGCGCACAGGGACTGAAGATGTTAGATGCGGTTCTGCGCGAGACCCGGGAAAGCGAAGAACGATTTGGCCTGATTGCCGACGCAGCCCCAGCGCTCATCTGGACGTCAGACACGGACATGCACCGCACATACTTCAATAAGCCTTGGCTGAACTTTACGGGGCGGTCCATTAGCTCCCAACTCGAGAACGGCTGGACGGAGGGGGTTCACCCTGAGGACTTGCCGAGCCGCGAGGATGCGTTCATGCAGGCCTTGGATCGTCGTGAGGATTTCGGAATCGAGTATCGTCTTCGGCGGCACGATGGAGAGTATCGCTGGATTCTCGATACCGGAGTGCCGAGGTTTAACCAGGATGGCTTTTTTGCAGGGTACGTCGGGATCGGTATTGATGTAACTGATCGCAAGCAGGCGGAAGAGGCGCTCGCAAGCGTGAGCCACAAGTTGATCGAAGCACAAGAGCGGGAACGTACCCGAATCGCCAGAGAACTTCACGACGACATTGGTCAACGTCTCGCATTCCTGTCCATCGAACTCGAACAACTTCAACAAAGTCCTTCCAATTTATCGGAAGTCCGTCGCCGCATCGGTGAATTACACAAGCAGACCTCCCAGATAGCGACCGATGTCCAATTGGTGTCGCACGAGTTGCACTCGTCAAGACTGGACTACCTGGGCATAGCTCCCGCCATGAGAGGATTCTGCCAAGAGTTTGGCGAACAGCAGAAGGTGGAGATCGATTTCAAAACCCACGATCTGCCAAATCCCATACCATCGGACATCTCTCTGTGCCTCTTCCGAGTTCTGCAAGAAGCCCTTCACAATTCGGCAAAACACAGTGGGGCACGGCGTTTCAAAGTGCGATTGTGGGGCGGGTCCGATGAGGTTCATCTCACAGTTAGCGACTCCGGTGCAGGCTTTGTTCTCGAAGCGGCGAGGGAGAGTCAAGGACTTGGTCTGATCAGCATGGAGGAGCGGGTGAAATTCGTGAAAGGAACGTTTTCAGTCCAATCGCAACCCAAGCGTGGTACGAGGATCCAAGCACGTGTCCCTCTCATTGCGAGAACCGATTTGATGCGTGCAGCCGATAGAGCAGGTCGCCAGAAAGAGCGCTATGCGGTCTAAATCCTATGCCTCAGAAAAATCTTGCCATCAAGGGAACGCGAGTTGGCAGTCTTTGCGGGAGACGTCTTCATAATGCTTCGAGGTCTGAGGCAATTGTCGCACGGACAGGATACGGTATCAGGGCGGACTCTTTCCTGTCGCGACTTGATTCAGGTGAACAACGATTTGAAGGTGGATCTCGTCCGTGGAAAGGCGCAAGACACGATGGCTCCCTTCCGGCCCGTCATCACGCCTGCATAGTTTGTGCCCGACGTCAACAATCTCCATATCAAGCTATGTAAGCGATCAGAAATGATCGAAAAGAGTGAAATTTTGGGTCGCTATGGGACTTGGTTGCGATGGTGGCAACTCTCCGATGGAGCCGTTAGGCTTCCACCAGCGATATCCGTGGGTTCCAACAAAATGTCGTTCTCAACTACACTAGAAGTTCTACCAGTAGCTCAGGTGCCGATCCGCGCCTTACATTAGTGGGAGAAATTGGCTCACGAGATCGAATCGTGTGGCGGCTACGCGAAAAGTTCCCGGCAATGACAGTTGCCAACCGCAACGAGTGTTTGTTTTCCCTAAGAAATGGAGAAACGAGGTCTGCCGCTGAGCTGGTCATGCGGTTCAAATTGCGTTTAACTCTACGCAGATCAAAGACCAACTCGAGTCGATCATGGAATTAGAAGGCTCAAAGCCACTGTTGCAGGACGACCGGCTTCGGTTCGAGACCCTGCTCTCCGACCTCTCGGCACGATTCGTGAGGCTGAGGCCAGATCAGGTCGATGAAGAGATCGAGCGGGCTCTGCGAGAGGTGACAGAATTTTTCCATGCGCATCGCTGTGGACTCCTCGATGTGTTCGCCGATCGGAAGGTCGCCCGGCTTACTCACGCCTGGTATGCCGATGGGGTCAGGCGAGTTCCTCCAGCAAACAATTGCGCTCAGGGCTTTTCGTGGTCTTTCGAAAGACTGGTTGTCCAGAAGGAGGCGATCGCCTTCAACGACTTGTCCGAGCTGCTTCCGGATGGCGCAGCTGATCTTCCCGCGTACGGGGCCCAGGGTGTTCGTTCCACCCTTATGATTCCACTATTCATAAGGGAGGACGTCCGCCACATCGTGGTCTTGCAAACCATGGAGGGCGGAGGAACGCTATCGCCAGAGTACATCCCGAGGCTGCGTCTTCTGGCCGAGATCATGGTTCAAGCCATAGAGCGGAGAGACGCGGAAGAGCAACTGCGGCTGGCGTTAGAAGAAGTGCGGCAACTGCGCGATCAACTGCACCAGGAGAACCTTCACCTCCGTCGAGAAATGAAGGAACTTCGGGGGGGATCTCCGATTGTGGGTCAGAGCCCAGCACTTCGCCGGGTCCTGGCGCAGGTGGAGCAGGTGGCGGCGACCGGTTCCACTGTTCTCTTACTGGGGGAAACCGGAACCGGGAAAGAACTATTCGCTTCGGCCATCCACGAACGCAGTCCGCGCAAGAGCCGCGCGATGATACGAATGAACTGTGCGGCGATTCCAGCTCCGCTCATTGAGAGCGAGTTGTTCGGACGCGAAAAGGGGGCGTATACAGGCGCGATTTCGAAGCAGATTGGCCGGTTTGAATTGGCCTCTGGATCCACGTTGTTCCTGGATGAAATCGGCGAACTGCCCGTCGACATTCAAGTCAAGTTGTTGCGGGTTTTGCAGGAGAAGTGCATCGAAAGGCTGGGCAACCCGAGGCCCCTGCCGGTGGACGTAAGGATCATCGCGGCCAGCAACAAGGATCTCGAGAAGGCGGTGCACGAGGGCAAATTCCGGGAGGATTTGTACTACCGTCTGAATGTGTTTCCAATCACAGTTCCCCCGCTGCGCGAGCGCCGCGAAGATATTCCGTTGTTGACGTTCGCTTTTCTGGAGGAGTTTTCCACTACGTTGGGGAAGCATGTTGACGCGATATCACCTTCAAACATGGACACGCTCATGCGCTACCCTTGGCCTGGGAACATCCGGGAATTGCGAAACATAATCGAGCGAGCCATGATTCTGGCGACGGGGACGAAGTTGCAGGTTACGCTGCCTAACGGGGCGGGAAGCAAGTCCCTTCAGACCGTCACGCTGGAAGACCTGGAGCGGAAGTATTGCCTCAGTGTTCTCGACATGACGGGCTGGCGAGTTCGGGGGAAGAACGGTGCGGCTGAAATCCTCGGGCTGAAGCCAACCACGTTGACCAGCCGGATGGCAAAATTGGGCATCCGGCGTCCTACCTCATAGAACGATATATCGTAGGAAGCAACGATATATCGTTGGAGTATCCCCTCTCGCGCCTTCACTAAACGCTGGCCCTCTCCATTTGCATTCAAAAGCTTAGCGCCCATCGGCCACCCTTCTGAGGCTGGCATTTGAACTGCAATCTTGTACTTCGTGGTGCAACTTTTTCTGAGGCTGATCGCTCCTGCGGGGCAAGAGCGGGAAGTCACGCAGGCGTTGCAGACAATCATGCTGCCGGCGCGTTTGTCTCGCGGTTGCAGCCGGGTGGAGCTCTGTGCAGAAGTACAGCAGCCAGGGGTGCTCTGTTACCTGGAGGAGTGGGATGAAGAAGAGGAATTGTTCGCGCAGCTTCGCGTCGAGCGCTTCAGCCGTCTACTTGAACTGATGGAATGTGCCAGCGAGCCGCCGTTTCTGGAGTTTCGTTTTGTTACCGCCAGGAGAGGGCTCGACTACATCGAGGCCGCGCGTTCTGACAAAACCGTGAATTGAGATTGCAGAGCTCCAGCGCCGCAGGCCTCTCAGGGTGTATGGGCTCACAAACAATTGAGACCACGGGTGGCACGCTCACTCAGACCGGTCATGAGGCGCGCGAAATTCGAAGGCTAGACTGGCATGCAGGATTTCAAAAGGGGGAAAGATGATTAACTCGAACAAGAGTCTCCAACAATCGGCTCTGGTAATGAGGATATTGGGGTGGGCCATGATTGCTCTCCCCCTCGCCCTTCCGCTCTATCCGCCGGGGTTTCTGTGGGGGAGCCATTCAGTGGATTTCCCAACGGTGGTCCCCCATCCCGAGTCGCCGCTGCACGGGCTACATCCCTACCTGTTCATGATCATCGTCTTATACATGGCATGGGGGATTTTGATGGTTCGCGGCTCCAAGGACCCAAAAGCGAACGCTGCTCTGTTCGACTTCGGGATTCTCGCCAATCTGTTCCATGCTGTGCTGATGATCCCGATGGCGTTCATCTATCCGAACGAACATGCTCACCTCTGGGCGGATATACCGATGCTACTGGGTGTGTGTTTGATCTTGTGGATTTATCACCCCAATCGAGTGGCACCACAGATCTCGAGGGCATGATGAGCACCGACGAAGCAGATGTGGTCGTCATTGGCAGCGGGTTCGGAGGTAGTATCTCGGCGAACCGCCTGGCTTTGGCTGGCTTCAAGGTCTTGGTATTGGAACGTGGACCGTGGCGTGATTCACTGCCCGTCCGCTCCATGAGGATTGCGGACCGCGCACCGTTCCCTTACGGAATGAAGGCTGTTACACATCTACTGCGAACGATTCACCTAGGCAGGCGAAGCCTGACGCTGAACAAGGCCGGCATGTACGAGGTGTTCCGTTATCCCGGTCTCGATGTCTTTGCGGTTTCGGCAGTGGGTGGGGGCAGCCACGGGTGGTTCGGTATGCTTACGGCTCCGCAAGATCCCGCGTATTGGAGGGAGCGCCATCCAGACTTGAAGCCCGCAGAGATAGAGAAATATTACGAAAAGATCATAGCTGACATGGGGGCGGTTCGAATCTCGCAAGACCTTTGGCTCCCGCATTCTATATGGACACAGCTGCCCGCGTCGCCGGGTGCCAGATGTCTCCCCGCTGACCCGCAACCTTACATGGCCATCAAGATCCCTTATTCGAAGAACGAAGTCGGGCAAGTCACCGAGGGTGCTGGGGGAGTGAAGCGGCAGACGTGCGCATTTGACGGGGAGGGTCTCCTGGGATCGAAGGGAGGGGCCAAGGCATCGGTCGATTTCATTTACCTTGCACCCGTGCTCAGCAAGGGCGTAACCGTTCGCGACATGTGCGAGGTTGCAAAAATCGTGCGAGAGTCAGGTGCCGGTCTGCCGAAGTACGCCGTACATTTCTCTAGCCTCCGCGACGGACAGAAGGAAGTAGTTCGGACGAAGCGAGTCATCCTGGCCGCCGGAACCATGAACACGCTGCGGTTGCTCTTCACCAGCAGTTTGGAGCCGGGCGGTCTCAACCCGATGCCGTCCCTGGGACGTCCGTTTGGCGGCAACGGAGATTTTATTGGTGCCTGGTTCAAAGAGTCCGCTCAGCCCACGATGTTCGAGTCCGCTCCGGTCCTTGGCCTCTTCAGGGTGGATGGACTGGATCTACCTTTCGTCGGCATGGTGGGGATGCCTGGCATCGATACGCTGCCGCTTTTGCCATTGTGGAAAAAGAAACTAGCGAAGACAGTTCTTGTGCTCGGAATGGGCGCAGACACCGGCAAGGCGTCGGCAAGATTCGAAAAAGGGCGCGTCGAAGTCGACTACGATCCGAAGCAGGAACCGATCTTTGAAAAAATTCGTGGTGCCATCCGCATCTTGGAAGACCAGAGTGGCTTAGGGACCTGGGTCATCAAGAAACCAATGACCGTTCACGCGTGGGGTGGCGCCTGTGTGGGCCCATCTCCTGATCGCGGCGTTGTCGACCACAACGGCGAAGTGTACGGGAACCCGGGTCTCTTCGTTGCGGACGCCTCGGCGCTACCGGCCGCCGCTGGGACACCTCCGTCTCTCACAATCGCGGCCTGGGCGCATCATGTCGCCGATGGCCTAGCACAAAGGGCTGCGTGAACTTTCGTCAGGAGGTAGGGAATGACTAACCCGAACCAGGGTATTCAGCAATCGGCTCTGGTGATGAAGATTATGGGCTGGGGTCTCATCGCGGGCCTTACCGGGGGTTTGTTTCTGTACCCGCCGGGATTCTTGTGGGGAAGTCATCCCGCAAGCTTCCCCAATATTGGTCCCCCGCATCCCGAGTCCCCGCTCCACGCGTTACACCCCTACCTCTTCATGATCTTGTCGATATATGTCGCATACGGAATTCTGCTGATTCGCGGCGCCAAGGACCCTAAGGCTAACGCGGCTCTGTTCGACTTCGGCATCCTCTCCAGTCTGCTGCACGGGTCGGTCATGTTCGTACAGGCCTTCATCTACCCGAACGAGCATGCCCATCTTTGGGCGGACGTTCCGATTGCGTTCGCCGTGGCTGTGATTCTTTGGATCTATCACCCAAAGCGAGTAGCAACGGAAATCTCGCGGGTGCGATGAGAACCTACGACAAATAGCCACTTGGCGCTTCACGAAACAAACTGTAGAGCAGGGAAACTGGACTATCGAAGGGAGAGCACCATGAAACGGTTCATGAATTGCATTTTCACTCTGGTAGTGGCTGGGCTCCTGGTTGCGACGTGGGGCTGCAACAAGTCCCAGACACCGAGTACGGTGCCCGGCGAGGCCGCCGTAGTCGACCGTACGGTGCTGCCGCTGGCCGAGCCAACCTACCCGGCGATCACCGAACTCGATGTTCGCAAGGCCACGGCACCGCCGTTGTTCCAGGTCAAAGCACCCCAGGGGGCACCCAACGTGATCGTGATCCTGCTCGACAACCTTGGGTTCGGCGCTACCAAGCCATTTGGTGGAGCGATCAACATGCCAACCCTGGAGCGCCTCGCCAAAAATGGGGTGATCTACACCAATTTTCATACTGCGCCCCTGTGCTCTCCGAGCCGCCAGGCGCTGCTCACCGGGCGTAATCCGCATAGTGTCAACATGGGAGCAATCTCCGAGTTAGGCACTGCCTTTCCGGGTCAAACCACGGTACTTCCCAACAGCAAGGCGCCGCTCGCCGAGATCTTGAGACTCAACGGATACAGCACGGCCATGTTCGGCAAGAGCCACGAGTTCACGCCCTGGGAGACGGGCCTCACCGGTCCCTTCGACCAGTGGCCCACGGGTACCGGATTTGAAAGGTTCTACGGCGTCCTAAGTGCCGAGGCCGACAATTTCGCGCCACCCCTCAGTGACAACTTGAACCTGGCGGACGTGCCGAACGATCCGAACTACTACTACCCAACCGATCTGGCCGACCATGCCATCTCTTGGATCCGTGCTGAGAAGGCCCTGACCCCGGACAAGCCGTTCTTCATTTACTACTCCTCGCCGGGCACGCATGCACCAAGCCAGGTTCCCGCGGATTGGCGCGACAAATACAAGGGCAAATTCGATGAAGGCTGGGACAAATACCGCGAGGAAATCTTGGCGCGGCAAAAGCAGCTCGGAATCGTCCCGCCCACCACCCAGCTCACGCCGAAGCCATTGCCGAAGGACATGCCAGATTGGGACACGCTGGGCGCCGATGAAAAGAAAGTCTTCATCCGGCAGGAGGAGATCTTCGCAGCCTACGCGGAGAAGGCCGACTATGAAATCGGCCGTGTGCTACAGGCGATCGAGGACATGGGCGCGATGGACAACACTCTCGTCATTTACATCACGGGTGACAACGGATCCAGTGCCAATGGTGGCCCCATTGGCCGGTTCAACTCCTATTACAGCTACAACCAGCTATCGGAGACGGTTGCAGACCAAGTGAAGCACTTGGACGAGTTCGGTGGGCCAAAGTCCGCTATGACGCCTCCCATCGGCTGGGCCATCGCGGACAATACGCCATTCGCCTATGCGCAGGCTAATACGTCCTATGGCGGCACCACCAACGGCGTGGTTTTTCATTGGCCGAAGGTGATCAAAGCGAAAGACGAAGTTCGGTTTCAGTACCACCACCTCATTGACATCGCTCCGACTGTGCTGGAAGCGATAGGGCTGCCGCAACCGAAAGTCGTTAATAGCACGCCCCAAAAGCCCATGGAAGGCGTGAGTATGGTTTACAGCTTCAGCAACGCTCAGGCCAAGTCGCCCCATACCGTGCAGTACGCCGAGTTCCAGGGCAATCGAGGGATCTACAAAGACGGCTGGTACGCGACCAGCTTGCACAAGGTAGCCTGGGAACCCCAGCCTCGAACCCCATTTGACCAGGATAAGTGGGAGCTCTTCAACACTGCGGATGACTTCAGTTGTGCGATCGATCTTTCCGCAAAGAATCCCGACAAGCTCAAGGAGATGCAAGCCGCATTTCTAACCGAGGCAGTCAAGTACAACGTGCTGCCGCTCGACGACCGCGTTTACGAGCGATTCAATCCTGCTGTCGCCGGGCGTCCCGACGTGATGGGCGGACGCACGTCATTGACGGTTTATCAAGGCATGACCGGAATGAAAGAGAACGCGTTTATTAACACAAAGAACAGCTCGTACTCCATCACGGCCGACGTGGAAGCTCCCCAGAATGCTTCAGGGGTGATTCTCGCGCAGGGCGGGACTCACGCTGGCTGGAGCCTGTACGTGAAGGACAGCAAACCCAAGTTTTTCTACAATTATCTAGGCAACGTCACCACGATATCTTCATCGGAGCGCTTGCCTGCTGGTCGTGTCACGGTCGGTTACGATTTCGTCTATGACGGGGGAAAACCCGGCTCGGGCGGTGCGAGCACGATCTTCATCAACGGGAAAAAAGTTGGCACCGGACGAATCGAACGCACCATTCCGTTCATTTTCGGCGCTGAAACGGCGGACGTGGGCATGGACCTTTACACCCCCGTCACGTCGGAGTACGCAAAGGGAAACAACAAGTTCACCGGAAAGATCGACAAAGTGACCATCGACCTGAAGAAGACGAATGCTGAAACAGACGCAGCGAAAAAGGAGGTCGAAGAGAAGGAGGGTGAGGACACTCTCGACCAGGACTGACGCAGACTGAGGAGAACTTCGCTAGGCCCGCTCAATGCGGCCACTCTATCGTCGGAGCGCTTCCGTCAATTCCGCATCTCTGAAACGCCCAAGCCGATTCCTTGGGTTTTCTTAGTCACAAATGGCTTTCCGAGGTCAACGGTGCGTGTTGCTCTCTATCTCCGGGCTCTGGGCCGTCCCCGAAGCGTATTGCTACCCAACCAAGTGTCCCTCGGTATGAAAGGACGCCTCCGGCATCATGGCGGTGTCCAGCGTCGGAAGCCCACGCCCGTTCGCCGGATATACGAACAGCGAGTTTGCCTACCTCGGCTTGGGCGTCTCGCAGGACTTTCCCTATCCCGGAAAACTTCGCCTGAAAGGCGAGATCGCGAAACGTGACGCTGACGTTTCGCAGCAACAATATGAATCGGTTCAGCGGTCCATCATTGTTCAAGTGAAAGAAGCCTATTTCCAGCTGGCCTATCTCTCGAAGACCCTCGGGATTCTTGAAAGTGACGGACAACTACTTCAGCAGGTCGAGCAAGCAACCGACGCACGCTACCGCTCGGGTATGACATCGCACAGAAGACGGCCGACTTGCTCAAGATTTACAAGGAAGGTCTGATTCCCCAATCACGAGCCGGCTTTCAAGCTGGTATGGCTGCCTATCAGAACAATCGTCAGGACTTTCAATCTGCGCTGTCCTCGTTTCTCGACGTTCTCCATTTGGATGAGGAGTACTGGCAAAGCTTATCTGAACGCGCGACCGCGTTAGCACGGATTGAAGAACTAACGGGACTCTCTGCGCGAGGAAGGAGTCCAGCAATGAAAACTTATCAGAGAGCTTTCATTCTGGCGCTGGCGGGCAACATCGTTTTGATTGGCTCCCTGGTCGCGCTGTGGTGGCACTACAGGATGCCCCACGCAGCGACGAATGAGCCATCCATGGGAGCCAACGAAGTTGGAACTTCAGCGACCCCGGCTGAGGTCGCCTCCGCATCCACAGAGATTCCCCTGGATCTTTTCAACCCGCATCGTCATACGTCACGAGTTTACCTCTGCTGCGCTTGAATCTTCTCTCGGGCGGGCATAGTCTGAGTCTAGATAGGCCGAGGTGGCTTATGGCCTACGTCATTGCCGAACCCTGCATCGGGACAAAAGACACCGCCTGCGTCGATGCCTGCCCAGTAGATTGCATCCATCCCAAGAAGAACACGACCTATGACGACGGACGGCCATTATTCGACGACGTTCCTCAGCTCTACATTGATCCCGTCGAATGCATCGATTGCGGCGCCTGTGTGCCGGTCTGCCCCGTCACCGCGATTTTTGCACTGGATGATCTGCCCGAGAAGTGGAAGCACTATACGGAACTGAACGAAAGCTACGTGAAGGCCGGTAAATTCACATCCGAAGAGTTCGCCAAGCACCAAATCAAATAGTCCGGCCATGTGAAGACTTCAGCCTCGAGCATCTTCAGAAAATTCATCATCCCCGTAGCTCCGTTGATCGCTTTTTCGATGCCTGAGCGCGACCGTCCGATTCAGCGACCACTCTTCGCATACCTTCAATCCAAGCTAAAATGAGGTTCGATCTTATTCGTGGAGTGGAACACGTTATGCATCGGGCATTCGGATTGGATATTCCGCAAGGGCTGGACGACCTTTGCGCTCCGACCAAGTTGGCTTTGGTCGTGTACGACATGCAAGTCGGGATTGTGAGGCAGATCGAGAATGGTCAGCAGATCACCGACAGAGTCCTTCAAGTTCTCGACGCGGCTCGCAAGGCGGGAATTCGCGTTTTTTTCACGCGCCACATGTCTCTCCCCAAAGAACTCATGGGCGTATCCCAGTTCCGCACGGCCATGGTTTGGCAACGGGTGAAATCGGTTGATGAGGTTAAGCCTTGGTTCCTGCGGGACTCACCGGGCTTCCATTTGGTTCCAGAGATGAATCCGCTGCCGAGCGAGGCGATCTTGGACAAGATCACTATGTCGGCGTTTGAGGGCACCCCTTTGGACATCGCGTTGCGCGATTGCGCCATTGATGCCTTTGCCATTGTCGGCATCGCGATGGAAATCGGCATTGAACCAACGGTGCGGCATGGTGTTGATCTTGGTTATATTCCGATTGTCGTCACGGACGCTTGTGGCTTTGGCCACCGCGAGGCCGCGGCGCGTTCAGTCGCGAGCCTCGAATTCTCGGGCGATGCATTGCTTACAAATGTCGAGACCATCTGTAGTCAGCTTGGGCGCACACCTTCGTTGCAACAGCATGACCCGCGAATAAAGATCACGTGATCACAAGAATCTCGCCGGGTACTCAGTTACGTTCAGCGGCCTCCGCAGGAAAGGCGCTATAAAAAGAGGTGATTCTGAATCTCCGCGAGTTCCACAGGCGCGGAGCATTCTTCGTCGTCGTTAGCCGCGTGATTGATCCGAGGGCTTATGGGATACCAGCGCATTAAACCGAGCATCGTAGGGCTTCACCAGTTCGGACGCCGCAGCCACATCCCTCATGCCTGGATCGATCCATAGGTCATAGCTGTCTGGATCAAGGATGACTGGCATGCGGTCGTGGACGGAAGAGTTTACCGCGTTCGGAGTCGTAGTCGGGTGTCGCTCACTTTGGTAGTTCCGTCCCTGCCTGCTCCGCCGCCATTGAAGAAGAAATAAGACCCTCTAGACTGCCCGACCGTCAGACAGAATAGTGACTTGCGCCCATTAGCCAACGTCTTCCACCATTAGCACATTTCTCGCACACAAACCCAACCGCGACGAACTGGGATCAAAGAGCAGCATCTCCGGGCTCTGCCAAATGGACAGCCCGTTAGAACTCATATCTAGCAAGAGGGCACGCTGCCCCGAAGAGCGGCGAGGGCTTCGTGCAAGCTATCAAAGATGCGGCTGGGACCAATGACTTCGGTCAGGTGATGACGGTCGAGATCAGGCTTGAGGTCCGACTGCACATGAGCAAAGACTAGGCCCGTGCCCTGAACGAAGAGGTCCTCCTGGAGTTGGCGCACTACACGAGCAGCCGTGAAGTCCACATTGGTAATGGCCCCAGCGTCAATGATCAACCAGCGCAATGGTGAAGGGGCCGAGGTAGCCAGCATCCGCGTTTCCTCGGAAAAACGATTGGCGTTGGCGTAGTAGAGTGGCGCCCCAAACCTATAGAGCACCAGGCCGGGCTCGGTGATAGCGCCGGGAACGACTGGACTTAAGTGCCAGATTCCGTCACGAGTCTGTTCAAGAACCGCGGTGTGCGGACGGTAGGTGTGGTGGACGATGCGAAGCAACGACAAGGACATCGCAAGGAGAATGCCCTGCTCCACGCCAACGAAAACGACAACCGCCGCAGTTGTGACCGCCAGCGTGAATTCACCGGGACTCTCGCGGCGAATGGCGCTGAGAGCACGCAGATCGATGAGACGCACCGCGATAGTGAACACGACCGCGCCAAGAACACAATTAGGAAGAAACTGGAGCGGACCCGTAAGGAAGATAAGGACCAGAACAACGACGCCAGCGGTGACGAGGTGCGCCAGTTGATTTGTGCCGCCAGAACTTTCGACCATAGCGGTTTGTGTTGGGCTCCCATTCACCACAAACGTGCCGCTGAAAGCCGCGGTGGTATTGGCGGCAGCGAGACCGACAAGGTCGGCGTTTTCGTCGAGTTGCTGATGATGGCGAGTGGCATATGCGCGCGACGTCGCGGCACTCTGCGCAACGATCATTACCAAACAAGAACCGGCAACGGGAAGAAGGATTTCCACGTCTCTCCAACTCAGATCGGGCAACCCCAAATGGGGCAAGCCTCCGGGCACGGGTCCGAGAACGGAGACACCTCGCTGTGCCCAGTGAAAGATGCCGCTCGCCGCGACTGTCCCCACAACCGCAAAGAGAGTACCCGGCAACTTGGGGGCGACGCGATGGCAGAGCAGGATAGCGGCTACAACTACGAATGAAATCCCCATCGTTAGGAGATGAACGTGTGGCAGCGAGCGAAGCACTTCGAGGATCTGACCGGGAGTACCGCGGCTGTGGACGTTGATACCGAGCATTTCACTCAGCACAGCGATGCCGACTTGAAAGCCGACGCCCACGAGGAAGCCCAGGAGAACCGTTTGAGACAGGAAATCTGCAAAGAAGCCAAGCTTGAGCAGGCGAGCGAGGAGAAGGAAGATACCGGTCAATAGGGCTACTAAGCCCGCTAGGGCAACGTACCTGGGGCTGGCGATTGGAGCCAGGCCGATGAGGCTGCTCGCAAGTATGGCCGCGGTGGCGGAATCAGCAGCCACCACGAGATAGCGCGAAGAACCAAAGATGGAGAACGCAACGAGAGGAAACAGAAGGGTGTAGAGGCCAGTGATGACAGGAGTTCCAGCAATTTTGGTGTAGGCAAGCGACTGCGGGATGTTCATGGCCGCAAGCGTAATTCCGGCCGGGAGATTCTTCGATACCTCCGACCATTGAAAAGGCCGAAAACCTTGGAGGATAGAAAAGCGATCCGTGAGACGCGATGCGGGAACAGGGCGGGTAGAGTCAGTTTGCCGTTCCGACATGATCGTCACATAATAGCTCCGAGTGGGTACAAAATCTCCCGGCGCCGGGAGCGCGAGCGGGTGACCACTCCCCTATCCCGATTTCTGTTGACTCCTTCACCTTCCGCGCGCACAATCCGTCCAAGCCACCTCTCCCCCAGAGGGCTCTCCTGTCTTGGAGGTGTGGTATGCACCAGCCGCCGCTGCGTGGCCGACCGGTTCTCGAGGGCAAGAGAGTTCTCCTCGTTGATCCGTACCAACCCACGCGCGACGCGCGCGCTGGCGTCCTGCGAAATCACGACATCGAATTGGATACTGCCTCAAGCCTCCAGGCTGCGCGATGTTTGTGGCGACCCAGGTTCTATGACTGGGTGTTGCTGGACGTGCGCGGATACCTTCCCGGTGAAGCACTCGCGTTCTACGAACAGATCCGGGACAAAAGCCCCGGCGAGCACGTTGCATTCTTTGTCGGCCCGCCGACATATCTGTCTCGAACATATCCCGACCAGTCGAGCGAAGTCGCAAGTGAGACCCAACAGTGGGGAGAGACGGTAAAGCGTTTCTTGGCCGCTGCTTAACAAGTTTTTGTGGTGCAACGGAGCATCCGTTTGATGGACCAACCTTGCTGTGGAAGCGGGCTGTCATCGGCCGGGAGCAGGTTGAATGGCGCTAAGGATACACACACAGATAGCTGGTGGCGTGTTCACTTTGCTCTGCGACGGTCGCATCGTGTTTGGCGATGAAGACGCTATCTTGCGCGACCGGGTCCGGAGTATGCTTCCTTGGCACTCCGAAAATTGTCGTTAACCTAAAGGCGGTGGATTACATCGACAGCGCAGAACTGGGCGTACTTGTTGGACTGTTCATCTCTGCGAGACACCGCGGTGGCGAACTCAAGCTGGTCTCTCCCAACCAGCGCACCACGGAATTGCTTCGCCGCACAAGTCTGGACAAGATCTTCAGGGTGTACGGGAACAACGAGGAAGCGGGCGCCGCTTTCGGCAAGAAGGTAGCCTAAAGGGATCCTCTCAGGGAGGTTCACCATGACGCAACGAACGTTCTCTCTCGTCACGGCAATGCTCTTCCTTCTGATAGCTCTGCTTCACGCGATTCGCCTTGTCCGCGGTTGGCAGATCACCATCGAAGGCGCCGTCGTGCCCCTCTGGGTAAGTTGGATAGGGCTCGCCATAACCGGGTATCTTGCCTGGCAGGGTTTTCGGTTGGCGAGGACCGACTACACGTGAGGGAGTCTGACACCACTACTTCTGCCACGCAAAAAAACACTCGTAGATTCAAGTTAGCCCCAGGCGTTTTCCGAACTTGGTGAATCGCCAGGGCGCCACAGCGCAGTAAGACATCTTAAGGAACGATAGCTCCGATGCTGGATCGGGGCTTTTTATTCGACAAAAAGGCGGGCTCTGCGCGTGTTTCCCAGAACTCAAGTCCCGTTTCGGTTGAACCCGCCCACGCTGCGGACTAGAATTCGTTACACCATCGTCGCGAGGAGGCCTGCGATGCGCTTCGATAATTTCTCCTTTGGCTCCCTCCAGATCAACGACAGCACCTACGAGCATGATGTGGTCATCGACCGCGGGAAGATCCTCGATCGCAAGAAAAAGCCGTCGAAGAAATTCCGCAGTGAGTTCGGACACACGCCGCTGTCCGTTGAAGAAGACATACCCTGGAAGTGCACTCGGCTCGTCATCGGCACTGGAGCATATGGCAACCTGCCAGTGATGAAAGAAGTGAAACGTGAGGCGGAACGACGCAAAATCGAATTGCTGGTGCTGCGAACGTGCGATGCTATAGAGGTGCTAAAGAAACACCCCAAAGACACCAACGCGATCCTCCACGTGACGTGCTGAGCGCGGCGGCCCAGCCCGAGGTTGAATGCACCGCACTGTGGGTCTAGAATTCTCCTATAGCCCTCTAAAACTGCGGGAGGTCCGCATGCCCCACTACGAGTTCTTCTGCCGCGCATGCAAGAAAAACTTCTCGAAGATTCTGGCGCTCGTCGATTACGAGGAAGGCGGGGTCGTCTGCCCGCACTGTGGCAGCCACGAAGTCGAACAACGCTGGTCCGCCTTCTCCGTTATCACATCTAAAAAAAGTGCGTAGAAAGAACTACGGAGTTTCTCGATGGGTAGCGCCGTGGCCGCGATCTTCGTTGTTGCGGTGATCGTCTTCTTCGGGGCACTATTCATCCACGACCCCCAACTCGCCCGCCTCGCCCCTAAGCAACCCACATTGCCGAGACGAAGGGCAACGCTCAGCCAACAAAGATCGCCGTCAGCTATGCCGCCTTCTTCTGCTGCTTCACCTTCGCCCACCTCGCCCGCTGAAACGCCGCGATCTTCTTGCGAGCTGCAGCTGACATTGTGCGCTTCACAGGAGCCGAGTCCGTTGTCTTCGGTGTTGCCAACACTTGTTGCGATCCTGTACGAGCCTTCGCCCACCGTGCCCGTTGTGCCCGCGCCATCTTGAGACGCGAAGCCTTCGATATTATTCGAGTGGGTTGGTGTGTCTGCCTCGTTCCGTTCAGCGATTCGATCACTGAAATCGCTTGATCCAACTTCTCCACCTGCAACTGCGCTTGCTTGCGCTCCGCACGAAGTCCCTGAAGCGCGTTGGTTAGGTTTCCCATTGTTCCCCCTCAATTTAGACAGCGGCTTATTGTAGAAGGTTGAGTGTCATACTGCCTAGCAGTCTTCGGACGAAGTTGGCTCGTATCAGGTGTGCTAAGCGATATTGACCTGAGCAAATTCCAAACCGTTTCGATCTATTGCGAGCGGTTCAACGCCAACTTCGGCGCTGCACCACTTGAGAAGTTCTAAGTACGTTCACTTCAATGGAATCGGGCAGGTGGACCTGCCCGATCCATCGGTTCGAAGGAGAAACCCATGAATGCGCATGCAGGTTCGTGGCTCGCACGTAGGAAATGGATCTTGGTCGCGATCGGTCTCCCGATTCTCGTCGCGGCCTGGTGGGCCTTCCGCCCGGAGAAGCTCTGGATCAATCAGAAGGTCAGCGAGCCCGCACCATTCGCTTCGAGCACCGATCCTCAGCCGCTTTATACTGGCCGGCTGACAGGTAAGGCTCACCAAACGAGCGGGCGAGGAACGATCTATAAGACCTCCAATGGCAGGCAGTATCTGCGACTGACGGATTTCTCGACCTCCAATGGCCCGGACGTTCACGTCCTGCTAGCTCGGGGTGATGACGAAAGTCTTACCCAAGAGATCATCAAAGGTCAGCTTGATAGCGTCGAACTCGGGTCCCTAAAAGGCAACCAGGGAGATCAGAACTACGATCTTCCAGCATCAGTCGACCTACAGAAATACAACGCGGCCGTTATCTACTGCGAGCGATCCCATGCGGTATTTGGCGTCGCCAGACTCGAACAGTTTTGATATACGATTTTGCTCTGAATGAATTCGATACAAGACGCAAAGGGAGATCCCATGAAGACACAAGCTATCCCGGCAGTCTCACATCCTGCCGTGAAGTACGAGAGTTTGTCCGTCGAGGGGTTGAACATAGCCTATCGCGAGGCTGGCAATCCTGCCAATCCAAAGCTGATCCTGCTACATGGCTTTCCAGCCTCTTCGCATCAATATCGCAACCTGATTCCGGTGTTGGCCAACCACTTTCACGTCGTCTCGCCTGACTATCCAGGATTTGGCAACAGTGACATGCCGGACCCCGCAACCTTCGCGTATACCTTCGACAAACTATCAGAGGTGACGGAGCGGTTTCTGCAGGAGAAGGGTTTTGAGCGTTACGGTTTGTTTGTCCAGGATTACGGCGGGCCGGTCGGCTTCAGGATTGTCACCCGAAAGCCCCAAGCCTTGGACTGGCTCATCATCCAGAACACCAACGCTTACGAGATCGGCTTCACGGACGCTTGGGGAGGTCTGCGAAATGCTTTGTGGAAGAACCGTACGCCGGAGACTGAGCAGGGTGTTGCGGGGTTGCTGGAGTTCGAGACTGTGAAGACGGTATACCTCCATGGCCACAAGCGGCCGGAACTGATTAGCCCTGACAATTGGAACATGGACTTCCACTTTATGGAACGACCGAACGCTCGGCGGGTGCAGCTGGATTTGTTCTACGACTACAGGACAAATGTCGACCTGTATCCACAATGGCAGAAGTTCCTGCGGGAACGTCAGCCGAGGACACTGATCTTTTGGGGACAAAACGACTTTTTCTTCACTCGGGAAGGTGGCGAAGCCTACTTGCGCGACCTGCCGGACGCGGAAATGCATCGGCTCGATTCAGGTCATTTCGCGGTGGAGGATAGGAGTGTGCCCGATGCAAGAGTCGCTCAGTGATTCTCTGTAGCCTCTCTCACGATCCGCACGGCGGCTTGGCTGAAGTCCTCGCGTGCTTTTTTCCCCTGATTCTGTGGCGGACGGTGGGAGGACTTCTTTTCGAGTTGATCAGCCTCTCGCTGACCTTTATCGGCTTTTGTTCGTTTCTCTGACATGCATCAAGTTTCCCACAGGCAGGAACCGATTGCTAGCCCTGTGGATTTCAAACTGCACCACTACCGGACACTGCGGCAGATTGACAACGGCAGCGCACCAGCCTAGCATTGTGACTGAGCAAGCTACCTCTTCTTACTCTTTCAGGTCCCCTGAACTAAGTCAGCCCATCTGAAATTTTTCCTCTTAGCTTCCCTCTGAAGGAGGAATTCAGCCATGACCGTATTAACCCGTTGGGAGCCGTTCCGTGAGTTTTCCACCATGCAAGACCGCATGAACCGCATGAACCGTCTTTTTCGAGAATCGTACAGCCCCGAAGGCCCCGAGGAAGCGTTGACGACCACCGGCTTCGCACCTCTGGTGGACATCTACGAAGACGAGCACAACATCACGCTGAAGATCGAAGTTCCAGGCATTGACGAGAAGGACATTGATGTCCGCATCGAGAACAATACCCTCACCGTGCACGGCGAGCGCAAGATCGAGAAGGAGGAGAAAGAGGAAAACTTCCGTCGCGTGGAGCGGCAATATGGAAGCTTCACTCGCTCCTTCACTCTGCCCACGACCGTGGATGCGGAGAAGGTCTCGGCCAACTATGACAAGGGAATTCTGAAGATCAGCTTAGCCAAGAAGGCGGAAGCGAAGCCTAAGCAGATCAAAGTCAACGTCAGCAGCGAGAAGATTCTCGAACCCATGGTTGTCGGCAAGGCCGCATAAAACCAGCGGGTAGAGAGAAATGGGAGGCGGCTTCGTCGCCTCCCCTCATAGCAGTTTGGACTGCTACTTTCCGGGAGTGGTTATGAACACTGGCACATTAGGACCACCGTACAAGAGAGTTTGGGCGCAATTTTACAAGGCCGCGCTCTTTGAGTTGGACTCCGACAAAGTTTCAGACCGAATTGCTGAAGCGGAGACGGCACTTGTGACACGTGCGCGCGAACTGTTTCACTCACCAGGAGACAATATCGAAGAAGAGCAGGCTGTAGATGACGCGATGTATGCCTTACACGCCCTTCGGAGCGCGTTGAAGTGTAGGCCAAACGCGAAAAACGCCTCGATTTTCGGAGCGTGACCAATCATCTTCCACTCCTCAGCTTTGTGCAGCATTCGTCGCAGCGTCCTCAAAGCGCAATTGGCATTCGAGGCCGAGCCTGGAAATTTCAATTGCTCAGCGAAATCTCCCGTGATTTGGTCGACTCGCACACCCGCAACGGGTGTCGCCATCAGTAGGCGCCAGCCATTGCGATAGAACTTCTTGGTTTTCTCCTCTAACCTGCCATCCCCAACCCAGGTGTCAAATCGCTCAGCAAACTCAGAAAGGAGACTAGGCTTGCTTGGAAGTGGATCGGTGCCTCCGATCACTGAGGCCAATTTCAAGTTTGCTGCCTTAGTCGCCCTTGCTGACTTTGTTTCTTGAGTTGACCCACGGTAGCGACGGCCTCGCACCGTGAAGTCGTACCAGTAGAACCTGGAGTTTCGTTTCCTGAAAAGCTTCACGAGTTTCCTCCTTGCTGCCCGCACGGAAGCAACTCGCATGTTCTCCGCAATACAACCGGGAGAACAACCGAATGATAGCTCAACGGCTCTCGAAGGCAAGCGCCTGCGTGGGCGAACAAAAACAGCTCTAAATGCTTTGCTTTTTCTGACAGGTTTCCCCCCGAAAAAACAATAACTTCGGTCATCGGGCTTGAGGCGGATAAGGGTTTTGGTGTCGTTCGCGGTGTGGCTTGGCAGAAAAGCACGTCGCCGCGGCCAGGAATCTCAACATAGCATGTGGGCGGGCCGGCCGGCCTTCTAACAACCGCTGATGTTGCGTGTTTAGTTGGTGCGCGGTCCTGAATTCATTTTCACCACTCGCATTCCACTCCGAGGCTCCACTTTACATCCCAGTTGCCAAGATTAGGATTCCAGCAGCGCCCGTAACTTGTGAGCGTATCTGCGACTCGACGTGACCACCGTTCCTTCTCCCAGTACGATGTCGTAAACCCCATCGAACATCGGACGAATCTCGCTAATGCGGGCACCGTTCACGATGGCCGATTTCCGCACTCGGATGAAGTGGTGTGGCGCCAGCTTCTCTTCCAGGTGTGCCAGGGTTTCCCGCAATAGGTGACTGTCGCCCGCGGTGTGTATGCAGGCATAGTTTCCCGTGGCTTCGATCCATAAAACGTGGGAAACGGGAACAAAGAAAATCCGCTTCTTGTCCTTCACCACAAAGCGTTCCAACGGGCGGAGACGACGGAGGGATTGGAGCAGTGGTTCGAGACCTCGATTTGCTTTCCTGCCTTGTTCGAGGACTTGGCGCGCGTGAACCAGGGCCTTGGCAAATCGCTCTTTATCATACGGCTTCAAGAGATAGTCAACAGCATGCACCTCGAATGCGCGAAGGGCGTGCGCATCGTGAGCCGTGACGAAGATATATATGGGAGCGGGGCCGGTCGATGGCTCCACATTTTCGATGACTCCAAAACCATCCAGATCGGGCATCTGCACATCGAGAAAAACGATGTCGGGATGAAGTTCATTGATCTGCTCCACCGCGCGTACTCCGTTCGCCGCCTCGCCTACGACTTCAATGCCGTTGTGTTCGGCCAGATAGCGACGGATTCCCCGCCGGGCGATCGGCTCGTCATCGACGATGAGGACTCGCGTCTTCATGAGAACTCCTCAGTGGAATGGTGATTATGGCCTCACAGCCTCGACCGTCGCCCCCAGTAAGTTCCAGCGACGACTCGTCCCCGTAGAGCTGTTTCAAGCGTGATTTGACATTGGTGAGGCCGACGCCGAATCGCAGGCGCGACCCCGGTGCCGGACCGGGGCCATCATCGCGGATGCAGAGCCGAACTCTGCCGTTGTGGCGTTCCGCGGCGATCTCGAGCCTTCCTGCGGCGGAATCGACGCTGATGCCGTGCTTGATGGCGTTCTCCACCAGTGGCTGAAGCGCCAGGCTTGGTACATAGACTGCGAGAAGGTCAGCCGGCACGTCCATGTGAACTTTCAAGCGATCATGAAAGCGTGTCTGTTCGATCTCAAGATACTTGCTGACGAACTCGAGCTCGCTCTGCAAGGTGATTTCGTTCTCCCGCCGTTCGAGGGCCATGCGCAGCAAGTCGCCGAGGCAGACCAGCAGACGGCTCGCAGCATCGACGTCTTCCTGCATCAGGACTCCAATGGTGTGAAGACTGTTGAACAAGAAGTGCGGATGTAACTGGCTCTTAAGGTTCTCAAGTTCGGCATGGGAGAGCTGCGTCTCCAGTTGCGCTGCTATCGTCTGGCGCTCCATAGCGGCCTGGTAAAAGTGGATCGACTGATACAACCCCAGAACTAACCAGTACGTAAGCATGCCAGTGAGGCTCATCGATACAACACTGCCTGTGAACGTCGGAAGAGGGCGTGGTGTACCAGGATCGGTTATGCGAGAAAGGAGTCCCAGAAGTCCACGGCTCAGAAAGTATTCGGTGACAGATGCCAGGGGAGCCATCAGGAACGACGCGATTGTGTGGATCGCTATAGGAGACATAAACCTCGGCCCCGTCAACGGGAACCGTTTTGCCAGAGCAATCACAAGCGGTGTGAACGCCGCCCATACGTTCCAGTAGACGAGTTCGATCACACCCACGAGCACCCAACTGACGTGCCCGCCGTGAACCTTCGCCACCGCGATCTCCTGCACCGTGAACAACAGTCCTACAATCGTCCACGCACACGGGATCAAAATCCATCTCGTTCGTCCCGAGTCTAGTGCGGCCCGCAGCACTGGGTGTGTCGACCTCTCCGGCACGGATTATAGCCGAACCTTTGAAGGAGACATCACTGAGGACAGGGCCGTCGAGAGCGCCAGGTTCTCTCGGCAAAGCAATTTCAACCCGCTGCCGCATTTTGAATTCCGGTTTTGCCCTGTGAGCGGATCCCTGGCAGCAGTATTTGACGGTCAACTCTGACCGCTTGTCTCATATCGGACACCGCATGTCACTTTTCCTGCAAGTACTGGTTCTTCGCGGCATATTGTTCCGTGAGCAGGGGCATCGCCAAGAACGTATTGGCGTTGGGATGACGCTGTGGCCTAAGGGCCTACAAGGCGTACAAGAGCAGAAGAAGCGAATGAAATCGAGATCGGCAACTTACATGAATCTCGGGCGCGCATTCTGGTCTTCATGGGTAAGGCCGAGGCCGAAAGCAAAAATAAGCCTTTCGGCAAAGCAAAGCGAGGCAGTATGAACAGATCAGTGCGCGGAGTGATCATGGGGGTCGCGGGCGTGGCGGTGCTCGGGATGACCGCAACGCTGGCCGGCGCACAAACCGTCGAAGTGAAGGAAAAGCCGCCGTTGTACAGGTATGTATCGTACTGGACGTTTCCGCGGGCCCACTGGGCTGACGTAGAAAAGGACAACGCCACGGGTAACCAGAAGATCCTCGCACCTGCGGTTGCCGACGGTACCCTCGTCGGCTACGGCGACGATGAGAATCAGGTGCACTCCGCTGAAGGCTTCACCCACAACAACTGGTGGCAGGCGAACTCGATCACCCTGCCGATGCGATAACGACCCTTTTGACTTCGCGCTCGGTTTGGCGGACGCCATCGTGAATCGTTACACCAAAACCAAAATGTGAAAGGAAAATGTCAGATGAACAAAAAGAAAACGCGCGCAGCATTCATTCTGCTCCTTACGTGTGTTTTGGCTGGTCGGGCATTAGCACAGGGCTCGGGGATTAAATTCAATTCCAATGCCGATGACGTCGCGAAAATTGGCAACTTGTTGGAGGAGTTCCGCCAAGACATTATCCACAAAGACGGGTACGCCCTGACGAAGCTCATGCTGAACCCCAATGTGCTTTTTCATTCGATTGACAACCAGGAATCTGTTGATAACGCTCGAAAACTTAACGCCCAGTTCGATGGGATTGGCCCGAGCGCTCTGGACGGAGTCGCGACATTGCTCGCTACGTCAAAGGACAAACTCGAAGAGACGTTTCAGAACATAGAGATTCGCCAGGATGGCGACCTTGGATTAGTGACATTTAATTACGATTTTGTCATCAACGACAAGGTTCATCATTCAGGTCTCGAACATTGGCAGGTGCGCAAAATTGATGGCCAATGGAAGATCTTATCGGTTACCTGGACGAAATACAGTCACAACTGACCTCGCCGCGGAAAACCGGCAGCAAGCGAGGCGGCGACTTTGGGTACAAGGCTGAGGGCGCTCAGCGCCTCCCGGGTAACAATGCCAATCCACTGACAATGAGCAAGCCGGAGAACGATGACAACGCACCGTGAGGAATTGGAACGGAGCCTCGCAACAGCGCCCTTTGCAGAGATCTATGGCTTCGTTCTGGTCTCGATTGAGGATGATTCCTGCACATTGCGGATTCCTTTTCGACCGGTTCTTGAACGACCTGGAAGTATCATCGCTGGTCATGTGTGCATGGCCGCGGCGGACGTCAGCATGTGGTTGGCGATAAAGGCGCGGTATGGTGACGAATCAGCGCTTACGTCGAGCATGGTTACTCATTTTGTCAGCAAGGGATGCCGTTCGGATGTGTTGTGCCGCGCCAAGATCGTCCGGGGTGGACGACGATTGATTTTCGGCGTTGCTGAACGCAGTAGTGATAGAGGAGCACTTCTCAGTCATCACACGGTTACCTAGATGAGAACAGAGAGCCGCCGATCTTTGGGGTCAGGGTAGTGTGGATCCCGAAAAACGATGTTCCTGTTCGCTGCGGGCTGCTCATCGGATTAGCAACAGACGGACCGTGAACATGCCTGGAAGCGTCAGCCGTAACGGTTTCCTCACCTGTCCAATCCACCGGAAGAAAGGTGAACTTGACCGCATCGATGATAACGTTCAGTATCGAGCCCCCAAGTACTCCAGATGCCCGGTGGTGCTTCGATCAATATTTTGCGGAACTCAATAGCCGGTTCGATGGGGGCTTTGGCCCGGGGCTGAGCAACTCGGCCTACCCTGAGGAACTCACGCCGCCTTCGGGACTATTGATTCTGGGGCGTCTACAAGGCCGACCTGTTGGCTGTGGAGCACTGAAATTTCGCAAGAAGGAACCGGCTGAGTTAAAGAGAATGTGGATTGCAGAATCGGCACGTGGCCTCGGAGTTGGCCGACGGATGCTAACTGAGCTGGAACGGCACGCTCGCAACGCAGGTGTCAAGGTCCTTCGTCTGGAAACCAACCGGGCCTTGTATGAGGCGATCCATCTCTATAGACGCTCTGGATATATCGAAGTCGAAGCATTTAATGCCGAACCGTACGCACATCACTGGTTCGAAAAACAGCTGGTCTAAGGTTTAGGTGTGTTGAAGCCAGTAGTAACCCAGTATCCACAGGAGTTTGCCATGGGCAAGACTGCAATTACGTCGCCGGAACTCTCGCCGCCGGTTGGCCCGTTTTCCCAGGCGATCGAAGTCGGTGGGTTCCTCTACTTTAGCGGACAGGTCGCCCAAGACCCGGCTACTGGCAAGGTGGTCGAGGGGGGTATTGTGCCCGAGACTGAGCGCATCTTCCAGAACCTCTCGGCGATTCTCAAGGTGGCCGGCAAGAGTTTCAATGATGTCGCGCGCGCCGGTGTGTTTCTCACGAGCATGAATGACTTCGTCGCGATGAATGGCATCTACGCAAAATATTTCAGTCAGCCCTTTCCCGCCCGCACGACGATCGCGGTGGCCGCGCTGCCGCTTGGGGCATGCGTTGAGATAGACCTCGTCGTCAAGGCTTGAAGCAACGCACGGAGGTTGATCTCATGAAGTACGGATTTCAAATCGTCGATGTTTTCAGTTCGACACCGTTCGGATTCACTTACATATTAAGGGTGGGGAGCCAATGCCTGTTCTTCATTACGTCCGTCTCGATGTTTTTACAGATCAGCTGTTTACCGGCATCCAGCTGGCGGTGTTCCTCGATGTCGCGGGAATCGATGAACGTCGGATGCAGCGGATCGCGAATGAAATGGCTCTCCCTGAAACTTCGTTCGTATTGCCTCCCGAGGCTCCCGGGACCGACGCGCGCGTCCGCATTTTCACGCCGTCCCAGGAGCTGCCTATGGCCGGGTCTCCGACAATCGGAACGACCTTTGCGCTCGCCGGTGCTGGACGGCTGCGTGCGGGCGCCGATAAGGCGGTGCTCGGCCTCGGTATTGGACCAACGACCGTGGGACTCGAATGGGTTCAGAACAGCTTGCGCTTTGTCTGGATGAGGCAAGCGATTCCGACATTCGGGTCCATCGTCACCGACACCGTTGCGGTGGCCGCAGGGCTGGGTATCCAGCCGCGCGACCTTGCGGGCGGAAACTTGCCGGTGCAAGTCGCGTCGTCCGGACTCCCGTTTCTGTACGTTGCGCTAAACTCGCGCGCGGCGGTCGATGCGGCAGCCCTCGATCGCGCAAAGCTGTGCGGGTTACTCCGGGTGCTTGATCTCGAAGAGCTCCCCGTTTTTGTATTCTCGCCGGAGCTGGCCGACGATGGCGCCACAGTCTACAGTCGACTGTTCGCACCTATCTTGGGCATCCCGGAGGATCCGGCCACCGGCAGCGCGAGTGGACCGCTGGGCGCATATCTGCTCAAGTACAACGCTGTGTCGGCCAAGACCGCGTCGCGCCTCGTGAGCCTGCAAGGCGTCCGCATGGGTCGCCCAAGTCGTATTCACATTGCGCTCTCTAGCCGTGCTGGAGTTCTCGAAGAGGTTCAGGTCGGCGGCAAGGCGGTGGTCGTCGGCGAGGGAACGATCCGCGCATAGCCGGCTGCTTGCCTTCTGCTGTACCGGTGATCGCCCTTGAGGCTTCAAAATGCAAATACTAATCGTGGGCGTCGGCGCGTTGGGCGGAACCATTGCGGCGCGTGCCATGCGCACAGGACTGCCCCTCCGGCTCGCGGCTCGCAATACCGATTCCGCGAAGGCATTGCGCAGATCGGGCCTGCGAGTGTCCGGCATCGGAGAAGAGGTGAGGGCAGACGCTATCGACGTTGCCGCACTTGAGGACTACGGAAAGGGAGACCAATTTGACCTGATCCTGCTTGCCACCAAAGCGCAGGACGCGCTGGAAGTCGCGCCCCGCCTGTTGGGCCTGCTTGCCCCCGAAGGGGTTATATTGCCTATACAGAATGGCGGCGTTGCACGGGCGCTTGCGGATCGGCTAGGCGAAGATAAGATCCTTGGTGGATTCTCAAATCTTGGCGCCACGATGGTAGAACCCGGTGTCTACGAGCAGAAGAATGCAGGGCATCTACTGATAGGCGAACTTGCCGGTGGTGTCAGTGAGCGCGTCGAGCGCGTTGCGCGCACCTTAGGTCGAGCGATTGAGGTTAAGGTATCTTCAAACCTGACTGGTGCCATCTGGTCGAAACTCCTCATCAATTGCTCGGTTACA
>Ga0210403_10000691_pt1 | contig 34327 bp, 32 predicted proteins | sample IncBWC19MmetaG_FD_150863 | JGI IMG/M metagenome (GOLD analysis project Ga0210403, IMG submission 150863) | Forest soil microbial communities from Barre Woods Harvard Forest LTER site, Petersham, Massachusetts, United States - Inc-BW-C-19-M | ecosystem: Environmental > Terrestrial > Soil >...
TAATTTCCTTCCTTTGGATGAGGTGTTCAGCGCGGCCCTCGCCACCGAAGGCCATGAAAATAAGGTCTGCCGAACTTGTTCCGGGCAGACGATGGTTCAGGGTTTCTTTGGTGCTCCAGAGGCAGCAGGCCGGGCCGCCGGCTTGACTGGGGCGGCTTTCTTTAGCGGGGGCTTGCTCAGTTCCGGGACCTCAATGTGTACGATCTTGACCGGGTCCACGGGGCTGGAATTACCGCCTGTGCAGGGACCACCCGTGCAAGGCATGCGGGCGATCTTCTTGACCAGCTCTACCGTAGGATCATCGCACTGGCCGAAGATTGTGTATCCGGAGCCCTTGGAAACTCTTCTCTGGCCCCTGATGCAACCACCCTCTTCGAGACACGGGTTGAGGAAAGACACTTCCTTCTCGGTGATGAAGAACTGCGAGCCATTGGTGTTGGGGCCGGAATTTGCCATGGCCAGTCTACCCGGCTTGTCGAAGAGCAGGTCAGGCACTAACTCATCGTCAAAATGATAGCCAGGGCTGCCCGAGCCGTTACCGGCCGGGTCGCCTCCCTGGATCATGAACTCGGGAATTACGCGGTGGAAGATCACGCCATCGTAGAGCGGCTTGGCGTGCATGGGCTTGCCGGTTACGGGATTGGTCCAGTCTTTTTTCCCGGTAGCCAGGCCGACAAAATTATCAACCGCGGCCGGCGCCTTGTCGGGAAAAAGCTGACACTTCATGTCGCCAGCAGTGGTGTGCAGGATGACCGCCTGAGCAGCCAATAACTTCGGCTTGACCGCCGCTTTGGTTGCGGACTTCCTTGCCGTCTTCTGGGCGGCGGGTTTCGGGGCAGTCTGGCTTGCGGCGGCCAGAGTCAGCACCCATACGACGAGCACAACACGTTTCAGCATCAGTATCTCCAGGTGAAAATAACTTATATTACATGATCTTTTATTACATGATCTTTTTAAGTCCGAAACACGCGCTGCTGCGCGCTTGGGTCTGCGCGGAGCGCCGGCCCAGAGACGGTGCGGAGCACCGTCTCTACCACCGCGGTTGTCGATGAGGCTACTTATTCGGCCCGGCCTGCATCTCCCGCGAGACCTTTTCCACTTGGCGCATGACTCGCAGAATATTTCCGCCCAGAATCTTATGGATCTGCTGGCGGTTGTAGCCGCGCTCGAACAGCGCCTGGGTAATCTTCGGAAGATCGGCGACCGAATCGATGCCTTCGGGAAGAGAGGTCACGCCGTCAAAATCCGATCCCAGCCCCACGTGGTCGATGCCCGCAACTTTGGCTACATGGTCGATGTGGTCGATCAGGGCGTGAAACGGCGGTCTCGGGAACTGCGCCGCCCACTTCTTTTCCAGGGCGACGGTGTCGTTGTAATTGAGCGGACTGCCATCTGTGTGGGGATGCGCTTTGGCATAGGCCGCTATTTCGTCATCCCGCTGTTTGTTCTTGGCTGGATCCGACGACGCCTCCAGGTAATGTTGGTCCAGGAAGGCCGAATAGAAATTCACCATGACCACGCCATTGTTCTGGGACACCGCCCGCAGCATCTCATCGGTCATATTGCGCGGGTGGTTGGTCAACTGGCGCGACGATGAATGCGATGCGATGATCGGGGCACGGCTCACCTGCAGCGCCTGAAAGAAGGTCGCGTCGGAAACGTGCGAGATATCGATCATCATGCCCAGGCGGTTCATCTCCCGGACAATGTCTTTGCCAAAATCGGTCAGGCCATTGTGGTGCTTGACCTCGGGGTTCTTGATATCTCCGGAAGAGTCGCCCCACTCGTTGGTGTTCGACCATGTGAGGGTCATATAGCGGACGCCCAGGCGGTAGAACTCCCGCAACAGGCGCGGATCATTCTCAATGGCGTGTCCACCCTCGATGCCCAGCAGGGCGGCAAACTTATGCTGCCGATGGGCGCGCACGATGTCATCGGCGGAGAAGGCCATCGCCATTTTCTCCGGATGGCGGGCCGCCTGTTCGTAAACGCTGTCAATCAGGGCCATCGCCCGGTGCGCATACTGCCCTTTGAACGTGGGTTCAACCCAGATGGAAAAGAACTCACCCGCTAGATTGCCCTTCTTGATTTTGCCGAAGTCCATATGGCCGTCGGCAACCGGGGTATCCTGGCCGAGGTCGAAGCCTTCATCAAGGAAACGTTGCGGAGTATCCGCGTGGGTATCAATGATGATTGCGGATTGATGGATCGCCTGGGGGGAGTCGGCTTTGGAGGCGGGCTTCGCGCCCTGGGCAAAAATCGCCGCTGGCAGCAAGGCTTCTAAAAGTAGGGCGGCTAAGAGCAGGACAGGGGAAATCAGCAAACGGTAGATTGGCTTCATTCTCTTACAAGTTTATCAGCCAACTGGTTCGTTTCCCGCCAATCCGTATAGCGATCTGAAACCATGACATGGAAGCAGGCTTGGCGGCGCTCTTCGGCGGCTTCCACCAGTCCCAGGTCACGGAAATTCTTGAGATACTCTTCCACCCACTTGTGCTGGGGTTTGGTCAGGCCGCGTTTGGCCAGGTCGACGGTGATGCCGGCCAGGTGTGACGAGGCCGTGTCGCCGGCTTCCGGGGCGGCATTGCGATTGTGATGGCGCAACTTGAGCTGCTGCTCCGCCGTCCGCACCGCGGAATTGACCTGCAACGGAACACGGAACTCACTGTAATAGGCGTCGGCCATGTCAGCGACAAACTGATTGGTCCACGGACGGCAATAGCGCTTGTCGGGCTTGACTGCGGCACTGACATGCAGAGACCGGGTTTCCTGGATTGGCACCAGTTCCTGTGTGCGGACCAGCTCTTCCAACTGTTCCTCATCGTTAATCCGGGGCAGTTGCAGACGGTCGATTTCCTCGTTCTGCCGGAGCATGGAGTCGTACGACCCCTTCAACACCGGATTCCACACCACGCGGCGGCGATGGGCCTTGACCTTGGCGGTAGTGTGGTGAACGGCAGCGGCCGGCTGCGCAGCGGCCAGGGCCACTGCAAGCACGATCAAAAGGCCCCGGCAATGAATCTTCTTTTTCACAGCTTCTTACCCTTTATAAAATAAACTTTCGTAACCCGGATGCCTCAAAATACAGCATGCTTCCAAGTTCACAAATTCTACCCAAATGCATAGGCATATAGCCAGCACCAAAGGTGACAAGAGAGGTGCATCATCGGAAGTGCATGGTCCCCAGCCTTTGGTAATTCCAGGTGACTTAAGTTCCAGGTGACTTATTTGTATCCTTCCAAGACGCTGGCCGCCCGGTTTAAGGCGGCGGCGAGCACTTGTAGTTGTTCCGTGACCACCGCCGCGTTCTTGGCGTCAATGGCTTCGTTCACTCCCGGAATTACTACGGCAGCGTAGCCGGTATATTGGCCGGGAGCGTAAATGGAGTGGCGGAACCAGGGGCGGTCAGGCAATCCTTTTTCGATGAGCAGGGCGCGCTCCGCGGCGATAAGAGTCTGGTTGAGCCGCGATGCGTCCTTGGGCGGGTCTTTCTGGATCGCCAGCATTCTGGCCCCGGCTGCATTGAATCTCTTGGCGGCCTCGGCGGCGTTACTGAAGTCCGGGGCGCCGGCGCCCAGCGTTTCTTTGGCTTTGGTCTGGGCCTGTTCAACGTAGGCAGCGATCTCCTTGCCATACAGTTCGTAGTCATAGGGCAGCACATCGGCCTGCGCCATGTGCAAGGCTTCCACCCCCAGGATGCGCGCCATCTGCTGCTCATAAACAAACGTGGGATCAGCGAACTTCTTGAACCAGGCGAAATTGTCGAAGGCCGAGTGATAGACGCCATAGGAGCCACTGGAAGTCATGTCCGCCGAGGGCACACCCAGGTGCTGGATGAACACGCTGTAATCGGAGCCGCTGCCCAGATCGCCTACGGGCACCTCACTATCGACGCGGGCATTGGGCGAGCGCCGCTCGCTTGAGCGTGCCGATTCCTTGTTGCGCTCCTTCCACACGTCGTAGACCGTGCCGCCCTTGGGGCTGGGCACCTGCCGGGTCACGTCACGCACAAAGCCCTTGAGACTGGGCACCGCCGACGCGCCGAAATTCGGCCCATTGACCGCCACATCCAGATTGAAATAGGCCACGGCCTGCAGGAGGTCTTTCTCGTGCTCTTCGCCCCATTCGGTGCTGCCAATCAAGCCTTCCTCTTCAGCGTCCCAACTGGCGAACAGGATGGTGCGGTCCGGCTTCCATCCCTGTTTAAGCAGTTCACCCAGACCATGGGCGCTCTCCAACATGGCGGCTGTGCCGCTGTTGGGGTCCACGGCGCCGTAGACCCATGCATCGCGATGATTGCCAACGATCACCCATTCATCCGGATGCTTCGCGCCCGGAATGCGCCCCACCACGTTCCAGATCGGCCAATATTGGTAGTGCTGCTTAAGATGCACCTTCACCCGAACCGGCCCCGGGCCGACATGATAGGTAAATGGCAGTGCGCCTTGCCACTCACGCGGAGTCTCAGGACCACCCAGGTTATGCAGAATGGGCGAGGCATCTCCGTACGAGATAGGCGTCGTCGGAATCTTGGCCATATCGACTGCCTGGGCCGGCGGCACACGTTTCGAGTCGGGCAGGTTGGGCAGCGAAGCGAAGCCGGGCGTGGTCGGGTCACCCGGATACTTGAATATGTATTGAATCGAACCGCGCTGTACAGCGCTCTCCGGACGCCACGGCCCCTTCGGATAAGGATCGCCCTTGAAATATCCGTCATCCGCCGGATCAGAGTAGATGATCACGGCCGCGGCCCCGTGCTCTTCGGCCACCAGGCTCTTCACGCCGCGGAAGTTATCGCCATAGCGGACGATCACAATCTTTCCGCGAACGTCGATCTTCATTTCTTCCAGCTTCTTGAAGTCCTCAGGGCGGCCATAGTTGGCGTACACCACGTCGGCTTCCGCGTCACCGGAAGGCGAGGAGCCGTTGAAGGCCGGAAGGATGCGGGGATCATCCTGAAACGGATCGCCTTCAACATGCTCGCGGGAGGGACCGTGCATCTTTACATTCGCCGGAGCGGTTACGCTCACGCTGATCTCTTCCGGGCGGTTCATCCAGACTTTGTATTCGACGATTTCCGTCTGCAGTCCGGCTTCTTTGAACTTCCGTGCAACATAGTCGGCGGTCTTCCGGTCTTCGGGAGAGCCCGCCACGTGGGGCTCGGCGGTCAGTATCCGCAAATGCTCTTCTGCGCGCGCCGGGTCGGGCACGGCGATAAACTTCTGGTCCCATTGGCGTTGCTGGGTGAAATCACGGAAGCCAAAGACCGCGGTCCCGGCCGGGCTTTCCGTAGATTGCTGGCCAAACGTGGAAATGACAAACAGCGCGGAGACGAGAAACATTCGGGAACGGTTCAATTTTTTCTCCTGAGCGTGCTGAGGCAACAAAAAAGCTTACACTATAAGTGAGCGCGGGTTCGAATGCCGCATCCCGCGTCCGCCGGCGCGTGCGCCATCTTAGGGACCAATTCCTTGAGCGACAATCAGGAGATAGAATCGATCACCAGTCACGGGCTGCAGGAAATGCCCGGTTTCAGTGGCTCCGGCCCGGAAGGGACGGCTGCCTCAACCGCTGAAGAAGCCGGGATCTCCGCCGGAACCTCATCGCTGCCACGCGTGATTATCGCCCTGCGGCACCGCGATTTCCGCCTGTTCTGGTCCGGTAATTTTCTCTCGAACATCGGCACCTGGATGCAGAACGTGGCCCAAGGCTGGCTGGTGCTCGAGCTCACCAACTCGCCTTTCTGGCTGGGCGTGGTGAGCTTTGCCGCCACCTTTCCAATTCTTCTGCTGGCCCTGGTGGGCGGCGTCATTGCCGACCACGTGGATAAGCGCCGCCTGCTGATCTACACCCAGTCGGCCATGATGGTTTTTGCCTTTATGATGGCCGCCCTGGCCTATACCCATCACATCAAGGTCTGGGGAATTGCCCTGCTGGCCATGGGCACCGGCATCGCCATGGCGCTCACCACACCCAGCTACCAGGCGCTGGTGCCGCAACTGGTGCCTCGCGAGGAACTTGCCAATGCCATTGCCCTGAACGCCGCCCAGTTCAACATGTCGCGGGTCGTCGGGCCGACCCTTGGCGGTTTTGCCATGGCGCTGGTGGGCGTCTCGGGCAATTTCTTTCTCAACGGGCTGAGCTACATGGCCGTCATCATCGCGCTTTCCCGCATCCGCTACGGAAGCAGTACGCAACTGGAAGAAGGCCAGTTCTGGCAGAAACTCAAGCAAGGGTTTCGTTACGTGTTCGGTCATGAGGAAATGAAGCTGCTGGTGTGGCTGTCAGCCATCAGCAGCCTGCTGGCGGTTCCCTATCTCGCCTTTGCGCCTTACTTCGCGCGGGAGATATTGCATACCAACGCGCGCGGACTGGGTATTCTGATGGCCTGCTCCGGCCTGGGAGCATTTCTGGCTGCGGTGAGCATCGCTTTTCAGGGGCGGGGCAAGCGCCGCGGGCGCTTTGTTGTCTTCAGCGGACTGGGTTTCTACGCGTCGATTATCATCTTCACCTTTTCGCGGTCATTCAAACTGTCGTGCGCGCTGTCGGCAATCGCCGGATACTGCATGATCCTGATGGTGGCCACCCTGAACACTCTGCTGCAGCACCTGGCCGAAGACGAGATGCGTGGCCGGGTCATGAGCATCTATTCCACCGCCTTCCTCGGATTGCCCCCTATCGGCAGCCTCTCCGCCGGATTCATGACGCACTATATCAGCGCTCCGCACGCCATCGCCGGCATGTCAGCCGTGGCGTTTGCGGCAACCGTCGCACTGTTCGCTGGGAAGAAAGCTCTGCGGTATCTGGATTGAATGCAAGGCATGGAATTGCCATGATTGCCAGGATCGCCGGTATTGCCAATATTGGAAAAGAGCAATTGGTAGTTGGTAATTGATAATTGGTAGTTGGTAGTTGGCAATCTGCACTCGGCATTCAGCCCCGAAACCGTTTTGCTTTTCAGCACTCGACAGAATTAGCCCACCGCACAACGCTTGCCCTCTCGCGAAGGGAACGAAATGGCTTCAGGGCTGAATGCTGAGTGCTAATTGCTAATTGCTATTTGCTAATTGCTATTTGCCAATTGCTCTTTCCCAATTCTGGCAATACCGGCGATCATGGCAATTCTGGCAATTTCGTGCCCGTTGCCAGGTGTTCCAGTTGTTTCCGCCAATCCAGGTCTTCTACAAACGCCGCCGATTCCCGCCAGCCGGGTTTGACCTTGACGAAGATCTCCAGAAAGATCTTCTTACTGAGCAGTTGTTCGAGATCGTGGCGCGCGGCGGTGCCGATCTCTTTTAGTTTTACTCCGCCTTTTCCGATCAGGATTCCCTTCTGGCCTTCGCGTTCGCAGAAGATGACGGCCGCAATGCGGGTCAGCCTGTCGGTCTCTTCGTAACGTTCCACCACTACGGCAATCGCATACGGGACTTCTTTTCCGGTCTTGAGCAACACTTTTTCGCGAACAATTTCAGCCGCTAGAAAGCGTTCCGGCTGGTCTGTAAGCTGGTCTTGCGGGAAGTAACGCGGGCCTTCGGGCAGCGCCCGGATGCTCTTGTCGAGTAACACTTCCAGACCTTCGCCCTTGATCGCGGAAATAGGAATGATTTCCTGGAACTGATGCAACTTGCTGTACGCCTCGATCAACGGCAGCAGAGCTTCTTTACGCAGACGATCGATCTTGTTCAGTAGCAGGAAGACGGGCCCGCCGGTCTTCTTGATCATATCCAGGACCTGCTGGTCGCTGTGGCCGGGTTTCTCACAGGCATCCACAATCAGCAGAACAAGATCGCGGCTGTCGAGCGCCCCGTAGATTTCGCTCATCATCTTGCGATTCAGCTTGCTGTCGGCCTTATGAACGCCGGGGGTGTCGATGAAAACGATCTGTCCCGCCGGACGGCCCTTACGGGCCTTCACGTTGACCATGCCCTGGATGCGGGTGCGGGTGGTTTGCGGCTTATCGCTGACAATGGCTATTTTTTCGCCGACCAGCGCATTGAGCAGCGTGCTCTTGCCCGCATTGGGACGTCCGATGATGGAAACAAAACCTGATTTAAAAGCCATAGTTTTTCTGGGGAGGTCCTGCTCCCACATTTCTTAAAGCGCAACGAGTGGCGACGAAAACCTTTGCAACACAGAGGAACAGAGGCAACTGAGGATTTTAGGGTTTGTGAGGTGGCCCATCATCCTCGATGAAAGCGCAGGCCCGTGATCGCTAGACCTATTTCATCATTCGGCCTGAAGAGCTACGGTCTGAAGAGCGACTACTCAAAACCCTCGCGGCTTGCGGCGATTTTTCCTCCGCCTCACAACCCCGAAAACCTCTGCCTCCCCGGTTCCTTTTCCTCCTGCATTGCTATCCATCAGAACCTTCGCGGCCCGCGACGATCTTGGAGCCGCCTCACAAACCCCAAAATCCTCTGTTGCCTCTGTTCCTCTGTGTTTCAAAGGTTTTCGTTGCAACTCGTTGCGGTGTGTCTTCGTTGCTAAGCCGTCATTTCTTTTACCGGTGGCGCCGCGCCCAGCCGGCTGATTCGCAGTTTTTCGATTTTCCTGTCGGTCGATTCCAGTATCTCAAATCGCAGGCCATCTTCTTCGATGACTTCCCCGGGCGGGGGAATCCTTCCCGCCATGGCGCTCACCAGACCGCCGACGGTGGTCGAGTCTTTCGGTTCCAGCCGCAGGTCGAACAGGGACTGCAGCCGCGAGATGTCGAGGCTGCCGCGCACCACGTAGGCGCCGTCGCCTTCGGCAGCGACCTCTTCGATCTGGTCGTGTTCATCGTGGATCTCGCCAACAATCTCTTTCATCAGGTCGCCCAGGGTGACGATGCCGGCCACCGCGCCGTATTCATCGATGACCACCGCCATGTTGATCTTTTCTTTCTGCATTTCCCGCAGCAGGGCCGCCGTCTTTTTTGTCTCGGGCACGAAGCCCACCGGACGCATGAGTTTGCTCACGGTGGTGGTCTTGGCTTCTTCATCCGGAATCTGGAGCACATCCTGCGCCAGCACCATGCCCTGAATCTGGTCGATGGTGGAACCATAGACCGGCACCCGCGAATGAGGCCGCTCACGCAGCGCAGTCTTGAAATCTTCAATTGTGGTATCGGCTGTAACCGCGAAGACCTCGGGGCGGGGCGTCATGGCTTCGCGCACCGTCATGTCTCCGAATTCCACCACGGACTGGATCAGCTCGCGATCGCTCTCTTCAAGAATACCCTCTTCCCGCCCGGCTTCGATCAGGGCATCCACAGCTTCGGAGGAATCTTCGGGTTGTTCGGGTCCGCGCGGTTCAGCCAGGGCCACCACCGACAAGCCAAATCCCAGCACGAGCGTAATGGGCAGCATGGCGTAGATCAGCAGCTTGAGCACCGTAATGTAGGAAACCAGCCACTCACCCCGTGTGCGGGTAAACATCACGTAGGGAAGCCAGCGGTTGCATACAATCACGATCGCCACCATGGCCACCGCCGATTGCAGCGCCTCGGGGAGAGTCCACTTCTCACGCGCGGAAAAAGCCAGATAGGCCACCAGCATGGCAATGGCAGCCGTGGTCAAGTGCGCCAGAACGGAGATGGCCAGTTCGGCGCGCACACTCACCGCGCCCAGGCGCGGTTCCACCAGGGCCTTGAAGGCGTCGATGTTTTCCTGGAATTCGCGGGAGAGGAACTTGCCACCCTCGGTGTACAGGCGCTCGACGTAGGAAATCAGCGTCAGCAGCGCCGCCAGCGCCACAATCAGCAGATAGATCACACCGATGTTCATGGGCGGCCCCGGTGCGTACGATCGATCAGTGATGCCGGCAGCCGCAGACGCAGGCGCAGATCGGCTTCCCTGGCCGCCATCTGCCCCTGATCGGTCTCATGATCGTAACCGGCGAGATGCAGCAGGCCATGCAGCACCAGGATCTTCAACTCGTCGGCCGTGGAGTGTCCGTAACGGGTGGCGTTGCGGGCGGCTATTTGCGCGGAGATGGCGATATCCCCGCCGTTGGGGCATGGGAACGACAGAACATCGGTGGCCGTGTCTTTTTTACGGAAACGGCGGTTCAGCGCGCGAAGCTGGCGGCTTCCGGTGATCAGCACAGCCACCTTCCCGGAGACCCCGGCGAGCTTCTGGGCGTTGCGGGCAAAGCGGGCAAGCTCACCCTGGTCTACGTCGTCGAGTGGTTTTTCCAGAATAATCACGAATGTGGCATAACAAAGCGGGAGGACCTAGTACTGTGACCAGGAGCTTGGATCATCATCGCGGACCGGGACATCCGGACATCGGGTAATCGGGACATCGGAACTGCACTCCGGCTGTTTTATCCACATGACCAATTTTAGCGGTCACGGTACTAGGACCGCCCTCCATATCCAATTCTATCAGCGGACCTTCTATCAGGGGATCATTGCTGCAATGGTTCCTGGGACTCTTCCTGCTCGCGCAGCAGAGACAATTGCTGGCTCTTCGACTTTGCGTCATAAGCATGGATGATCCTCTGCACCAGATGGTGCCGCACCACGTCCTCTTCGCCAAAGAAGTTGAAGCTGACGCCTTCGACGTTCTTCAGCACCTCACTGGCTTCCACCAGACCGCTTCTGCGGACGTTGGGCAGGTCGATCTGGGTCACGTCGCCGGTAATCACGCACTTGGAATTGAAACCCATGCGCGTGACGAACATCTTCATCTGCTCGGAAGTGGTGTTCTGGGCTTCATCGAGAATAATGAACGAGTCGTTGAGCGTGCGCCCGCGCATGAAAGCGATAGGAGCAATCTCGATGAGGTTCTTTTCGAGCGCCCGGTCGACGCGCTCCTGGTCCATCAGGTCGTAGAGCGCGTCATACAGGGGACGCAGATAGGGGTCCACCTTTTCCTGCAAGGTGCCGGGCAAGAACCCCAGGCGCTCGCCGGCTTCGACCGCCGGGCGCGCCAGGATGATGCGCGACACCTTCTTATTATTCAACGCCGAGACCGCCATGGCCACCGCCAGATAGGTCTTCCCGGTGCCCGCCGGCCCGATTCCGAACACCATGTCGTACTTCTCGATCGCATCGAGATAGCGGCGCTGGTTCATGCTCTTAGGCTGCACCTGGCGCTTGCCAAACGATCTCTGCCGTCCGGCCTCCGCCAGGCCGCGCAGGGTGGTGGAAGAATCAGCGGTCACCACGCGCAGCATCGCCCCCAGGTCGCCGTTTTTGAAATCAAAGCCGGAACGGCCCAGGTAGTCAAAATCCGCAAACACCTGCTCGGCGCGCGCCACATCGCGGGCGGCGCCGTCAATTTCCACGGAGTCGGCCTTCAGGCTGATGTTGACTTTGAGCCCAAGTTCCAGGACCTGCAGGTTCTCGTCATGCGTGCCAAAAAGCTTTTCGATATTTGTGACAATTTCAATACTTTTCTTCATCCAAGTCCGCCATTTCTTTCGCGCGCCATGGACACCGCTGGACGCGGTGCGGCGCGCTGCGCAGGCGCAAAGATAGTTTCAAGGGAGTTGAGAAGGAGTGCCGCTGGCCCACGTGATCGTGGAAGCATGACCATTCGAGGAGAGAGTATCTCCGCTCGCAGATGAAAGTCAACCACTCTTGCGCAAACCCTTTGAATTCAAAGCTGTGGGATCCGGCCCGGCCCCGTAAGATGGCAACCGAAAGCACCGGACAGAGGCAAGGCGCAGGAAGACAACCTTCCCGAAGCCGCCCAGGAGACTTGCCGCCGGGCGCATCAGGAAAAGAACTTTTGCCACGCCAGGACCAGCACAATCACGACCAAACCAGCCGTAATGCCGACGCTTCGAAAACTCTGTAGTTTTTGTGAGTAGTGATTCACACCTCTATGATATCGCATTCTGCATTTACCTTTGCGTTCTTTGTGCATCCCAACCTTCGACGCGCGCTCGGAGCATCACTCCGTAGGGTGTTTTCACCGGTTTGAAGGGTCGATGCCAATACTTGATTTGTATCCATCGACCATGCGTCTGATGGCCCGCTTTCTTAAGAGGTGTGGAAGAAAAGCTACTGGCACAACACCTGCAATCCACCATAGATTCCCGTCGAGTGCCGGAATAAAGGGCGCTAGTATGGCAGGATAAAATAATGCTCCAAGCCAACCATAGACCGAGAGGACCTGCCTTAAATTGGGTCTTCCCTTGGAATGGATGTAGTATTTTCGGGAGGAATAGACCACGAAGTCGGTTCTTTCATTCGATTCGCTTATCCGCAAACTTCGGAGCGGAATGATAGGAAAATAGACAAACACGATCCATTCCGTCGTTGTGTACGTCCCATCTAGCAAAAAATCACGTGCGCCATAATAGGTCGTACCAATACCATTGAACGTAAACGGCATAACGGTGAGTATGCTAACATAGGCTGACAAATAGGCGCAGGGTTTGCTGGTCGATCAGTCCATCTGTCAGATCATCAGAGGTTCCCCAAAACGGACAAGCGCACGGCGGATCGCAGAGTGATTGACCGGAAGCGCTAACTGCTAGTAAAATAAGACCTTCGGCTATTCCCCGAAAAGAAATCTCCAGAGGACAAAACAGCAACATGGCAAATCATTTTTCGGCGCTGAAGCGCGCCCGTCAAACCGAGAAGCGCACGGCTGTCAATCGCGCCAACACTTCGCAGTTCCGCACCCAGTTGCGGAAATTCCGCCAGGCCCTGGCCTCCGGCGACAAAGCCGAGGCGCTGAAGCAGTTCCCGGCCACCGTGTCGATGATCGACAAGGCCGTGAAGAAGGGCACTATTCACAAGAACACCGGCTCCCGCTATAAGTCGCGGCTGAACGCCCGGCTGGTGGCGGTGAAGTAGCTTTTTAAAGGAGAAACCATGAGCGGCGCAGGCGCCCATCCTGTCCGGTTTGAAGAACATATCATCCGCGATGCTGGAATTTGCGGCGGTGAACCGGTCTTCAAGGGAACGAGGGTGACCCTGCGCACCGTGCTCGCAAGCCTCGCCGCCGGAGATTCCACCAAAGAGATCCTTGGCAGCTTTCCCAGCTTGAAACCTGAAGACATTCAGGCTGCGATCGCCTTCGCAGCGGCTTCCGCTGAAGAAGATCTGCCGGTTCCAGCAATCCCCCAGATTCGATGAGAATCAAGCTCGACGAAAATCTTCCTGCCCAAATTGCATCCAGCCTAAAATTGCTTGGCCATGATGTTCATACAGTCGACGAAGAGGGCCTGGGCGGCTCCAGGGACGAGGAGATTTGGGAGGCTGCACAGCGAGAGCAGCGATTTCTGGTTACTCAGGACCTCGATTTCTCGGACACCCGGCGCTTTGCCCCAGGCACACATTGTGGCATTTTGCTGGTACGTCTGCATTCACCGAGCAGGTTCAGCCTGATCTTACGGATCGAAGAAATTTTTAAAAACGAAGATGTTGGCAGTTGGGCGGCCTGCTTTGTGGTGGCAACAGAGCACAAAGTGCGCGTACGGCGTCCATCCGACCTGTCCTGACTATGCGGCGAGATATGGCGAAGGCAAAGAATAAAATCGATGTCGCACCGGGGTCAGGAAATGTCTTTGCCGACCTCGGCCTCCCCAATGCCGATAAGAAACAAACTAAGGTCCGCCTGGCCTTTGCTCTCAATCAAGTCATCAGGCAACGACATCTGTCACAAGCGGTCGCAGCCAAAGCGCTGAATGTCAATCAGCCAAGAATCTCCGCACTGGCCAACTATCAACTGGAGGACTTCTCGGTGGGGCGGCTGATGCACTTTCTCAACGCGGCTGGGCCGGGATATCGAGATCGTCATTCGCAAGCCTCGCTCCCGCAGGGCCAGCGAGAATCGTTGTAACGGCCGGGTGATCCGCAGGCACTGCCGCTCAGAGGCTGTGACCTTGTTTCTGCCGAGAGGGTAGAGCAAACTCGTCGTTGAAATGCCCTGATGACTTCTCGATAAAGCCAGCATTCACGGGGTCCTTCGTGCTGCGCACTTGATGACGCCGTGTTGGGGGACTAAAAAGTCACAGCCTCTCAGCGGAGTTGTGTCCTGCTCACTGCGGACCTTCCCTTCGCGCCAAGACCATCTCGGCTGGGCAGCCACAAAATGTCAGCTCCCAACTTGTGATAGTCACTTCGAACACGGTCCCACTTTTTGCCTGGTGACGCCAGCGTTCCGCGGTGCTTTTGCCCAGCGGACGTGGAGTGTCCGTCTGCCGCAGCAGTTCCGGTACGTCTGCGGTCGGGCGGATGTCACGGATCGACATCCGAAGGAACTCCTCGCGGGAATATCCATATTGACGGATGGCGGCGTTGTTGACCTCCAGGAAAGCAAAGGTCTCGCAGTCGTAGATCCACATTGGATACGAATTCCTGGCGAACGGTATCCCGAGTACGGCTTCAGGGCCGGTTTCCATATTCACTTTTCAGCACTCCGGTTGTTTTACTTCGGGCAGAGGAGATACTCAGTGCCCAAAGTATGACACACGGGGAAGTCCCTCAGGAATGAAACTTTGCAATCGGCGCGGTTACCTTGGATATTGTGACGCCGTCCGAACTCCTCAGAAGATTCTCATCCATAGCAGAATAGCTGCCGAAGAAGCAGCTACGCTCCCGGCCCCTTGCGTGAGTGCTCCAAAACCGCTTCTGTCTGGGGCCTGGTGAGGACAGCGCTGAGAGCAGCGGCATCTGCTTCGAGGACTGCGCGCGCGCTGCCGAAGTGCTGCAGCAGGCGCTGGCGCGTACGTTCACCGATGCCCGGTATTTCCAGCAACTCCGATTGGCGGTCGCGCATCTGGCGGCGCTTGCGGTGAAAGGTGACGGCGAAGCGGTGGGATTCATCGCGAATCATCTGCACCAGATGCAGCACCGGCGAGTGCCGTTCGAGCACCACCGGCTCGCTTTCCTGCCCATAGACGTAGATGATCTCTTCGCGCTTGGCGATCGAGGCCAGCGGCTGGTTGGTGATTTCGAGGGCTTCCAGGGCCTCGGCGGCCGCGTGCAACTGGCCCAGGCCGCCATCCACCAGCACCAGGCTGGGGAAGGGCTGCTTTTCATCCCGTAACCGCTGATAGCGCCTGGTAATAACTTCGCGCATCGAGGCAAAGTCATCCACACCCTGCACTGTGCGGACGATGAATTTACGGTACTCACTCTTGTTCATCGCGCCGCCTTCCCACACGACCATGGAAGCCACGGTCTCCGCGCCCTGAATGTGGGAGATGTCGAAGCATTCGATGCGTTTGGGGACCTCGGGCAGGCCGAGCGCATCCTGCAGGCCTTCCTGAATGGCCTCGGCGGCGGGCTTCATGGTCCTGAAGCGTTGATCAAAAGACTGCTTGGCGTTCTGCGACACCAGGTCGATCAGTGATCGTTTTTCCCCGCGCTGGGGCGCCAGTATCTCCACCTTGCTGCCACGTTTCTCACCCAGAAGCTCTTCGAGCGTAGCCAGGTCTTCAAATTCCACGGGCGCCAGCACGTTGCGCGGAACATACTGCTGGTCGAGATAGATCTGCTTGAGCAGGGCGGAAAAGAATTCCGCCGGGGAGAACTGCGCCCCCGGCGCCTGCTCCGGAAGGTCTTCCCAGAAGAACTCGCGGCGGTCGAGCACCTTACCGCCACGCATGTGGAACATGTTGACGGCCACCATCTGGTTTTCGACGTGATAGCCGAAGACATCCGTGTCATCGCCTTCGACGGCCGCCATACGCTGCTTCTCGTGCAACTGGTCGACCGTGGAGAGAAGGTCACGATAGCGGGCGGCGCGCTCATATTCCTGTGCGGCGGCGGCCTGTTCCATGCGCCCGTGCAGGGAGCGCGACAGGTCGGTCTGGCGTCCTTCGAGCAGCAGGCGTACGTCGCGCACCGCTTCCTGGTAGAGCTCGGGAGTCGTCAGGTCTTTCACGCAGGGGCCCAGGCAGCGCTTGATGTAGTACTGCAGGCAGGGCCGCGGATGATAACGGGTGAGATCCACTTTGCAGGAAGGGACCAGGAACGACCGGTGAATCAGATCGGCAATGCGGTAGGCCAGGTTTCCGGGGAAGTATGGCCCATAATATTCGCTGCCGTCCTTTTTCAGGCGGCGGGTGACGTATACACGCGGGAAGCGCTCGCCCATGGTGAGCTTTACATAGGGATACGTTTTATCGTCACGCAGCAGGATGTTGAAGCGCGGCTGCTTCTGCTTGATCAGATTGTTTTCAAGCGCCAGCGCTTCCTTTTCGTTGCCAACGACGATGTATTCCACATCCACGGCTTCGCGCAGCAGTGAGCCGGTCTTGGCGTTGGCTTCGCCTGCGCCTTCTTGAAAATAGGACCGCACACGGCTGCGCAAGCTCTTGGCCTTGCCCACATAAATCACCTTGCCTTCGGCGTTTTTGTACAGATAGACGCCCGGCTGGGCGGGCAGGCTCCGTATTTTCTCGATCAGGTCCATGACATGGGCGCGTACGGCAGAGTGAAACCTTGTTCACAGCTATGTTAGCAGGGGGTGGTGTGGGTAAAAATTTACCCGCTTTGGGGGAGAGTACCTGGGATGACTGCTCTGGCAGGGATTCTAACTCATTGAATTATAGTGGTTTAATAGACTGCCTCTGACCCTTGGCGATTGGCAATAGGCTTGCTCGTTCATCTGTGAGGTTCCGCGGCCCAGGCTGTCCGAGCCTCCTAAAAAAGAGGAGCTTCAACGTGAAATCGAGTCTTGCAGTTGTGCTTGCCGGTGCGGCGCTGATTTTCAGTTCCGGCTGTGTTTCGAAGAAGTCTGTCAGGCAGCAGACCGAGCCGATCATCGATAAGTCCAATGAGTTGGACGCGGTCACTGCCAAGAATACCAATACCCTACGTGACGTGGATACCCGTGCCCGGCAGGGCATCCAAGGTGTGAACGATAAGGCCGCTTCCGCCGATCAGAGGGCCGGCGAAGCCCGAGGACGCGCCGACCAGGCACAGGAACTGGCCACGCAGGCGGTGCAGCGCGTCGATCTCCTCACGGGCCAGGTAGCCAACCTTGACAGCTATCATCCCGTGGCAGAGACTTCGGTGCAGTTCGGCTTCAACAAAGCGGACTTGACGAAAGACGCCAAGACCGAACTCGATCAGATTCTCTCCAACGTAGCCGGCACCAAGGGCTATCTCATCGTACTGGAAGGCGGCACCGACTCAATCGGCGGCGCCAGCTACAACTATCAGCTTAGCGAGCGCCGCGCCGATGCCGTAGTGCAATACCTGGCGGCCAACAGCGTTCCGCCCCACAAGATTTACGTCATCGGACTGGGCAAGGACAAGACCGTGGCCCCCAATGACACGGCCGGCGGCCGCGCGAAGAACCGCCGGGTCGATGTCCGGCTGATGAGCAACAGCACCGGAATCGATAATTCTCCAGGGCAAAAGACGGCCCCTGGCACAAACCGCTGACCCGTCTCTTCTCCCCCTGGCAAGAGCGCAGAAGCGCCGATCCAGCGGTCCGAAGGCCACCCTGATGGGTGGCCTTTTTATGAACTAAAATAGAGACATGAAGCTGGCATTCCGTCTTTTTGTTATCGTATCCGCACTCATCGCAGTTGCTCAGGCGCAGGGCGGCTCGCCGGATGACCGGGCACACATCGAACCGCGCAAACCAGTCAAGACGAAAGAACAGCACCAGCCTCAGGGCGAAAGTTCCAGCCGCGATTCTTTGATTTCCAAGAGCGGCGGTGCGAGCAATGCCGGCTTGCCCGGGGCGAACAATGATACGCAGGAACTGCTGCCCTATGATCCGCACAAGGCCGCGAAGGACATTGAGGTAGGCGAGTATTATCTGAAGCACAAAAACTACCGCGCCGCGCTCGAACGATTCAACCATGCGCTGCTTTATAAACCCCGGGATGCCGATGCCACCTACCGTCTGGCCCAAACCCAGGACAAGATGGATCTGACCGACCCTGCTTACCGGAACTACCAGATCTATCTGGAAGTGTTCCCTGGTGGGCCGTTTGCCAAAGATGCCCAGGAGGCAATCAGGAGGCTGGCGCCCCGCGTTATCGCCAGCAACCAAAGCAACGCCGACCCTGACTTCCGGCAGAAAATCGAAGAAGGCGAAGCCTTGCTGGCCGCCAATGACTTCCAGGAAGCACACTCCAGCTTTGCCCGCGCGGTGGAGATCGCCCCCAGCGACCCGCTGGCCAACTTGCGGCTAGGGCAGGCGCTAGTGGGGCTGCAGCGCCTGGATGAGGCCCGTATATATTTTCAGAAGTGCCTGGAACTGCACCCCAGCGAGCGTGATGCAGCAGAGGCCAAGAGAGGCATTGCCAAAGTCAATGACATTCTGGGTAAGTAAGAGGCCGAGTACAGCGACCTGGGATTCAGTAATCATCGCAGATCGGGACATCTGGACATCGGGTAATCGTACTTGACTAGTCCTTGCGGACGAACGAGCCGGTGCTGGCGTCGACCACCACCGACAGCTTTGCCAATCCCTCGTTGCCGCCGTAGATCACGTGCCATCTCAACTCGCCGGCGTGCGCATCCCAGTCGAGCAGATATTTGATTTCCGTTGCGGGAGATTTTTCCAGCAATTCCTTGCCGCCGTGGGCCTGGGCCACATCGAAGGCCTTATCGCTATCGATCCGGAGGCGATTCAGGTCAAAGGGCTGAGTGGAACGGTTGGCGGGGTTGAAGGAATCTGAGGCGCCATGATCGACTCCCCGCGTTGGAGCGTCGGGTCCTGACATTCCTGACCAACTGAACGGCTGTGACTTAAGACCCTGAGGCGAAGCGAAGATGGCGCGCCAGAAGCCTGACTTTCCACCATGTCCATCGCTGCCTTTTATTACCTCGGAATCCAGACGGACCGGTTGCGCATCCGCAGCCCACAGGCGGGCCGAAGCCAGTATTCTCTGCAGGGCGAAGCGTCCGGTTTCGAAAGTGGACGGAACAGGTGAAGTGGCCGTTTGCGGGGAACTGTCGCAGCCGGCCAGCAGCATCGAAACAGCCAGCAGGCACAAAAGCCGGAATGATTCAAATCTCATCATTGAAGTATTAGCGAAGTATTAGCTGAAGAATTACTCCGTCTGGCTGGAAGGCAGCCCAGCTTTTCGGGCTTGTTCCTGTAAATCTGCCAGCTTCTGCTTTGCGGCTTCGATACCCTGCTTTTTGCTATCGATCTCTTCCTGCTGGTTGCGGGTGTCCTCGGCAAACTTGGCCTGGTTGCGCAGTTGCGAACCGGCATCGGCGTAGTAAGTCGCGGCCCGCATTTTCGCTTCCCGCTCGGATACATCAAGTTCGCGCTGCAACTGGGCAAGTTCTTTTTTTACGCCCTCGATTTTCGACTTGAAATCGTCAGCGGCCTTGGCGGCATCTTTCGGTGGATCGCCTTTGGCTTTGCCGTCTTCTTTCCGGGCGTCAGCTCCCTCAGTCTTGTCTTTGTCCTTGGCCGCGTCCTTGGCTTCCTTCGCCGGTGCTTCTTCCGGGAGGTTGGCGGAGGGCATCGTATCGTTGTCGATGACCATCTTTGAAGTGCTTGCCGGCTTTTTCCGGGCGCGGTTCGCGCGGGCGATATCGCCCAGAGTCTGCTGGGCCGATACGCTCACCACCATGAAACCGGCACACGCGATCAGAAATAAAAATATTCGTTTCATAGGCAAAAGTTTCCTGCCTTTATTCTACTGCGAATCAAGCCCCTTTTCCGGCCCACATGAGGGGGAAGCGGCAAGGTAAACGACCTAGAACCATAGTAACGAGAGTGATGGGCAGCGGGCACTTGGGGAATTTGGTAAGTGGGTAATTTGGTAATTGAGTAATTTGGTAATTTGAATCGCTCACATCGCATCAGTGAAGCCAGTGCAGGTGCGAACACACTGCCGTTCTTCAATTACCCACTTACCAAATTACCCGCTTACCAAATCCCACTTACCCACTTACCAAATTACAAAATTACCAAATTGGCGAGCCATGCAATGACAACTCAATCCTTATTCGAGCCGGCGAATTCCAGAAATTGTCCCACGATGCGCGCCAGGGATTCGGCTTCGGCGACGATCATTTCCGCGCAATGGCGCTGTCTGGCGTCACCGGGCTGGGCTTTGGTGAGCATCTGGGCGTAGCTGGCAATGGTGGCCAGGGAATTCTTGAAATCATTGACCACACCGGCCGAGATTTCACCCAGCGAAGCAAGGCTTTCGTTGCGTTCCATCTGGCGCGCGAGTTCTGCGATTTCCGTCCGGTCATCCACCAGGCAGCAGGCGCCCAGGATTGTGCCGTCTTTTCCGGATACGCCGGTCGCGGTCACGGCCAGTACGCGCCGTTGTCCGCCGGGCGTCAGGTAATCGATTTTAGTCCGGGGCAGGGCGCCGCCATCACGCAACAACTGTTGCATGGCCTGGACAAAGGGCGCGGCCGACGCCGCTTCATCGCCTTCCGGCTGCCAGTAAATGCGGGTGATGCCGCGGAAAATGTCGCGGACGTGCAGAGAGAAGGGCGACTGGTAACCGAACAGTAACCGGGCCGCCCGGTTGGCCTGACGCACAAGACCCTGGCGATCAAAGAAAATCACTCCTGAGATCAGGTTCGAGAGCACCGCTTCCTGTATCGATTCGGCCACGGCCGCCTGCTGCAGTTCCTGCTCCCGCCGCCGCTGCAAGGCCTTTTGTTGCTCGCGCAACTGGTCGATGATGCCCTGGTAGGATACCAATGCCATGGAATGGGCGGTGCCCGTGCTGGGGGGAGAAATATCGGCTTCCTCTGTCAGTCTTCGCCGCGCTGTGCGCATCAGGCCGACGCACAGAACAAACACGAAGACCACCACCACCGCCAGAAACAACATCTTGACCGCGGTGGTATTGTGCAGCGACTTTTGCAAGAGTTGCAACATAACTTATTTTGTACCGCTTACGGCTTACTCAGAACATTCCCACGTACCAGCGGACCAAGCCATTTCCCCAGAAAAAAGCGACCAGCGCTGCTACACCCAGAAATACTCCAAACGGGACCTCGAAATTCCTGAAGATTAGTTTGGCCGATTGCCAGGCCCGCGACCGCGCCTCGGCCGGGGACTCGGAACGCCGCGCTTTCCGGCGCGCCAAGCGGCGCCGCCAGACAGCGACCATGAGTAACCCGCCGAACAGGCTGCCAATCAGCGAACCCAGTAGGAGCACCAACAGCGTCAGCTTCACGCCGATGAACGCCCCGATCATCCCCATGAGCTTAACATCACCCATGCCGATACCTTCCACGTTGCGGACGGCTTCATAAAGCAAGGCCACCCCCAGAATGAAGCCTGCGCCGAAGAATGCGCCCATGAACGCATTGCTAAAAGAAAGGATATGCCAGTTAAGGGTCCCCCAGCGGCGCAGCAATAGATTTGCAAATCCATCCACACTCACCAGGAGGCTGAACACCAGTCCCGCTACCAGGCCCGGCCAGGTCAGCAGATCGGGCAGCAGCTTGGTTTCAGCATCGGTAAAGACCAGGCCCACCAACAGGAAGCACAACACGCAGCTCTTGATGGCCAGCGGAAGATTGTCCATGGAATAGAGCCATGAAGAGGCAAACAGAATGCCGGTCAGCAACTCCACCGCGGCGTAACGGGGCGAGATAGGGGTCTTGCACTGGCGGCACTTGCCCTGCAAAATCAGCCAGCTAAACACCGGTATGTTGTCATAGGCGGCTATCGGCGCTGAGCAGGCAGGGCAGGCGGAACGTGGTCTTACCACGGAAAGCTCCCGAGGCATCCGGTAGATACAGACGTTCAGGAAGCTGCCAAAAATGAGCCCGAACAAGAAAAATACGGCGATCAGGAAAAGGTGCAGTTGTCGGCTCCGTTCACAGGAGATTCGGGGAATGGTTTCGATTATACGTTGATTGCATGGATGTTAAGGGTTACTGAGGGTCACGGCTTTATGCCCTTCTTTTCGGGTAGCAGAGAGATCCAGCTTCGAAATTCTGAACGGTGGCTCGTTCGACTCGAGAGAGTGTACATCTTGAGGTACAATAGTACCATAAAAGGTGCAGAGCGATGAGCAAGAAGCATATGGGTTCTAGCATTGATGATTTCCTCAAGGAAGAGGGGATCTTTGAAGAGGCGCAAGCACAGGCAGTCAAGGAAGTGGTAGCGTGGCAGCTTGCCGGGGCCATGAAGCAACAGAAAATCTCCAAAAACAAGATGGCCACGCTGCTCAAGACGAGCCGGACGCAGGTTGACCGGCTGCTGGATCCGAAGAACGACATCACGCTCTCAAGCCTGCAACGGGCGGCAGCGATCGTCGGTCGCCGCGTCAACATCGAACTCGTGTAGGCAGGGGCAAAAAAGCAACACGCCGACATGTAGCCGTTTTCAAAGAAAGGTGAATCTCTATTTTCGCCCAAGTCCAGCAGGTCTTCGTCTCTTTAGCAGGGCTCGCCTTGCGTTAACCAATAAATGTGCGTTGAATCATGCACCGTTCGCTGGGATAGATTCTAAACGTTTGTAACAAGTCTACCGGTTTCAAAATGACAAAATCTGGAGTTGAGTCCTTGATCCCTGTACGACGAGCCGTAGAAATCAGCTCGCGATTTATGAAGCTTTTCTCGGTCAATTGTCCTCCAGCCAATCCATCATCCATCATCGCTTGCAGGTAGATTTAAGAGTTAAAAATATAGGACCAGTATTCGTCCGGATTGTAAGCATCCTTTGAGATTTTGAAATGCCAGCCTCCAAAAAGTCTTCTAATAAGCCATCCTTTGCTATGAAATTTAAATTACGGGGGCTAGTACTACTGTGTTATTAATTCCGCAGGCAACACGGACACCTGGGTAAGACACGAGCGAGATGAGTTGCGATGTAGCGTCGTAGGGTGGCAATGGAATGAGGATTATGCCGTTCGGTCCTGATAGGCAGATCCTCGGGGCTTGAGCCCGCGCGGCACACGGGGTAGGCGAAGGGGGATTTTGCCAGCACGCGAGTGAGGTCCGGGGGAAAAAAGGCACCTCTCCGACACCAGGAATCCATAAGCAGCGATGCACAAGCTGGCATGATGATGAAAGCCGCGCCAGTTCCGGCCTTCGAAATGCCCCAGTCCCAGCTCTTGCTTTAACTCTTCATAGTCATGTTCAATGCGCCAGCGCAGTTTGGCCGTGGCCACCAGCTTGCGCAGACTGAGGGAGACTGGCAAATTCGAGAGCCAGTATTGGGTAGGTTCTTTCTCGTTTTCAGGCCACTCGATCAGGAGCCATTGTTCTGGGTAGGGCTCACTGCGCTCATAGTCGCGATGGGCTACGCGCACACGCAAGGCGGCAAAGCGGGAACGCATCGTGCCACGTGTGCCTTCGCGCCAACTGACCCGACGTAAATCCGCTGTACTCAAACACAAGGCCAGTTCCTTCACTGCAAGGGGCTGGTGTTTTTGGTCGCGCTGCAGTCGTTTGGGCGGCCGTCCGGTAGCGCTACGAGTCTTGGGCGGAATGGGGGCCAGGCCCGGCGGCCACACCGTGGTCGTAGACTGAATCCCTACGACATACTGCAACAGGAGTTTCTCTAATCCATCGCGAAAGCCATTGTCGTTGCCATAGGCGGCGTCGGCCAGCACGGGAGCCCGCGGCACCTGCTCGGCGACCAGTTGCCGGATTTGATGGAGCGCCATCTCGGGTTTGGTCTGAAAGCGAACTTCCTCGGGTACTCCCGTCTCCTGCCTGCGCTCTGGGTCTTGCGCCCAGATTTCCGGCAAATACAGCCCGTAGGTTACGGGCACACTCGCCTGCTCGGTAGCCAACGATACGCTTACCGCTACGCGACAATTCTCCTGCTTACCCAACTGGCCGCAGTACTGGCGCGCCACTCCCACCGAATGGGTACCCTTCTTTGGAAATCCTGTGTCGTCGACGATCCAGGCAGCTAGCGGCTGCTGGCGCGTGATGGCCGGCAGCACCAAGCTGCGCACCTGGCTCAGTAAGGCGGTGTCGCTCCAGGCCGCCTGGGCGACGATGTGATGCAGCGACTGATGCATCTGCCGAACATTGTCTGGCGCCAGACGCGCGGCCATCGGTTCAACGCTCTTGCGCTCGATCGGCAGCAAAACACCCTTGGTGTAGTTCTGCATCGGAACTACGCGGTCGGCATGTCCTGCGATCTGCGTTATCCGATCCAGATAGGTTGCGAAACGCTCCTGTTGCTTCCTAAACTCTCGCTGGCTGGCTTTCATGCCATCAAGTTAGCCCAAGTTCGTCACGAAGGCAGGTGAAAATCGGTTAAGTCGTTCAGAATCAGTTCAGGCTGTGGCGGAGTCTACACTACATTTGCGGTGAGTGCTGAAGCGCTGGGGAAGGACGATTCCGAGATGGTGGAGCAGCGATTTTTGCTCGGGCGTGGGTTCCGTGATGCGGCGAAGACGAATCTCACGGCCATCGGTGGTAGGCAGGACAACGTCGGCGCTGTGCAGGGTGGAGAGCAAGGAGATGGCTTTCATCGGAGAGAGTGGGCCGACGGCTTCCGGCCCCACCACGGCCGGCTGGCGCTTCAGCAGATGCTTCAAGGTGACCCAGAGGGCGTAGCCCAGAAACGCAACCATGATATGCGCCTTGACCCGCGATTCCAGCTGATGGAACAGGGGCCGTATCGACAACTCGCTTTTCAGGGCGCGAAAGGAGGCTTCGGCTTCGGTCAGTTGCATGTACTTGGACCATAGCTGTTCCGGGGTTTCGGCCTGCAGGTTGGTGCGCAGCATATAAGCACCCTCACGCAGTTCCCGCCAAGTCTTGCGATCTTCTTTGATCTGCCAGAACAAACGTGCTCCGGTGGGCGTGTCGCGCACCTCGACTTCATATAAATCGCTCACCGAGGGATGCTGGGCCTGAATCTTTCCCAGCCGCCGCTCCATCTTGTTACGGTCCTTCAACCGTCCATTGGCAATGGTGTTGGCCAAGCGTTTCAAGGCGTCCTCCATGCGTGTGGAGAAACGATTGCGGATGGCCCGCTCCTTTTCTTGGCGGCCGGTGGTCCGACACAGGATATAGGTTTCTTCCCCGGGTGCCATGGCCACCTGTTTGATTTCCACCTCCGGTCGCACTTGGATCCAGTCCTGCTTCAGCAGTTCTGCTTCAAACTGTTTCATCTGGCTGCGTGGCGTGCCCACCAGATACCGGCCGTCACGTTTACGGATGGCGGCCAGATTCTCCTCGCTCACCAGGCCGCGATCCACTACCCAGATACGCCGCGCCTTGCCATACTTACGTTCCACCATGCGCAGGATCGTCTCCATGGTCGAAACGTCGGCCCGGTTGCCATCAAACGTTTCATAGCTGAAGGGAAACCCTTCCTGGTTGACAATCAGCGCGATCACCAACTGCTCGCAGTCGGGTCTGTGATCCCGCGAGTACCCACGCCGTATCATCGGGTTGTTGGCGGCTGCCCCCTCCACATAGCTGCTGGTCAAATCATAGAGCAGCACATCAAACTCGGCTCCAAACAGCTCTCCGTAGCGTTGTTTGAGATGTTTCTCCAGCTTGGTCTTATGGGGTAGGATCTGGTCCAGACAGCGATACAGACGGGTATCGTTGATCTTGCCGGCTTCGATCTCCAGCAGATCATCCAACGCCGTCGAGGGATACCAGCGCTCTTCAATGGCTAATTCGCTGCCTGGTGCGCACAAGCGATTAATGGCTAGCAAGGCCGCTACTTTGGACCAGGGGACGTCAGCCTCCTGCCCATCCACCACCCCCTGGAAGAACTCCTTCAGCCCCAACCGCTTCCACAGTTCCAGCCCTAAATAACAAGCTCCGAACTGCCGTGTTCTTTCCAGACGCACTCGGTTCACCAGCACCCGCGCCACTTGCGGATCATCCTCTGGTGTTTCGATATGGGAGGGAAACAATTTCAGTTGCTGGGCTTCACCCTGTTCATTGAAAACCTCGATGGTTCTCAACCATCGGTCCCGAGCGGAACCGTTTAACTCACCCAGATAACACAGCGTCCTCTGGCGTGGACCGCTGCTGGTTCGTACCGTCTCTACCAATGACCAGTAGACGTGTTCTTTGCCGTCCTTGCGCCGATGGTTGGATCGCACAAACATCGTGCCCATCATGGCATCCCGCCATCGTCTCCACAAGACACTTGGTCTACACTACATTGCTTTTCTCAACTCCCCCGCTGCAAACACGAGACTTACTTGGCTGGAGACCGGCTAAAAAACTGGAATCTGCGATTTCGTGACGAACTTGGGTTAGCATCGCTCCCGCCACCGTGCCTCTTAAATCCGCAAGGGGGAACCTTATTTATTAACACAGTAGTAATAGACGCTGTGCCGGGAATCATCCGATGTATACTCAGTCGAATCCTATGAGCAGGCTACTTGCAACCTTTTTGTTCGCCTCCGCCATCGTCATGGCGCAGCCGGTCACCGTACCGCTCATCCTGGAAGGCAATGCGCCAATTGTCGAACTCGAGTTTCCCTCGGCCAGTGGCATCCGCAAGGCGCGATTTGTCGTGGATACGGGCGGTGGTGCGTTTATCCTTGGTTCCAAGCTCATGGCCGATATCGGCGCCAAGGCAACCGGGCCAGCCTCCAAAGATGAGCCCGGAGTGGTCCCGCTGGAACCTGTGGCCGTAAGGCTGGGCGGCATGGCGCTGGATTTGACCGGCGTGCAGACCATCGGTTTGCTCGGACAGCGGGGACCGATTTCGCGAAACGATGCCGAAGGCCTTGTCCCCGGGCGGTTGCTGCGGAATTACGAAGTGGTCTTCGACTACCCGGCCCGCCGCTTTACATTGGCCAAGCCCGGCGCCATTGGACCGCGGGGTGTCAAAGTCAAAACGCCAATCTCCTCTTCCAGCGGATTCCCGCGCATTGAGTTGCAAATCGGCGGCGTGCTCAATGGTTTTCTGCTCGACACCGGCGCCAGTTTCACCATGATCAGCCGCGCGGCCCTTGACGGTTGGGCGAAGACGGAGGCCGCCTGGCCTGCTGCCACCGGCGCGGTAGGCTTTGCCAATATGTTCGGCGGAAAGATGGAGAGCGAAGCCTTGATGCTGCGCATCGCCGAGATCGATATCGGAACTATTTCCCTAAAGAATGTCGCAGCCGTCTCCCGGCCGGAGGGGACCTTCGAGAAATACATGAGCAGTATGATGACTGCGCCTATCATAGGCGCGTTAGGCGGCAACGTGCTCCGCGATTTCCGCGTGGAGATCGATTATAAAAACGGCTTCACCTACCTTGAACGTACCGCATCTACCGAGGATGCGGACCTGCTGTCCGTCGGTCTGGTCCTGCAGGCCGGCACAGACGGCAATCCGCTGGTGAGCGGAATTTCGTCAGCAGCCGCTGCCGACGTCAAGGCGCAGGTCCAGATATCCGACAAACTGCTCGCAGTGGATGGTGCTCCTCTGCAGGGAATGTCCCTGGCCGCTGTGGCGGCGGCGCTACAAGGGACGACGGGAGCGCGCAAGCAACTTTCGCTGGAACGTGATGGCAAGGCGCTCACCGTGAGTGTCACGATTAAGAAGCTGCTGTAACATTTCTGTCCGGACGAAAATGAACGGGCGCGCAGTCGAAGGTCCCCTGTCCAGCACGACGACCGCGAGGCGTTCTACCCACACAGAGAACCGAAGTGTGGAAAATACTCTTGCGGGGAAAGCGGTTGGGGAGAACACCCTGAGTCATTCTGGAGAGTGAAGACATGTCGGGGTCCTTCGACTCCGCGCCATTGAGCGACGCTATCGACAGCAGTAACACTGCGCTCCTCTCAGGATGACGCCGTGTTAGGGGATTGAAAAAGTCACACCCTCTGAGCGCAGTAAAGCACATCAGACATCCTTTCGCCGTCGCCGCTGCTCGCTCTCTTTTATTATTTCGGTCAAATCCACAACCGGCCGTATCTCAACCGGCCCAAGTCCATACTTGAAGCCTGGTTGCCGTGAGACAAGCTGGACGGCATGATTGAGGTCTCGTGCCTCAAGGACCTGAATGCCGCCAAGCTGTTCCTTGGTTTCCGCATAGGGGCCGTCAGTGGTCGCGACCTTGCCGTCTTTCCAGTACAAGGTCAACGCCGTCTCCGGAGGCTGGAGAGGTACTTCGGCGACGAGATGTCCGTTGGCGCGCAGATGGTCGTTGTACTCAAAGCATTCGTCGAACGTTGCGTGTCGCTTGTCCTCGGTCATCCCTTCGAATTTTCCTGGCTCGATGTATCCCAAGCAGATGTATTTCATTGGTTCCTCCTGGTTCCTGTGACTCCCTCTTTGCTGCGCCTCAGGGCCGGTGCTCATCGCTCTGCCAGATAGTCGTTTGGGAGAACGACTATCGACAGCTACTCCGCTTTTTTTGCCTTGTCAGAGGAACCTGTGGGGCACTGATGTAGCGGATTGAGCGAACCGGCAGCAGAGTGTTGCGCTGGCCCACGCATCTCGACACTAGTGCCTTGACCACATGATTGTTTACACATTGCAAATCGGATAGCAGCGCGGCCATGGCCCGCAATTTGCGATTGCTGGGCTGATGTCCTCCAAGACTTCGGCGGCCCTAGAACGCGGCGCAGCCGGTTCCTCAGGCCACGCCCGCGCTAAAACCGCGCGTTCGCGGCCTTTCGGAATGACAGAAAGAGTGAGAGTGTCGTGTAGCGCCGCTTCCGCCAGCCACGGTACTCGGGCGCGTGTTCCGAGGCCGCAGTAGCCTGGTTGTTTACTTGCTTTCGCCGGGCCCTTGTTCCGGGGCCGGGAAGAAAAGAAGCTCGCGCACCTCGCCCACCGCATCGCAGGAGATGGCGCCCTTGCGCGCCCAGGCCAGCGCCTCGTCCATATTGGCAGCTTCCAGTATCCAGAAACCGCCCATGTGCTCCTTGGTCTCAGTATATGGCCCATCGGTGACGAGCACTGTACCATCAGGTTGCTTCCGCACCGTCTTTGCGTTGCTGGCCGGGGAAATTCCACAGGCGAACTTCCTCGCGCCGGCGGCAATCAGTTCGCGGTTGACCGCGTGGATCTGCTCGATCATCGTTTCGGTTACGGTGGAGGGGTCGAAGTCGTCGGGAAGGTAGTTAGCAACCAGAAATTGTGGCACGATTTTTTCTCCTTGGTTTCTGTGGTCAGTTTCCTGTGGCTTGTTTCCGACGACTCGTTCCCTGTTCACTCAGGGACCGCAGCGCATCGTTCTTTCATCCTATAGTCGATGAGGAGACCAAAAATCGACAACTGCTCCAATTTTTATTTCAACTGCCGAATCCGCTCTTGCAGGAATTGCCGCTCCGGCTCCTGTTGGGTCAGGGCCAACGCTTTCTCATAAGACGTCCGGGCCTCAGCGGTCCTGCCCAGCCTCCGGCACATATCCGCGCGGGCGGAATGCGCCAGATAGTAATTTGCCAGTTCGCCATGTTCCAACACCGCGTCGATATGCTTGAGACCGGCCTCTGGACCATCGCACATGGCAATGGCCACGGCACGATTGAGCTGCACAACCGGCGAAGGCTGAATTCGCAGCAAGCCGTCGTAAAGCGCAACAATCTGCCGCCAGTCGGTCGCAGCTACAGATTCCGCCTGCGCGTGAACGGCCGCTATTGCAGCCTGCAGTGTGTAAGAGCCGAAGCGGCGGGACTTCAGTGCCCTCTCCACCAATGCTACTCCCTCCGCGATCTGCTCCTTGTTCCAGAGCGAGCGGTCCTGGTTCTCCAGCAAAATCAGCTCTCCCGCCGGAGAAGTCCTGGCGGCGCGGCGGGATTCCTGTAGCAACATCAGGGAAAGCAGACCCAGCACTTCTGCCCCCAGAGCTTCCGGAACCCTCATTTCAGGAACCAGCAATTCCGGCTCGGGCCGGAGTTCGGTCAGCAACCGGCCCAGTCGAATGGCCTCGCCGGTCAGCTCGGCCCGCGTCACTTCCGCTCCTGCCGCCGCCGAATAACCCTCGTTAAAGACGAGATAGATGACCTGAAGCACCGCGCCCAGACGCTCCGGCAAGTCCTGCGGTGTCGGCACCTCGTACGGAATCCGCGTCTCTCGAATCTTTGCCTTGGCGCGCACAATGCGCTGGGCCAGCGTATGCGGAGTAATGAGGAAGGCCTTGGCTATCTCCTCGGTTGTCAGGCCGCACACCTCACGCAAGGTGAGCGCAACGCGCGCTTCCGGCGCCAGCGATGGATGACAGCAGGTAAAAATCAGGCGCAGCCGGTCGTCTTCCAGTCCCGCCTCTTCATTGGGGCTTTCCGCCGAACCCGATTGCGCTTCGAGATAGCGCGCGAGCTCGTCTTGAGACGCATCAAATCTTGCCCGCCGGCGCAGAGTATCGATGGCTTTGAATCGGGCCGTCGAAATCAACCAGGGCCGCGGGTTGCCGGGTACTCCACTCCTCGGCCACGCGCCCAGCGCAGCCGCGAAGGCTTCGTGCATCGCCTCCTCGGCAAGATCAAAATCACCGAGCAAGCGGACCAGAGTTGCCAGGATCCGTCCCGAGTCTGCGCGATAAAAGGAGTCGAGCAATTCGCGTATCTGCTCAGTGGAATGCTCAGACATGACGACGAGCTTAGCAAACCAGCTTACCCCGAATCAATTTTGAGGAAGGGGCTTGACGTACGCTGGCGGGCGCGACGCCACGGCCCCATAAGGCAAACTACCAAGTTGAGTTGTTGTACCAACGGAAGACCCGGAGAGCGCGCAGGGTGTTCCAGCGGCTCGCACTGCCGACAGCGGTTTCCATCCTCACCGGTATATGTTCAGGATGAAGGAGGTTGAGCGGCCAGCGCCCGTTCTGGTGGCGGCGCTCAATCACGGGTTCGATGGCGTCAGCGGCGCGGTTGTCGGCTTTGACTCCTGCATTCTGCAGATAATCGAGCCCGCGCAAAACGTCGTAGTGCCAGAACGCTGGGAACGAAAAGCGGAGCCAGCGTTTATCGATGACCCTGCCGGTCCAAAGCGAACGGACCATGCGACGCTCGAGTAGATAGTTTTCGGCCCGCTTGCGGGCCTTCGTGACAGCCACCGATTTGCGCCCGGCCCGTTCGTATTCGAGCAATCCTTCAAGTACGCAGATGGTGGTATGGAACGAGGAGCGCCGGCTTTTAGGTGCTTCGCAGTTCCAGCCGCCATCTTCGAGTTGCTCGCCCAGAAGCTGATTGGCCAGTGCGTCGTTTGGTCTTTTGAAATACGAGCCGATGGCGAGAATTCTGCCGTTGATGCAGGGCTCCGTTTCGCCGTGAAGGAAAGGCCGGTTATTGAGCGGCCTAAACACTAGCCTCTGATCGACGCGTTCGATCATTTTGCGCGCTTGCTTGCTGGCGGGATCGAGACCGAGATCTTTCAAGACGACGAGACTGTAGAGGGTAATCAGCAGGCCTCGGTCCTCTTTGGGCCAATCCTCTCTCCACCCAGGCGGTCTCCGGCCCCAGTCGCCGGCAGGCGATTGCAGGGCGAGAAGTTGGGCGCCCCAGCCTTCGGTCGCAACGCGAGACCGCTCGGCCGCAATCGCGCCGGGGGCTTCACCGGTGAGGTCCCTCATGACCTGCCAGCGGATGGCCGGGTCAGAATCGAGAAGCCATTTGAGGTGAGCGGGCCGGGGCGCGTAATCGTAGATGCGCATTCGTATGTTATAGCAAGTTCGACGCGGATATCAGAGCCAGGTGTGCGTACGCTTTCACTGCAACGGGACCGATCCGGTGAAGCTGCCATTGGTCCCATTGCCGGCAACGCTGTTGTTGCCATAAGTCAAAAGTGGCGCGCCACCTGCGGAAGAAAGCCCGGTGCTGTTATCCACGATGGTTGAATGGCTTACCCGAACGATCGCTGCTGCGCCGCCCGCGAAAATGCCGGTATTCGAACCTTGGACCACGCAGTCTTCGACGTTCAACTCACTGGAGCCCGAGGTATCGCCCACTTGCATCCCATCGTTGCCGTTGTCGGACAAAAAGGAGTTGCGTATGGTGGCCTGAGAATTCGCCGCCACGAATAATCCAAAAATATTATGTTCAAGATGGACCCGGTCGATGGCCGCATGCACCATGCCCGAAGACGATTGCAGGCGGATCGCCGTCACGGTGTTCTGGACCTCAGTGTCTTTGATATTCAGGACGCCGCCCGCTTCCATGGATATGCCGTTGCTCATGAAATTAACGATGCTGCAGTTTTCGATGCTCAGCACTTTGCCGGCGGTAAAGCGGATTCCCGTGGGCCCCATGTTAACGCCATTCATACTCAGCCGCCGAAGGACAACAATATCGCCACCGCCGGCCGTAATCGTGATGGCGTTGCCCGTCGGCGAAACAATCGTGGCGGCCACACCGGGCGCCGACTGAAGGGTCACCGATTGGGAGATGGTGACCGGCGCATAGTCGCCGCTATCCACCGCTACAACGTCGCCAAATGGCATGGTCACGCTCAAAGCGGCGCCGAAGCTGCGGCAAGGGGCCGCCAAGGTACAGCCAGTACCGGTGTTCCCGTCACTGCCGCTGACGGAGATATAAGTTCGCGCCGACGATGCGTAGGCCATCATGGAAGAAGAGAGCACCAGCAGGATTGCGAGTCTGTAGGTGTGTAGAAAATTCATAGGACGCTCCTTTGGTAATCCGGACAAAATCTGCGTTGGAGGAAGACGAAGTTACCACAGGAACTCAGGAATTATGCTGCGCCGGCAAAAATTTCCGGCAAGCGAAAACTGGCTGCGCCATTCGCCGTTTACCTCTGAGGCACTGAGTCGCAACGCTTTCTTTTGGCCGCGATGTGAACACCGGGCAGCACGTCCTCTACGGCTACTTCTACTGAGACCCGGAATTCACGGTGCGGCTAGTGGAGTAACGCACTCCGGCAGGCGCACGAACTTTACACGGCCACTGGTACTGTAACCAGAAAACCGGCCTCATTGATATAATCGAGTTCTGAAACTATGATTCACCCTGAACTTCTGAGCCGGCTTTGCCATGCGCGGGATTTATTGCGAGATTGGGAAGACGAGCATGTTTCCGTAAGCTCGGTGGCTCGGGCGTCTGGTCTCACGCGTTTCCATTTCATTCGCCTGTTCAAGGCCATCTTCGGCGAAACCCCACACCAATATCGCTCGCGGGCGCAGATCGACAAAAGCAAGCATCTACTGATCGTGACAGATCTATCGATCACCGATGTTTGCATGGCCGTCGGGTTCTGCAGCCTCGGCAGCTTCAGCGCTCTTTTTTCGCGTTGTGTCGGGATGTCACCATCGAATTTCCGGCGGCGGTACCGGCCCGCGGCGGTACCGGAGCGGCATTTGCCCGCCAGCCTGGTCCCCGGCTGCCTTTCGCTCATGGCTGGAATTACAGACGAAGAGCAATTTTCGAGAAGACAACCGGTGGACGCGGCTGATAAGGTCTGATGTATGAAAATCAAACTCAGCAGCATCATGGTTGACAATCAGGCAACTGCCCTCGCGTTCTATACCGACGTCCTGGGTTTCAAGAAATCCAAGGACATCCCTGTTGGGGAATTCCGGTGGCTCACGGTCGTTTCGCCGGACGGTCACCCGGATGTAGAGTTGGTGCTTGAGCCTAATGTCAACCCGGCGGCAAAAGCTTTTCAAGAAGCGATGTTCAAGCAAGGTATCCCTCTCGCCGCATTTGAGGTGGAAGACATCGAAGCCGAGGCCAATCGACTCAAGAAGCATGGTGTCAAGTTCACGGTGGACCCTAAACAGCAGGGGCCGGTGAAGCTAGCTATTTTTTCCGATACGTGCGGCAACCTGATCCAAATGTACCAGCCGCCTCAAAAGAAAATCTGATTTCGGGTCCGGCGCTCGTCAGGGCAAGCTCTTCGTGCTGCGCACTCAAGATGACGCCCGTATTGCACTGCGGACAGATCGCGGGTCAGGGTGCTATGAATAATGTGCCGCTCCTTAGCAGGGTTCGCGCGTTGATGGTCAGCGGCAGCTTGCATCTTCGCCCGCCATGTTCTGCACCACGCGAACGTCGTCTTCTCCAACAAACGCCTGGCCGTTCTTCAGCCAGCCGGTAATGCGGGCGCGGCTGGCGCGCGGCGAAAGATGCATATCGAGTAATGGAAATTCCAGCAGCAGGCCGGCGATGCCGTCGTGATTCACGTTGACGACGGAAACACTCAGCGCGCGAGCGCCGTGGAAACGCAAGCTCGACGCGTCAATCTCATTCACATCCAGGTCTGGGGACCCGAGCACTGCAACCTGCACGGTACCGTGCGGACCCGGCGCGATGGCTTTCGTGGAGCATCCCGGACGAACGATGATTTCGGCGCGCCCGATGGGCTCAGCCACATGCATAGCCATTGCGGTCTGGCCGCTCAATTCGCTTTGCAACATCCTGCCACTTGCCGCCGCTCCATCCCCTGTTGGACCGCCGAAAGGAGTGCATTGAAACTTGTATGTGAACTGGTTCCCTCCAGCGAAACCCCAGTCGGCATGGCCGCGCAGCAAGGGATACTGCGGGGCGTTGCACGGATGATCGCCGAATCCACTCGGGCCGCAATTTGTATCGGCTTGAACG
>Ga0210403_10000692_pt1 | contig 34321 bp, 13 predicted proteins | sample IncBWC19MmetaG_FD_150863 | JGI IMG/M metagenome (GOLD analysis project Ga0210403, IMG submission 150863) | Forest soil microbial communities from Barre Woods Harvard Forest LTER site, Petersham, Massachusetts, United States - Inc-BW-C-19-M | ecosystem: Environmental > Terrestrial > Soil >...
TAGAGGATTTGCGTACTGAGCTGAGTAGAAGCGTAGTCGTCGTTGTAGATGATGATGCGCGCGTACGTGAGTCCCTTGGAGATCTGCTGCACGCGGCGGGCTTCTTGACCAGGCTTTACAGTTCAGGCGAAGAAGCCCTGCAGACCGGAGATCTCGGCACCGCACACTGTCTCGTTACCGACGTCCGCATGCAGGGCATGGACGGCAGCGAGCTGCAGCGGCATGTCTCCACGTGCCAACCTCACCTCCCGATCATCTTCGTCACCGCACATCATGACGACGCCGTCCGTCGGCAGGTCCTACGCAAAGGCGCGTTCGCCTTCCTTTACAAGCCTTGCGACGGCGAGGAACTATTAACGGTCATAGCTAATGCATTGAAGCAATTGGAGAAAAGGGAGAGCGCATGACCATCTGCATGCCCCTTGCACCAGCGCATCGACGCAAGGATTCTGTGCGACACGTCACATGCGACAGTTCGGTCGGCTTAATACAAAGCTGTAATTCACAGCCGGTACCGATCAAAGCTAGCATTCTTTCATGGGCATCTATCCGGAGTTCATTGGCTGGCAAAGTCCGCTGGCGATCTCGTTCATCGATTGCGATGCCCAAGTATGTCGGACAATCCAGGATGCACTCAGCACTCGAGGTCACGATGTAGGAATCTTTCCCTCCGCCGAGCAGTTCATGTGCTCGGGGGCCCTGGGCTTGGCCGACATGCTCATCCTCGCGGGCATAAAACTATCGGCTTCTGAGAAGCTGCCGCTCTGCTCGGGAGCGCGCCAGCGCCCTGACCTGCCCACAATCGTCATCATGAAACATGGGCTCGAGGCAAGCCGCCTCTCAGCCGTCAGCCGCTCAATGCCGCACGTGTTAGAAGGCCCTGGCCCTGGCGAACGCTTGGTGATTCTTTGCTCCTTCTTATGTCGTATCGGCCTGTTATCCCGTTCATGAATCATCTGACTTACCCTTCGCTTCGCCCGGCACTTAGCAATGTCTACAGACAGGATGGGAACAGGTCAAAGGTAACAAACGCAGTAGATCAAGTCGCCGTTCTGTTGCCTTCTTAGAGGAATACTATGTGGATTGTCAGACTCGCGCTCAACCGGCCCTATACCTTCGTCGTTCTCTCCCTGCTGTTGTTTCTCGTCAGCCCGGTTATGCTGCTTCAGACCCCGGTCGACATCTTTCCTGAGATCAACATTCCGGTAGTGAGCATCATCTGGACCTATAACGGTCTCGTTCCGGCGGAGATGGAGCGGCGCATCACCTCCATCTACGAACGTGCCCTGACCACGACCGTCGGCAACATCGATCACATCGAGTCGCAATCTCTGAACGGAGTTTCCGTCATCAAGGTGTTTCTGCAGCCACAGGCCAATGTGGATGGAGCGATTGCCGAGGTGAATGCAGAGGCGGCAGCGACAATGAAGCAGCTCCCGACCGGCATCACACCGCCGCTCGTGATTCGCTACAGCGCCTCGACCGTGCCCATCCTGCAAATCGGTCTGAATGGCCGCGGCCTTTCTGAGCAGCAACTCAATGACTTCGCAGCGAACTTCATTCGCCCGCAACTGGCGACGGTTCCGGGCGCCGCGGTACCTCTCCCCTATGGCGGCAAGGTTCGTCAGGTCATGGTGGACATCGACGCCAATCGGCTTCAGACCGAGGGTCTCTCTCCGCTCGACGTTGTCAATGCGATCAATGCGCAGAACGTCATTCTGCCGGCTGGTACGGCGAAGATCGGCACCACCGAATATAACGTCGGCCTGAACGGCACGCCTGCGACAGTGGCGGAGCTGAACAACCTGCCCATCAAAACAATCGCCGGCGGCACGGTCTTTATCAAGGACGTCGCCCACGTTAGGGACGGCTTCGCGGTGCAGACGAACGTCGTTCGCCAGGACGGCCAACGCGGCGTTCTGCTGACCATCGAGAAGGCCGGCAACGCCTCCACTCTGGCAATCGTCGCAGGCATCCGCAAGGTGCTCCCGCAGATCGCGGCAACGCTTCCGCCCGAGCTTCAGATGCATCCTCTCTCCGATCAATCGGTGTTCGTCCGCTCCGCGCTTGATGGCGTGGTGCGCGAGGGAGTGATCGCAGCTTCGCTGACCTCCCTCATGATCCTGGTATTCCTGGGAAGCTGGCGAAGCACTCTGATTATCTGTATCTCCATCCCGTTGTCGATCCTGACATCGCTGTTGCTGTTGAGCGTCCTCGGCCAAAGTATCAACATCATGACTTTGGGTGGTCTCGCGCTTGCGGTCGGCGTCCTAGTAGACGATGCGACGGTCGAGATCGAGAACATGCAACGCAACGTGGCACTGGGCAAGAGCCTGCGGCAGGCGATCCTCGATGGCGCCCAGGAGATCGCGGTTCCGGCCTTCGTCTCCACGGCCTGCATCAGCATCGTCTTCGTTCCCATGTTCTTCCTCCCTGGTGTCGCTCACTATCTCTTCGTGCCTCTCGCCGAAGCGGTTGTGTTTGCGCTGTTCGCCTCGTACTTCTTCTCGCGAACGCTCATCCCGACGATGGTGATGTTTCTTCTGCCCAAGGAGGTCGAGCAGCATCAGAATCCCGACCCCACTCGCCGCCCGGGCTGGTTCGCGAACCTCCATACGCGCTTCGAGCACGCATTCGATCGCTTTGCGGGAAGATATACCGGGCTGTTGAGCCAGTGCCTCGAACATCGCACGGTCTTCATCACGCTGTTCCTCGTCTTCTGTCTCTCCAGCCTCTTATTGATTCCGTTCCTCGGTCGCGATTTCTTTCCCGCCGTCGATGCAGGTCAGTTCAGGCTTCACGTCAGGGCGAAGACTGGAACCAGAATCGAAGAGACCGCGCGGCTGGTCGATCAGATCGATCGCTACATCCGTACCCAGATTCCGGCAAACGAAGTGGCTGGCATTCTTGACAACATCGGACTGCCCACCAGCGGTATCAATCTCTCCTACAGCAACAGCGGTACGATCGGAAACGCCGACGCGGAGATCCTCGGTTCACTGCAAGCGAACCACCATCCAACCGCCGACTATGTCGCTCGCCTGCGCAAGGAGCTGCCCAAGCAGTTTCCCGGAACCTCCTTCTTCTTCGAGCCCGCCGACATCGTTGCGCAGACTCTGAACTTCGGTATCCCCGCTCCGCTCGATATCCAGATCGTCGGCAAGGACGTGAACGGAAACTTCGCTGTAGCCTCAGAGATCGCCGCGAAGATGCGATCCGTGCCTGGAGCAGTCGACGTGCATATCCAACAGCTGCTCGATCAGCCCAGGTTGCAGTTTGATGTAAACCGGGTGCGGATTCAGCAGGTTGGCTTGACCGAGATGGACGTGGCCAGCAATGTACTGGTCTCGCTCAGCTCAAGCTTTCAAACCCAGCCGAACTTTTGGTTGAATCCCAAGAACGGCGTCTCTTACAACATTGCCGTACAGACGCCGCAATACAAGATCAACTCTCTCGACACCTTGCGTACCATCCCGATCAACTCGCCGTCTGCGCCCACCCCGCAGCTCTTCGAGAATCTGGCGAACATGACCCCGATGACCGAGCCCGCCGTGGTGAGCCACTATAACGTCCAGCCCGTCATCGATATCTATGGCAGTGTGCAAGGGCGCGATCTGGGCGGCGTGGCGGCAGACGTACAGCGCATCACCGCGGAGGCGCAGAAGCATCTGCCTCGGGGAAGCCAGCTGGTGACAAGAGGCCAGGTCGCGACCATGCAATCGTCCTTCGTGGGGCTGTTTGCCGGTCTCGCCTTCGCTGTGGCACTCGTCTACTTGCTGCTGGTCGTCAACTTCCAGTCGTGGAGCGAGGCCTTCATTATCATCACGGCACTGCCGGGAGCACTCGCGGGAATCTGCTGGATGCTCTTGCTCACGCACACCACACTGAACGTCCCAGCCCTAATGGGAACGATCATGTGCATCGGTGTGGCGACCTCCAACAGCGTTCTCGTCATCACCTTTGCCAACGAGCACTTTGAGTCGAGCAAGGATGCGTTCCGGTCCGCTATCGAAGCTGGATCAACTCGTCTACGCCCGGTCATGATGACGGCAATGGCGATGATCATCGGCATGATTCCCATGGCACTCGGCATGGGCGATGGCGGCGAACAGAACGCTCCGCTGGGCAGGGCCGTCATTGGCGGTCTCCTGTTCGCAACCGTGGCTACGCTCTTCTTCGTGCCGATCATCTTTGCCGTCGTCCGGCAACGCAGCTCATCTAACCAGCCCGCTTTCGCGGAAGTCCAGGAGGGATAAGTCCCATGACAGATCATGCACAGAAAACACCAGTAGCGCCATCCAATGGAGGCGGCATCAAATGGTTCCTCCTGATCCCCGTAGTGCTCTGCGCGGGCGGAGCAGTGAGCCTCTTCCTGCGCGCACAGCAGAGCAGGGAACTGAACGCGGGGACGAAGATACTCGCGGCGGAACCGGTCGCGGTCACCCATGCGCAGCAGGGTGCTCCTGATAGTGAGATCAACCTGCCGTCGACCATCCAGCCCTATAACGACTCGCCCATCTTCGCTCGCACCAGCGGCTATGTAGCCCACTGGTACGCGGATATTGGAACGCACGTGCGCCAGGGGCAGCTGCTCGCCGTCATCGAGTCCCCCGAGGTCGATCAGGAGCTGAATCAGGCGCGTGCAACCCTGGACCAGAACAAGGCCAATCTCACACTGGCCGGGATCACCGCCAAGCGATATCAGGACCTGAGCCCCACCAATGCTGTGCCTCAGCAGATGGTGGACCAGAACAACCAGAACCTGAGTGCCATGAAGGCCAGTACCGAAGCGGCGCAGGCCAACGTAAACCGCCTCGAACAGATGCAGGGCTTTGAGAAGGTGGTCGCTCCCTTTGACGGTGTCATTACCCAGCGCCTCACCGACATCGGCAACCTCATCAACGCGGGCAACAGCGGTAACGGTGCGCAACTGTTCCGGATCGCAAAGATCAATGTCGTTCGCGTCTTTGTTCCCGTACCGGAGAGCTACAGCGATCAGATCTCCGATCATCTCAAGGCGACTTTGGAGCTGACTTCCTTGCCCGGACAGCAGTTTGCCGGAACAGTGACTCGCAGCAGCCACTCCATCACTCCTGGGTCCCACACCCTACTGACGGAGATCGACATTCCCAACCCCACCGGCAAGCTGTTGCCCGGTGCTTATGCCGACGTGCACATCCATCTTGCGACCCAGGTGCCTCACCTGATCGTGCCGACCGGTGCGGTGCTCTTCCAGGCTGCTGGACCCCAGGTCGCGGTCGTCGACAACAAGAATCAGATTCAGTTACATAAGGTCACGCTTGGACGCGACTTCGGCAACACCATGGAAGTCATGAGTGGCATCACCGATGCGGATCAGATCGTCTCCAGTCCGCCCGATTACTTGGTTAACGGAATGCCTGTGACGGTTCAGCCTGCCGTCGCGACCAACTAATCGACCAAGTAAAGGGACGGGCTAAGACTATGAGAAAGCAACAAGGGGACGTTATGCCAAAGGCACGTCGCAGCAGCTTGGGTCGGTGCGCAGCTCCGCTTACCGGGATCGGCCTGCTCACGCTCGCACTCGCCGGATGTCGCGTCGGGCCCAACTATCATGCTCCACCCGCGCCGGTTCCTCCAGCCTTCACCGGGAGCACCGCAACCGCTACTGCTGCCCAGCAGGACGCCATCTCCTATAGCGACTGGTGGAAGGTCTTCAACGACCCGCTACTCGATAGCTACGAGACGGAGGCGGACGCGGCCAATACCGATATCCGGATCTCGATGGCGCATGTGGATCAAGCCGCGGCAATGACCAAGTATGCCCAGTCTTACCAGATGCCCACGATCGGCGCTGCTCCCAGCGTGTCGCGCACACGCGAGGCGCAAAACCGGCCCAACAATGGCAATACCGGCGGTAAGGCGGCAACCTACAACGACGTGCAACTCCCGCTGGTCATGAGCTACGAGATCGATGCCTGGGGCCGGGTAAAGCGCACCATCGAAGCCGCACGGGCCAGCCAAGCGGCGTCGCAAGACGATCTGCGCTTCGTTCGCCTCACCACCGAGGCGACTGTCGCCATGGACTACTACAGTCTGCGCGAAAGCGATGAGGAGCTCGCTGTCATCGACCACATGCTGGTCGACTTGCAGCAGGCTCTCGATCTCACCGAGAGCCTCTTTCAACACGGACTGACTAGTGACCTCGAGGTCGCGCAGGCGAAGACCTTGCTCGATCAGACCGCGGCACAGAAGCAAACCCTGATCGTTCAACGAGCTCAGTTCGAGCACGCCCTGGCGGTCCTCTTGGGTCGTACCGCGGAGAGCCTGTCGATTCCAGTCCAGCCGGCCAATCCGCCCCCGCCGGAGATTCCCGTCGGGCTTCCTTCCGATCTGCTCACACGGCGTCCAGACGTAGCCGAAGCGGACCGACAGGTCGCTGCCGCCACCGCCCAGATTGGCATAGCCAAGGCTGCCTACTTCCCCCAACTCTCGCTCACCGGCCTAGTTGGATATGAGAGCAGCAATGCCGCCACGCTGGTTAACTGGCAGAACACGATCGCCTCGCTGGGCACCTCCATAACCGCTCCCATCTTTACCGGAGGAAGGCTCCGAGCTGGGGTCGAACAAGCGCAGGCCAGCTATAGAGCGTCGCTTGCTCAGTACGAGAAGACGGTCCTGGTCTCCTATCAGCAGGTAGAAGATCAGCTCACTGCGCTGCACTATCTCGACACGCAGGCTCACCTGCAGCAGTTGGCGATCAAGGATGCAGAGCGCACCGAGCAGATCGCTCTGCAGCGCTTTAAGGGGGGAGTCGACAGCTACCTCACGGTTGTCACCGCGCAACAAAGTGTGCTCATGAATGAACAAATCGCAGCTCAGATTGCAGGCCAGCGAGAGATCGATTCGGTGGTCCTGATCAAGGCACTCGGAGGCGGATGGACGGGTGTGAAACACCCGTAACGCCGCCGGGCGTTGACCGTCAACAGCAACACTTCCCCAAAAAGACCTGGCCGCGCATCAACTGATGCGCGGCCAGGTCTTTTTTGTCATGTAGCCGATACGGTTGCAACTTCGAGGCTCAATGCAGCTCCTGAGTTCGTGCGCTTTGATGTGCGATCCATGGGACACTTGGGTCCTTAATTCACGGTGTTCACCACATACAGCGTTGTGCATCGAGCCGGGAGAATCGGCGGCGGCCGATTATTTTCCTATTGACTCACGTTTCATTCGCCTGTAACTTCGGATCAATTCCGTCACTCCGGCATTTCCACATGCCACGGGCCTCCAACGTTGGGGCACCTCTCGCTCGAACGGCCTCTGGGATTCTCTATCACCGGTCATCGAACGTGGCCACGACGCCCTTTTGCTAATCCGGTTCCCCCGCAAGGCTCAGTACTTGATCTGATCAGTTGTCGCTCCGGTGCGCAGATCCGCCGGAGAACAGAAGAATGCACTCAACTAGGTCGGATCAACGCACTGTAGTTCGGAACTCATTGTGAACGGTTGCCAGCTAGGAAGCCTTCAGTCGGGCGGTCCAGGGCCCCCAGCCACACCACTTCTCGGAGGATCCATGAAACCTGCACTTGGTACCACCTTTCTTTTCAGGTCATCTCGTATAGCCCTTGCGATTACTCTGCTATTGGCCTCGCGCGCGGCTTTGGCCGATGCTGTCGGTAGAGGTGCCGGACTGGTGCGCGACGGCAGCGGCGCGGTGATTGCGGGCGCAAGAGTAACCCTCACCCGTACCAGCACCAACGGAACGCAGCGGCGCATGAGCGATGCAGGCGGCGCCTTCGAGTTTGTGGAGCTGCCACCCGACAGCTATACGCTGTCGGTCGAGGCAACCGGCTTTAAACGCACCACCTTGTCGCAGGTGCTCATTCAGGTTGACCAGACGACAACCCTCGATGTGGTTCTCCAGCCTGGCGAGGTCACCGAGGTGTTGAATGTGAATGCGGCGCCGCCGCTGATTGACACCCAGCAGAACACCCTATCGAGCGTCGTCGATCCGCAGACGATCTCGAGCATGCCTTTGAACTCGCGTAACTTCATCGATCTCGCCCTGCTGACCCCGGGAGCCTCGCCTTCTGCGGCCGGAAGTCAAGTCAGCGGATTCAACGTCGCCGGAGCGCGGACCCAATCGAACGATTACCTGATCGACGGCATCAGCAACATGGACACCCAGGTCAATGGAGGTCTTACCAGCTTCCGCATCAACGACGCCGTGCAGGAGTTCAGTGTCCAGACCAGCGTGCCCACCGCCGAGTTTGGCCGCGGCGAAGGAGCCCAGATCAACGCCGTCATTAAGAGCGGAACCAATCAACTTCATGGTTCGGCGTTTGAGTACTTCCGCAATACGATTCTCGATGCCACCAACTACTTCTCGAAACATACCGCCGGCGGCATCAAGCCAGTCCTGAATCGCAACCAGTTTGGCGCGACCGTCGGCGGTCCGATCTGGAAGAACAAGACCTTCTTCTTCCTCTCCTACGAAGGCTTCCGTCAGGTTGCGCCAACGGTAAGCGCCGTTCTGGTGCCTACGCCTACTCAGCGTGCCGCGGTGACCGATCCAATCTCGAAGCGGCTTCTCGCCTACTTCCCGCTGTCGCAGCAGCCGGGCGATACGCTGGCGCCCAACGGCACCAACTACCAATCCAATGTGCGCAGTGTATTGAACGATGACACCGGTCTCGTGCGGATCGATCACACGTTCACGCAGCACGATACCCTCAGTGGTCACTTCATCACCTACAACGGCCGAGTGGTCAGTGGAGGCCCAACTCCCTTGAGCGGAGGAAATACCAATACTCCGCTCAGCCAATCGATTGCTCTCGAGGAGAACCACACCTTTAGTCCGTCGTTGCTGAATACGCTGCGTTTCGGCTATTCCTTCAACCAGACCAATATCGTCGTTCAGGACGCCGGGTTCAATGCGCAGAGTATCTTCACCGACCCGAGCGGCAATCCGTTGCCGGGCGTCGTCAACGCCTCGACGACCCCGGTCGATTCTGGACTGCCGACGGTACAGATCAGTGGATTTGCGCTCCTCGGGTCCGCTAGCAATCTCCCTCAGGGGCGCAAGACCCGAACCTACGAGCTCTACGATACAGTCAGCGCCTCGTCGCTGTTCGGATCAACGAAGCATGCTGTGAAGGGTGGCTTCCATGTCCGTCGCGAAGATGCGCGGCGCTTCCTGGATGGCACCTCGCGCGGCAGCGTGAACTTTACCAGTCCAGCCGGGGGCGGACTCACCGCCGCCCAGAACAGCCTCCATGACTTTGCCGTTGGTCTGATCAATACCTCAACGCTGCGCAGCGGAAGTACGATGGCCCACTACCGGCGTTATCCCATGGACATGTTCGTGCAGGACCAGTGGAGGATTCTGCCCAATCTAACTCTGAACCTGGGGATCCGCTATGAGCTTCCCTCAGCTATCTACGAACTCGACGATCGTGCAGCCAACCTGATCGCGGGCCAGGGCCTTACCTTGTTTGGCACGAACAAGGTTCTCGATATCGATACCACCAAGGTCGGGCCGGCATCGATCATCTATACCCAAGGCGCGATCACGATGAGCAACAGCGGTCAGCTTATGGTGGATCGCAACAACGTTGCCCCGGTCCTGGGATTCGCATGGACACCATTCCCAGGCAGTGAAAAGACCGTGTTGCGCGGCGGCTTCCGCGTGGGCTATGACGATATCTTCAACAATATCCCAGCCAATCAATCGCTCAATGCGCCCTTCAATATCACGACCAACCAGACCGCGGGGGTGACCCAACCCGGCAAGTTCAACTACGCGACCGCCTTCAACCAAAATGTTTCTCTGGTAAAGAACGCTGGCAAACAGGGTCCGGGAACGCCGACGGTCGGTCTGCTCGGCTTCAGCGGGATGGATCCGTCCATCCGCAGTTCATACAACTATGCTTTCAACCTGAGTGCGGAGCAGAGCCTGAACGACCACGTTTCGCTGGAGATTGATTACATCGGCAGTCTCGGACGCAAGCTGGGTATCTTCATTGATCCCAACCAGCCCAACGTCATCGTTCGCGATGCCACCAAGCGGGGCACGGCGGCGCCCAACGAACAGGTCTTTCCCTACCAGCATTACGGCAGTGTTGGTTATGGCCGCGCTGCGGTGAACTCCAACTATAGCGGCTTGGTCGCGGTAGTGAAGTACCGCGGCGTGCATGGGATGGCGGCGCAGGGTTCATATACCTGGAGCCACTCGCTGGACTACAGCTCGGCGTTCTTTGGTTCTACCGGCGATGTCGGTTTTCCTGCGAACGGCAACAATCTCCGGGCAGAGTATGGCAACTCCTCGTTCGACATGCGTCATCGTTTTGTGGGCTACTATCTTGTGCCACTGCCGATCGGTCCCGGACAGATATTCCTGACGAGCAAGAACATCGTGTCGCGCGAGGCCTTTGAAGGCTGGACTCTCTCGGGCATCACCGAGATTCAGTCCGGCACTCCCTTCACGGTGTACCTCGGCGGCACGGACTACAGCGGCTTCAACCAGTTTGCCGATCGCCCAAACGTTGGCACTGGCAAACTGGTCCAACACAACAAGAGTCCTGATGGAGCGTTCGCCACGTCCTACTTCTCGACAATCACGGCTGGCCAGGTCGGTACCGAACGCCGGGATCAGTACTACGGACCGGGATTGGTGAACTTCGACCTGACGGCGGCCAAGGACTTTCCACTCATCTCCGAGCGCTTCAAGCTCAACTTCCGCGCCGACCTCTTCAATGTCTTCAACCACACCAACTTCTCGAACCCTGTCGCTACCTACAGCAGTTCGAGCTTCGGCAAGATCACCTCGACTGTCGGCAACGCCACCAGTGGTACAGGTGGAGCCGTGGGAGGAGCAAGACTCGCTCAATTTGCGCTGCGTCTGACCTTCTAAACGGATCTGTTGCGCGTCGAAGCTCCGTTCTACGGAGCCGGCTTCGACGCGTGGAGACTCTGTTTATTCTCTTTGCCGGATACAGGATGACACCAACCTTTTGCTTGGTATATTTTGTCGCTACCCGTCTTCACATTTCGTCGCCCCGGCGTCATTCATCAATTGTGGAAGGTTCTCTAGTTTTGAGGAGAGGTATGAAGACTGCACAGCTCTTACGTTTTCTTCCCGCGACCGTGTTGTTCGCGGTATCCCTGCCGTGCGTAGCCACGAGGGTTACATTGGATGATCTCCCCAAGGTAGTTCGGGTCACCGAGCCGCAGATCTCGCCCGACGGAAAGACGGTTGCCATCGTGGTGGCGCGAGCGAACCTCAAGGAAGATCGCTGGGACGCCGAGATTGTACAGGTCGATATCACAACCAAGCAGACGCGAACGCTAACCCATGACCGTCTGGGACTCTCCTCGCCGCGATGGTCGCCGGACGGGAACTGGATTGCTTATATCGCAAAGGATGCGAGCGACAAGGCACAGATCTTCCTGCTGCCGATGGCGGGCGGAGACTCCATTCAGCTGACTCACTCGAAGACCGGCGCGAGCCTGCCCGCGTGGAGTCCCGACAGCAGGATTCTTGCCTTTGCGGCCGCCGATGAGGAGCCGGAGAAGAAGGATCAGGCGAAGTTCGAGGATGCCTTCGAGGTGGGGAACAACGGCTATCTGGAACGCTCTCGGCCGCAGCCGATTCATATCTGGACCATTGCGGCGACGGGTGGCGAGGCGAAGCGAGTCACCTCCGGATCGTGGTCGCTGCCGATCACCTTTGCTCCCTCCGGCCCGCCCTCGCAGATAACGTGGAGCAGGGACGGAAGGTCGCTTGTGTTCGTAAAGAAGGCGTCGCCCCTGGCTGGTGACGGCGACAGAACCGTGCAGAGCGTCGATCTGGCGACCGGGGCGTTGCATGCTCTCACCGGAGCAACGGACGATGAGTCAAATCCTCTTCTGTCACCGGATGGGATGAAGGTCGCCTACAGCTATCCGCGGGAAGGGAAGAAGCGGAACAACGAAGAGGCTTGGACTGCACCGCTTGCCGGTGGCAAAGGCAAGGATGCCAGTTATACGTTGGACCGCAACATCGCCTGTAAGGCCTGGCTGCCCGACAGCCAATCGCTGTTGCTGGCCGCAAACGACGGCACGAATATGGGCTACTGGCTGCAGCCTGTCGAGGGACCGGCAAAACGCCTTGCTCTCCAAGGGATCTCGCCGAAGGCCGATGTAGTGGTCGGGAGCAAGGGCGAGCTTGCGTTTACAGCAAGCACTTCGACTCACGCTGCCGAGCTGTATTTTATGCCCTCCATCGACGCGACTCCCGTAAAGCTGACCAATCTGCAGGTGGCCGAGGATGGGCTTGAGCTCGGGAGGACCGAGACGGTGCAGTGGAGCAGCGACAAACTGACCGTGGACGGAGTCGTCACCTATCCTCCAGGTTTTGTGGCGACCAAAAAGTATCCCTTGGTTCTCTACATCCACGGCGGCCCAACTTCGACATCCCTGGAGACATTCTCTCCCAGCGTGCAGCTGCTGGCCGCACAGGGCTGGATCATCTTTGAGCCGAACTATCGCGGTAGCGACAACGAAGGCAACAGCTTCCAGACCGCAATTGTGCGTGATGCGGGCGCCGGTCCGGGACGCGATGTGATGGCTGGCGTTGAAATACTGAAGAGGCGCGGGTTCGTTGACGAAAGTAGAATCGCCGTCAGCGGCTGGTCCTACGGAGGGTACATGACCACTTGGCTACTGGGCAACTACCCCACCGTCTGGAAGGCCGCGGTTGCGGGAGCGCCAGTAACGGACCTTGTGGATCAATACACGTTGAGTGACGGCAACGTGCTTCGGGCGGCATCGTTAGGAGGATCTCCCTACACCGAGGACAGGATCGCGGAGTACCGCGCCGAGTCACCCATCACCTACGCCTCCAAGGTCAAAGCACCTACGTTGCTGCTAGCCGATGTGGGCGATTGGCGAGTCACGGTGACCCAGTCATACCGCTTCTCGCACGCGCTGCGGGACAACGGCGTGACTACGCAGTTCTTCGCCTACCCGGTTCCCGGACACTTCCCCGCAGATCCAATTCGGGCGAGAGACGTGTACAAGCGGTGGGTGGCATGGCTGACGACCTATCTGAATCCGCCGTCGACCGTCGCAACCAATCGGCCATAATCCAAGCCATTTCATCTTTTCGTCGATCAGCAAAATGCCCACTCACCGCTGGGCGTTTGCGAACCTACGCGGATCGATCATTTAGAGGCAGTACGCTCAGAAATAACCAGACGGGAAGGAAATGGACCGTCGGGACCAGCTGGGGTGCGCAAAGACGCGGAATAGGGGCTTCTTTCCGCAGGGTCGGGCAATTGTCGATTCTCGTAAGGGCGTGATGGCATGCGTCGCTCCGCTCGAAGGAGAGGCGCGCCTATAATCAACTCAGAAGCCTTTCGGTGATCAAATGGGCCTCGCGATCGGTATCTCTAACGTCTCACGGCCGCGTTCGACAATGACTGCCGGGATCGTCTGCGCTTTCCTCTTGTCGTTGATTTTTCTCGGAGAACATCCAATCTCTAAGGAATCCGTGACGGTCACGTTCGTCGACCCAGAGTGGTCGCACGACCTGACCGAACATACTGTCGTTGCAGACGACAGATTGAAGGATTTCACGCAGGAGACGGGAATTGGTGTCAGACATCTGCCGACCCCTGAGACCACATTAGACCAGTTAGACTTGGTCCGGAAGCTTCTCCGACAGGGAAGCTCCACTCCGGACGTGTCGGGTGTCGATGTGATCTGGCCGGGAGTTTTGAGCCAAGAATTGATGGATCTGAAGCCGTATTTGGCGACAGAACTCTCTTCGATCAACGCCGACGTCGCCGCCAGTTACACGGTCAAAGGGAAACTAGTCGCCGTGCCTTATCACTCCGATATCGGAGTTCTATTTTATCGAAGGGATCTGCTGCAACGGTATGGGTATAGGGCGCCGCCCCGTACGTGGGACGAACTCGAGCAGATGGCCGCAAGGATCCAGAACGGCGAGCGTGCCAAAGGCCACAAAAACTTTTGGGGATTCATATGGCCAGGTGCGGTGGGGGAAGGCTTGACCTGTAACGCCCTGGAATGGCAGATTTCGGCAGGTGGGGGCCGTATCATCGAAGCTGACGGCACCATTAGCGTGAATAATCCTGATGCGATCCGCAGCTGGCAACGCGCAGCGCATTGGATAGGCTGGATCTCGCCCCCGAGCGTGACCTCTCTGCAGGAATGGGATGCCACGAACGACTTTTACCATACGGGAACATCCGCTTTTTTTCGCGGGTGGGCACGGACTTATCTGCTCAGCGTCCGCGATATTCCGTCGCTTCGAGACAGGATCGGAATCACGAGCATTCCGGCGGGAAAGAATGCGCAAGCGGCAACGTTGGGCGGTTTTGGACTCGGGCTTTCGCGATCGTCAAGGCACAATGCTGAGGCACTGCAGCTGATCCGATTTCTGATCCATCGGGAGATCGAGATCGAAGAAGCGCGCGCGGACTACGAGTCACGGAACTGGCCGGAGTTGTATGACCCGACCGAGATCTTGCGAGTAAAACGAAGTTCCGCCGACAATGGGAAACAACAGGTGAGCGGCGTAGTCGCTCGACCCTCTACAGTTGCAGGAGATAGATACGAAGAGGTTTCGCGAGCTTATATTCAGGCAGTGCACTCGGTTTTGCTGGGCCAAAGCAGGGCGCCAGACGCTGCGGCATCCTTGGAACGGGAATTGGTGCGGATCACCGGCTTCAAAACAGGACCGCCGAACCGAAATCGGCTACCAAAGGAGAAGCGGTTAGGAAAGAGTTCCGGAGCACGGCCTGCTGTTGGTCCAACTATTGCGTCACTAGACTTTTCCTTGAAGTAGATCGTGTATGACACCTTCCCGAAACACTTCCGGGTTGGCAGGATGAGGCAGGATGAGGCAGGCGACCACGAGCTCGGTGCTTTATCGACTCAACATTGGTCGCCACTTGGCGCTCTGCTTTGCCTTGCTTATTCTGATGATGGTCGTTTGTGATGGAGTTCTGCTTTGGCAGTTGCGCGAGGTTCGTTCGCAAGTTGAACTGCTGAAGGGGGTCGACGGAGAGCTGATCGAGGTCTTGCGCGTCCACGGAGAGCTTTTCTCGTTTTATGAAAGGCTGGGCCTTGCGGCGCGATCCGAGGACCAGGATCAGCTCATCACCGTATCGGAAGCACTCAGGAGCGACGTACTCGACGAGACGAAGCGCACTGAAGCGGCGTTCCGTCATTTGCCTTCCGCGGTCAAGGTAGACGAAACCGTGTTTCCAACGATTGAAACGATCCAAAACACCCTACTGTCTCATTTGGATGCCATTAGAGCGTTAGCGGCTTCGGGAGAGTGGGCGGCTGTACGCGATCGAACCGACCAGCAAGTCCAACGGCTTGAATTCCTCAGCTCTCAACTCGTCAAAGACGTAGCCCGCGACGTCGAAGAACAGCGCACGCAAGCTGCATTAAATATTGCGCTCGTCGAACGTCGTATCGTCTTCACAGCAATCGTCACAGGATTCGTTACGCTGCTCACCGCCACCTTCTTTGGCTGGGCCACAGCACTACGGATCATTGAACTTCGAGGGGAAGCGCGCGCAGAGCGGAAGCAAGCAGAGGAGGCGCTGCGGCAGGCGCAAGCGGATCTCACACGCGCCAGCCGGGTGAGCAGCATGGGAGAACTGAGCGCCTCCCTGGCGCACGAAATCAATCAACCTATTGCGGCGGCAATCACCAATGCCAATTCTTGCTTGCGCTGGCTATCCCGCGATGAACCTGACTTGGAGGAGGCGCGTGCGGCAGCGTCAAGAATCGTGCAAGACGGAAGGCGTGCAGGTGAGATCATCAAGCGAGTCCGTTTGCTTTTCAAGAAGGACAATCTGCAACGGGAGTTGGTCGACCCAAACGAGATTGTTCGAGAGATGATGCTTCTCCTGCGCAGTGAGGCAGCTCAATTCGCCGTGTTCATTCGGACGGAACTCGCTGCAGACATCCCTCAGGTCATGGGAGATCGGGTGCAACTGCAACAGGTGCTGATGAACCTTATGATGAACAGTATTGATGCGATGAAGGATATGGACGGAAGGCGCGAGCTCACCCTCCAGTCGCAGCGGGGCGAGGACGGTCAGGTGTTGATCTCGGTCAGCGATACGGGTGTGGGGCTTCCACCGGAGAGGGCAAACATGATCTTTGATGCGTTCTTTACCACCAAGCCCCACGGCACGGGCATGGGGCTCCGCATCAGCCGGTCAATCATTGAGTCGCATGGCGGCCGCTTATGGGCTGCCAACAATGCCCCGCGCGGCGCAAGATTTTGTTTTACGTTACCCACTAACGCAGACCCGCGCGACTCAGTCGTGTCGGGAGACCACACTGGATCTGAAGACGGTCTTCAGGCTAACAACCCTGTCGTTGAAACGCATCCCAATCGTTCAGCATGACGGTGCTATCTGGACGTTAAACGCCTTCCTTCCAGCTTTGCCATGATCGTTGTGGCGGCCAGAACGATTCGGTGCAGCCTTGTACCCGTTACTGATGCACACGATGCGCTTAATCGCCCCCCTTTACGATGAGCAGGGAACCGGAGCCTGGGATGCAAACGGCATCGTCCAGCGGGGTCTTCACGCGCCCAAGGCTAGGCCAAGCGCAATGATGTAGGTATGAGGCAGTTCCTTCTTTCGGGCGCGAGAGCTAAGGTGGGCTCGATGGTAGCAATACGTGGGCGGAATTACCCGGTCAACAGCGCGAACCCTTCCGCCACGGCGTAGTGTTTTATATCGCAAAAACTGTTAAACCTGTTCCAATTTGAGAAGGCAACTCTCTTCGGCTTACGAGTTGGCCGCCCGCGTTTACATGCAAACATCCTGTGCGCGTCTTCGCGACAAACCGCTCAAAATCGGCCCCATGACGTGTGTTGCGCGGTAAAGAGTCCTTGTTGCTCAAAAACATTCCTTTAGCCGATTCTTGGTACTTTCGGAAGTGTTGTGTGAGTGAGTGACCCCGATTTCCGCGCCGATTCGTAGGAAACGCTGCAGAACCTGTTGCTGTCGCTCTCCGCGGTGAATTGTTGCGCCAACCTGCAGCGGGCGACGCAACACTTTCTGCCTCCTGCAGCCTGCACTTGGCGAAAATCGCAGTCCGCTGTTGCGTTCCTTGGCGGCCGGGACTAATAAGCCAAACAGGGTGACCGAGAGCCGGTTTCGGCGCACTCGTGTGCGACGGTCAGACCCGTGATTCCTCCGCCGAAGACGAGCACTCGTTTTGCCTGGGTGGAAGGGAAGGCAGCTTGCATGAGATAGCTCCCTGCCCGTCTGGATGATGCTGTGGAAGACCGTTAAGGCGGAAGAAGCTAAGGGTGGGAGCGGCGTTTGCCGTTGCGAGGCATGCGCGGTGGTTTGGCGCGGGAACGAATGAGAAGACCGTCCCGGTGTTGCTCAAGTGCTCCATCGTAGTGGAACGCTGATCGAGAGTGTCGTATAAACCTTGGCCGGTCGCCTTTGACAAGGCTTCTCGGCGGGTCCAGCATTCAAAGAAGTAGCCGCATTGCTCGTTGAGGGGGAGATTTTCGAGAGCTTGGCGTTCGTCGTGCGAGAGAAACTGCCGGGCGATAGCGTGTACGTCGATCGTGGGCGACACGGCTTCTACGTCGATGCCTACCACGTACTTCAAGGTGAAGGCGAACAGGGCGGTGTCTCCCGTGTGGGAGAGATTGAATTGGATTGATAGAGGGTTGTCGGCGAGAGATGGCTTTCCGCTCTCGCTGTACTTGAGACGAATCGATGCCGCGGGCTGTCCCACATAACTTGCGCAGAGGCTGCGCAAGATCATGCGGCCTGCGATAAACCTTCGGCGGACAGTATCCGAAAGGTATCCGTGGGCACGTTCCCGCTCGTCGTGCGAAAGCGACGATGCCATTCCGGGTGTGCGCAAGTCCGCGATCCAGATATGGCAGTCTCCGGTTGCCAGGGAAAGCCGAGGTTTGGAGTGTGAGGCGGGTAGGCTCCCAGGCGAGCAGTCGATCAAGTTCATGCAGAGGGAGCTCCCAGCCATGTCTTCCAGGCTTTGCTCCATGCCTGTTGTTCGGGCGAGCCATCGGAGTGCTCGGCCACTCCGCAGCGTGCGGAAAAGATCGACAGCATGGCCTTAACTTCGTCCAGGCCCATTTCCTGCATGTGCAGCTTCACTGTGCGTATAAGGGCAAGGTCCGGCGGCGCGGGCGTTTCTTCGCCGCTTGCCGGGCCAAGCGCCTGGATCGCTGTCAGAATGCGCTGCTTCTGATCCAGAAGACTCAGACTGCGCAGCTCCGAGGGGGGAATTGGCTCGCCGATGTAATAGTTTTGGCCGCCGTAGCCGATGGGAAACTCCAACTTGCCGGAGAGCAGGGGCTCGACGGGCAGGCCACGTGTAAACCGGACCGGCACAATTGGTACGTTGGCGTTGAGCGCGAGATCGATGAGAGCGGCGCTGATCTTCTTTACGCTCTGGCGGCAGCTGGTCTGACGTGTGCCTTCGACATGAATGAGCACGGAGCGCTCTCCCGCCGCCAGGTTAGTGCCGAGTTCTGCCAGTATTTCTGGCAGGCACTCCGGGCGCGACTGCTCGAAGTAGCGGATGAGCTCGGGGTCAGTCATGCCCGGAAGACTGAAGCAGGCAGCAATCAGCTCGCCCAGCCAGCGATGACGGTGCTTCGCGTTGGCCAGAGCGATGATGGGCTGATTTCTGAGCGCGGAGACCGCGACCAGGAAGAGCATGGATTCGATCTGTGATTGATGATTGCCGAGATACAGAACGCCACGGTTTGCAACAGCGTCAAGCGCTGCGGGTGCGGTGACGACAACGCTGTGAACAAACTGGTCGACGAGCGTCTGGAAGAGGTTCTCGAGCGGCGCATACTCGGTCTTCACATGCTGACGCCAGAACGGACGAATGTCGAGCCGCGGCGTAGGACGCTCGCCCGCGACGATCCGCATTCCCATGCGCGCGGCCTGGTAGATACGTTTGCCATCGACGTAGAGGTTGCCATTGCCAAGGACGAAGGCGCCGCGCTCATCGCTGCCGCTTTCGATGATCTCCATCTCGCTGACGATCTTCCTGCTCTCCGGCGTGACCTGTCCTCGGTACTTCCAGGTCATGGGTTCGTCGAGCATGATGAGTTCGAAACGCGGGTGCTCCAGGTTCGCGCCGAGCCCCTCATGCAGCATGTAGAACTGCAGCAGCTGCAGCAGGGCTTCAAGGCCGAGCGATCCGGGCTGCACGGGGTCCTGGAAGAAGTGCGCCTTGAAAAACCAATCGTTATGGGTGACATCCTTCTCGCCCCGCAGCTTGCAGAGCTTTGCGGCTCCTTCGCCAGGCCAGTATCCCGTGATGCGGTCGATCATTAACAACCGTGAAGCCGGCAGGCGCGGTTCGCTTTGAAAGTAGCGTTCCGGGTAGGTACGGAGATCGACAGAGAAATCGCTGGGCGCCTCGAGAAACAGGCGCTGTTCTGCGGATAAGGGCAGACCTGCCTGATTCTTGAGCGAAGAGCCGGGGAAGAAGCCGAAGACCGTCGTCATGTTGTAGGCCGGAGCGCCGTCCAGTTCGCAGTGGACGTCAAAGCCAAGGATGATCATGCCGCCCGCGCCTGAGACCTGCGTGACCTTGACCTTGGTCACAAGGCACTTTGCCCCTGGACGGATCTCGATGGTAGATGTCCCTGTTCCATCGAGATTGCGGAAGGCCAAATCCTCGTCATTGCCGAGAGAACAGCCGAGGTAAGAAGCCAACCAGCCGCAGGGTTGCAGAGCGGCTTCGAGCAGTACGCAGAAGGGCATTGTGCGGCTGCCGTTTTCTTCGAAGTACCAAACGTCTTTGGGGATGTCGTACTCCAACTCCGCATAGGCACCGGCCTTGGGAATACCCATCTCTCCTTCGAGCTTTGTGACGCGGGTCATGAAGTGGTAAGGAGGTCCCGGCAGCCGCGCGATGCGGCGTACGCCATCGAACCCGCGATACATCTGGCCGAACGCGTCGGTCGGTTTGCCCCAGGCGCAGGCGAGCAGTGACGGATATCCGAATTGGAAGCCGTCCACCTGCGCCACAGTCTTGGATTCGCGGTAGTTCTCCAGCAACTCGGTCCGGGTGGTGAGCGGCCAATCCGGCACCAAGCGAAAGCCCATGTTCTGCGCGTGAAACGCCCGCAGGCCGTCTACTGTTCCTAACAGGTCCGTGTGCAGGGTTGGAAGGGGACCGGCACTCACTTCGCGCACGAAGAGTTCGCATACGACCTGCTTCGCTGTGGGCAGAACTTGGCCGCGGCACGAGAGCTGGACCTTCTCTTCCGGTACGGGCTCGAACCGCCAGCCATCGCGATCCAACGTGTACCCCATGGCCGCGAGATACATGGCCATGGCTTGCAGACAGCCTTCGAACATGAGCGTGCCGGGCATGCACGGATCGTTCTTGAAGTGACCTTTGAAGAACCAGTGGTCTGGCTGAATATGGAGCACCGCGCGCAGGTATCCACGACCCCAAGGACCACCTTTGGGATCGAAATGCGTGACTTCGTCGAACAGCAGCATGTCGCCCGATTGGATTCGCGGCGTGCGGGTGTGGGTTTGCGCCATCTCGAACCCCGGCCCGAAACAGGCAAAGGCATTGCCTAGCGAAAATGCCTGGACCTGCTCCTTGGTGAAGGAGGAGAACGTGCACGGAACCGCAGGCGCGTCGAGCATGCCGGGTGGCGGCGCGGCAGCTGTGGCCGGGTCCCACAGGATGCCCATCGAATCATCCAACTCGTCGCGATTGAAGAAGCCTGCCTGGCCTCGGCGAACGCTCAATCGCAACTGACCGTTGACCCGGCAGTCGTAGTGGAAGAAGAAGAGCCTGATGCCATCCTGTTGGGCGTGGCCATCGACGTGGATGTCGTAGACGAGCGTGTCGCCGACCTGGGGAAGCGAGCGATGGTATGTCAGCTCACAACCGAGCAGGCGGTAGACGCGCTCTCCCTGATTGAGAGCGTCTGCTCCCATCCAGGAGATGAGGAGAAGGTCGGCCTGGCCGGATTCGATCATGATGCCAGCCGGCATTCGCCCCTCGTGAAGGTACCAGGAGTCGTGGCAAACGTCGGTCTCTGTCCAGATGGTGCCGGTGCCCAGAATATGCGGCTCGGCATCGATGCCGGTGACGCGGTCGGCGAGCAGCAGCGGCGGCATGGGCATACGGACCTGCCGCGCGTAGTGGTCCTGGCCGACGAACGACTCACCGAAGACGGAGGAGATCTTTCCCTGGCTGAGTGTTTCTAACTGTTGCCGCGAAAACGCGGGCCCTATAGGTGTCGGGGCCGGTGGCAGAGAAGGGGCTTCGATGTGGGGCGGGGAAACTGACTTCGGTGCGGGGGCACTGCTTGCCTCTGGGACCGCTGCCGCGGGGGCGGAGATCACGAATGTTTGCTGCGGCTCAAAGGAAGTCACGGCCGGGTCGACTACGAGGCCGGATGACATCCCGCTGACAGCGGCCAACATACGCTGCCGCGACTCAAGGAACAGCTGCTGCATGGTAACCTGCGTTTGCATCCATTGCTGGTGCACGAAGGCATGGTGCTGCAGTAACGCGCTGCCCCAGAACTGGCCTGACTGGCCCTGCGTGTCGGCCTGGCGGAGGGGCAGCTGCACCACTGCGGGCGCATGGAAGGGCACTGCGGACGGAGCGGAGGAGATGGCGACCGGAATAGCGGCTGCCGTAGAGGCGGCGGGAGGCATGTCGCCCAAGCGTGGGAACTCATTGAGCTTCAGCGTTGTCGAGAGCGGAACGTGAGGGGCGGGTGCCATGGTTTGCACGCGGGGCCGTTGCGCGGGAGCTTCGTTCTGAGAGATAGCAGCAACCTTTCTGCTCGCTTCTTGGCGGATGTTGACGCGGGGAAGATGGCCGCGGAACTTGAAGACAGATTCGTTCGACCTGGCAGGAAGACTTGCGTGATCTTGCCGTGCCTGCAGCCGCATTACGAGGGCTTTGCTCTCGGCAGGCACACCCGCTGTAAGCAACTGCGCGGCAACATCCAGTACTTGCTGGATGGGGGATTCACCGGCGCGGTCGAGGCTTAGTACCAGGTGCTCGCGGCCCTTTAGCGTCTGGGCAATCCAGTCGGCGCATAGTCCCCACGGCCCGTGCTCGAGGAAGATGCGGACGCCATCATTCCATGCATTCAGGATGGTGGTGGGGTAATCGACGGTCGTGAGTGCCTGGCCGAGGATCGCATCGGCGACGGCATCGCTGCCAAGTGCGTAGTGCGTGTTGTTCGCATTGGAGTAGAAGCGGACGCCCGGCACCGGCTTGGTGGCACGGTGATGCAGCACGCGCCACTCTTCCGCGAACTCCCCCACCTCCGGGCAATGGGCGGCCATGCCTGCTTCCACCTTCAGGCAGTGGCGATGGCCAAGTGCCTCAATCACGTGATCGCATGCGTCTACGCTGCCGCCGATCAGGCAATCTTCCGGCGAATGGATCAACAGAATGTGCGCCAGCGCGTGATTTGCGACTACCGCTTGCACCTCTTCGATGGGAAGAAAGATTCTCCAGCAGATCCAACGCACGGGCTCGTGATGCCCAAGAGCTCCCCACGCACGTTCAACAGCCCGGAACTCTCCGGCCAACTCGCGGCTGTAAAGTCCGGAGTCTTCAATCTCGCGGAACATCTGTTCTGGCCGCTCCCATGCCCCCATGCAGAACAGGGCGCTCGACTCTCCCGACGAGATGCCAATGGCCGCCGCAGGATGCAGTTTCAAGAAGTCGCGCGTGAGATGCGTGTGTGCGTGGCAGAGCAAGGAAAAGCCGCGAAGCTGATCCATGTGACTTGGCTGCGGAGCACTCTTGCTGTCTCCGGCATAAATCCAGTCGAGATTTGCAAGAGCACCTTCGAAGCGCTCTCCCAGCCCTTCGAGCAACTCCGGCAGGCCAAGCAGGAGTTGGCGCCCCATGCCGGCGTATGCCGCGGCAGCAAAGGTATACACGAAGGCAAGTTCTCCATGAAGGGGCGCGGGGCGGAAGTACATTCCTTTGGTGCAGTTGTACGGCAAACGAGCCTCGCCTGATGTGGGCACCGAGCGAAGCAGAGCGATTGCGTGGTCGCGTTGCCGGCCATCTTCGGCGTGATCGGCCGCGACCCAGCAAAGCCGCGCCGGACCTGCGGTGGATTCGTGTCCGCTGAGTATCGCCACAAGAATCTCTTGCGCGTTCTCTCCGCTGAAGCAGCGAATCTGCGGCGCCAGCTTCGCCGGAACGAGCCAGCCTGTGCCGGGCGCCTGCAGGGATTGCTCCACCAGTACGCAGGCTATTTCTCCTGTGAAGGAACGCACCTGCACTTGCGCCTGGCGTGGACCGTCGACCGGCAGCCACGGATAACCGGGCTTACCTTCCTGGCATGGCATAGCGCGGAGGTAGCATGCGAGCGCTGCTGCCGCGACGTGCAACAAGCCCGATGCCGCGTGCGCATGGCCGAAGCGTGCCGCCAGGTGGATTCCTGAAGGCGTCTCGCCAAAGAGAGGCGGCGCCGAGTGTGATCTTTCCACTGACGGCTTGCACGGGGCGCGTTGCGGCAGTATCGCGTAGATACGATTTCCATCGCGCTCCGCGTCGGTGACCCGCTTGAGCACGAACATGATCGCGGCATCGCCGCTTACTCGTTCTTCGTCTTCGAACACGTGGAGAGCAGCGGCCTCGTGCGCCGGTTCGCAGCTCATGTCCACTGCACCTACAAGCGCGGCGTCGATTTCGCCCGACTGGAGAGCTCGCATGCCCAACTCAAGCGCGGTCATGCCGGAAAGTTCTTCCGAGAACACGGCGAAGCTAGGACCTTTGAAGTCGAACTGGCTGTTGATGCGGTTGGCCACGATGTTCGGCATGGTGCCGACGACCGTGGCTGGCGCCAATTCGGGGTGGAAAGAATCCTCTGTCGCACCCTCGTTTTTAGGAAGATCGGGCAATCGCCAACGTGCTCCACAGCGAGCGATCTCAGCGTCGCATTGCATGCCGACCAAAACTGAGGTCCTATCTTTCGGCAAGCGGCCAGCTTCCGCGACCGCATCGATCGCTGCACGCAGCACGAGCATCTGCTGCGGTAGCGCTCTCTCGAGGTCATGAGGAGGAAAGCGCAAAGCGCTGCCGGGGATGCAGATCTGCTCGCTGTGGCGCGTGAGCGTTGCCGCCGCGGCCTCATACGAATCACCGAACGTGGCGCGTGCAAACGCAGCCACGTCTTCCAACTCACCGACCAGAGTGGCGATGCTGACGATCGCAATGGCTTCTTCTGGAGGAGCAGTGGGTAGTTCTGCGTCAGACGTCGTGCCGGTCCATTCTTCCACCAGCAGATGCGCGTTGTTGCCGCCGAAGCCGAAGGCGCTAATAGCTGCCCTGCGCGGGCCGGTGGCGTCCCAGGGCTCGGCTTCGGTAAGCAGCCGGAAAGGAGAGCCGGCAATGCTTTCGAGCTCGTCTTCCACATTGCAGGTGGGCGGTAGCGTTTGGTGTTGAAAGGCCGCCAGTACCTTGATGAGCGCTGCGGCGCCGGCGGCGGTGATGAGGTGCCCCATATTGGACTTCAGCGAGCCGATGGGCAGCTTGCGTTCCCGGTGATGGCCGCCTGTCCCCATCCCAAAGACCCGCGTCATGCTGTCGATTTCAATCGCATCGCCGAGCGGAGTTCCGGTGGCGTGACATTCCACCAGTTGGATGTCGGAGGGCTGCAGGCCGGACCCTTGGTAGGCCTGCAGCATGGCGCGCACCTGGCCTTCCGCAGAAGGCACCAGGAGACCCTGCGCGCGGCCGTCGTTGGAAAGGCCAATGCCGCGGATCACACCCAGAATGTTGTCTCCGGCTGCTTCTGCATCGGCGAGCCGCTTGAGTGCGACCAGAGCGATCCCTTCCGATGGAATCAGCCCATCGGCATCCCGGTGAAAGGGACGGCTTTGTCCTGTCTTACTGCTTGCGCCGAGAGCCTGGAAGCCCATGTGCAAGAAGAGATTATCGGCACGATTGACGCCGCCGGCGACCATGAAATCCGCTTCGCCGGCATGGAGCCGGTTGCACGCGAGCTTGATCGCATAGAGGGAGGAAGCGCAGGCAGCATCCATGCCGAACGAGGGCAGACGCAGACCGAGGGCGCGTGCGGCGAACTGAATTGGAAACCCCGAGCAGAACCGGTTGCGCGGGTCGCCTTCGTCCAAGCCGAGCCAATGCCGCTCGGCGTGCTCCGCCAGCCCCGCGGACGGGTAGGACAGATTCCCGATCACCATTCCGCCCAGTAGGGAAGCTTCGCTGGTTATTGTGGATGGGCCGCCGTCCGTCTGGATCTGCATCCCCGCTGAGTGTAAGCAGTCTCGACCTGCCTGAAGTATCCAGTGGCAGAGCGGGTCCAGACCGGCAATCTCGGCGGCAGGAACCGCAAACCCATGCGGGTCAAACACATCTTCAAAGCCCACCACATGACCGCCGCGATCGGTCGCGATGCTCTCTGAGGAACGGTTTGCTATCGCCGGATGAGCCGCATTGTTCTCCTCCGAGAGTCGCCAGTAGGAACGCGGCACGGAAGTGATAAGATCGCGGCGCTCCACGACCGCCCGCCACAACTCGTCGGGGGAATGCGCCCCCGGGAGGTAGCAGGCCTGTCCAACTATGGCGATGGGTGCGAACCGGTGGTCGTGGGTCATCGGGAGGCGGCCGCCCCCAGACCGGCGGCGGGATCACCGCCGAGAACGATTTCGACTGGACCGTCCGGACCGCTCTGGATCTCCTGCACGAAGCTCTTCGCGCCACCTTCGAGCGGGATCAAAGGGACATGCAGATTCTGGAAGTGGGCCTTGAGAGCAGGCGTGACCATCCCACCTTCCCACGGACCCCAGTTCAGCGACTTCACGGTGCAGGTGTTTCCGCGGCGGCGCGCCTCTGTAGCCGCCACCTTGTTTAGCACTTCATTCGCCATGGCGTAATCGGCTTGGCCAGTGTTGCCGACGCGGGCGGCCACCGAGGAGAACAGACAGATCATCGTCAACGGATCGTTGGCTGTCAGCTCGAGCAGGTTGCGAAGGCCGTCCACCTTGACCGAGAACACGCGATCAAACTGCTCGAGCGTTTTGTCGCGAATCAGTTTGTCGGCGAGCACCCCCGCCCCATGCACGATGCCGTGGATGCCACCCCAGCGCGCCCGTACAGCCTCAAGCGCCTGTTGCACGGACTGCGGGTCCTGAATCGCTACGGGACGATAGATTGCCTCAGAACCAGCGGCGTGCAGCGCGTTCAGGGTCGCCGTCACCTCACGCGCGTTGAGAATAGCCTGGATCTGCTGCTGAATCTCGCGGGGCTTGATCGCTTGTCCGATTCTGCGAGACTCCATCATGAGCCCGCTCTTGAGAGCTTCTTCGCTGGCTAGGTCTTTGGCCCAGGCCGGCTCCAGCTCGAGGGGGGTTCTGCCGAGCAGGGCGATGCGAGGTTGCGATTGTCTCGCGAGTTCGATCAGGGCCGCGGCGGTCACGCCACGCGCTCCGCCCGACGCAATGATGACCGACTGTGGGCCGATGGCGGCGGGTGCGGCTTCTGACGCAGGGAAGGGAACTTCGATGCTGACAAGCGTGGTTCGCCGTCCATCCGCACGGAGGCCGACCTCTAGCTCGGGTCCTCCCGCCAGTAGTTCGGCGATAAGGCGGTGACCGAGCTCTTCCACGGAGTGATGGGCACACTCCAAATCGATTGCCTTCAAGACTGAGTTCGGCCACTCCTGCGCTGCGGTCTTCACCAGGCCGGATAGGCCGCCACCCCAGGCGCGATCACCGGCTCCGCCGGACAGGCCGAAATCGCCGCCGGTGTTCTGCACGGTGATCAGTGCGCAAGGCTCGTCACCGACGCTTGCGGCCAGCGCCTGCGCGAACGCAAAGGCTTGTCGATTGACAGTCGTCGTCCATGCAAGGCCGCGAGTCCCCTGCAGATCGCCGAGAAAGATCAAGCCGCGAGTGCCGGGTGGCAGCTCGGCCGAGGTGACCACGATGGCAGAGTAGCCTGCAGTAGTCAGTTCCTGCGAGAGTGCGTTCGCGAGGCCGCTGCCATCGTCGACGATGGCAAGACGCCAGGCTGTTGGGATACGAGGCCATTGCCCTGTGGGCAGCTCCGTACTCTGTTCTCTCAGTTCGTAGCGGCCGACCGTCTGCGCGGGGTTCTCTATCGGGCTAAAGTAACCCCCGAGACCCGCTTGAGGACTCGACGAACGATACCACCTCGGCCAGGGTGCGAAGGCCCGCCATCTCCTTGCCCTTGAGTTCAGGCATGTTCGGCGTAGACTCGCGGAAGGCCGCCAGAATTTCGACGCGCTTGATGGAGTCAATCCCGAGGTCCGCTTCCATGTCCATGTTGAGATCGAGGATCTCGAGCGGGTAGCCAGTCTTCTCGGCCACGACCACCAGCAGCTTGGACTTCAGGTCCTCCAAGGACAAGCCTGACGCCCGCGCTACGGGAGCGTACGCAGGAGTAGGCGGAGCTGCAGCCGGCGCGGGGGCAGACGGAGTTGGGGCGGGGGGCGCAGCTGCGGCAGGTGCGGCCATCGACTGCATGGGAGCGGAGGGAGCGGGCTGTGCCACGACCGGAGCCGGTATAGGAGCCGCAATGGGTGCGGACGCGTACGCCATGGTGGGAGCAGCGTAGGCCATGGGCGCTGGAGCGTAGGCCATAGGCGCGGCGAACGCCGCCGGCGCGGGCGAGGAGAGCATGAGGCTTGCGCCGTTGCCTGCCATTGCGGGAACTTGTACACCGGTCAGGCCAGCGAAGAAGGTCTCCATCGTCCGCAGGTAGGCGGTGTGTCCTTCCATCATGGCGCGCTGGTACACAAGATGCGCCTCTGCGGTTTGCCGCTGAATTTCCAAGTAAACCGAAAGCCAGGAAGAAGGCTGAACAGCCTGCGGCGAAACTTCGTTTTCGTTTGTCGTCATTGTTCTGTGTCCATTCTGTGAAGGCTGAAGGTTGGGGGATGCCTGAAGAAATGTTGCTGCGGCAGGTTGCGTTGCAGCGACAGGTGCAACGATTGGGGGTGTTCCCATGCCTGTGTGCGCGGGCATGGGCGCCGCAAGGTTGGCGGGAGAGGTCGCGACTGCGGGAACGGTAGAGAGCGGCGGCGCGGACTTCGAATTTGGTTTCGGCGCGCCCGGACCATAACCCGGATAAGGCTTGCCATAGTTCACGCCACTGAGTGGGAAGGTCACTCCGGGCTTGGACTGCGACGGCTGGCGAGGCGCTCGGAACTCCTGAAACAAGCCGGCGAGATTCAGGCGAACCCCCGCGGAGCAAAGGCGTGCAACCCCCTGCAACAGCGTGCGGACAGCGGGAGCGCCTTTGCGGTCGAGGGCAATTGCCTGGTGCGGCTTACCTTTGAGGCACTTCTGTGTGAGGTTCGAGAGGACAGATCCCGGACCGACCTCAACGAAGACGCGCACGCCACTGTCATACATGGCCTGAACTTGCTCGACAAAGCGCACAGGCCGGGAGATTTGCGATGCCAATAGTTGCCGGCAATCGTCCGCGTTCTGTACCGGATAGGGCGATACCTGTGTGTTGGAGTACACGGGCACTGTGCCCGCATGGAGCTCGACATCTTTGAGGAAGTTCAGGAAGTCGCCACTCGCCCCTTCGACGACCGGCGAGTGAAACGCGGTGGCGACGTTGAGCCGTTTGAAGGATCTCCCCTCTGCGGATAAGAGCGCTTCCAGCTTCTCGATGCCTGCAACATTGCCGGAAACCACTGTCTGCTGTGGCTCGTTTGCATTGGCAACGACGACGTCCGTGCCGCATTTCGCAATCCACGTTTGCACGTCCGCCATGGAGCCGACGATTGCGGTCATCGCCCCGGGAGTTTTGGCGGCGGCCTTCATCATGCGGCCTCGCTCCGAGGCCGCACGGAGGAAGTCTTTCCGCGTGAGCACGCCGGCGGAGCACAGTGCGGAGAGTTCGCCGAAGCTATGCCCAGCCATGCAATCCGCCTCGAGTTCCAGCAACGAGAGCAGGTCAAGATAGGCGAGGCTGGCGATGCCAAGGGCCGGCTGAGCCCATTCGGTCGAGGTCAGAAGCTGCTCCTGCTGCGCGCGCTCTTCGTCGCTGAAGGCGGGACGAGGAAAGGTGACATCGCTCAGCGGAAGCTCGTTCGCAGCGGCAGAGAGAGCGGCGTTATCCCATACTGCGCGGACGGCATCGAACTCGATCGCGAGTTGTCCGCTCATGCCGATGTATTGGCTGCCCTGGCCGGGGAACAGCAAAGCCACCTTGGGAGATGCCGGCCCTTGCTGAAAGTACATACCGCCTGGGTCTTCGAAGCTATCGGATGCGCCCGCCTTGCGGGTGCGTTCAGCGGCCGCTCGCAGTTGGGACAGGAGAGCGGCATCCTCGGATGCGACGATGGCGAGGCGAGAGTGCTGCGAGGCATCGAATGCCTCCCGGCTTTGCTGGGCAAGGAGGTCCGACGGCACTCCATCTTCAATCTTCCGAGCGAACGCCTCGCAGGCCGCCGATACGGCAGCGGCGGTATGGCCCGCGATCAGGAAGAGGTCCTCCGGACTTGCACGGAAGCGCTTGGGCCGGAGAGCGGGCCCGGTGTATTCCTGTAGCGTGACGTGGAAGTTGCTACCTCCGAACCCGAACGCGCTGACCGAAGCTCTGCGCGGGTAGTTCGGATTTGCGATCCATGGACGTGCCTGTGTGTTGAGATAGAACGGCGAGCTGCTGAGCTTCATCTCCGGGTTCGGCTCGTCCACCTTGATGGTCGGAGGCAGCACCCCGTGGTGCAGTGCCATCACCGCTTTGAACAGGCCAGCCGCACCCGCCGCGGCCTTAGTATGTCCGATCTGCGACTTCACCGAACCCAGCGCACACCACTGCCTGTCGTTTCGTGCACCGTTATCGAACACTTGCATCAGGCCGCCGAACTCTGCCGCATCGCCAGCGATCGTTCCGGTACCGTGCGCCTCAACCAGGGTGACTGTTTCCGGGCCATACCCGGCCTGTTCGTAGGCGCGGCGCAGGGCCTTCGCCTGACCCGCGGATACGGGAGCATACACGCTCTTCGACTTGCCGTCCGAGGACGAGCCCACACCTTCGAGCACGGCGTAGATCGCGTCACCATCGCGCTCCGCGTCTTCCAGGCGCCGGAGCGCCAGCATGGCCAAGCCTTCCCCCATCATCGTGCCGTCCGCCTTGGAGGAGAAGGGCCGACAATCCCCGGTAGGGGAGAGTGCGGGTGTTTTGGAAAAACACATGTACATCAAGATGTCGTTGATGGTGTCCACACCACCCACGATGGCCAGGTCGGATTGTCCGAGGTAGAGCTCATTGACTGCCATCGAGACAGCAGAGAGCGAGCTCGCACAGGCAGCGTCCACGACGCAGTTCGTTCCCCCTAGGTCAAGACGGTTCGCGATGCGGCCGGCGACGACATTGCCGAGCAGACCCGGGAATGTGCTTTCCTGCCAGGGCACGAACTGGTTTGCGATTTGATCGCAAGCCTTCTGGACCTCGGCCTCAGCCATGCCGCTTTCGCGCAGCCCCTTCCGCCATGCCGGCCGTTGCAGCCGGCTGACCATGTGGCCAAGCAATTCGGTCCCCGAGGCTACACCGAGAATCACACTGATGCGATCGCGGTCGACCTTGCTGAACTGGCCGATCGCGGCATCGTCCAGCACCTGGCGCGCGGTGATGAGGGCGAGCAACTGGCTAGTGTCGGTGGACTGCAGGGTGCTCGGCGGAATACCGAATTCGAGGGAGTCGAATGCCACGGGCGGAAGGAAGGCGCCGCGCTTGCAATAGGTTTTATCCGGCGCCGACGGATCGGGATCGTAATAATCCTCGATCAGCCAATGCGTGGGGGGAACGTCTGTGATCAGATCTTTTCCTGCGAGGATGTTGCTCCAGAAACTGCCGGCATGGGGCGATCCCGGAAACAGCGCACTGACCCCAACGACTGCAATACGACTGTGCATTTCGCTTCCTTCCAACGGTTGTGTTCAGGCCAGGGGGCGAGGACGAAAGTCAAAGGTTTCCGGAACGAGATCGAGGGCATGGGTGCGGAGCTGCTGCACCCGCGTCACCACAGCTGCGCCTTCCAGAAGGTTGAGCCCGATCTGCGCGACCGTGCGGTTCTCGGGTGTTTCCAGGTAGGTGCCTTTGACCCATGCGTTGAAGGCTCCCATGGCCGGTCCGCACCAGATCTGGTAATCGAGCTTGCGCTCCGGATCGCCAAAGCGCGCCCAGCGGCTCGCTTCGCCCAGGTAGGCGCGGAAACAAAGGGCCATGCGGTGTTTCGGTTCGCGCTCGGCACGGGCAACTTCGTCCGGGTTGCGGTTCATCCAGTACTGGCGGGTGCGTTTCCAGGTGAGATCGAGGCTCTCGCGGAAGATGTCCTTTTCGAGAGAAGAGCGCAGCTTCGGGGGGAGCGACTCCAGGTCATCGTGCTTGATGTAGATGTCATAGAGCATCTGCGCGCGCGCACCGAACAGGGTGCCACGCTTGAGCACCTGCACCTTCACACCCAGTTCGAACATGTCTGCGGCGGGCGCCATCATCACATCCGCCATGCCGGTCTGCGCCAGCACCCGCTTCACCTCTGGGGAGGTCCCGGCCTCGAGCGCCGATTGGTTGACCGATCCCGTCATGACAAAGGCCGCACCGAGGGCAAACGCCGCCGCAACCGCTGAAGGTACTCCCAACCCCCCGGACGCTCCCACGCGCACCGGCGAACTGTAACCCTGCGAGGCACAAATCTCATCGCGAAGCGCGAGGATGGTCGGTAGCAGAACAGTGAGTGGCCGATTGTCCGTGTGTCCACCCGAGTCCGCTTCAGCAGTAATGTCCCCGGCAATCGGGATATGCTCCCCAAGCCGGGCTTCATCGTGTGTGAGGTAGCCTTGGGCTACCAAAGCATCCAGTATCGACTGCGGTGCGGGCATGAGGAAGGGCCGCGCCACTTCGACACGGGAGATTTTTGCGAAAACATGGTTCGTCCGCTGCACCGCGCCGGTATCCGGATCCAGACGAACGCCTGACAGCGCATAGCGCACCACCGCCGGTGTAATTCCCATGAAGGCCGATGCACTGACCAGGCGCACACCGCGTCGCAGGAATAACTCAACGATCGCCATTTCCATCTCCGGTTCGGCCGGCGAATGGATCAAATTGGCCCCCCAAGGGGTACCGTCAGGCAAACGCGATTCTATTTCGGTGATCGCTTGGTCCGTTACTTCAAGACCAAGTCCTGCGGAACCGAAGAAGCCCAGCATCCCCGCCTGCGCGGCTGCAACCACCATCTCTGCGGTGGCGATGCCGGTGGCCATTTCGCCGACGATGTACGGAAAGCGGACGCCATGAGCACTGAGAAAGGTGCGGTCGCCGAGCCACTCCGGGTAGATGCGGGGAACTGTTCCCATCCATTCATGGCTTTCGCCGTGAGCTTGCGCTACTGTGCTGATCGTCCCGCCCAAAGCAATTCCGAGGAGACCACCGGGCCCACGCCGAACGATGTGGAGCGGCTCGCGCACACTCTCAATCGCCGCCTTCATATCAAGAGCGTTGAAAATTGGAGCGACAGAGTTTTGCGTCCACGTTCCTATTGGTTGCATATGGGAGTCCATCTTCAGTAGTGCATAAGGTTACCGTGCGAAACCCTGTGGCACGGAGGACAATTCAGCTGCGGACACGGACGCAAACCTGTATGTGCCCGGTTTGACGAAAACCGGAAAAGTACAAAAGAATCAGATACTTATCATACATGGGCATCTTCTCTGAAGTCGACACGCATAAAACAATGGCATATCCTTCAGTGCCGAAAGCCTGACAAAGCCAACGTCGTTAGAGATGTGCAGAGATATCCGCGCTAATATTTGACCATATGATCACGAGCTCAATGGCGTGGGGCGGTCTTTATCGCCGTCAACAGATGCGGGTGGAATAAGCATGTGCCGATGGCAGGTATCCTGCGGGGGCTTGCGCCGCAAAATCACCTAGACCAGAGCCCGCCGTGGGTTGTGAGCCGGGATGACTGGGCGTCATGCGCAACGGACAAAGGACCCATTACCCAATGTGGGTGTTGCGGTGTAAAGAGTCCTTATTGTAAAGCCGCCCACCCTAAAACAGTCCTGCACTAGGAAGCATGCTCTTCTCCAACTAGGGGTTACTGCACGGTGAGGGTGACGTTGGTCGAGGCTGCGGCGCTGGTCTTCATGTCCGTTGCAATCACCTTCACGGTGTAGGTCTGGGCGGCCTGATTGAAAAAGCCGTTGCCGCCGCCGCAGCCGCTCAGGCCCAGCACCGAGGTCAAAGACAGAGCCGCAACAAACAGCGCCACGAACAGGCGAGGCATTTGCTTTAGCCGTTTCAGACCTGCCAGGGGCAGCAGCAGGAAGCCGAGTGCGACTGGGGCCAGGGGCAAGCCCGAGGAGGGCTGCTCATTGTGCGCGGTCGGGCTATTCGTCTGGCTATTGCTGGTCTGGATGGTCATGGAGAGCGGGGTCACCGGACTGTTGGCCGGAATCATCGCCGGAGAGAAGGTCGCGGTTGCGCCCGGGGGGAGACCCGTCACCGAGAAGGTAATGGCATCGGGGAAGGTGGTTGCCCCAGCCGGCGCCAGCGTCAGGGTGAAGCTGGCGGCAGCACCCGGGGCCACGCTCGCGGTGGTTCCCGCGCTACCCGCGGTCGAACCGGTCGGAGTCGTCAGGGTGAAGGGCGCACCCACCGTGAAGCTAATGGTCGCCGTGGCAGCGGCATAATTTCCGCTCGCCGCCTGGGTGGCCGTCAACACGACCGTTCCCGCGGCGGCCACCGTCACCATGTTGCCGGCGATGGTCGCAGGACCGCTGGTCACGGCGTAGGTCACCGCCCCGCTCGAGGCAGAGGTCGCCGTCACTGCGAATGGTGCCGCGCCCTCTACCTGGGTTGCAATCGGAGCAAACGTGAGCGTCGGTACGACCGGTGTGGTCTGCGCGTTCACCGTCAGGGTCACCGTTGACGTCGCCGTCGTGTAGTCAGTCGTGTCGGTTGACGTGAAGGTTGCCGTCAGCGTCTGCGATCCGGCATGCAGCACCGTTCCAGCAGCCGGGCTATAGATGAAGGTTCCAGCAACACTGGCCGTCGCGTTGAGCTGGGTTTCGCTCAGCGTCGTGCCGTACGCAACCGCCGCCGGCGTCGCCCACGTGATCGCCGGCGTCGCCTGGCTGACCGTCAGGGTCACCGCCGAGGTCGCCGTCGTGTAGTCAGTCGTGTCGGTTGGCGTGAAGGTTGCTGTCAGCGTCTGCGATCCGGCATGCAGCACCGTTCCAGCAGCCGGGCTATAGGTGAAGGTTCCAGCAACACTGGCCGT
>Ga0210403_10000693_pt1 | contig 34282 bp, 33 predicted proteins | sample IncBWC19MmetaG_FD_150863 | JGI IMG/M metagenome (GOLD analysis project Ga0210403, IMG submission 150863) | Forest soil microbial communities from Barre Woods Harvard Forest LTER site, Petersham, Massachusetts, United States - Inc-BW-C-19-M | ecosystem: Environmental > Terrestrial > Soil >...
GTAATTTCTTCCGGCATATTGATAGGAAACACTTCGCCGCGCATCTGTGCTTCCACGGCGAACTGCAAGTAACCCAGTAAGGGGATCAAAAAGAAAACGCCGAAAATCAGCGCGCCCATCAACAGCAAAATATAGGCAACCGGCGAGACAAAATAGCTGCGCATCTCCTTGCGCCAGATGAGCCAGACGTTTCTCATTTACCCGCTCCCGTGACGACGGCTTCTTCTTTCGGGGCAGCTTCCTGGGTTCTGGTAAGCTGCAGGAATATTTCCTCGAGGCTGACCGCGGCGGAACGCATCTCATTCAGGTCCCAGCCGGCCTCGACGATGGCACGCGCAAGATCGCCGCGAACAAAATGGTCTTTTTGAGTTTCGACTTCGAACGTGGAATGCGCCGGCTGCTTTTCCTTGAGCACAATGCGGGTGACTCCGGAAACTTTTCCGATTCGAGCTTGCACAAGGGTGGTATCGAGAGCGCCATTGCGCCCAGCGACTTCCACGAAAATGGATTCCGCTCCGCGAGAACGATTTTGCAGGTTGTCGACAGTATCGGTCGCCACCAGCTTGCCTTTGCTGATGATGATCACTTGCTGGCAGATTTGCTCGACTTCCGGAAGGATGTGCGTGCTCAAAATAATGGTGTGATCGCCGGCGAGACTTTTGATCAAGTCGCGGGTCTCGTTGATTTGTTTGGGATCCAAGCCCGCCGTTGGTTCATCTAAAATCAGCACTTCGGGATTGTGAATGATGGCCTGCGCAAGTCCGACGCGTTGCCGATAGCCTTTGGAGAGCTTGCCGAGCTGCTTGTTGCGTACGTCCGCGATGGCGCAGCGCTCGCTAACGTAATCGATCCTCTGTTTTAATTCGGCGCCGCGAAGACCTTTCAAACTCCCGACGAAAGAGAGATATTCGCCAGTCATCATCTCGGGATAAAGAGGCGGAGTTTCCGGCAAATATCCGATGCGCTTTTTGACTTCCATGGGCTCTTCGAGGACGTCGAAACCCGCGACCGTCGCGGTGCCGGCCGTGGGCGGGAGAAAACACGTCAGCATGCGCATGGTCGTGGTTTTGCCCGCACCATTCGGGCCCAAAAAGCCGACGATCTGGCCCTTTTGGATCTCGAAGGAGATGTGGTCGACAGCCGTGTTGCGCGCGTACCTCTTCGTAAGCTCTTTAACTGTGATCATGTATTTTTGTTTCGTGCCGCGAGATGCACAACGTTTCGAACCGTCCCAAGCAGAATCAACTCTTCACTTGTGAAAGCCCATGTTATGAACTCCGACGGGCCCGTGTCAACCCTCCCCTGGAAAAATAAAACTGGCGTCGCGGCGGTTCGAACCGCCCGACTGGCTACTCAAACTGCTTGCGAAACTCGGCGAACTGTTGCTTCAAGTCCGCAATCTCTCTTTGCAAGCTCGTGATTTCGCTTTCCAGTTCCGCAAGCCGGCCATTCTCCGCCGAGCTTTTGGATACAGCCACTTCCCTTTCCGCCGACGCCTCCCGCACTTCCACGTCACCCGACAATAGATGCGCATAGCGGGCCTCTTTGTTGCCAGCCTGGCGAGGCAACAATTTCACAAGCGCAGGCTCGCGCTCCATCAAATGTTTCAGAGTCGTGTGCACGACGCTCAAGTCTTCAAACGGATGCATGCGCTCGGCGCGGCTGCGCAATTCGCCCGGCGTCTGCGGTCCGCGCAACAACAATTCGCAAAGAATGGCAGTCTCCGGCCGCGTGAAATTAAAAACTTCGGATAGCCGATGCTCGTATTTCGCGACACGGCTATCCCCGCTGGCGGAGCGGGCAAGCGCCTGTTCACCCAGCGCGCGCAACGCCTGCCTCACGGAGTCTTCCTCCAGATTCATGAGGGGCTCGCGATTCGATTTTTGATTGCACGCGTGCACCAACGCATTCAGAGAGAGAGGATAGTATTCCGGCGTGGCGATCTCTTTTTCCACCAGGCAGCCGAGGACTCTCGCCTCAATATCGCTAAGCACGATGTTCACGGTTTGAAATCATACAGAAAGCGCCCCGACATCCCAAATCCTCATCCAACCTGGGCGTGCGAGAGCACGGCCTGCGCGCATCGCGCGCACTACGCTTCCAGCAAACCCATCTGATAAAAATTGACCAAATTCCCGTCCACTTGTGCGCCTATGGTTTCGCGGGATTCCTTCGGAAATTCCGCCGCCATGGCTTCGGTCAGTGCATGACGGTCTCGCGTGCCATCGAGCAACTGCAGAAACTTTTTTCCCTGCTCATCCTCTATATTGAGATGCGTGTGCAGCAACGTCGTCAGCACGCCTCCTTCTTGCGCCTGCACGCGCGCCAGCGAACTCGCGGTTGGTCTCTCGCTGATACTTGCCGCCAGCGGCGGATCGAACGTTCGCAAGTCCGCCATCGTGTTGCCCGCAAGTTTCAAAATGGTCTGCGCAAGTCCCTCGACGGCCTCGATCTGCTCGGCATCAGGAACGAGCGGCAGGATAATGTTCACAAGTTCTTCGAACCTCTCCGCGTGCGGCCAGATTTCTTCGAGACGCCGAAGCACGGCGATGATGGCCGGGTTGTTCGTCGTAAGCGTGCCGGCGCCGCGGAGGTTCTTGAATTCCACGCCGCCATCCGGTTGTTCCGAAGCGGCTCGTAACGGTGAGGCAACCCGCAATTTCCTCGCGCGAGCCACCACTCCCTCCCGGCGCAGCCGCAATTCTGCATGGCAGAGCAGCGTTTGGCGAAACCTTCGATAGCGCACGAAATCGAGGTACTGCTGAAACGCAATCACATCACCACCGGCAAGCTGGTTGAGCGATTCCCGCGCCCCCTCCCCCAATTCGGGCTCCAACACGTCGCTGAGATGCGCTTCGCTTAAAAACTGCAAGCCGCAATCTCTGGCTCGCTGCTCAAATTCGCTGAACGACACTGGCTCGAAGCATTCCGCCAAGTCGTCGTGGTAAACGACCTTTTCATCGCGATTGAACATTATTTTCAGTTCATCTTGCAGCAGCGCTTTCCACGGACTCCGCGCATCCGTCGCCTTCAGAATCGTCTCCAGAAATTCGCGTCCTGTTTTCACGCGATTCCTGGAGCCTCCGGTCCGCTGATCGTGGAATCGCATCATCTCGCGCAAAATCTCGCGGACGTGGCCCGCCGGCTGCGTGTTGTAGCTGATGAACGCCACTCCGTTCGGTGTGAGATTCGCTGTGCAAATCGCGAGGATTTTTGCCTGCACTGGCTTCGGCACCCACGCATACACTCCGTGCGCGACGATGTAATCAAATTCGCCGAAGTCCGCGCCGATCTCCATCAAGTCCATCTGCTCGATGCGAATATTCCGGAAACCCAGCCGCCGGATTCTCTCCTGTGCGTTTTCCACGGGCTTCGCGGCGAGATCTATTCCCACAAATTCGCTTCCGGGCAGGCCATGCGCCATCGGTATCAGGTTGCTCCCGTTGCCGCATGCAATCTCCAGCACGCGGCAATGCTGCACGGGCACGGTGGTCATTCCAAACAGAGTGCCGATCACCGCGAGTCGATCTGGGTGCGTTTGCAGAAACGCGAGGCTCGGATACGGGACGCTGTCGTACAAATTGATCGCGGATGTCATGCTGCGTACGTTATCTCTTTTCGAAGCGCCGGTGAACAGCGAACTGGCCCGGACCGGCGCGTCCACTGACGGGACCCTCGCCATCGCAATTTGAGGTACCATCCTCAATTCGCTGTGGCCTGGCAGGTCTAAACCCCTTCCAGAAGCTCCGGGGACTGAGGAGAATCTGCAATGAACTTTGTGCGAACTCGCGTCTTTGCTCTGGCAATTGCGGTCACCCTGACGGCCGGTTTTTCTGCGCGGCTCAACGCGCAGGACGATGGCGACGCCTGGGGAAAGAAAAAATCCGCCTGGCTCTTGATGACTCCGGCGGAGCGCGCGCAAGCGCAGGAGTTCTCCGAAGATTATAAGAATTATCTAAATGTCGCGAGGTCGGCGCTCGGCTCCACGCGCGAAGTGATTCGCCGCGCCCGCGCCGCCGGCTTCACCGAATTCACCAAGCCCGATCAAGTGAAACCTGGCGCGCGCTTGATTGTTCCGAACCGCGATCGCAGCCTGATTCTCGCCGTGATCGGCACCGACCCGATCGTCGATGGCTCCCGCGTCGTTGGCACCCATCAGGACAGCCCGCATATCGAATTGAAAGGCCGCCCGATTTATCCCGCTGGCGGCTTCGCGCTTTTCAAAACAAAATATTACGGTGGAATCAAGAAATATCAGTGGTCGAACCTTCCCCTTGCCCTTGTCGGCCGCATCGACACCAGCGACGGCCGCACCATCGATGTCTCCATCGGCTTGAATCCCGGCGAACCCGTCTTTGTGATTCCCGATGAGGCGCCCCACTCGGACACGGACATGCGCGCCCGCACCTATACCAACGTGCTGATGGGCGAGGAACTCGATCCCGTCATCGGCAGCATTCCCGGCGAAAAAGAATCCGTCGCCGTCGAAGTCACGCGGCTTTTGACTTCCACTTACAAGTTCAAGGAAGAAGATCTCGTGAGCGCCGAGCTTTCGCTCGTGCCCGCTTCGCACCCCGCCGACGTTGGCATCGACCGCGGCCTCATCGGCGCCTATGGACAGGACGACCGCGTTTCTTCCTACTGCGCCGCTCGCGCCATCATCGATTTAAAGGGCACGCCGAAATTCACCGCGCTCGCTTATCTTTCCAACTTCGAGGAAGTCGGCTCTGTCAATAACACCGGTGCTGGCTCGCAATTTTTAAACTCCACGATCGCTCGCCTGATCGGTGCGCAGCGCGGCTCCGCCTACAACGACCTCGACCTGCGCCGCGCTCTGCACAATTCCCAAGTGATCTCCGCCGATGCCAACGACAGTCTCAATCCCATTTTCCCCAGCGCTTCGGAAGCCACCAACGCTGCCCGCCTCGGCTACGGTGTAACCATCAAGCTCTACGGCGAAGGTTTTGATCCGCCCTCTGAATTTACCGCCAAGATTCGCGGCCTTCTGGACCGCAACAGCATTCCGTGGCAGACCCACACCTACAAAGTAGACGTTGGCGGTGGAGGTACCATCGGCGGATTCATGTCGCGCGAAGACATGGAAGTGATAGATTTCGGCGTGCCGCTGCTCTCCATGCATTCGCCATTCGAAATGTCTTCGAAGGTGGACGTCTGGTATTTTTATCGCACCATGAGCGTGTTTTACGCGCAATAAGAGCAGCCGTCTTTCAGGAGAATCGCCCATGACCCACTCCCACACAGGCGCGCACCGGTGAACGCCAATCTCGCTAAAGCTACCGCCGTCGGCGCTCTCGGCGGCTTGCTCTTCGGCTTCGACACCGCCGTGATTGCCGGAACCACTCATCAGCTCAGCGTTGTTTTCAATCTGACGCCTTCCTCTTTGGGCCTCACCGTTTCGATCGCGCTTTGGGGAACGGTGATTGGAGCAATGTCCGCCGGCGTAATCGGCCAGAAATATGGAAGTCGCGAGACCCTGCGCGTGCTAGCCGTTTTTTATGTTCTATCGGCGTTGGGCTGCGCACTAGCGTTCAACTGGCCCATTCTCGTTGCATCCCGCTTTCTGGGCGGCCTCGGCATCGGCGGATCTTCGGTTCTCGGACCGGTGTATATCGCCGAGATTGCACCCGGCAAATGGCGCGGCCGATTGGTTGGACTTTTTCAGATCAATATCGTAATTGGAATCCTCCTTGCCTATTTCTCTAACTACCGCATTGCTGAGCTGGGACTTGGCGCAAATGATTGGCGATGGATGTTCGGCGTCGCTGCTATACCGGCTGCGCTCTTCCTGATAATGCTTTTTGGCATTCCAAGAAGCCCGCGCTGGCTGGCGACTCAAAACCGCATCGACGAGTCGCGCACCGTGCTGAAGATGATGGGCTCGCAGGATGCCGAGGGCGAGCTTCGAGAGATCGTTGATTCCATTCATCTGGAACGTGCCCAGAAGTCGGAACCTCTCTTTTCCTGGAAGTACCGCTTGCCGATCTTCCTTGCTATCACCATCGGACTCTTCAATCAGCTCGCGGGCATCAACGCGATTCTCTACTACTTGAATGATATTTTCGCCGCGGCGGGATTTACCAAGGTCTCTGCCGAATTGGGCCCCGTTGCAATCGGGGCAATGAACCTCTGCGCCACGTTGCTGGCGATGACGGTAATCGACAAACTCGGCCGCAAGACACTTCTGCTGATCGGATCGGTCGGTTTGGTTGGATGTCTGTCAGGTTTGGCCCTAATATTCCTCACGCATAGCCATCAGAAATCTCTGCTCTGGCTATTGATTGCATACATAGGGTTTTTTGCCATTTCGCAGGGAGCGGTCATTTGGGTTTATATCGGCGAAGTTTTTCCGAACCGTGTGCGAGCGAAGGGACAAAGCGTCGGCAGCTCCTCACATTGGATCATGAACGCCATTGTTTCGTGGATCTTCCCCGTACTCTTTGCGAAGTCTCCGGGCGCTCCGTTTGTCGTCTTTGCCTGCATGATGGTGCTGCAGTTTTTCGTAGTTCTGTTCTTCTACCCCGAAACCAAAGGCTACACCCTCGAAGAAATGCAACACCGCCTGGGCATCGAGTAATGTCTGATCGAATTGCGCCTGTAGGGGCGGGGCTTGCCCCGCCCGGAGTTGCCGACCAATGCCAATGTTAGCCATTCATCTCCTCGACGCTTCAAGATGACCACACCCATCCCATTCTCCCTAGGCGTCGACATCGGCGGCACCAAAGTCGCCGCCGGCCTCGTCAACTCCGAAGGCAAAATCCTTTTTCCCACCCGCGTACCAATGCCCGCGCACGGCACCGCCGCCGAAGGATTCGCCGCCGTACAATCCGCCATCGAATCTGTCTTTGCCGCCCACCCGGATGCAAGGACCCGCCTCACAGGCATCGGCATCTGCGCCCCGGGCCCGCTCGATCCCCAAACCGGAGTCATCCTCAACCCGCCCAATGTCCCCTGCTGGCGCAATTTCCCTCTCGCCGCCAAAGTCCAGCGCGTCTTCGGCCTCTCCGCCCGCGTCGACAACGACGGCAACGCCGCCGCTCTCGCCGAAGCCCTCTGGGGCGCCGGAGTCGGTTACCGAAACGTTTTTTACGCCACGCTCGGTACCGGCATCGGAACCGGTATTGTCTTCGACCGCCGCATCTATCACGGCCGCACTGGCAGCGCCGCCGAAGGTGGCCACGTCACGATCGATTATCACGGCCCCGTTTGCGGGTGCGGCAAACGCGGCTGCATCGAAGCCCTGGCGTCCGGCACAGCTATCGCGCGCCGTGCGCGGGAGCGGCTTGCAGAATCACACGAGTCCAGCACAAAAATGCTCGCGCTAGCGGGTGGCGATGTAAATGCCGTGAACGCCGAAATCGTCGCCAAAGCGTTTCAGCAAGGCGATCCGCTCGCCGCGCAAGTCCTCCAGGAAACCGCCGACTTCCTCGCGATTTGGGCCGGCAACATCATCGATCTGCTCGAACCCGATGTGTTCATTTTTGGCGGCGGGCTTTCCCATCTGATGAGCGGCTTCTTCCCTCGCATCCGCGAGCAACTCCCCCACTGGTGCGTCAATCAACGCTTCGCCGAAATTCCCATGGTCCTCGCCCACTACGGCTCCGACGCCGGCATCGCCGGCGCCGCCTCCCTCTGCCGCGCCTGAACACCGCCCGCACTCGTTTTCTATCTTTCCCCCATTCCCCTTTCGGACCCACCGCCGCTATCTCTCTGTAAAATAGCGACTTATCATTTTACACTTGACAACCAGTACCAATGTGTTATAATGGTTTTGTCAGTCGCGGAGGAGAAAGGAGTTACCGTCTTGCCTCCGCTATTCCTGCGCCCCTCTCATCCCAAACACTTCCTCTTTTTTCCACAGCCAGTAAACATCCAACGCACAGGAATTCCCGCAAACCCATTCCTTTCAAATGCTTACTTCACAGTTCTCTGTATTCGTACTTTTTTGCTGATCCCTTCCATAGCCGCCCTGAGCCTCCACACCGCCCGCGCCGCAATCTCGTCGCTATTCTCAGGACCGGCGCATCCAACTGAGGCGGACTACTTCCATTGAGGACCGATAGAGGAAAACGATGAACGACAAGACAGCAGCAAACAGTAGTAGAGGATCCCTAAGCAAGGACTTGCCGGCAGCCAAGAGCGGCGAGTTCTTGATTGGCGGCGACCTGCCCGTTTGGCGCCTTGGCTTTGGCGCGATGCGCATCACCGGCAAGGGCGTTTGGGGTGAGCCCAAAGACCACGACGAAGCCATTCGCGTCCTTCGCCGCGCCGTCGAACTCGGCATCAATTTCATCGACACTGCCGATTCCTATGGCCCGGAAGTCAGCGAACGCTTGATCGCCGAAGCTCTGCATCCTTACCCAGAAGGTTTGGTGATTGCGACGAAAGCCGGCTTCGATCGCTCCGGCCCGGACCGCTGGACGATGAATGGCAATCCCGAACACTTGCGCAAAGCTTGTGAAGGAAGTTTGCGCCGTTTGAAGCTCGACCGCATCGACCTGTTTCAACTCCACCGCATCGATCCCGCGTTTCCCGCGGAAGACCAACTCGGAACGCTGAAAGATTTGCAGACCCAGGGAAAAATCAAACACATTGGCCTCAGCGAAGTCAGCGTGAAAGAAATCCAGCATGCGAGAAAGATTGTGTCCATCGTTTCGGTCCAGAACCGTTACAGCGTGGCGGACCGCGCCGCTGAAGACGTCCTTGAATATTGCGAGCGCGAAAAAATCGGATTCATTCCGTGGTTTCCGTTGGGCGCCGGAAAACTTGCCGGGCCGGGCGGCAAACTCGAGCGGACGGCAGCCGAGCTGAACATCTCCACTTCTCAGCTAGCTCTGGCCTGGTTGCTCTGGCGCTCTCCCGTGATGCTGCCGATTCCCGGAACCTCAAAAGTAAATCACCTCGAGGAAAACGTAGCCACCGCCGCCGCAAAGGTGGACGCCCGCAAAATGCAAGAACTAGGCCAACTCGCCAAGTCGGCCTAATCCTTTTGGCCGCCGCCGCGGTGAGCAGGCCAGCAGCGACGAGCTCCCAGAGCGCGGCTTCCACTTCGGATTTTAATTTACCGGTGCCGCGCACAATGTCCGCGAATAAAGATGCGCCGCGCTGCCGCGCAAATTGGAGAACTGCTGCGTCATCCGCGCTGAGTCCGGTCACTTCGGCTTCGCCGGTTTCACGAAGGGCAGAAAAGCGGCAGCAGAGCTGCCGCACTCCACATGGCTTAGGCGCGGTCGAGGCCGAGAACGTCGCGCAGGGCTTTTTGATCGGCGCCGGAGCTGGCGAAATCGTCAAAGGTGCTTTTGGCGGCTTCGATGATGTGACGCTTGATGAACGGCGCGCCTTCTCTGGCGCCTTGTTCGCTGCTTTTGATGCAGCATTCCCATTCGAGAATCGCCCAGCCCGGGAAATCGTACTGCGTGAGTTTTGAAAAGATGGTGGCGAAATCGACCTGGCCGTCGCCAAGCGAACGAAAACGTCCGGCGCGCTGCAACCAGGGTTGATAGCCGCCGTAGACACCTTGCTTGCCGGTGGGGCGGAATTCGGCGTCCTTCACATGAAACATCTTGAGGCGCGAGTGATAGAAATCGATGAATTGCAGGTAGTCGAGCTGTTGCAAAACAAAATGGCTGGGGTCGTAAAGCATGTTGCAGCGGGGATGCTGGCGGACGCGATCGAGAAACATTTCAAAGGTCGCGCCATCGTGGAGATCTTCTCCGGGATGAATTTCGTAGCAGAGATCGACGCCGGCTTCATCGAAGGCGTTGAGAATGGGAAGCCAGCGCTTAGCAAGTTCGTCGAAAGCGGTTTCGACAAGACCGGCGGGACGCTGCGGCCACGGATAGATGTAGGGCCAGGCGAGCGCGCCAGAAAATGTGACGTGGGCTTTCATGCCGAAATGTTTCGAAGCGCGCGCGGCGAAGAGCAGATGCTCGACAGCCCATGCTTGCCGAGCTTTGGGATTGCCGTGGACGGTTGCGGGAGCGAAGCCGTCAAACATGGCATCGTAAGCAGGGTGACAAGCAACGAGTTGTCCCTGGAGATGCGTGGATAGTTCGGAGATGACAAGTTTGTGGCGCGCGGCGACGGCGGCGATTTCGTCGCAGTAGGTTTTGCTTTCAGCAGCGCGCTTCAAATCAAACAGGCGCCCATCCCAGGAAGGGATTTGAACGGCAACATAGCCGAGACTCGAGGCCCAGGCGCAAATCGAGTCGAAAGTGTTGAACGGCGCGGCATCGCCGGCGAACTGGGCCAGGAAGATGCCTGGGCCTTGAATTGTTTTCATGCGTAGCCTCCCGTAGGTTTCCTGGCGGACGAGTGCGAGACCAGGAAGCGATATCCATTTGTACTGAGTTGCGCGGGAGAATTCTACCGTTACGACGGCCAAAAACCGCAATGATTAAAAACCGCCGCGAGCCGCGCTCGCGCTTGGCGGAAATTAACATTTATGTTGCATAGTCTTCTCTTACAAGGCAACATTGGCCCACTCTCCCGCTAGATCTCTCATTCCAAGCAGGCCTCATACGCTTGCTCCGGACGAAGGAAAAACATGGCCACAAAGAGAAAGTCGGATACCGGCAAAGCGGTCGGCGTTTCGCTGGGTATAGCGGCACCGTTGCCGCGGAAACGATACAGCTGCATCGTGCTTGGCGCAGGACTTTCCGGACTTGCCGCCGCCTATCGTCTAACTGAACGTGGATGGGACGTTAACGTGGTGGAAGCACAGGAGCGCATCGGGGGCCGGGTCTACTCGCATCGATTTGACGAAGCGCCCAACCTGGTCTGCGAATTGGGGGGCGAATGGATTGGCAGGGGTCACGAAGAGATGCTCCGTTTGCAGCAACTTTTTCAATTGCCCAAGATCGACCATCAATATGCATATTCGTTCTGGGAGTACGGCAAGGCCTTGAGCTTTAGGGAACCGGGCAAATGGCCTCTCCGTCCAGAGGCTGAGGTGAAGTTCAACGCACTGCAAGAGCAGTTTAATAAGGATAGCGAAATCCGTGACACAGAGGAGCGACTGGCCAGGCAAAAGAAGATGGACATGCTCGATTGGTGGACGCTGCTAGACAGAGCCGGTTTTAAGCTCGAAGACTTGCTGCAGCGCGACTTGATGGATGGCACGGATTTTGGCGAGTCCATTCGACAAGTGTCGGCATACGTCGGCGCCTCGGAGTATTTTGGCGCAGCGGGGGAGAGCGCGGATCCCACCGACGAAATGGATTTCAAGCTGGAGGGAGGAAACTCACAGCTTGTCTACGCCCTGGCGAATGCCGTGGGCCGCTCCAAGATTCATACCGGGTTTGAGATTGATAAAGTGTTCCAGGAACGAGGCAAGGTGCAGGTTTATTCGGGAAAAGACACGATCGAAGCAGACTTTTGTATTTGCGCGCTGCCGGCACATCAACTGCCAGCGATCGACTGGGGTGATTCGGGACTTTCGGAGAAGCACATGGAAGCTGCGAAGCAACTGCAGTATGCGCGCATAACGAAGACCGCGGTGCTGTGTTCGGAGCGCTTCTGGCCGAAGCCTCCCTGCGGAGGGTTTTCTGTGTTTACTCCGTTGGCCTCCGATTTCTGCTTTGACAGCACGCTGGACCAGGATGGGGATTGCGGGATTCTGTGCAGTTATGCCATTGGAGACAAGGCCGACGACATTGCCGCTTCGCCGATCCGCGAGTTAAAAGACTGGATTGCCGGGGACGTCGCGAAGGCAACGAGGCCGGACTGGGACGACGCGAAAGTAAGAAAAGTTGCGTTAGCGGCCAAAAGGCAAGCCTGGCAAAACGATCCTTTTACGCGGGGTGCTTATGCGTTTTACCGGCCGGGACAGTGGTTTACGGTTCGAGAGATTCTGAAACGTCCGCACAAAAATGTACATTTCGCTGGGGAGCATATTGCGGACGAACAGGGATTTATGGAAGGAGCCGTGGTCTCGGGAAAGGAAGCCGCTGACAGCATCAAGTAGTGGAAGACTGGAGTCCATCGGGACCCAGTTGAATCTGATCGCCGCAATTCAGTTTGGTCGGCTCGAAGATACGTTTCTTGTTAACCATTGTCCCGTTGCGGCTGCCGAGATCGGCAATCGTATATTCGGGAGCGTCGCTCACTCGCGTGATCTTGGCGTGGCGCCGGCTGACCAAATCATCGTTCGGGTCAAATTGAATGTCGCAGGAGGGGTCTCGGCCAATGATCAATTCGCGCGACTGGTCCGCGGAGAAAGTCTCCGTCTGACCACCTTTGAATTTGCTTCCGTTCTTGATGAGTACTCGAGATTCCACGTTAGTCTCCAGTGAGCGGGTTCAGGGACGCGTCGATGCGTGATGAACTTTTCCGTAGAATGCCGTGGGCTGCGCTCTGAGACTACAGAGATAGCTCATATCCGAGGGAAACCATGTTGCACTTTGCGACCGAGCGGACACCTTACGGGTTACGGGGCAGACCACCACGTCCTTATGAGGCGGGATTCTGCTACATTCTGCTAGTCAGGTCAATCAGAATCAAAAACGGCAGCGATGGAGCGTCTGCGCGTGTAGTCATGGCGCAAATCGCGCTTTCTGGGGATTCCTAAGCTAAATACCGTGTTTCCAGCATTCTCGGCCACACGAAAAAACATTAAGATATTTGTCGATTCCCGTCCGGCCCGTTCGACGCGTAAGTGGAGACAGACCCAGCGCCCAGCGCCCCGTAGCATTCGGGCCCAGCGCGGTCCAAGCTCCTATATAAAGGAGCGGCCCTGATACGGCGTCCGCTCAACGTTCAAGGAGAACACCATGCGCTTTATGATGATCATGTTTCCGAAAGTCTACGAAAACGCAAAACCCGGCTGGGTACCCGACCTCAAAAGCATGGAGGCAATGGGCAAGTACAACGAGGAACTAGGGAAAGCGGGCGTGCTGCTCGCGCTCGACGGTCTAACCCCGCCCGCGACGATGAGCGCGCGCGTCACCTTCAAAGGCGGAAAATCGAAAGTTACCGACGGCCCGTTTACCGAGGCGAAGGAAGTGGTCGGCGGCTACTGGATTATCCAGGTGAAGTCTCGCGAAGAGGCGCTCGAATGGGCCTCGCGCATCCCCGGACAGGATAACGAAATGGTCGAAGTTCGCCGGATGTTTGACGTAACCGACTTCGATCCCGAGACCCAAAAGGAGATCCAAAAGAAGTTCGGCGACGCCGTCGCCGCTGAGATGAGCAAGTAAAAGCGCCATAACTCGCTGAGACTCGGCTGCGAATACTTGGCGATGCGCGTCGATATGAACGCGCGTCACGCACATGTAGAGAGAGCTTCCGGACGTTTAATCGCGACGGAAGCTCTTCTCACTATCCGCAGCAAACAGGAGACTCCCTTTATGCGTTGCTCGAAGGTTGGGCTCCGGCACGGTTGCAACTCCCCGGTTGTCTTCTTCAAGAAGAACAGTTCAAGGACGCGCTTCGTAGACAACGTTAAACGGTGTCTCCGCCGCTCTGCGGAAACGGCTAAAGCCGGCTGCGGTGACTACCTCGCGAATGCGTTTTTCGCCCGACTGCGCACCCAGGCACAGAGCAACTTCCTGCGAACGCGAGCAAGGCGTGCACAGCAGAGTTGAAAAAGAGTAGTACACGCGGCCGACCGGATTCAGATTGTCTTTTAGTTCATCGTGGGCAAACGGTTCAACAATCATCCATATACCGTCCTTGCTCAGCGAATTGCGCACGTGCGTCGCGGCGCCAACCGGATCACCCATATCGTGCAAACAATCGAACACAGTGACCAAGTCGTAGTCCCTGCCTGGAAATGCTTTGGCTTTCGCGACGCCAAAGTTGACACGAACCTCGAGACCCTCTTTAGCGGCGGTTGCGCGGGCGCCCTCGATCGATTTGTCGTGATAGTCAAATCCAAAGAATTGCGATTTTGGGAAGGCCTTAGCCATCAGCACGGTGGACGCACCCTTGCCGCAGCCCACATCGGCGACGCGCGCTCCGGCTTCGAGCTTGGCCTTTACGCCTTCCAGAGAAGGTATCCAGGAGCTTATAAGGTTAGCTGCATAGCTCGGCCGGAAGAATTTCTCGCAGCCATGAAACACATCTTCCTGGTGCTCGTGCCAGCCCATGCCTGCGCCGGATCGGAAGGCCTCGGTAATCCTGGGAACCGCGGCTAGCGAGCCGAGTGCCAATTGGAAGGCGCCGGGAAGATATGCGGGACTGTCTTCGTTCGCCAGCGTAAATGCCTGCTCTTCGCTCAGACTGAACTTGCGCGTCTGCTCGTTATAGGTGACGTAACCGCCGGCAGCTTGCGAGCCCAGCCATTCGCGCACATAGCGTTCGTCTGTTTTGGTTTTGGCGGCCAACTCGGCTGAAGTCAGCGGGCCGTCGGCGAGAGCCTTGTACAATCCCAGCTTTTCGCCAATCACCACCATGCCAGCGTGGACCGCCGCGCCGAGATCGCCAACGAATTGCCCTACGAACCCATTCAGTTTGTCCATATCGAGCGCCATTCTAATTCTCCTTTGTAGATGCGATTTCTTTGACTATTCGTTCGGTGATGGTTTGTTGCGAGCTCCTCGCGATGCCGCTCGATAGGTTAGGCTCAGGAAGCGGTCGCGCCGCTTCCTGAGCTGGTTGGCGCGATCGCCACAAGTACGCGAGATCCGACTACTTACTCTTGCTGGGGTCGTCGTTAGGATTGACGTAAGTAAACTGAAGTGGAGCTTGACCGTGGACCTGCACAATCGTCTCTCCGCGTGCCATGGCGTAGTGGTGCATGCTGGGGTCGAGGAAGGCAAAGCTCCCCGCACCGAAAGCTGTCATCTTGCTGGTATCAAACTCATCGCCCATGCCGACTTTGAACGTCCCGGAAATGATCGTGACGTTTTCCCGGTTCTGGTGCCAATGGGGCGCGATACGGAACCCGTCAGGCATCTTCAAGCGAACCGTGTAGTCGCCAGTGGAGGCGGTTGGGTCGCCTTCGAGTACGGCAAACTGCGCACCAGGACGAACAACCGGCGGTGCCGCCCCCCAGGAAATCGTATCCGGGGTGAATATGTTCTTTCCGTGCGAGTTATCGTGCGCGGCGCGAGTGAATCCCAGCCCCGCCCAACAGAATATTCCAACCACTGCAAGAGTCAGCAACAAGTATCGTTTCATTGTCGAATCTCCTTCGTTCAGCATCGAACTGCGGGAATCATGCCTTGAGCGCAGAACGGTTCCAATGAAATGCAGATACCGTTTGCCTATCTTTTCTATATCGTCGCAAATTACTGATTCTTAGAGGATAATCTCCCTCAAATCCCTCATGCGACGCGCAAGATCGACGATCGGCGAGATTGAACTGGACCTGGGGCGCTACGAGCTTCGCCGCCAGGGTCGGCGCGTCAAACTTGAAAAGAAGCCCATGGAGTTGCTGATTTTTCTGGTGAGTCGTCGCGAGCAACTGGTTTCGCGCCGCGAGATTGTCGGCAAATTGTGGGGTTCGGATCTTTTCATTGATACCGAGCCGAACATTAACAACATCGTACGAAAAATTCGCACCGCTCTCGGTGACGATGGCGCCAAACCGCGTTTCTTGGAAACTGTCGTGGGCAAAGGGTACAGATTTATCGGTCCAGTCCGCGTGATCGATGCGCGCTATCCAAAGTCCGAGTTCAGTTCAGGTGCTGGACCCACTCTCGGCTCTGAAAAGGCAGGCCGAAGTGAGCGATCATCGTTGGCCGTTTTGCCGCTGCTGCTTCTTGGCAAGGCCATCGATGACCACGGCGTGTGCCTCGGGTTTGCCGACGCATTGGTCGTCCGCCTCGCGAATTTGCCTGGAGTGGACGTCCTGCCGATTTCCGCTGTGCTAAACACGCCAGCCGAGGCAACACCCGCCGAGGCTGCTTCCCGTCTTGGCGTGCGTTTTGTCGTTCGCGGCGGCATTCAAGTGTCCAAAGGACTTTGGCGCCTCTCGATGGAAATGATTGATACACATCGCCAGCGCGTCTGCTTCACGCGCAAACGCGATCTCGACCTTAACCAACTCCCCGATCTCGAGGATGAGATCGCCAAGCAAATCGCCACGGCATTGAACCGGCCGCTGGCTCCAGCGATAGTTCAGCGCTCCCCTCGCTATAGCAAGGACCCGATGGCCTATGCGGAATTCATACGAGGCTACAAACTCAGTTCTTCGGGCAACCCGGCGATGCTGGGCGAAGCCGCTCGGCACCTCAGCAATGCGGTTGCTCGCGATCCCGCATTTGCCTTGGCCCATGCCGCGCTTTCTGTGGTTTGCGCGACCTGTCACTTTGAGCTCGATCCCACCCGCGAGTGGCTGGAAAGGGCCGAATTCCATTGCCTGCGCTCGCTGGAACTCGAACCGGAATTACCCGAGGGACACGTCGCCAGTGCTTTTTTGCTGTGGGGGCCGTCGAAGAACTTCCAGCACCTTGAAGCTATTGCCGAACTCAAGCGAGCCTTAGCCCTCCAGAACAATCAGCCCCAAGCGTACAACCGTCTCGGCACGATCCTGGCTCACATCGGGCTCCTTGAACACGCCCGCGAAATGTACGAGCGGGCAAGGCCATTTCATCCCGGAAAAGTTGTTAGTCACAGCATCGTGCAAGCGTACATCTGGAACCAGGAATACGATTTGGCAAGCGAGCAGATCGAAGCCTGGCGCGCCGACAATCCAGAGAACAAGTACCCGGTCTACTTTGCTGTTCTACTGCCCTTGCTGACCGGAGATTTGAAAGAAGCAAGAGCCCGGTTGGATGAAGCGATTCAGTTGGTGCCGGAAGAACCGCTCATCGTCAGTTTGGAGGGCGTCTATTACGCATCGACCGGATTACCCGGAAAGGCGCTCGACTGCCTGACGACGGCTTGTGCGAGTCCAAAATCCTTTGGACATGCGCACCACAGCTACTATCAAATCGCCTGCATACTTGCATTGTTGGAGCGGCGTCAAGCTGGGTTTGAGTGGTTGGAGCGGAGCGTCACGAGCGGCTTCGCGTGCTGGCCTTTTTTTCTCAAGGACCCGCACTTAAAAAACTTACGCGAACTGCCAGAGTTCGACGTTCTAGTGAGCTCCTTGCAAGCCAAGTATCCCGACCATCTCGGATTACTTTAGCGGGACGCGCCCTCAAGAGAGAGCGCGTAAATTGTTCCGGAGGCGACCTGTATGGCCATCTCCCAGAAGCGCTTCGACGGCGGCGTGGGTCTTCTTCCAAACTAGAACGGCGCGTGCCAGCAACCTTCGCCCCTTTGCCGTCAAGCTCATCAGGCGGCCGCGGCCGTCCGCCGGGTCTGCGGTGATCTTGAGCAGGCCGCGGCGTCGCAGGGGCTTGAGAGCGGCTGTCAAAGTAGTCCGATCCATCGCAAGTAGCATGGCCACTGCCGACATACCCGGCGGTTTCGGACGGTTCAGTGACACCAAAATCGAGAATTGCCCGTTGGTCAGGCCGATGGGGCGAAGCGCGTCGTCGAAGCGCCGCGCCAGCCCTCTGGCCGCCCGCTGCACGTGAAGACACAGACAGCAATCGCGGATCAAGTGCGTTGTCTGAAGAGTTGTGTTCGCCGGAGCGGCCATATACAAATAATAATAATATGGATATCAACGTATCTTGCCAAGACGCCGTAGCGCATGATACGTTGATATCAATGTAAACTATCCTGCGGGAAGTTTCATTATCTATGGCAAACGCAGCTACTGGAGAAGTTATGGAACGAAAAAGAGTGAGCACGAGCGCATTCAGGAGCATCGCTCTGGTCCTTATGTTGGGTGCGGCGTGGGGAGCAAAAGCGCAAGACACCAAAACACCGTATCCGAGCATGGCTCCGGTCGATCAATACCTGATCGCGGATCGCAACGAGGAGATAAAGATGGCGCGGAGTGCTGCTCCCGACTCCATCTCGGGCGACGCCGGGGTCCTGGTCCTCGGACGACATGGCTACGAAACGGCAATCAAGGGCAAGAACGGTTTCGTGTGCGTCGTAGAGCGATCCTGGATGTCTCCCTTTGACTTCCCGCAGTTCTGGAACCCCAAGATGCGAGGGCCGATCTGTTTCAATCCGCCGGCGGTACGATCCATCCTTCCACTCACGATCAAGAGGACGGAGCTGGTGTTGGCTGGACTGCCCAAAGCTCAGATTGTCGATGGCATCAAGGCATTCGCGACGAAAGAACTGCCAGCCCTGGAACCCGGCGCAATGTGCTACATGATGTCGAGCCAAGGGTACCTAAACGACTCCGCCGGGCATTGGCTTCCCCATCTGATGTTTTACATTCCTCAATCAGATCCCAAGGTTTGGGGTGCGGATATGCCTGGCTCCCCGGTGATGTTGAATCCACAGTTTGGGGGCGCCCCGGAGCCAATCACCGAGTTCATGATTGCAGTCGGCCACTGGTCGGACGGGACGGCTGTTACGCCCAAACATTAGCGCTGACGCTTCGATTCGTTACTTGTGTGGCGAGCTGGTACGCCCCAGCGAAAGCTTCCATTCCGAGACCCAACTTTTTGCGGGCAGTAGGCGACGGCAGGGATGGGCCGGGTCCGAGAGTGGTCACCCTCCCACTCGGCCCATTAACACTTGCACCCGCAATCAAGGGGGCGCAATTCGTCCGCGTGCCTTGACAAGGTAGCCCGGCGCGTCAAACGAGTTCGCGCCCCCAGGGTCATTCGACCGGGACCAAGTACATACTGGCCCCGCAATCTTTTCTGTGACGTAGGTCATGCTGCTGAGTGATAGCGGTCACCTCACGTAACCCTAAGTAACCGTCGCGACCGGCGACTTGTGGGCCGCTACCAGATCGTAAAATCTTCTGCGCACGTGCACCCAACAGGCGGCTTCCTGAATGCGTCCGGCTTCGTAGATGGCCGCTCAAATCGAGAGGCTTTCGCCTCCCCCAGAATCGTGGCCTGGGTTTTATATCCCGCACGTCGAAGCTGCATGACGCGAAACCGTGATCCAAGTTGCCTTGGAAAGGCGGCGAATGGAGCGAGACGAATTTGTTGAATAAAAGCCGAATCTGAGCGACGACACTTCCCTTCTGAATAGACAATCGTCGAATGACTGAGCTACTCAAAGCAATCGTGTGGGGCGGCGCAGCTTGCGGAATCCTGGATGGCGTTGCCGCCAGTGTTCAGTTTGCCTTGAAAGGGATCGAGCCTCTTCGCGTGTGGCAAGGGGTCGCCAGCGGCCTGATCGGCGAACGCGCATTCGGGATGGGTTGGTTGAGCGGAGGGTTTGGGCTGATTTTGCATTTCTTGATTGCCGCGATCATGACGACGGTATTTGTCGGGGCATGCCCCGAGGTTCCAGCTCTACAACAGTTTTATTGGATTTCCGGACCGCTCTACGGATTGATCGTTTTTCTGGTGATGCATCTGATCGTCGTGCCGCTTTCGGCAAGGCCTAAGAGGCCGGCGCCGGTGATGGTCGTCGCCATTCAAATCGTCTTTCACATGTTTTTTGTCGGCCTGCCAATCGCCACGGCCGCGAACCGATTTCTCTCTCATGAATAAACGGAGGAAAATATGAGTTCCGCTTCTGCCGTGTTATCCGTGCAAAAACCGAATACCTTGCTCGCGATTCTTGTGGGCGGGTTGTTGGCGGGTAGTCTGGACCTCGGCTCCGCTTTCATTATTTACGGCGCAGGTGTCCCGCGCACGATCGCTGGCGGCCTGCTTGGGCCCGCAGCGCGGCACGGCGGCTCAGGCGTGTACCTGCTCGGTATATTTCTGCATTTCTTTATTGCCACGTCGGCCGCTGCCGTCTACTACTTGGCAAGCCGCAAGCTTGCTTTCCTCAAGGACCATCCGCTTGTCTGCGGTCCTTTTTACGGGATTGCTGTCTTCCTGGTGATGAATCTTATTGTTCTGCCGCTGTCAGCGTTACACTTCCGCGGCCCTTTCCAGCTGGCTGGACTTATTCAGGGGCTGCTGGTGCACATGATTCTTATCGGATTGCCGATTTCGTTCAGCATTCGCCAATTCGCGAAATAAGTCTGCGGAACTCACGCTTCAACAATTTTGTTTCGAATGGCGTAGCGCACCAGCGCGGCAGTCGAGTGTAGGTCAAGTTTGAGCATGATCCGAGCCCGGTAGCATTCCACGGTCCGCGTGCTGATATCGAGAATCGATCCAATTTCTTTATTAGATTTCCCATCAGACAAATAATGGAGGATCTGCCGTTCCCTTGGACTCGGACTGCCGGCAGCGGGGTCAGCGCCTTCCTGCGGCTCTGGATTGTCGGCAGAGGCTGCGGCGGGAGAATCCATCGGCTGTGGACAAACGAGCGATTCTTGTGGGCGGTTCGTGCTCATGAACAACGCGTGCCGCACCAGCAACGCTTCCAGTTGCATCTCCGACGTGTAAAATCGGAGTGACAAAGATGCCCTGAGAAGCGTTACGGAGCGATTGACGAGGTCGAAAGTCCGCGCCGACAGCGCAGAAAACTCTTCTTCTACACGATTGGGTTCGCGCCGCATGTCGGAGTGGAATTTATCTCTGAGCCGAGAGAGCTTCAATTCCACGCAACGGCCCCTTGTGACTTCGGAAAACGTCGCTGCAACGAACCGGACTTGGCCCGATTCGTCCCTGATAGGATAGAAATTCACAAGCCAGCGACGTGCTTCAGATCCCGGCGGCAACTGGGCGGACAATTCGAGGTTTGACAACGGGTTGCCGGTGTTCAGCACACGGCGGAAAGCAACCTCCAGCCTCGGAGACCCTCCGGGAATGAATTTCTGCAGCGATTTGCCGATGTGCTTTCTGGCGGACACGCCCAGACTGAAGCGAAGTGCATCGTTGAAGGATTTGCAATTCAAATTACGATCAAACAGCGCGACTCCGATTGTGGAATTGCGCAAAAGGCTGGGCAAAGACCGCGGAGTCAACCCAAACGCGTCGCCAAGCTTGTCCGCAGCAACCCTACAGGCGGATTCACTTTGGGCCACTTCTGCTTGATTGGTGTTGTCCATACGATGCCTTTCTACCTCTTGCGACCCGAGAAATTACTTCGCTCCGTCAGTTCGCCAAACAACGGCAGCCGCCTGCCTGCCGCGCCGATCCGGTGGATGGATTCATCCTTGCGCGACATGACAGAGCGCAAAAACGCTGCTTTGGGGCAATGTCCAACCGAATCTTGCATACGCTCACCCGACCTGGAGATGCGGCGACGCGTGGACCTGAATCAGTTCCTTTTTGAGAGTATAGTCACTAAGTCAACACAATGTAAAGCTAATAGATTATCGAAGAAGACAGGGGTTCGATAAAAGCTGAAAAATCTAGCGACACTTGCTGAGCAGAAACGCGATTGGACAAGTGCTCAACCTACTTGGGGCCGTTAGCGCTTGCCGCCGGATTCATCAGAAGCGATGTCAACGATGGTTATGACGGCTCCATCAATCTTATTATCGAGAGTCCTGTAAGGAAGGATCTTGAACTGGTAATGGACGCCCAGGCGATCCGTGAGTTCACGTTCCAGAGGCCGGAAATCTGAGACAACCTGGAGAACCATGCTCTGCAGGTCCGCGATTTCAATCGTCGGATTGATATTCGAGAGCGGGCGGCCAATGTCTCCTGGAATCAGGCCGAGGAACTTCTGGGCCTTGGGCGTGAACCGCCGGATGGTGAGATCCCTGCCAATCATGATCACCGCAATGTCGATGCTCGAGAGCAAATTGATCAAGTCGTTGTTGATTTGAGTCACTTCCACATTGCGGCTTCGAAGTTCGTCGTTTACCGTGGTTAATTCCTCGTTGGCCGATTGCAACTCCTCCTTGGCGGTTTCCATCTCTTCGTTGGTGCTCTGCAATTCTTCGTTGCTCGAAAGAATTTCTTCGTTTGCGGACTGCAATTCTTCGTTGGTGGCTTCCTGCGTCTCGATGACGGACTGGAGATACTCCTTCGTCGCCGCCAGCTCCTGCTCGAGCTTTGCGGATTGCTTCAGAGTGGAAGCCGTCTCTCCGCGCGAGCGTGTCCTGCTCGCGCCGGCGGCGCGCATAACTTCAGGCGGCGCTTCTTGAAACACAATCATGAAGTACCGCTCGTCCGCGTTTCCGAGAGTCATGGGAACCACTTGGAAGCTCACCAATCGTGTCGACTCCGGCGGTTCCTGCTTCGCGTCGTTCTCGTTTCCATTTTTGATTCGCAGATTGCATTTTTCGACGGTGGCGTTTTCTTTTTTGGCCCGGCTGATGGCATTGCGCAGTTCGACGAGTAGCCCCTCGCGGACCATCTTCAGCAGGCTCAAGCTAGCGCGGCCAGGAGCGAGTTTGAGGTAACGATTTACTCCACCGCGAGTGTGAATGATCTCCATTTCTTCATTTACGAAGACCGTGGCCGGAGCGCATTGAGTCAGCAGGCGGCGGTCGAATTCCTTTTGCGCCTCCGCATAGTTCCAAGACGGATCCGGCGACTTCACTGGTACTCGAATTGGTCCGTATTCGCTGCGCTCCGACTGGGAATCGAGCGGAAAAGTGCCTTGGCGCGTGGTGCCACCCTTCCTGGAATAGATCTTATTTGGGCGGTCTTCTACCGCGAACAAACCCGTTCCGGCACCTAGTCCTTCGGAATTCCCCAGCACCAGATACCTTCCCGGCCACAGCGCATAATGGAACAGAGAGATGACTTTATTTTGCAGCACTGGCTCAAGATAGATGAGGAGGTTCCGGCAGCAGATCAAGTCCATTTTGGAAAAGGGAGGATCGTTCAACACGTTGTGCTGCGCGAAAATGCACATGTCGCGTATGTTCTTGCTTACGCGGAAGCCCCCTTCCACCTTTGTGAAAAACCTGCGAAGCCTCTCGGGTGCTACGTCGCCCTGAATATTTTCAGGGTAAGTCCCGTTGCGCGCCTTGGTGACGCTCAGATCGCTCACGTCCGTTCCGAAAAATTGAATAGGAATCTCGGAGGCTTTGTCTCCCAGGAATTCGAGCAAGGCGATGGCAACGGAGTAAGTTTCCTCGCCGGAAGCACAACCCGGTGTCCAAACGCGGATACCGCGCTCGCGCAATAGGGTCTTCAAGATGGCGGGGAACACGGTTGATTTCAGAGCTTCGAATAGCCGCGGGGTGCGGAAGAAACTCGTCACGTTGATCAACATGTCTTGATAGAGCGCCTTCACCTCGGCGGCATGGCTCTGCACAAATTTCGCGTACTCCTCGACTCTATCGATTTTGTGCACCACCATGCGCCGCTGGATCCGGCGCAATACCGTTGTTTGCCGATAATGCGTGAAATCGACGCCAGTGGCTCGGCGCAAAACTTGGAAAATGGAGTTCATCCCGGCATTGGGCGCGGGGGCAGCTTGCACCGACTGCGACAGATTGTCGTGCGCTACATAGGGATGACGCGAAATGCGCGCGAGTTCCTCGGCGATGCCCTTGGGAGAAAGTACGTAGTCCACGCATCCCGCCACGACCGCGCTTCGCGGCATGCCGTCATACTTGGCGGTTGCCTCGTCTTGCGCAAATGTCACTCCACCATGGCCTTGAATCTCTGCCATGCCTAGAGTCCCATCTGTCCCAGAGCCTGACAATATGACGCCGATGGCGCGATTTCCCTTTTGTTCCGCAAGCGCACGCATGAAGTGATCCACGGACATGTGCGTGCCGCGTGATTCTTCGCGCGGGCTTAGCTGCAGATTCTGTCCGGAAATGGACATTGTGGCGTTAGGCGGGATGACATAAACATGATTGGGCTGTACCGTCACACCGTCGGACACCTCCGCTACTGGCATTGCGGTCTTCCGGGCGAGCAACTCGGTCAGAATGCTGTGATGCGTGGGGTCAAGATGTTGGACGAGGACGAAAGCCATGCCGGTATCGGCTGAAAGATAAGTCATCAACTCCCGGACGGCTTCAATGCCTCCAGCGGAAGCTCCAATGGCAACAATGGTGGTGTCCGTCTGAAGCTGCATCGGAGCGGGTGCGGCAGGCTTAGCGAGTTCTTGCCGATTTTTTTTCCGCACCGGTTTAGGGCTCATGACTTTCCTCCTGTCTTCGGCGCCGACCTGCCGGCCAGCAGGATTTGATGGCGTCTTCCAAAATCAAGAAGGTCAATAACCCGTTGAGAACAATTCCTCTCTCCTTCTCATTAGGAGGATCGCTGGCGGTCGATTCTAGACGATTCGCCTTGTTTGCCACAAGACTTTGTTGTTTATAAGGAATGCTGGTCTTAATTAGTACGGGAATGGAGGTCCGATGCGGAATCCGCAACATGCGAAAAATGGAAAAGAAATCTGTTACGTTGACTATACCATCTTGAGTGCGAGAATGGACTAGGCTTGGTTGCAACCGAACTCGCTTCCCTGCCCGTCTTGCGAGTGGCCTTTAGATTCCCGCCCGGCCTGCTTTCGCCCGCGAGGGGAGACCCAATGAACCGCCAAAAGAGTATTCGACCGAACACGTTTGCAGTTCCTTCCATCGTTCGCGACCTAAGAACGCAACGGCAACAAATCGCCGCGCTCGCACGGAGGTCTCGGGCACTCCAGACACGCGGCAAGTGCCTTGTCACGCAGGCGAACTCATTAGCGGAGCGGATCGAAGGGGCAGGCAAGAATCTGGTCAGCACCTATCATGTGACGCAAAAAGCCCTGGCAGATCTTCACCTGCGGGGTGCCGGCACGCAAGATGGAACTCTCTCTCGCTCGCACAGTTTGAACGAGCGGGTGTTGGAGGACGCGCCGGACATGGTCGAGGCGCTTCAACAGGCCGCGGTAATCCTCGAGATGGAGTTTGCTGATACCCAAGGCAGTGGCCGCGAAACTCTCGTCAAGTGCGAAAAGGTTTTACAGAGAACGCGCTCAGTCCAGACGATGGAATTGCCTCTTTACTAGGATTCGATTCTCTTCGGCTCTGTCGGCCCACTCACCCAGGATCTGAAAATAAGACTCAATGAGGAACCCAAACGGGGTTGTGCGTGAAAAGCCCGTTGACGAAACCCATTTGATACACGATGAAAAGCCCGAAGCCCAGGCTGATCAACCCAGACACGAGGCCGAGGCCCCGATTGAAACGGACAAAACGGTTTTCCGACAGCGTAAAGGGCACAGCAATCGCCGCAGTGATGAGCATCATGCCTGCAACTGTTCCGATCCCAAAGACCAGTAGATAAACGATCGCCCAGGATGGAACACGAATCGTTGTGAGTACGAGCAAGGCAATGGCGGCCGAGCCAGCAAGCCCATGGACGATCCCGACGGCTAATGGCCGGACGATTTGGTAGAGGCCGAGACGTCCGAAGATCCGATCCATCCAACCAACTGGCGTAGCTTCTTCCGCGTGACCGTGTTTTTCAGGGCCATGGCCATGCGAATGGCTGTGGATGTAATCGCCGTGCCCGTGAGGGTGCGAGTGCTGCCCTGGCTGCGATGGTGTCAGCGTTTCCGTAATCCAGCGCATCATGCCTGAGAGATTCAGAATTCCCAGAAGAATCAGCATGAGGCCAACCGAAAGTTCCATCGTAAGGCCAACTCTTGCTGGAATCACGATTCCAAACAGGATGATTGCCGAGCCCACAACTAAAATCGTGATGGTGTGACCAAATCCCCAAAGTACGCCAATCAAGGCCGCATGGCGTATGCTGCGCTGCCGGCTGACGATCGTAGTCACCGCGATGACGTGGTCAGGATCAGTGGCATGCCGCATGCCCAGGAAGAAGCCGAGAACGATGATGGACAGAAGAGTGATCATTTATTTAAAGGCCGCGGACAAGCCGCGACAATTTCTTGCGTGAGAAAACTCCGTCGCGGATTCTAACTAATTCCCCCGTTTCCCGCCATGCTCCCTAATTATGGGGAGTGGGCCAGTTTCCGGTTACTCCGTGATCCGGGCACGGTTTCGAATGGTGAGTGGCACCTTCACCCGGCTATGCAAATTCGAAAATTTCAATGCGCCTTTTTCGAGACACGAGCGACTAACTCGCCTAATCTCGAAAGCAAGACCTTGAGAATGGGAGACTCGTTCGACTTTCTGTAGCCGAGGACCAGATCGACAGTGGGCGTATCGCCCTTCAGAGGACGACTCGTTACAGACGAAAGGAGAAAGTTCTGCGCGTAGGCGGGTAACAGCCCTACGCCGCCTGTCGAAGCTACTAAGGACATAGCCATGGCCAGGTTATCCACCTCGTGAGTCGGCTTGATCTTGATTCCGGACCGCTTCAAATAATTGTCGATGACCATCCGCAATACAGGCGCCGAATCGGACACGGTCACGAACGTCTCGCCTACTAGGTCCCTCGGACTTATGGATTTCAGAGCAGCTAGACGGTGGTCAGCAGGCAAGATCACCACTAAAGGTTCCTTGACGAGAAGGCGGAACGCCAAACCTGCCACCCCTCTTTCCCGTCGAAGAAAAGCTGCATCGAGTTTTCCTTTTGAAAGGCCATCCGCAAGCAGCGGGGAGTATTGGCTCGAGATCATCACATCGATGTTAGGCAGCTCGTCGCGCAAGATCCGCAAGGCTTCCGGCATCCATTTCAATTCGTGTCCGGTCAAAAAGCCCATCGTGAAGCATGGCCTGGTAGGATGAGCGACCCGGCGAGCCGTTTCGGTTGCCGCTTCAACCTGCGATAGCACCAGGCGGGCGTGATCGAGAAAGGCTCGCCCTGCAGGGGTTAGTTCGATACCGCGTGCGCGTCGGGTCAAGAGTCGCGCACCTACCTCGTCCTCAAGATCTCGAATCTGCCGGCTTAGCGAAGGTTGCGACGTGTGCAGCCTTTGCTCTGCTGCCACCGTCAGGCTCCCCGCTTCCGCCACTGCAACGAAATAGCGAAGATGTCTTAATTCCATTTCCGCTCCCATGCCTGCAAAGCATCGGTGCCAGCTTAACAAAGTATGTCGCAAACGTGGCACGGCAACATCCAATCGGGCAGCCAATCTCAACAGCAAGGGAAAGAGTGGGATTGAAGGAGTAGGAGAAAAACAATGACTAAGAAGCTCGAAGGAAAGATTGCACTCGTTACTGGCGGCTCGCGCGGCATTGGAGCTGCCATTGCCAAGCGTCTGGCGGCCGACGGAGCGCACGTGGCTATCACCTACACCAAGGGTGCTGACGCGGCCGCATCGGTCGTTAAAGAAATTGAACGCGTTGGCGGAAAAGCAATCGCCATTCAGGCGGATGCCGCCGATGCCGACGCGGTTAAAGCCGCGGTCGAAAAAACGTTCGCAACTTTCGGTCGACTGGATGTGCTGGTGAACAACGCCGGCACGGCGATTCCGAAACCGTTCGAGGAGGCCACGCTGGAAGAGATGGATCGCGTGCTTGCCATCAATGTCCGCGGGGTATTCGTGGCGACTCAGGCGGCGCTGAAGCACATGAAGAGCGGCGGTCGGGTCATCACGATCGGTTCAGCGGTGGGCGAGCGTGTCGCGGCGCCCGGGCTCGTGCCATACGCGGGCACCAAGGGAGCCGTCAAGATGTTCACTCAAGCGCTGGCTAGAGAGATCGGTAGCCGGGGCATCACGGTCAACAACGTGCAGCCCGGTCCGATCGACACGGAATTGAATCCCGCCTCGGGTGACTGGGCGGTGCCGCAGAAGGCCGCCACAGCGCTTGACCGCTACGGGCGTGTGGAAGAGATCGCCGCGATGGTTGCATTTGTCGCCGGGCCGGAGTCCTCGTACATTACCGGCGCGAATCTTACCGTCGACGGCGGAATGAACGCCTGATCCGACCTACGGGGGGACGTCGAACAGAGCGAGGCCAGTTGGCAGGGGCGTAGTTTGGATTGCTGAGGTATTTTGATTTTGTATGTGCATATTTTCCTACAGATTAAGAAAAAGGGAGCAACGAACGTGAACAACCTTAAAGACAAGATCGCGGTCTCAACGGATGCCGTGTATGTGATTTTGGGAGCGAGCGGGAACACCGGCTCGCTCGTTGCCGATTCCTTGCTGTCGAAGGGGAGGAAGGTGCGGGTGGTGGGGCGCGACGTGGGCCGGCTGCAGCGCTTTGTGCGTAAAGGCGCGGAGGCATTCACGGGCGATGTGAGCGACGCCGTTGCCCTCACCAAAGCCTTTAGAGGCGCGGGCGCTGCATACCTGATGTTGCCGCCGATTACCTCTCGAGAAGACCAAGAGCGAGAGAGCGATGCGATCGCGAAAGCCGTCAAGGAGTCCGGCCTGCGTTACGCGGTGAACTTGAGCAGCTACGGCGCGCATGTCCCGGAAGGCACCGGACCAGTCACCGGGCTGCATACTTCGGAGCAAAAACTCAACGCGATCAGCGGTTTGAACGTTCTGCACCTGCGACCTGCGTATTTCATGGAGAACAATCTGGCAGCAATCGGCATGATTCAGGGGATGGGAATCTTCGGACATGCGCTGCTACCCGATCTGAAGCTTCCCATGATCGCGACACCAGACGTCGGTGCCTACGCCGCGCAGCGCCTCGTGGACCTGGATTTTTCCGGCAAGCAAACGCGTGAACTGCTTGGCGAGCGTGACCTGTCAATGACGGAAGCTACGGCGGCAATTGCGCGTGGCATTGGCAAACCGGATCTGCATTACGTGCAGTTTCCGTACGACAAGGTGCGGCAGTCGTTGACGCAATTGGGTTTTTCGCCGAAGAAAGCCGCGGTGTACATCGAGATGTTCGAGGCCATCAACGCGGGACTCCTCGCTGCGCAGGAGCCGCGTTCGAGGGAGAACACCACGACGACTTCGTTTGAAGAATTTGTGCAGGATGTCTTCGCGCCTGCATATCACGGGAAGGCTGTCACCGCTTAGGCCCACCGGCGAGGTGGAGCACGTAATTATTCTTTTGAACGTACTCAGCAGTAGCACAACCACTCTAGCTGATGAGGATTGGGAGGGTCTATCCAATGGCTTCCCTACATGGCAAATTCGCGCTGGTAACAGGCGCATCACGCGGAATCGGACGCGCCATTGCATTCGCGCTTTCTAACGCTGGTGCGCAGGTCTTGGTTCACTATGGCCGTTCGGCGCAGGATGCGCAGTCCCTTGTCGCCGCCATCCGGTCAAAAGGCGGACACGCGGATACGATCAGCGCGGATTTGGGAACTCCAGAAGGAGCAACCCTGCTGGCGAAGGAAGTTCGCTCGATCGTCGGCGCGCGTTTGGACGTCCTGGTGTCCAACGCGGGTATCAGCAAGGCAGCAACCCTCAAAGACCATACCGTCACTGACTTTGACAACCTGTTCGCGACGAATGTCCGAAGCCCGTTTTTTCTCGTGCAGCAACTCCTGCCCATCCTTGGCGAAGGATCGAACATCATTGTGATCTCCTCTCTCGGGGCCCGCGCCGTAGCTGGCACGCCCGATTTGGACAATCCTTCGATCCTTGCTTACTCGGCGACAAAAGGAGCGCTCGAGACGCTTGTGAAAAACTGGGCGGCGATTCTCGGCCCACGGGGAATTCGCGTCAATGCAGTCGCACCGGGCGTGATCGATACCGATATGTCCAATTTTACGAAAACCGAGGTAGGGCGGAGTGTCGCGCTCGGAATGCAGGCCTTGAAGCGAATCGGCAAGCCGGAAGACGTTGCGGATGTCGTTGCCTTTCTCGCGTCCGACGCGGCCCGCTGGATCACGGGTGCCAGTATCCCGGTCGACGGAGGGTCGAAGCTCTGATCTGAGAGGTCATGGATTCTATTCAGCGCAAGGGGACCGATGAAGAAAACAGCAGAGCAGGAGAACAAGAAGCTTGTCCTGAACGCCTTCGACACGCTCTTCAACAAACGTGACTATACCGCGGCTGAAAAGTATTGGTCACCGCATTACATTCAACACAGCGCTCACATCGCCCCGGGCCGCGAGGGCCTCTTCAACCTCGTCAAGAGTATCCCGCCAACCTTGAGGTACGAACCGGGAACGATCGTGGCCGAGGGAAGCATCGTGATCGTGCACGGGCGATTCAGCGGTTTCGGTGCTCCTGCGAATTGGATTGCCGCAGACATTCTCCGTATCGAGGAGGGCATTCTTGTCGAGCACTGGGACGTCATTCAGGATGAAGCGACCGAGGAACAGTCGAAGAGTAAAGCTCCGATGTTTGGCCCACATTTTCCAAAGTATTCAGCCCGCGAATAGGAAATAGGTTTTGCCGCGATACTTTAGCTGAGACGCGAAGACCAGGTTCTGAGTGAATGGTAGGCAGGTAAGAAATAATCCTAAGACCAGATTCGTTCGGCGGTTATATCAATGCCCCTTTTACCGCGTCGGTTTATCGGCAACTAACCGGACGCCCACACAAATGCTGAGGTGCACGTAACTTCGCTTCACACTCTTAAGCTCGCCCGCCGTTCGCCTGCCAAAAACGACCATTCAACCCCCAATTTCGACCATTCCATGTAAATGAATTAACTCTCCGGTACTTATCATGCTACCATTCTGCATGTTTCGCTCGACAAATCCAACGTCCCGGCCGTCCCACGCGCCGCGCCCGCAGCCATTCCCAACTCCTTCCCTCTTTTTCCACAGCCCTTCCTCCGTCAACGCACACCAATCGCCGCAACCCTTTTCCTATCATGGTCTTACTTCACAGTTCTCTGTACACGTTACTTTCCGCTCGCATCCCCTACCCACTCGTCACTCCCCACTCGCCACTATCTTCCTTAGAATCAACACTTACATATCTGTATCAAAACAAAGCACTTTATCTACCTTTAGAATGAACACTTACGCAAAACAGGGAGGGGGGACCCAATTATTGTTAACCAGAACCAGCCGCTCGGATCGCCCAGACTCGGACCGAAGTTCTCGAGTCACGGGTCAAGGCCACGGATCGCGGAACACGGGTCCCGGGTTACGGAACACGGGTCACGGGTCACGGAACACGGGTCACGGAACACGAGTCACAAGTTCCGCGGACTGGCTCACGAACTCTCTATCCGTCGCCTCAATCGCATTGCTCCGCACCGGTGGGCTTGGCAGCGCGGCAACGAGTCTGCGTGTGTACTCATGCCGAGGCGAATGAAAAATGTTTTCCGGCGTGTTGCATTCCACGATCTGCCCTTCGTGAAGAATGCAGATCCGGTGGCACAGAGCCGCAACGGACAACAAGTCATGCGAGATGTAGAGAATGGCGGCGCCCATCTCCCGGTTCAGCCGCGCAAACAAATTCAATATTTCGGATTGCGTGATCGGGTCGAGCGCGCTGGTCGGCTCGTCCGCGAGCAGCAATGCCGGCCGATGAAGGGTGGCCATGGCGATGCAAACGCGTTGCCCCTGGCCGACGCTCAACTGCGATGGACGGCGCCGCAAAAATTCTTTATCGGAAGGAAGCGAGACGCTAGCCAGCGCCGCTTGCATTGCCATGGAACTTTGCGCATCGGTCCGAGGCTTGTGAGCAGCCCACGCTTCGCTCAACTGCGTTCCAATCGAAAGCACCGGATTCAGCGCAGCGAGCGGACTCTGCAAGACAATGCTCATTTCTTTGCCGCGAATTTCTCTAAGTTCCTTTTCCGAACTTTTGAGAATATCTTTTCCGCGGAACATCACTTCGCCACTGACTTTTCCGCCTTTCAAAGAAAGGAGTCCCATCAGGGCTAATGCAAGCGTGCTTTTTCCGGAACCGCTCTGCCCGACCAACCCCACAATTTCCCCTTGCTCCATGCGCAAGGAAACATTTCGGAGGACACCCGTTTTATTCCGGTAGTCCACTGAAAGGGTTGCAGCGAGCAGCGGTTCTTGCAAACTCATTTGCTCGCTCCCATTTCCTTGCTGGGTTTCAGTCGAAGAGACTCGATATTCCAAAAAGCCTGGGGATTTAACGCCACAGGAGCCGCTCCCTCAAGCTCCGGTGACACAGCCGAAAGCGCGTTCTTGTTCACCAGATAAATGAACGGCTGCTGTTCCGCCACAATCTGCTGAACGCGGTCGAACTTGGCTTTGCGCACCTTTTCGCTGGGATTAGATGCCTGCTCCTGCATGAGCCTGTCGATCTCCGCTTCCCAGGCCGTGGCCGGCGTTTTCTGATTTGGGTTCCACTGGTGGTTCTCTCCGGCGCTCATCCAAACCGTCATTTGCCCGCCAGGATCGAGATCGGTATTGACCAGCCCAAGGAGGCACGCGTCATAATCAAACGTCCGCGTAATCCGCTCAATCAAGGAAGGAAAATCCAAAGTCACCACTTTCATCGTGATGCCAAGGTCGGAGAGATCCTGTTGAATCATCGTTGCCATTTTTTCACGCGCCGCATTTCCGGAGTTGGTAATCACCGTAAATTCCACGCGATGACCGGCGCTATCTTCCAAGCTTCCGTTTTTCAAATGAAATCCGGCGCGCGAAAGTATCGCAACGGCTCCCTGCGGATCATGCTTGGGCGCCGGAAGCGACTCATTGAACCAGAAGTGATTTGACGGCGAAACAGGACCGTATGCTGGAGTGGCGTATCCGCCGAAAACTACTTTCGCCAGGTCAGCACGGTTAATAGCCAATGAAATCGCCTGGCGAAACTCCGTCGTCTGGAACCACTTCCTCTTGTACTCGGGCAAGCTGGATGTGGTGGTCTGATTGAACCAAATCTCTTCACCATCCAACCCAGTACCCACATTCCTTGCCACTGCCGGCGATTCCTTCTGAAGCCGCTCGAATTGCTCTGCGTCAAGCCGATTGATGAGTTGAAGCTCACCGCGGCGGAAGCGCATCAACTCGATGTCGCGGTTCCTTTGTATATCCAGCCGCACCGTTTCAATGTACGGCAGCGCGTGGCCTTCGCTATCGTGCTTCCAATAATTAGGATTGCGCCGAAGCAGGACGTGAGAGCCAGCCACATATTCTGAAACATAGTAGGGTCCCAGAACACTCATCTCTTTTTTCGGAGACTTTGCGGAGAGAATGGCGACCTGATCGAACAGCCGCTCGAGACCGGCGACGAAATGCGGAAACGTAATTACGGCGACATCCGCGGACGGAGTTTGCACATCGACTTTGCCATCGCTGACTTGAAATGCGTCGCCCGTCGAGGAATGAGTTTTCGGGTCCAAAAGCAGTTTCATGGTGTACGCAACATCCGCCGAGGAAAAAGGCGTGCCGTCGGAAAAATAAAGCCCCTTGCGCAGATGAAACGTGATTTTCCGGCCGTCATGCGAAACCTGCCAGGATTCGGCCAATGCCGGTTCCAGAGCTTGGGTTTGGCGATTCACACGAATCAAAACGCCGCCCGTCAAATACCTGACGTTCTCCGATGCTTCGTCATCCACGAGAATGGGATTGAAGGTTTTGGGTTCGCCGTGAAGGCAAAAATGCAGCTCAGCTCCGGTCTGGGCGCGCCCGGACGGCGCCGCGCCTGCGAGCACGCAAAGGCAAAGTAGCAGCACGCCACTTCTCAGAAAATAACGCATTACGCGATTTCCTCCGAACTGGGAAAGATGAATTGAAAACAGATCACTGTGAACACCAGCACGAACAGCGGCGCCAACCGCCACGGATTGGCCGCCATCGTTCCGAAGTCTTCGGCTCCACGCAGCAGATTTCCCCACGATGGCACCGGCTCCATCACGCCCAGCCCCAGCATGCTCAGCGTCGCTTCGGTGAGAATGAAAAGCGGAATCGCAATCCAAAACTGGGCCAGACAAACAGGCCGGAGGTAAGGAATGACTTGGCGGAACAATATTTGCGAGCGGCGATAGCCTTGTGCTTTTGCCAGCAGAATGTGGTCCGAATCGCGCAACTCTCGTGCCGCCGCCCAAATCACGCGGAGCGAGGAAGGCCACCCAAGGACGCCCAGCGTCAGGAATGTCGCGACCACAGAAACCAAAGGTGATACGTCGAGCGGCAACAAGGCACGCAGCGCGATCAGAACGAAGAGCAATGGCAAGGACATCGAGAGGTCGGCGGAAGCCAGAATGATCTTTTCGATCCATCCTCCCCGCAGTCCCGCAATTCCACCTACTACGGCCGCAATGCAAGTGGCAAGCAAGGCCGCCGCCGGAGCGAGCAACAAGGAAACACGCGTTCCAAATACCAACCTGGTGAAAAGATCTCTTCCCAGACTGTCCGTACCAAGAAGATGAGCCGCCGATGGCGCCGTATTGGGACTCTCTCTAAATTGGCGGGCATAGGAATAGCGCGTAAGGCTTCCCGCAAATAATCCCAAACAAAAGATCACCATCAAGGCGATGCGGCAAACAACGCGAAGCGTCCGCCGGGCCTTCACGCTCGCCTCTCTTGTACGGCTCCGGCAACGCAATTAACTCCTGCCGTCAACAACGTCACAAAAAGCGTAATGCTCGTGAGCAAAGGGAGATCGCGATTTAGCGCCGCCTGCCATGCCAATTGCCCCACGCCGGGTGAATCCGAAAGTGCTTCGAGAGGAATGGCCGCGCCCATCGCCATCGCCGCGGAGACACCAAGAA
>Ga0210403_10000696_pt1 | contig 34197 bp, 18 predicted proteins | sample IncBWC19MmetaG_FD_150863 | JGI IMG/M metagenome (GOLD analysis project Ga0210403, IMG submission 150863) | Forest soil microbial communities from Barre Woods Harvard Forest LTER site, Petersham, Massachusetts, United States - Inc-BW-C-19-M | ecosystem: Environmental > Terrestrial > Soil >...
ACCAAGGTAAAGCCGGGTGCGTTCCACGACACCGAGACCGAGACATACACCGCCGAGGACTTCCGGTTTACCAGCAAGGGATCCGACGTGTTCGCCATCGAGCTGGCATGGCCGTCGAGCGGAGAGACAGTCATCCACAGCTTCGGCTCGTCGGCACTACCGGCCGGACGACGGATCGAGACGGTTCACCTGCTGGGGAGCGAGGCGAAGCTCACGTTTACGCAGCAGGCGGACGGGCTTCACATCACGCTTCCGGCCAAGCCCTCGGAACAGCCGGCTTACGCCTTCCAGATCTCGCTCAACGGCCCAGCGATTGCAGCGGCGGTGCAAGGGACAGGGGACCAGTCCACGGAGCCAGCCGCAAAATAACCGGGGCAGGCTCCGTGAGCCAATTTAGAGAGCGTTCTTTGCGATTACGTTCTGGTAGAAGTGGGCGCTCAGCTTGGGCGTCCGCTTCTCCGTCTTGAAGTCCACGTAGGTGATGCCGAAGCGCTTGTCGTAACCGTCGGCCCACTCGAAGTTATCGAGCAGGCTCCAAAGGAAGTAGCCCTTGACCGGGACGCCCTCCGCCACCGCGCGCTGCAACTGCGTGAGGTAGTTCCTGAGGTACATGACGCGATCGGTATCGAGCACCTGGCCGTCCGGGGTCAGGCGGTCCGCTGACGAGGCACCGTTCTCCGTGATGTACAGCTCCTTGACCTTCCACAGGCTGGAGACCAGCTTGGGAGCCCAGTAGAGCGCCTCCGGGCCGATCGTCAGCCAAGGGCTCAGCATGTGCGGGTAGGACGCCGGATTGGGCACCACCGCGTAACCCAGGTCGGAGTGGTCGGCCCGCACCCAGGTCGGTTGATAGACGTTGAGGCCGACGAAGTCCAGGGGCGCGCTGATCGTCTTGAGCTCCTCGGCGGTGAAGACGGGCGCGTCCGCCCCCAGCCGTTTCAGGTAGGCGTCGGTGTAGCGGCCCTCCTGGATGACGGTCTGGAACATGGCATTCTCCTCGCGCATCGCGACCGTGGCCGCGTGGATATGCTCCGGCGCGTCGAAGACCGGGGTGGCGGTGGTGACGTTGTCCGCGATGCCGACCTTGGTGCCCGGCTTGGCCGACGCACGGATCGCCTCGACCGCCATGCCGTGGCCCAGTACCGAGTAATGAGCCACCTGCGCCAGCCGCTTCGGCCCAACCTTCAGTCCGGGTGCATGGGTGCCGTTGCCGTAGCCCAGTTCGACAAAGGTGCGGAGTTCGTTGATGGTCATGAAGTGCTTGACCCGGTCCGAGAGCTTGCCGGCCGTGTAGCCGGCATAGTGCGCGAAGGCCGCGGAGGTATCGCGGTTCTCCCAGCCGCCACGGTCCTGCAGCGGCTGCGGCAGATCCCAGTGGTAGAGGGTGCAGAACGGCTCGATGCCGGCGTTGAGCAGCTCGTCGACGAAGCGCTGGTAGTGGTCGAGCCCCTGCGGGTTCACGGCGCCGGCGCCCGTCGGAAAGATGCGCGACCAGGCGACCGAGAAGCGGCAGCACTTAAGCCCGAGCGACTTCATCAGCTGCACATCTTCGCGGTAGCGGTGATAGCTGTCGTCCGCGACATCGCCGGTATCGCCATTGGCGACCTTGCCGGGAGTGTGAGAGAAGGTGTCCCAGATGGTGGTGCCGCGCCCATCGAGAAGCGCCGCGCCCTCGACCTGGTAGGATGCCGTCGCCGAGCCCCAGAGGAAGCCCTCCGGAAACGAGCGCCCGGCGGCAGCGATGGGCCCCTGGGGAGCAACGTCGATACCGGAGCCGAACGCAGGCAGCGACAATGCGCCAGCAGCCGCGCCGATCAGTTGTGCAAACGACCTTCTGGAAAACCGGATTGCCATTCATTTTCTCCGTGCTGAGCAATGGGACTGCATACAGCGATAACGCAGATTGAGGTGAACGTTTACCGAAAGTACTCTCTTGAGCACGCTCCGCGGAACATGAAAGGAAGGGGGGTTCCCTCTTTCGATGCAGCACGACGAGCTTCCGGATTCACTTGAGGATTGTAGATGACCTCGCATACATACGGCGACTGTGCCACATGTGATCCCCCGGGGGATCATTAATCATTCGGAGTCGTTCTAGCAGCATCTGGCGTTCCTCTATCTGCCGCAGCAGGGAGGGCTGGCAACGCGGCAGTCGTAGAGCACGCTCTACTCAAACATGATGCGCCTGCCCTCTCGCACCTCTACCATTGCCGCCCTCCTTGTCGCCGCCCTTTTGCTTGCGGTTTGGCTTTTGCCTGCATTCCTCACCCCGCCGACAGCACACGCGCAAGCGACCGCGGCTCGTTCACGGCCGCACACCGCAAGGCCGGCGTCCGCAAACGTGCGTTACGCCGATCAGTTCCTGGCTGCCGGCGTGGACATCGGGGCGAAGATCAACGCCGCCGACCGTTCGCTGGGCGCGGCGGCGGGAAGCATCATCGTTCGGCCGACCGCGGCCAGTCTCGTCGAGACTACGCCTGTCTCGATCGGCGCCCATCACACACTGGTACTGCTCGCCCCTGTGCGCTGGACAGCTTTCTGGACGTCGGGAGCCGCCGTTGTTACAGGCGATGGAAGCTCCATCGTGGGCAACGACTCCGCGGCCGTGCAGAGCCTTCCGGTCATCACCTCGGTGAAGGGAAGGCCCTGGGCGGTGAACTTCGTCATCTCGGGCACTCCCGGATCGGGGGCCGCGCTGGGATCTGCTGGAGTGAATGGCTTCACCCTCTCGCATCTGTGGTTCGAACGCACCGGCTCCTTCCCCACCGGTTCGGTCGGCGGCACCGGCAACGATGTCATCTTCACCGGCTACGGGGTGCGGAACATCTCACTCGATCACAACCACGTGGTGGGCGGCGGACTCCTGCTCACGGTGGGACTCACCGAGATCGGTTCTGTCTTCACCGACGCGGCCGCGAGCCACGATATTCATGTATCGGATAACTTCGTCGATGGAGCACAGAACCAGAACTACACCAACGCCTTCCACTATCGCGGGACCTACAACGTCTTCGATTCCGCCAACGCCGTGCAGAATGTGGTGTATGGCCATCTCTGGATCGGCAACTACGGCAGCGGCGATATCACCGGCCCGCACGCCGCGCACGACATGGTCTTCTCCGGGGGAGTAGTCAACCATTCAACCGCCGCCTGGTGGGGCAGCGGCGGACACAACATCGTGGTCAGCGGAGCGGTCGCCAACGGCTGCCTCGATGTGTGCCTCGACTCCGAGGCCGGCAACAACATCACCTTCTCGAACTTCGTCGTGGGCAACGCCTCCAACGGCGCGCTCGCTGTGTTCTACAACAATCAGGGCGTCACCTTCAGCGATGGTGTGGTCTACGCCGATGGCTCGGCCGGAACGCACATGCTGGAGTTCTCGAACTTTTACTTCTCCCACTCCACACTCGACTCGGTTAAGGTCCACAACGTCTACTTCAACTGCATGGGCACCGCCACGGGCTGTTTTGCAACCACTGGAGGCGTGACGAACGAGGAGTTCACCGGGAACACCTTCTACAACACCTACTTTCAAACCGATAATCCGATCTCGAACCTTAACTTCTCCGACAACACCATCTGGTCCGACGACGCCCTGCCTCCCTTCGGAGGAGCCGCAGCCAACCATGCAGGCATAGCGGTCTTCATCGACCACTGGGGCGCGAAGACCGCCACCGAGAACGGCAGTACCGTCACGCTGCCGGGGATGTTGCGCTTCGAACGCAATACCTTCATCTCCAACCTGGTTGAGCCCGAAGACAAGCCTGCCTTTCAGTTGCAGCAGCAGGATAGCGGCCCCTCCACGGCATGGATCACCGGCAACCGGACCACCGGATTGCATCCCTGGGCACGCGACGCGTTCATCCGCTCCACGGTCGGAGGGGGTCACGTGATGCATGTATGGGACAACGAATTTGCCAACCATAATGTCACCCTGGGGGCCGACGCCGGCTCCTCCTCGGTCTTCGACTACCGCGACCCAACCGAATCCCAGACCTACAGCTACTCACAAGCAGGGGCAACGCAGTGGTTCAAGCTTGGGACGTGGAGAGCAGGGAACTCCGGCGAGTTGCGGATGGAGATCACCGGGACCGCCGGCTACGTCTCCGGCAGCAATGCACAAGGCGTCGCGATCGTGGTCGCCCACTCCGGCAACGCCACCGCCGCCCCCAACCTGACCGGCGTCACGGCGACGATCTCCGGTGGGGCGCTGCTGTCCGGCATCAAGTTCGTCGACTCGACCCGCTCCGGCCTGGCCGCAAACCGCTCCTGGGACGTTTACATCGAGGTGCCGCCCTTCGCGCCCGGGAGCTATCGCGTAGACATCGGCCATACCGTCGGAGCGCTTTCCGGAGAGACCCAGCCTTCGGTGTTTATCCCAACCGTCGCAGCCACGCCCGACCCTGGCCCAGCGGGCGCGAACATCTCGAGCGGAGTCATCGTCCAGGGATTCAATGGCGTCAGAACAGTCGGAGCCTGCACACTGCGAATCGTCGACGGCATCATCACCAGCGTGACCGGCTGCTAAAAGGATCTGCGAATACTGACCTTTTTAGAAAGATGGGCTGGCTCATTTACAGCGGTCCGATCAGGGCAACCTAAACCAGCCGAAGACCAACTCTAGGCTTGGTACAGAAATACTGGTCCGATCACAACTGGAGTGGCAAGCGCTTTTTGTGCCATCGATAAGGGAGAAGGCGTTGTCAAGGGCGCAGCTTTTCCTCAACGCTGCGATGAGCAACGCTCGAAGGCGGTGGTTTGGAGACCGAAGCCTGCAGCGGAACGTCATCGAATCAACCTCGGTGGAATTAGGTTCCACCCACCATCGATACGGCCATATACGGCGACCATGATTCTTCCATTCGGACACCCAACCTGTGTTGGGTGTGAGAGCGCCTATTCAGTTAGACGGCCTGGATTTCGCCGACCATGGCACAAATCAGGCTGCTCACGATGTAACAATCTGTGGGTACGGCGTCTGGGTACGGAGCATCCAGTTGGGCCGTACAGCGAGCTTGCGTGCCGCAGCTACCTTGGCTAGAGCGCGATGCTTCTGATGGCAGCGGTGTATATACTCTTTCCGAAACTGGGGATCAAAACGCATTGCTGAGTTGGCAGCTTCCACCAGCAGCACACGCAGCACCGGTTACCCTGCTTGCTGATAGCGCCCATGCGCTGCTTGCCTCCGGAGAGGCCTCTCGCGGAATCAGTCCCAAATAAACTGGCGACTTGGTTGCCGTGTCGGAGCGGCTGACATCGCCGATGGTGAGAGAAAAGGCCAATGCCGTCACCGGCCCGACGCCAGGCTGCGTCATCAACAACCGCGTCTGCCTGTCCTCCTGTGCGGCGGTGGTAACGGCCTCGTCCATGCGTTCGATCTCCTGCTCGAGCATCTTGAGCAAGCCCAGCAGATCCTCGCGCCGCCGACCAGCCCAATTTTGGAGCGGAAGTTGTTCCAACTCAGTCCTTCCTTGGACGCTCCATAGCTTGTACTTCTGCTGCACGCCCTGGTTCATCATCAGGTGTTGCAGTTCGTTCTTTACCCGACTGCGAATCTGTACCAGCTTGTGGCGGTGGATCAACAACTGGCGAAGATCGCGCATCGCAGAGTTCGGCCCCAGACACCGGGGAAACCTGCCCTCCACGAGCAGCTTCAGAATGACCGGCGTCCCGTCGATCGGTCTTTTGCCTGCGCACATAGCTGGCCGGGATCTGAGCCGCATCTCCGATCCATATCTCGTGTCCCAGCCGCTCAAGCAGTTGAATAAACCACTGACTGTTGCCGACCGCTTCCATGCCGATCAGTCCGGGTAAGGCAAGCCTACGGAGAACTGCTCGGCTTCTCCCGTCGGATGCAAACAACAAACGATCAGCTGGTCTCTAGGCTCTGTTGCAACATCGTTGTGGGAAAACCGACGGCAGCAGGGAATTTAAATGGCAGAGTTAGCAAGCCAGCGTATACAGCTGGCTACATCTGTATACAGCGCAACACGCTCCTCTGGAGGGTGAGACAAGACTTCTAGGTGGCTTTATCCGAGTCGCATCGATATTACTCGGCAAATCTGCGGAGAATAAAAGAAAGTGCTTGTCCCTATCCTCGTGCCGAACCGTTCTTCTATTTGGAACCGAGATTGCACAAGAGAGAAGAGTCCCCAAAATGGTGACGGCCGAGCGGTTGTTTTCACTTTTTAAGGACCAAGGACTGCAATCATGAAAAAGATCGGCATTTGGGTTTGCTCAATTTGGTTTCTTAGTCTCGGTTTCGCAGGATGCGGTGGTGGCCACAATCCGAGTTCGCAGCAGCCTAATCAAACCAGCGTCGCAACATTAGTTGTGCCTTGTTACAACGAGGGTGAAAACGTACGCGAAACGCTGGAATATCTTGCGAACCAGGACTACCCCGACTTCGAAATCATCGCTATCAACGACGGTAGCCGCGATGATACTGGATGCATTCTTGACGAGCTTACAAATACTTATCCGCAACTGCGTGTATTGCACCTTCCAAAGAACCAAGGCAAAGCGATGGGACTGCGTATGGCGGCCTTGGCAGCAAACAGCGATTACCTGATCTGCATCGATGGCGACGCACTGCTCGACCGGTATGCCACTCGGTGGTTGATGTGGCATCTGGTGACCGGGCCCCGGGTTGGCGCTGTTACAGGCAATCCGCGCATCCGTAACCGTTCTACTCTGCTTGGACGCGTGCAGGTTGGCGTTTTCATCCATCATTGGTCTTATCAAGCGCGCACAGCGCACCTATGGCCGGATTTTTACCGTATCCGGAGTGATTGCCGGGTTTCGCCGCACAGCCTTGCACCGCGTCGGCTACTGGAATAGGGACATGGTGACAGAAGACATCGATGTTAGTTGGCGCTTACAAATGAACCACTGGGATGTCCGTTTTGAACCCAATGCGTTGTGCTGGATTTGGACGCCGGAAACATTGAGCGGACTCTGGAAGCAGCGCCTCCGCTGGGCGCAGGGCGGCGCTGAGGTCTTGCTGCGCTATTGGAAGAACCTGCTGAACTGGCGTCGGCGCCGCATGTGGGGTGTCATCCTGGAATACTTCTTCAGCGTTATCTGGTCTTACGTCATGCTCGTAGTCGTGGCGTTAAGCATTCTTGGGCACTGTATCAGTTCTGCAGTTTGTCGTCAGCCTGGTCATTGATCGCCGCTATGAAGAGCATGTGGGGAAGCAGTTTTTCTGGATCATCTGGTACCCGCTCGCATATGGGTGCATTGGCATGCTAACGACCGTGATTGCTGTACCCAAGGCGATGTTGAAGCAGAAAGGTACGCAGGCTGTGTGGGACTGCCAAGATCGGGGGATACGTGATCATCGCTGAAAGACCCATCATCTACCATCCAGAATGGCAGTCGACGACACAGCGCCTGACGTCTGGCACACTGACCGTGATTGCCTGGACGATCTGGATGTATCTGTGGATACCGCTCATCTCAGCTGTCCTCTGGGTCGTAGGCATACACCTTGTGTACACCCAGCTGATCCAAAGTCTCAGCGTGAGATCTGTGTGGTTCATTATGCTGAGAGCGTTGATGTGCAGCATCATTGTGGCAAGCTGGGCCAGCTACAACCACATGCGCTTTGCGCAAAAAACGAGGCGCCACCGGGTAGAGGTTGTTCCTCACGAGATCATAGGCAAAGCATTTGGCGTGAGCGATGCTGCCACCTTGTGCTTGCTATTGCAGGAACGGCGCATCGAACTGTGCTTCGATGAGGATGGAGTCTTGGTCGGTGCCGAGCCACTGGAAGCTCAGAGCGACGAAATACGGGGCGCAATGAATACTGATGAGATATTCAGGTGACGTGAATCTGATGCGCTTGAGAAAGATTCCCCAAACGCAGCTCACCGCAGATGGATGGCGACAATTCTCGTTTGCAGGGGTACGTCGCCGCCGATTGAGGTTTCGAGGACCGCCTCGAAGGGGAGTAGTTCGCCCTTTGGCCCGGTGACGATCTTCAGGAGTTCCTGCAGGGTGTCGCGCCGGCAGGTGAATTCCACGGCCGCCTGTGTGCCCATCGTGGTGAGACCGCTGAAGATGAGCATCTTGCGCCCGGACTGCAGGCCGGGAAGCAAGGCAAGGATGGCGTAGTCCTTGGTGAGCGGATGCTCGGGGCGAGAGTAGAGCGCTTGCTCTCCGGGACGGGGATGATGATTGACGATGCCGGCGAAGCCGCTACCCGCCGTGAGGCTGAAGTCCATGGCATTGGGCAGAACGCGGAGAGAGGAGTTTTCCGCGATAGAACCGATGAAGATCAGATTGTTGAGCTTGGCCTCGTCCCAGGTAACCAGCAGACTGCGCTTGAGAGTAAAGGTGGCATGGTGCTGATCGAAGAGCCGTGTCAGGTCGTAGACGCTGGTGAGTTCGCCGATACCCGTGTAAGTGTCAACATAGTTGCCTGAGCCTAGAGGGCTTGGAACTGTGACAGGAGCGTAGCGGAGTCCGTTGGTGGAGTCGCCGACGAAGAGCGCATTACTGTAGATGAGCAATGAGTTGTTGTCTGCGACAAACGGAGCCCAGAAGCGCTCGATAGGTTTGCGTCGGGAGATGCTGACGCCAATCTCCCATGCAGCCAACGCCGCGACCACCCCGCCGAGCAGGAGCAGGAGATACAGCCGCCAGCGGCGCAAGGGATGCGGCAGGTCGATTTGGAGCCGTGCCGCGGGCGACGCCGGAATATTGCCGCCGCTTAGGGCGCCGTCAGAGAACCGATCCGGCTCGGCCACCGGGACGCGCGGCCGGAAGACCAGGAGGTAGTGCCCCTTAGGCATCTCAATAATGGTCTCCTCGTGCGCGCCCTCCTCGTTGAAATACTCCGTGAGCTTCTGGCGCAGACCTCGGGCCTGGGTGCGGACGATGCTGTCTTCGCTCGAGTTGTATCCGGCCAGCCGTCGGAAGACATGCATCCCGATTTGCTGCTCGGTGGCTTCTTCCGGGGCGTTACGCAGGGCGCAGTCGCAGACGTAATAGAGGAAGTCACGCAGCCGGGGCGACGAGCGGAAGCCTTGGCTTGCAGCAACACGTTCGACCAGCTCCCAGTGGGGATGCTGTTGTGCCTCTGGGCTGGGTTCATGCAGAAGCTGCGAGTGCGTCATGCGGCCCTCCGAGTATGTCACATTCGGTTTTTAGGGGTCAAACGCGCATGATTTCACCCGTTTTCACCGGTGAAATCACCGTGAACCGCCTTGCCAACAAACCTCCCCAGCAGGAAGACTCGGGAACGGTCTAAGAAAGCTCTTAATTTGGCTGGATCACCACTTGCCTGTGGTTGCACACAACGGCAAGGACCCGGCCGCAGGGAACGGTTTCGAGCAATTCGATTCGTACATTTCGCAGTCCGTTATTTGGAGGCAGTAATGAACAGAGTTTCATCCCCAGGGTGTCTTTCACGCAGTGCAAAGAAAATATGGAATATAGGAGTTGCAAGTCTCGTCGTCTTGCTCGGGATGCTCGTCGGTAGCCATGCCGCTTTGGCACAAGCGGTCTTCGGTTCCCTCGTTGGTACGATTACCGACCCAACCGGTGCGGTGGTAGCAAATGCAACCGTTACCGTTCTCGATGTGAACAAAGGCATATCGCAGACGGTAACCACGAATGGCAGCGGCAACTTTGAAGTGAGCCGTTTGATTCCGGATACCTATACAGTTAAGGTGGAGGCCAGTGGCTTCACCGGGGCAGAGGCGGACAACATCTCCCTCGTGGCCGGCCAGCCGCAACAGGTAAGTCTGCAGCTGACCACTGCCGGCACGTCCCAGACGGTCCAGGTGACCACGGGCGAGCCCCCGCTCAAGACCGATCAGGCCGATGTGGCACAGGTGCTGAGCGCGCAACAGGTCAACACGATTCCGAATATCGATCGCAATCTGAGCCAGCTCACGCTGCTAAGCCCGGGCGTGCAGCGTTCGAGCTTCAGCATCGCCCCGACCCAGAACCCGCAGGGGACTGTGGCGGTGGAGGCCAACGGGACCAACTACGGATCGTTGGGCTGGTATCTGGACGGCACGGACAATCGCGAGCCCGTGCTGGGAATCACCGTCATCAATCCAACGCTGGATTCAGTCAGCGAGATGCGGGTCACCACGGCGGACTATCCCGCGGAGTTCGGCGGCGCAGTGGGCGGAATGGTCTCTGCGCAGACCAAGTCGGGCGGCAATCAGTTTCACGGCGATGTCTTCGACTACCGCAGAAGCGGAGCCCTTCAGGCGCGCGATCCCTTCACCCAGTATCCCGGCGTGCCGTTTCCTGGCTCTCTCTATAATCAGTTCGGCGGCTCGCTGAGCGGCCCGATCAAGAAGAACCAGGCGTTCTTCTTCATGGACTACCAGGGCACGCGGCAGCGCATCGGCAACACGCTGCAGCAAAACGTTCCGACCACGCAGGTGCGCAACACCTGTCTGTCCGGCGCCGGGCCCTGCGACCTGAGCCAGTACGCGACCACCATCTATGACAAGGCGACGGGCCTCTCGTATGCCGCAAACGCTGTGCCCAGCTCTGTTCTTACGCCCCAGGGCATTGCTCTATTGAAGGCTCTGCCGGCGCCCAACACCGGCGCCGCGGGATCGACGGTCAACAATTATGTGGCCTCGGGCAGCGGGAACAACGACGGCGACCAGGCCGATCTGCGCTTGGACGACCAGGTGACGCCGAACCTGCACGCCTTCGGTCGTTATGACTATGCCAAGTATCGCCTCAACGGCGCCGCCGTCTTCGGCGCGGCTGGGGGCGCGGGCTTCGGCCTGGGCGGCACCACCGGCACCACCCAGGTGCAGAACCAGAGCGCCTCGCTCGGCTTCGACTGGGCTCTCAACACACACCTGCTGACCGACTTCCGTTTTGGCTTCCTGGGCTATCACGTCTCGGAAAACATGCTGGGCTATGGCACGGCTCCGGCGACCGCCGCCGGCATCGCCAACCTGAACCAGGGGACGCTGGATACCTCGGGATCGCCGACCTACAACCTCGAAGATGGCAGCATCAGCAACTTCGGAACACAGGGTTGCAACTGCCCGCTGGACGAGAGCGAGCAGGTCTTTCAGGTGGCCGACAACTGGACGGTGCTGCACGGGAATCATTCGATCCGCTTTGGCGCCGACCTCCGCTATGCTCTGAATCTGCGCAACTCCAGCGACTACAGCCGAGCCGGCCAGTTGGGCTTCGGCTCGGGCAGCACGACGGATCCAAATAGCACGACGGCCGGAACGGGCTCGGGACTGGCCTCCATACTGCTGGGCTATGTCGACACCTTCCAGCGCTATGACGTCTACAGCCCGAGTGCGGCGAATCGGCAGAAGCGTGGAGCGTTCTACGCCGAGGACAGCTGGCGCGCGACGCCGAACTTCACACTGAACTATGGCGTTCGCTGGGATATCGTCTTCCCTGAGACCGTCAACAGCACGGCTCAGGGTGGGTTCACCGATCTGGCTGCCGGAGTGATCCGAGTTGCCGGGGTCGGCGGCATCGGCACCAACGGTGGCGCCAGCGTGGATCCGACCGACTTCGGCGGCCACCTCGGCTTCTCCTGGCAACCGCGCAATGGCACGGTGCTGCGTGGCGCAGTCGCCCAGATGTTTGACGATGAGGGCTTCTTCGGCACAATCTTCGGCAGCGCCATGACTCACAACCTGCCGGTCTACATTGACGAAAATGTGACCACGGGCAATGCGGCTGGTCAGGCCGAGTACACCTACATGAACCTGCCCGCCCGTCCGGCGACTCCGTACGTTCCCTCGAATGGAATCATTCCGCTGCAGAACGGATACGGCACCGAGTGGCGTCCCAACAAGCTGATCCTGCCGAAGGTGGACCAGTACAACCTGAGCCTGCAGCAGCAGGTCACCAACGACATGACCTTCACGATTGCCTACGTCGGCAATATTGCCGAACGCATGTATCCGGGTGAGACTGAGGGCTTCAACGCAAACGAGCCCATGCTGCCCACCTCACCGGCTCAGCTGGCGAACCGCGATGCCCGGCGTCCTTACTACAACAAGTTCACCTCTACCTATAACGGTCTTCCCGTGCAGTGCTGCAACCAGGACGTAAACTCGCTGTTCCCGGCTGCGCGCGCCAACTACAACGCCTTGCAGGCGACGGTGGAACAGCGTCTCGCGCATGGCGTTCAGCTGACGGCCAACTACACATGGTCGAAGGCCATGAACTATGGTTCCACTTACTTCGCGCAGAACCCGCGCGTCGAATATGGTCCGAACGACACGAATCGCAATCAGCTGCTCGTGTTGAGCGGACTCTGGCAGCTCCCGGTTGGCAAAGGCAAGATGTTGCTTGGCAACTCGAGCCGCTGGGTCGACTCGATCGTGGGTGGATGGCAGCTCGCCGCAACCTCGACATGGGAGGGCGGACTGCCGTTCACGCCGACCTATGCGGAGTGCGGAAAGGATCAGGACATCGACTCCAACTACAGCTCGCCGGGTTCGTCGAGCGATTGCCGTCCGGACTATGCAGGTGGTTCGTTCCGGATGCATCCGGGCGCCTTCAATCCTGTGACGCACTCGGTGTCGTACTTCACCGCGGTGGCGCCGCTGGCGGCTGCCGGCAGCGTCTCCGGTCCGTTTGCGCGGCCTGCGTTCGGGACGATCGGCAACATCGGTCGCAACTATCTGCGTGGACCCTCGGACTACTTCGCGGATGCGTCCCTGATGAAGGACGTTTCAGTGACAGAACGCATCAAGGCGCAGTTCCAGGTCCAGGCATTCAACGTCTTCAACCATGTGCCGCTCGGTTTGCCGAGCGCCACCAACGCACGCTGCATCGATTGCACTACGGGAGCCGCAGGCCAGATCACGGGAGTCGATTCGGCCGTCTCTGGAACTGGTCTGCCCTACATGCGCACGCTGCAGTTCGGCGGTCGCCTGCAGTTCTAACCGCAGCAATCGTCAACCAAAGGGGCTGCTCCATTGGGGCAGCCCCTTTAAAAAGCTTGGGGTACGAACCCGACGGCTCAGGCCTCGGCCGACATGCCAGGAAGATCTGGCACTTGGGAGTGGTACTCTTCCCCCGATTCCTGCTTTGGGTCACTCCGGAAGTTCGCCACTCCAGACCCGTATTTCTTTTCGTCTATCGAGGTTGTTATGAAGAAGATATTGCTCGGCTTGATGTGCGCATGCACTGCCTTGGCGCAGGCGCAAACGCCTACGCCCGATATGAAGGCGGAGAAGGCGCTGCCTTTGATCTCTCGCGAGGCTGTGGCAAGCAAACCATTTTCCGTCCTTGGTCCTCGCGGAGCTCTGCTTGGGCAGCAGGATGGTGGCTACGAGGCGTGGATCTTTCCCTGGAAGATTCTGGGCAACATGCGTCTCTCCGTGAACATGCAGGACTATCCGGTGCCGATCAGCGTGAACGCCCATGCCGCGGCGATCGACGTGCAGCCGGACAAGACAACCATCACGTACTCGCACGCGAACTTCACGATCCGCCAGATCATGCTGGCACCGAAGACCGGCCCGCAGAACGCCGGCGCTCTGGTCTTCTACCAGTTCGAGGCGATCCGGCCGATGACGATCACCTTCACCTTCGATCCGATCATGCAGCGGATGTGGCCCGCGCCATCGGACGACCGGCCCTCACCGGAGTGGGTGAAGGACGCCGGCGGTTCGGGATTCTACATTCTGCATGAGAACCTTCCTGACCAGGCCGCGGCGCTGGAGCTGCCCGGTGCCGAGCCCGGTATTCTGCCGCCATACCAGGAGCGGGCAGCCGCATCGCCCCTGCAGTTTGTGCTGCACTTCGACCCGAAGCGGGACACCGGCAAGATGTTTCCGCTGCTGATGACCTTTGCGAACTCGAAGACCGAGACGAGCAAAGAGGCGTTCGGACAGAGCCTGGCGGCGCTCAATGCGCAGTCGAGCTCAATCCTCGATTCCAATCGCAACTACTACCGGAGCTTTCTGGCACAGCACACCGCGATTGAAACGCCGGACGCAAACCTGAACACCGCGTTTGCCTGGGCGGAGGCCTCGATCGACCAGCTCCGGGTGAAGACGACGCCCGACTTGAAGGAAGAGGCGCTCACGGCGGGGTTTGTCGGCTCCGGCGATGTGGCGCGCCCAGGCTTCGGCTGGTTCTTTGGGCGCGACTCGCTGTGGTCGCTGTACGCGGTGAATAGCTACGGCGACTTCGGAACGACCAAGGAGGAGATTGCATTTCTTCTCCACCGCCAGCGCGACGACGGCAAGATCATGCACGAGTGGTCGCAGACGGCCAATCTGGTCGACTGGAAGTCCTTGCCATATCAGTGGGCGTCATCGGATGCCACGGTGCTGTTGCCAATGGCAGTCAATGACTATCTGAAGATCAGCGGCGACCGCCAGTACGTTGCCTCGATCTGGCCGAATCTGGAGCGTGCCTGGAAATTCGAGACCTCGCACGATAGCGATGGGGACGGCATATACGACAACGCAGAAGGTACTGGTTGGGTGGAGTCGTGGGTGCCGAAGATGCCGCGCCAGGAGATCTATCTGGCAGCTCTGGATCAGCAGGCCAGCACAGCGTTTTCCAGCCTGGCCCGCTCCACCGGCCACGACCAGCTTGCAACCGACGCCCAGCAGCGGGCCGAGCGCATCGGCAAGACCATCGAGAAGGAATACTACCTCACCGCCTCGAACAGCTACGCCTTCAGCTGGGAGGGAAACGGAAGGACGGATGACACCGCGACCATCTTCCCCTCAGTCGCATGGTGGGATGACACCTATCGGCTGCAGCACGCGGACCCGCTGCTGCAGCGTTGGGCTTCGAGCGAGTTCTCGACCGACTGGGGCACGCGCATTCTGAGCGACCGCGCCTCGATCTACGATCCGATCAGCTACCACCAGGGGTCGGTGTGGCCACTCTTTACCGGTTGGGTGTCGGTCGCGGAGTACCGCGCGGGACATCCTCTTTCCGGCTATGCCCACCTGATGCAGAACGCGCATCTGACCTGGTCGCAGGACCTCGGCAATACCACGGAGTTGCTTTCGGGCCAGTTCTATCAGGTTCTGGGACGGAGTACGGCACATCAGTTGTGGTCTTCGGCGATGGTGATCTCCCCGGTGCTGCGCGGTCTGTTCGGTCTGGAGTGGGACGCTGCCGACAACACCCTTACGGTCACGCCGCATCTCCCGGCTGATTGGACGGAGGCGACGATTCGCCGCGTGCCGTTCGGCGATCGGAGCGTCGATCTGACCTTCCGCCGTCAAGGCCGCGAGCTGGTGGTCGAGGCGAACGGTGACGCCAAGCTGCATCTGGCCTCGCACGCGGAGAAGGCGCACGTGGAGGGCGGACGGCTCCGCATTCCTCTTCCGGCGGTGGAGGCCGCGATTGCCGCGGAGCTGCCCGAGGTTGGAGCAGAGACGCGGCAGATGAAGGTGCTCGCTGAGCAGTACGGCGAACACTCGCTCCAACTGCGGCTGTCTGCGCCGGGCGGAAGTACGCAGCAGTTGGCAGTGCGCGAGAATACTCCGCTGCACGGTCTCACAACCAAGGACGCGCAGATGGGGACGCCCACCCGTGGAGTTTGGCCACTGGAGGTGAAGTTTCCCGACGGCGCAGACTACACGGACAAAACCGTAGTTCTAACCTGGTAAGGATGTGGGCGCTAGAGTTCCTCTAGCGCCCATTCTTTCCCCCCCACATTTAAACCAATCAAATCCACCATCTAGGCTTTGCGCGTGACCGGCGGAATGACCATGTCGGGGGTGAGCACGGGCTTGCGCAGGTGCCACTGCGTGGCCTGTTCATAGCTGTGTGCCAGCGCCAGAATCCTGCCTTCCGAGAAGCGCGGGCCCGCGATCATCAGGCCAATCGGCAGACCGCTCTTCGAAAAGCCGCATGGAATCGAGATTGCCGGGATGCCAAAGACGTCGAAGGGACGGCAGTTGTTATCGACCTCAGGCTCTCGCGGCTTCGGATCCTCTTCACGGCTAAGCGAGTCATTAATCAATTGAGGTAGCAGCCGCATCGTCGGAAGGACAACCAGATCGAAGTCGGTGAACGCATCGTCGATGGTCCGACGCAGCTTGAGCAGATCCCAGTTGGACTGAATATAGTCCGCCACCTTCTCCGAACATGGCTCCTCGCTATTGTCGTCGAGCGACTTCATGCCGGTCTCGATCGAGCGCCGAATACTCAGCGAGTATCCCTGCTTGGCACGCCGATAGAGTTGCAGATGGTAGGCTTCCGTCTCGGCGCTTAATGAAAGCGCCGAAAACCCTCCGATACCCGGCAGGTGGACATCCTTCGAGCCCGCCGTCAGCTTGGACAACACACCGATCGCAGTCTCCACCGAAGCGGCGATCTCCTCATTGAGCCGGTCGAAGTACGGGGCGCGCGGAATACCCAGGCGCATCCCGCTGACCGGCTGCTTCATCGACTGGGTGTAATCCTCCTTGGCATGCTCCACGCTGGCCACATCCAGCTTGTCGTAGCCCGCCATGGCATTGAGCAGGATCGCCGCATCCTCCACGGTCTTCGTCATCGGGCCGCAATGATCCAGCGAGTAAGTGAGCGGCACGATTCCGCGAATCGACACCAGGCCGTAGGTCGGCTTCAATCCGACCATGCTGCAGTAGGCCGCCGGCATGCGCACCGAGCCGCCGGTGTCGGTTCCCAGGGCCGCAGCGCACATATCCGAGATCACAGCCACCGCGGATCCCCCCGACGATCCTGCCGGAATCCGATCCGGACTCCACGGATTGCGGACCGGGCCAAAGTACGTCGCAGAGGATGTATGTCCCATAGCGAACTCATGCATATTGGCCTTGCCCAAAAGAACTGCGCCCGCCAGTCTGAGCTTGGCCACCACGAAGGCGTCCTCGTCCGGAACACGATCGTCGAAGATCTGGCTTGCAGCCGTGGTTCGCGTGCCTGCGGTGTCGATATTGTCCTTCAGCACGATGGGCAGGCCGTGGAGCGGCCCGCGAAACTTCCCTGCCTTCGCCTCCTGGTCAAGCAGGTGCGCCTGAGCCAGCGCCTCCTCGTGCATCACCGTGATGAATGCGTTGAGTTTGGGATTGTAGATCGCGATGCGATCGAGAAATGCCTGGGTCAGCTCGGTTGAGGTCAGTTGACGCGCATGGATCCGGCGTGAGGCTTCGGCAATGGTAAGACCCACCAGGCCGGTAGAAGCAGCGTCGGTATTCTCAGCAGAAAGTAGTGGATTGCTTACGACTCCAAGTGCAGTGAATGCCATTGCGGCCTTCAAAAAACCCCGTCTATCTACCTCTGCCATGCCCTGAATCACCTCAGCTGGATGTTTATGAACGAGTTCCTGGTGGTTGACGCGAAAAGCGGCTCTACAATGCCAGATTCTAGGGACACGACTGACGCCTCCGGCAAGCTATTCGAGTGGCCTATAGAAGACACACAGGTTCTCTTATAGCGATCTTTTATGGTGTCGCAGAGGCCGACAATAGGCTATAGTGCGAGTCTTACCAGATTTTTACTCGGCCCCTCAAGGAGTTTCTCCCTTGCTCTCTAGTCGGCTCGCCTGCAGGCGAAAGGTATCGCCCTTTTGTGGTTCCACCGTCCACCCAATTCTGTTCTTCGCGCTCCTTTCCCTGGCACTCGCAACTCAAGGGAAAGCTCAGGAGACAGCCAAAGAGGGCACCCCAAAGCCGGCATCTCAGGCCTCAGACGCTGCCACGGGACCAAACTTCGGACTCGACCAGGTCATGAAGAAGATCGACGATCTGCTCTGGTATCAGAAACTTGGAGACATCGCCGAGATTGATAAATGTGAGTACGGGGGTCTTCCTCCCGCTCACGTTCCGAACAAGAAGGCGCCGGGAGCAACGAACCCGATCATCCTCCACGCCTACACCTTTATTCCGAAAAATTTAGACCGCTCGAAGAAGCAGCCGCTCATCGTCTTCGTCCACCAGGGCGTGCACGCCAGCCTCGACACCTCCATCGACGCTCACCTGATACGCGAATTAGTCGAGCAGGGCTATACCGTGGTCGCGACCGACTACCGCGGCAGCACCGGCTATGGCAGAGGCCTGTATGAAGAGATCGACTACGGCGGCCGCGAGGTCGACGACGTGTACATGGGCAAACAGTGGATGCTCGAGCGCTACAGCTTCCTCGATCCGAAGCGCGTTGGCATCGTGGGGTGGAGTCACGGCGGCATGATCACGCTGATGAATATCTTTGCCCATCCGAAGGACTACGCCGTGGCGTACGCCGGCGTCCCGGTCAGTGATCTTGTGGCCAGAATGGGATATGAACCGGAGTCGTACCGGCAGCTCTATTCGGCGCCCTACCATCTCGGGGAGAGCGTCCATGACGACATCGAGGAGTACCGCAAGCGCTCGCCTGTAACCCACGCGAAGGAGCTGGACACTCCGCTGCTGGTTCATACCAACACCAACGACGAAGACGTCAATTACCTGGAGGTCGAACACCTCATTCAGGCATTCAAGGCAGAGGGCAAGAAGTTCGACTACAAGGTGTATGAGAATGCGCCCGGCGGTCATTACTTCAACCGGATGGACACGCCTCTGGCCCTGGAGTCCCGTCACGAAATCTATCTCTTCCTTGCCAAATACCTTCACCCGGATGCCGCCGCTAAATGAAGGTGTTCGTGCATCCCGTGCCACCCACCACTTCCACTCTGAGAGGACGCCTGCCTTGATTCGACGTAACGTTCCGTTATTCATCCTTGGGTGCACCCTGTTTGCGATGCTGCCTTGCTTCAGTCAGGCCGCAGACATACCCCGTAAGATCACCACGCCAAAGGAAGCCTTTGGGTTCAATGTTGGCGACGACTACCACATGGCCAACTACGTCCAGCTCACCTCCTATTGGCAGACGCTCGCGAAGGAGTCCGACCGCATGAAGCTGGTCGACATGGGCCCCACGGCAGAGGGCCGCCGACAGTACATGGCCATCATCTCCTCGCCGGAGAACATCGCCAAGCTCGATCACTATAAGGAGATCTCGGCGAAGCTGTCTCATGCGGAGGGACTGACGGACGCGGAGGCGCATGCGTTTGCCGACGAGGGCCGCGCGATTGTATGGATCGACGGTGGTCTCCATGCCAGCGAGACCGTCGGCTCGCAGCAGCTGCTCGAGACCGTCTATGAACTCAACTCGCTCTCCGATCCGGAGACCATGCGCTTCCTGCATGACGATATTGTGCTTTGCGTCCTCGCTAACCCCGATGGCATGGACCTGGTCGCGAACTGGTATATGCGCGAGCCGGTCCCGGAGAAGCGGGTCATGAATGGCAACGACGCCGGCACTCCCCGGCTCTGGCAGAAGTACATCGGCCACGACGACAATCGTGACTTCTACATGAATAACATGCCGGAGACCACGAACATGAGCCGCGTGCTCTTCCGGGAGTGGTATCCGCAGATCGTGTACAACCACCACCAGGCCGGACCGGAGGGTACGGTCATCTTTATGCCTCCCTTTCGCGATCCCTTCAACTATCACTATGACCCTCTGATCAGCTTGAAGATTCAGGCGGTGGGAACCGCAATGCACGAGCGTCTGGTCGAAGAAGGCAAGCCAGGCTCCGGAATGCGCAGCGAAGCGCCCTACTCGACCTGGTATAACGGCGGCCTGCGGACTGTCACCTACTTCCACAACATGACCGGCATTCTGACCGAGATCATCGGGACCCCGACGCCGATGCAGCTTCCGCTTGTGCCGGCGCGGCAGCTGCCGTCGAATGACCTTCCCGACCCGATCGCACCGCAGATCTGGCACTATCGTCAGTCGATCGAGTATGAACAGACCAACAACCGTGCGATCCTCGACTACGCCTCGCGCGAGCGCGAGCACCTGCTCTACGACACCTATAGGATGGCTAAGAACTCGATCGAGCGCGGCAGCGAAGACTCCTGGACCGTGACTCCGAAGCGGATCGAAGCACTCGACGCTGCGGCTGCAGCGGCCACAGCAGCAAAATCGGACGGGAAGGCTTCGTCTACCGCATCCGTCGATGGCACACGGCCTGTGCCCTCGGACCTCTACACCAAGGTCCTGCACGATCCAGCAAGGCGTGACCCGCGCGGTTACATTATTCCGGCCAACCAGCCCGATTTTCCGACCGCAACCAAGTTCGTGGATGCACTGCTGAAGAGCGGTGTGACGATCGAACAGGCGACTGCTGATTTCACTGTGGCCGGCAAGCAGTACCCCAAGGGCTCCTACGTTGTGATGACGGCTCAAGCGTACCGTCCTCATGTGCTCGATCTCTTCGAACCACAGGATCATCCGAACGACTTTGCCTATCCGGGCGGCCCACCGGTCCGTCCCTACGATGCGACAGGATGGACGCTTGCGTTCCAAATGGGGGTTCAATTTGATCGCGAGTTGGAGCCCTTTAGCGGACCGTTTGCGAAAATCACGACGGACTTGGCCACGGTTCTTCCCGGCAGCATTACAGGCTCCGCCAAGCCTGCCGGATATCTGGTAAGCCATGAGTACAACGACGCGTTTACCTTGACCAACCGCCTGTTGAAGGCGCATCAGCCAGTGTACTGGCTCACATCCAAGACAACACTCGGGGGCCGCGAGGTCGGTGCGGGAAGTCTGTGGATGCCGTACTCCGCCGAGACCAAGAAGGTGCTCGAAAAGGCGACGGTGGAACTCGGCATCAATGCGTTCGCCGTGGACAAGAAGCCGGCAAGTGAAGCCTTCGAACTGCACCAGACACGGATTGCGCTCTATGACCAGTACGGCGGTCTGATGCCCTCGGGCTGGATCCGCTGGCTCTTGGAGCAGTTCGAGTTCCCCTACACGGTGGTCTATCCGCAAACCCTGGATGCCGGCGATCTGGCACAGAAGTTTGACGACATCATCTTCAGCGATGGCGCCATTTCCTTGCCCGGCAGGGATGGCTTGGGCGGTGGTGCGCGGCTGCAGCCGAAGCCTGAGGCGATCCCTGCGGAGTTTCGCCCCTGGCTGGGTGCGATTACTCCTGAGAAGACCATTCCACAGTTGCAGAAGTTCGCCGAAGATGGTGGAACTCTGCTCGCCATCGGCAGCTCGACCAGCCTCTATCAGTATCTCCATCTCCCGCTTGAGAGCGCGGAGACGGAGATCGTGAAGGGAAAGACTGGCGCGGTGTCTCCGGAGAAGTTCTACATTCCCGGATCGCTGATGCGGGCTCAGGTCAACACCAATAACCCGATCGCCTACGGAATGCCCGCCAAGGTCGATGTATTCTTCGATCGCAGCCCGGCCTTCCGCGCCAATGGAGATGCCAGCTTACGCGGTGTTCAGACGGTCGCCTGGTACGCAGATGGCGACCTGCTGGATAGCGGTTGGGCTTGGGGACAGCAGTACCTGAACAACACCATCGCCATCGCACAGGCGAATGTTGGCAAGGGGAAGGTTCTGCTCTACGGTCCGGAGGTCACATTCCGTGGTCAGCCGCATGCCACGTTCAAGTTCCTCTTCAACGGGCTACTTTACGGTCCGGCCACAACAACCAGCCTGAAGTAGACACTCGATCCTATCCAAACGAAAAGGGTGAGATGCAGTTCGCATCTCACCCTTTCTTTCTGTCTCCATCTCAGTTACCGCATCGAGCTGCCATCCTCTGCGTCTTCCGACGAAGTGATATCGGCCTTGGATGCGGGTGTGCCATCCGTGCGTACGGTCGGATACTTGATGCCGAGTTGATCCAGGTAGGTGGGGTACTTGGATGCGTCGTAATAGTATTTCTTCATCTCCGGGCGGTACTTATCCATAATGGCCTTGTTCAGCCAGATGGATGGTTTGTCCGAGGGCCGCAGGAAGCTCTGATACTTTACGTCCTTCGTCTCGACATCATTGAAGTAGGCTTTGGCACTGTCGAGCAACTTGGGCTCGGTCATAAGATCGAATAGCGTGAGCGCCTGGACCTTTGCCCCGGCCACCGCTCCCTTATGTGCGATTGGCGTGGCCATCGCTATACCATTCGCCCAGTTGTGTCCCGGAAGATTAGGAATATTCGAAGGATACCGAAGAACGATGGTCGGCACGTTCCAGGAGATGTCGCCGATATCGTCGGAGCCTCCGCCGTAAAACTTGTCCGCTTCAAGCGGATCCTTTAGCTCATCCAGTTTCTCTGCCAATCCCTTCTCTGGAACCTTGAGTTCGTGCTGCAACGCCCTCGCGAGCTTCTGATCAGCCTCCGACCATACAGGCAGGCCTACGGTCTTTGCATTTGCAGTGGCCTCTTCCGCGATGGGTTTATTGAAGAATCCGGGCCAAGCGGCTCCGATCAGTGTGGAATCCCATTTGGTGTCGGTCATCGTCGCCGCGCCCGTCGCCATATGGTCGCCGATCGCCCAAAGGTCTTTGATATGCGGGTAATCAGTCTCGCGGAAGTAGTACCAGACCGAGGCGCTCTGGGGGACCACGTTCGGCTGGTCGCCACCGTTCGGGATCACGTAGTGCGAGCGCTGCTGCAGTCGAAGGTGCTCGCGGCGAAAGTTCCAGCCCACATCCATCAGTTCGACCGCATCCAGCGCGCTACGTCCACGCCACGGAGCGCCGGCTGAGTGCGCGCTCTCTCCATGGAAGTTGTATTGAACCGAGACCAGACCGTTGTTGGAGTTGCCTCCATAGCTGGCTCCGAGATTATCGCCTACGTGGGAGAACAGCACGGCATCGATGCCTTTAAAGTATCCGTCGCGCACATAATAGGCCTTGCTTCCGAGCAACTCCTCGGCAACCCCCGGCCAGATTTTGATGGTGCCAGAGAGATGGTTCTTCGTCATGACATCCTTCACCGCAAGCGCGGCGACGATGTTGACGGCCTGACCTGAATTATGGCCTTCACCATGCCCTGGCGCTCCGGGAATGATGGGATCGTGATAGGCGACCCCCGGCTTTTGCGAGGCCTGCGGGATACAGTCAAGATCCGATCCAAGCGCGATCACCGGCTCGCCGCTGCCCCATGTCGCCATCCATGCAGTAGGGATGCCCGATATGCCGCGTTCCACTTTGAAACCGTTCTGTTCAAGCAGCGCGGTCAGATACTTCGACGTCTCAAACTCCTGAAAACCAAGCTCTCCATAGCTATAGATGGTGTCAATCATCACTTGCACCAGCTTCGCATTCCCGTCCACCGCTTTGAGAATCTGCTGCTTGAGTACGGCACTCTTCTCAGGCGTAACTGCGGGAGTCTGCGCCGGCACCTGGGTCGCGAGCGCGGAGAAAATACACATACTGACAAGTAACTTCCGTGGGATCATATCGCTCCTTCGGGCTAAGTTATGTGACTTCGCGAGCCCGAAGGCTTGCGAAGTGTCACGTTGGGATTAAGAAGTTTGCCCCGTCCCAGGTTGAGACGGGGCAGTGAGTGGCTTGGACCAGACGGGTTACTGTCCGCCGCTGAGCGTTTGCGTTGCGCTCTTGAGCACATCCGCCTCGCGCTCAATCGCTGCCGCGGTGCGGACGATCTCCTTGTCCACATCGCTCCATTCCTTTTGCTCAATCGCCTCGCGAACAGCCGGCAGCGTCTTGACTCCGTAGCCGGTATAGAACCCCGGAGCGTAGATCATGTTCTGGAACCAGACACGATTGGGCAGGCCCGCAGAGTCCATCAGCGCTCGCTCGGCTTGAACGAGTTGCAGGTTGACGGCACCATTGCCTTTCGCTTCATTGGAGGTGAAGGCCTTTTCGTACGCCGTAGCAGCCGCCGTCAGATCATCCGATGCCTGATCGAGCGGGGCGAAGTTGAAGTACGGCGGCAAGCTCTCGACCGCAGGAACAACATTCGTCTTTTTCGGATCGGCCAGCGCCGCGTAAACTCCATCGGCGATCTCCGAGTTGCGTTCCTTGGTCTGTGCCCGCACTCCGTCGGCGAGCTTCTTCACCTCGCCCACATAGGTATGAATCGTGTCCGCGAAGTCCGCGTACTGGAATGGGATGACATCAGCATCGGCCATGCGCATGACCATCGAGCCCGCAGTCTGGGCAAGAGCGCGTCCGTAGACGAAGTCCGTATCCTCGAAGTGAGTGTACCAGTAGAAGTCGTCGTAGATGGAGTGATACTGACCGCCTCCCTGGTCCTCGCCGCCGTAAGCCAGGTTGACGCTGGCAATGCCAAGGTGGTCGATGAACGCAGTGTAGTCCGAGCCGGAGCCGAGTGCACCGATGCGAAGATCGGCTCGCGTGCGCAGTTCGCTGCGAACGTCCGGCGTGGCACGAGAAAGATCGACCAGACGCTCGCGCTTCCAGGCCGTCATCTTGGTCTCGGGATCCTGAATATCCTTCGCCACGCTGTTGATAAAGTTCTCGAGCGAATGCGAACCCTCCGCCCGGAAGTAGCCGCGTCCGTTGCCGTCCGAGTTGAAGTAGGCAACCGCATGCTTGCTTAGCTCCTCTGCATGGCTCTCTACCCATTCGGTCGAACCCAGCAACGCCGGTTCTTCCCCATCCCAGAAGCAATAGACGATGGTCCGTTGGGGACGCCAGCCCTGCTTGAGCAACTCCCCAAGGCTACGCGCCTCCTCCAACTCAGGGCTCGCGCCGGAGATGGGATCGCCAGCTCCGTTCACCCACGCATCGTGGTGGTTCCCGCGGATCACCCACTGATCCGGATAGGTCGCGCCCGGAATCTTCGCGACCACATCGTACAGCGGCTTACGATCCCAATTGAAGGCGAGCGCGAGATGGGCCTTAACCACGCTGGGTCCGGTCCGGTAGGTCAGGGGCAAGCCGCCCCGCCATGCCTCGGGAACGACCTGACCGCCAAGTGCCTTGAGAAACGGTGTGGCGTCCTCATACGAGATCGGCATAACCGGAATCTTGGTGATGGTCTTTACCTGATCGAGCGGAATCAGCTTGGTTCCCGGAACAGCGCCGACGCCCGGAGTCTGCGGATCTCCCGGGTAGACCGTCATATCCATCACGCTTCCACGTTGCACGCCATCGGAAGGCCGCATCGGGCCTTCGGGATAGGTCTCCTCGCGGTTGTATCCGTCATCCTTCGGGTCTGAGAAAATCAGGCAGCCCACAGCGCCATGTTCCGCCGCCAGCTTGGGCTTGATCCCACGCCATGTCTGGCCGTAGCGCGCAAGCACGATGGCCCCCTTCACCGAAACGCCCATGGCTGCGAGTTGCTCGTAGTCAGCCGGTGCTCCGTAGTTCACGTACACAACCGGTGCGGTCACATCGCCGTCGCGTGAATACGCGTTGTAAGTGGGCAGCTGTTCGCTCTTCTGGTCCGATGTGGGGTCGACCTTCAGCGCGGCCTCCTCCAGCTTGGCCTCAAACTTCACCGGTCCCAGCAACTCCAGCTTGCGCGACTTAGGAGTGGGGAACAGCGCCTCGAAGACCTCGATCTTGGCATCAAGCCCGTAGGACTTGAGCTGCGCCAGCAACCATTCGGCATTGTCCTGGTCATAGGGTGATCCAACGTGGTGCGGCCGCGCCGAGAGGCGACGCATGTTTTCGCGCAGGCGAGCAGTATCCGGCAGATCGCGAAACTTCTGCTCCCACTGCACCTCGGCCGCAGAGTGCTCTGGCGTGTATCCGCGGAGAGGAGTTTGACCAGCGTCAAGAGCGAAGGCGGTACTCGCGATCAAGGTGAGAGACACGACAAGTCTTTTCATGAGATAGGATCCTTTGGGATTGACTGACCAACAAATCGCAACGGGCAGGAGGCAAGGTGCTGCGAATCTTCGGCGCATGACATGCGCTCGACGGACGACCGGCCACTCACGGCCGAAGGGTTCTACTCACAGGGCGACGACTCACAGAAAAAGCTTCAAAAACGGCTATGGAGCGGTTCTGTGATGGTCTGATTGGAGAGTGTTCGTTTTGTTCTAATACGGAGTTGAAGGGCTTGTCAACGCCTATAGAAGGAGCTTGAAGTGCCGCATAGGTGCTACGCAGGCACGCTTCCTACGAGCCTCACCCTATGATGTGGAGGGTCCGGTTCCAGCGGGTCTCACTCAAGAAGTTCAGGCAAATATGAGCGATGAAGCTGATGTGGTCGCCCAGGCTGGTCTTATTGATCTCATCGGCTGGAGTCTTGAAGGACCAGTAGACGAACATCGGGCGGCCAAGGATCTTTTCGCGCGGGACGAAGCCCCAGTAACGGCTGTCGAGGCTCTCGGTGCGGTGGTCGCCCATGGCGAAGATCATGCCGGGAGGGACGACAAGATCGTCGCCCTGGATATGGGACGGTAGGTCAAGCGCCCAGGTGGCAGTTAGAGGCTCACCTGAGGTGGGGGCGACGCTGGGGAAGTCATCACGAAACGGGCTGTAACCATCGTCGCCGGACCTCGCGACCTGTGGCTCGTTTTGCGCGATGCCGTTGAGGTAGACGACTCCATTGCGAAGATGAATGCGGTCGCCAGGAAGGCCAATGGCCCGCTTGACCAGAATGAGATCTTCGGGAGTTGGCTTCAGAAATACGATGACGTCGCCGCGGCGAACATCGCGATGGCGAACGAATGGAGCCCAGTAGGAGGGAGGGGCAAATGTAGAGCGGTCAACAACAACGTGGTCGCCGATGAGCAGCGTCTTCTCCATCGAGCCCGATGGAATCTCGAAGTTCTGGAAGATGAAGGCCTGCGCGAAGATCACCAAGATCAGCAGCGTACAGAGGGATGCAATGGAGTCGAGCGGGCTCTCGGTCTGCGCCTGCCTTTCCATCACGGTGGACAGCTGCGCACCCTCCGTTGGGCCGCTCGCGAGCGGCGTTTTCTGGTCGACGACATCTCTACGCTCACTCATTAAAAAGGCCATACTGTTTCCATCCCCCAAAACCACATCAAACTCTTCGCTTGCTCGTAGTGGAGCGACCGATATTTCTATGGGCGTTTGCCAATCCCGCGGGCGCGCTCATGCGCTACGATGCCCTGGCCTTCAACGATACTGTAGTGCTTGTCACTCGGCAGATCGATCAAGCTCTCAGTCTGGCCGGAAGGCCAGTAGATCTGCACCTTGTCGATCTTGGTTGCGTTTGCCAGGCCAAAGTGAATCCGCAGATCATTCTGCGACAGGTAGCTGCCCCCGCTGTGAACCTCGTCGGTCTGCGTCATTCCACCAGCCACAATGCGGATACGGGCGTTCAACGCGAGCCGGTTGCTCTTCGTTCCGGTCAATTCGAAACTTACCCAATGGCGTCCTGAAACTCCGTGATTGCGCAGGATCATCGGGCCGCCGTCAATGTCGCCGACGACGACGTCCATGTTGCCATCGTTGAACAGATCGCCGACCGCCAGACCGCGAGAGACATGGCGTTCCGTCAACGCCTTGCCCGCCTGCTCGCTGGCATCGCAGAAGCTGCCATTCGCCTGGTTGAGCTGCAACATCTTGGGTTCGCGATAACCGGCGCCGGAGGGAAGCGTGTCCACCTGCGGATAGACGTGACCGGCCACGGTGATCAAGTCAAGCCAGCCATCATTGTCCAGGTCCACGAAAGACGTGCCCCATTTGACCCACGGCAGTGAGGGCAGGGCCACACCGGACGGATAGGAGACCTCCTTGAAGTTCCAGTCGCCTTGGTTCTGGTACAGCAGATCGTTCTCGTCGGAGAAATTTGTAACGTAAAGCGACGGCCGGCCGGTGTGGTTGTAGTCTCCAATCGCAATCCCCATCGAAGCCTGTTCCGAACCGTCATCGCTGACTGCGGTCCCTGACTCGAGACCGATCTCCTTGAACCTGCCGTTGCCTTCATTCTTATAGAGGAACTTCGGCGTCGAGTCGTTCGCGATGTAGATATCCGGCCGCCCGGTGTTGTTGAGATCGGCCCAGATCACGCCCAGGCCATAGTAACCATCCGGATCGCTGACACCGGCTGCTTTGGAGACATCTGTGAAAGTGCCATCGCCGTTGTTGTGGAAGAGCGAATCGCCCGCACCGCGCAGACCGCGCGGTCCGCACTGCACATCGATACCGCGATACTTGCAGAAAGGGGCGCTTCCAAAACCAGGCAGATCATCAAGGTGAAAGTCCACATAGTTGGTGACCATCAGATCGGCCAAACCATCGCCATCGTAGTCTCCGAAGGCAGCGCCGGTCGACCACCGTCCATCGGCCACGCCCGCCTTTGCCGTGACGTCTGTAAAGCTGCCGTCTCCGTTGTTGCGATAGAGGATGTTGCCGCCCAGGCAGGTGACGTAGAGATCGGGCCAGCCGTCGTTGTTGTAGTCGCCCACCGCGCCACCCATGGCGAAGCAGGGAGTGGCGAGGCCTGACTTCGCGGTCACATCGGTGAAGGTGCCGTCGTGATTGTTGTGGTACAGAACGCCCAGGCTCTTCGTTCCCTTGATCGCCATCTCGACCGTGGGAGCGTTTGTAAAGTAGATGTCCGGCCAGCCATCCTGATCGTAGTCCAGCAGGATCACGCCGCCACTCATCGATTCCACGATGTATCTCTTCGCTGGGTCGGAGGTGTGCTTGAACGTAATGCCGGTCGAGGCGGTGATGTCCTCCAGCTGCGGTACCGGGCGCGCGCTGCACTTCGATGACTTGGCGCCAGGCGGCGGTGGAGGCGCCGTGGGATGGCCGCTTTGCGCAGCCGCGAAGCTGAAAATGCAGAAGGTGACAACGGCGGAGCGGAGAACACTGGAGTAAAAGTAGCGAGAACGCAATCGATTCGTATCCTGACTAAGGGTTGGCTTGCAGACTGCGCTTCATGGGAGGTATATGGGGCAGATTTTACCGTAAGGTAAACACCGGAGCCTGAACAAAAGCTCACCGTTGGGTTGTAGGTTGAGGCGCACCCGCTAGAACGAGAACTTGAGATATCCCACGCCTGGCTCGAAGCGCAGCACGCCAGGATGTAATTCGATACGCTTTCCTCTCCAAAATGCTTCCAATTAGATTCGGTACAACATAGGTTCGTTCTTCGCCTCTAAGCACACAGATCCCTTCGCCCCGCCGAGCGGGGTTTACATCGACTGCTTCGCGTCGAAAGCATTCTTGATTTGTGGGTGGAAGATTGTCAACAAAATAACGTTATTTTGTTGGATAATTCTCCGGCACTAGCTCTACAGGGGTATGACGTATTAGTCTTATCCATCCTTACGAATGGACGTCGCAGGACGTGAGTGCCTTACACCTTCAGCGCGGAGGGGATACAAATCCCCACGTCGCTGCAATGGTGTGCAGTGGGTCTAGAGAGTGCAATTAATTTACTTCGAAGGCAGAGTGCTATGTGCGGAAAGATCTTCAGTGCGTTTCTGCTTGCGCTTGTGAACATAAATAGCGTCGCCAACATACTCCCATTCGGGCAGGACCTAATTCCATGACCCTAAATAATGCAACGGATCGTAGCGGCGCCAAGGTGACCCTTCAGACGCTTGCCAAACATCTGGGTTTGGCTACGGGTACGATATCCGCAACTCTGAACGACTCAGCCGCGTCGCGCACGATCCCCGAACAGACCAAGCGTCGGATTCTCGATGCAGCGCGCGAGCTGAACTACCAGCCCAACTATTTTGCCCGCTCTCTGCGCCTGCAGCGCACCTACACCATCGGCGTGATCGCCGAACAGATTGGCGACCCATACGGCGCCATGATCATCAGTGGAATCGAGGAGCATCTGCGGGAGAGTGAATACTTCTTCCTCACCGTCATTCACCGCCACGACCACCGCATTCTGCAAACCTACTCGCGGATGCTCGTGGCGCGCGGGGTTGAGGGATTCATCACGGTCGATACCTCGATCACCGAACAGCCTGCGCTGCCCACCGTGGCGGTCGCCGGACATACCCAACTTGCCGGCGTCTCCAATCTCATCCTGGATCAGAGGCTGGCTGCGCGGCTGGTCTTGACCCACCTGCTGGAGCTGGGGCATAGGGAGATCGCCTTCATGAGGGGGCATCCCTCCAGCTCCGATTCCGTATCCCGTTGGACGGCCATCTGCGAAGTCAGCGCCGAGCTGGGAGTGCGCATGCGGCCGGAGTTGATTGTGCAGATCGAACAGGACCTGGCCACGCCCCAGGTTGGCTATCCGTGTGCAACTGAGCTGCTGGCACGGCGGCAACCCTTCACCGCGCTGTTTGCTTACAACGATCCGGCAGCGATCGGTGCGATCTGGGCGTTTCGTGAAGCTGGACTGTCGGTGCCCCAGGATATCTCCGTGGTTGGCTTCGATGACGTGCCGCTGGCGGTGTTTTCCAATCCCGAGCTGACCACCATCCGCCAACCACTGCAACGCATGGGCCAGATCGCGGCCAAGACTGTGATTGACCGGATCGAGAAAAGAGCGGAGTTTCAGTCCCAGATCGTCATTGAACCGGAGCTTATCGTGCGGGCATCGACCGGCCCGCCACCAGCCGCCGCACGGCGCCGTAGCTAAACCTCTTCCCGTGACTAGAAAGAGGCGTCCCACGCGGGGACGCCTCTTTGCCTGGTGCAATTGACAGCAAGTTAGAACATGTACTTGAGCGATAGCTCAACCACACGCCTGCCCTGCTTATAGTCGGCGAATCCAAAACGGCTGGTCGGATCATACGTCGCCGTCTGCGGAGTCGCGTTTGCGCTCGTGTTGTTCAGCGTAAGGGTGGTCTCGTTGGCGAAGTTCCCCGTGAAGCTGGTGAGCGGGTGATTGAGGAAGTTGAACGCCGCAAATCGAAGCTGCAGGCTCTGGTCATGCGGCATCGAGAAGGACTTCTGCCCGGAGAGGTCCGAATCGAAGTACGCCGGGCCGTGCAGGTAGGGGAAGAACGCAGGTCCATTCTGGCCGATCGCCGGTGCCGCGAAGCACGCGCCATTGATGTACTGGTGCGCGGTCCGGCCCGAACGCGGATCGCAGGTCAACACTGGCTGCAGACTGACGTCCGGCGTTCCCAGGAAGTTGACGTTGCTGATGCCGTACTGCGTAGCGCCCGCCGGCCCAATCAGGCCGTTGAGGCCGAAGTTGGGGTTGGTGGTACTGGCCTGCATGTTCTGACCGGTCTGGAAGGTGGTGATTCCCGAGATCTCCCAGCCGTTGGTGACCGCTCCCAGCAGGGCGTTCTTGACCGGCTTGCCGACCTGATACGTATAGGTGGCATTGACGATCTGCGAACGATCATAGGGCTCGACGCCGTAGTTGCTGCGAAGATTGAAGGGGTTGACCGGGGTGCTGACGATACCCAGCGCCTTGCCGAAGGTGTAGTTCACATTGAACAGGAAGCGGCCCGCCTGGCGGGTGGCCGAGGCCTGAAGACCATTGTAGTTCGAGTAGGCCACGTGATTGGGTACGTTGATCGCACCGTAGTTCGGATACGGCCGATACTGGTTGATCTGCGCCGCAGTCAGGTTACCCCGGGTGGTGCTGCCCGCCGGCCCGGTGAGCGGGACACTGAACAGCGTTCCCACCGGAATGGCGTTCACGTTGTCCAGGGTCACAGTCTGGGTGCTCAGATCATTCAGCAGGTAGCGGCTGTTGTTGCCGACATAGCCGAGCATGGCGTTGATCTTCCAGGGCAGCGCCTGGTTGAAGGTCAGACTGTAGGTGTCGGTCAGGGGCTGCTGGTTGTCCCCGGCGGTCAGGGCATAGGTGGAGAGATTGGCTCCGCCCGCGTTGTTGGCCATATTCTGCAGGCTTACAGCGCGCAGCGAGACGCCGGCGCCGCCCACCTGGGACGTGTGCAGCCCCTGGGTGGAAGTGACCGCGTTGGAGGCATCGTTCCACGAGTCATGGGTCCGGTATTCGCCGAAGCCACCACGCAGAACGCTGGTACCCTTGCCCGAGATGTCCCAGGCGAAGCCTACGCGTGGCTCCCAGAAGAGAAGCCGCGAGTTCACGCCGGAGAGCGGAAGATCCGACAGCAGCGCATGCCAGAGAAAGCCGGGCTGAGGATTGGTGCTGGTTGCAGGTAGGTTGGCTTGAGCCGGGTCGAAGATCGCCACACCCAGACCGTGCGCATCGTTCCACATGCCGAGGTGCTCGAAGCGGATGCCGTAAGTTACCGTCAGCCTGGGACGAATCTTCCAGGCATCGGTGGCAAAGAAGTCCGCGTTCCAGAAGTAGAGGTTGGTATCCGGCAGTAGGTTCTGCTGCGTGAAGTTGCCGGTGTACCCCTCATAGTTGTTGGCGGCGTAGTTCTCCGAAAGGAAAGCCTTGCTGCCATCGGCATCGGTGATGGCATTGGGATTGGCATAGGTACTGGTCTGCATGTAGTACTGCTGCAGGGTGCCGTTGGTGGTGCCGAACGGGATCCGCTGGTTATTGGTTACGCGCTCCACATACGTACCGAAGGCGGCCATGTGGTTGCCCCACAGCTTGGTCAGCGTGTCTCCGCCGTTCGGATCGAACTTGTGCGCGAAGATCGGGCCGTAGGACATATCCGGGAACAGGCCCAGGGGAAGGCCGTTCTGGGCGCCATAGGTCTGGAACTGCGGAATCTCGGTGCTGCCGTTCTGGCCATAGATTCCCTTATACGGGTATCCCAGGGCTTGCGCATTGAGAGCACTCTGGTTGCCTACGGTAAAGCTCTGGTTCAGGTAAGAGATGGCGCCGAAGAGCTGGTTGGTCGTGGTGGCATTGAAGATGGTGGTCAGACTGGCTGCGGCGCTTTCGGAGTTGAAGGCGCTCAGCAGGCCTCCCGGTGTATTCAACCCACCTGGGGAGTAGTAGGGAACCTCCGGAACGCCCTGATGGCCCCGTTCGACGCTGTAACGGCCGAACAGTTTGTTCCGGTCCGAGATGGCAAGATCGCCGCGACCGATCGCCTGCCAGAGATCGTCATTGATGAGGTTGGTCTGGACCCAGTTGTACTGCCCGTTCACATTGGTGGGCACGTTGGGCAGAGGCATGGTCTTATACAGGGCCTGGAAGCCGGGGTCCTGATAGGCCTGCGCGATCTGGCCATTCGCAATCGGACTGCCGTCACGCGCAATGGTCGGCGTCGTGGCGATTTGGGTGAATGCCGGGTTGGTATACAGGCCGCCCAGGTACTTCTGCAGCTCGGCCTGGCTGAAGTTGCCCTGGCGCATGTTGGCCGTTGGTACCAGCGCATGCACGATCGCGCCGGCGGAGTTACCGTAGGCGTACATATTGCGCTGCGCGTACTCTTCCGCACCCGCAAAGAAGGTGAACTTGCGATTGTGGTTGAAGTCTGTTCCGGGAATCAGCACAGGTCCACCGATGGTGAAGCCGGGATAGACCTGGCGATCCGGAGCCTTGGCCTGACCTGTGGCGCCCGACAGCCAGTCCGTCGAATCCAGCTGGGACGTCCGGGCATAGGTGTAGAGCTTTCCGTGGAACCGATCGCCGCCAGCGATGGTCACAGCATTCACCACCACCGGGCCGTTCGATCCCTGGGCGTCGAAGTTCGAGGTCTGCACCTTCACCTCGGCCACCTGATCGTAGTTCACGTTCTGGATAGCGGCGCCGTAGTTGCCCGGGTCGGTGATGTTGGCGCCGTCCAGCTTGAGGGCAACGCCGCTGATCGGGTTCCCGTTGGCGGAATAGTTGCCCAGCGCGCCGCTGACGTTGACCTGCGACGGATCGTAGGCGGAGTTGTTGACGCCAGTTCCGGCGATGGCAAAGCCTGGCAGCGTCTTGAAGAGCTCGGTGACGTCACGGCCCTCGACGGCAAGGTGCTTGATCTCCTCCGAGGTAATCAGGTCAGACCGCTCGCCCGTATCCAGGGGGATAGTGGCTGCGTCTTCGGATACCGTCACCGTCTGGTTGGCGCTGCCCGGCTGCAGCTGCACCGAGGGCAGCGTACGGCTGTCGCCTGGATCGAGGTGAACTCCGGTCTCGTCGTACCGCTGAAATCCGCTGGCACTGATCGATACCGAATAGTCTCCCGAGGGAAGGCCGGCGAAGCTGAACAGGCCCGTGCCATTGCTGGTCGTGGTCCGTATGTCGTGATTGATGGTGTTGGTGAGGGTGACGCTGGCGTTCGGAATGACGGCGCCGGTGCTATCGGTCACCGTTCCCGAGAGACGGCCGTTGGTGACTTGAGCGTGCAGAACAGGATTGAGCAGGATTGCGCTGGCAGGAGCCAGCAGGCACGCGGAAAGGACGCCGCGGTGGAGGATGCCCCGCAGTTTTTTTAGATTTGTACGATTGTGATTCAAAATATTGGCCCCCGATGAAAAGTCGGTCTTGAAAAAGCAGTGAACTAAGAAATCGATCTGGCCGGTCGCTGCCGCTCGGCGGGCGATTGGCTAAATCGTTTTACTAAATCGATTTTGTAGCGCCAAACTGGTGTAATCGATTGCAACAACGACTGTCAAGCACAAGCTGGTTACACACTTGGTCCCCACAGACACTCT
>Ga0210403_10000697_pt1 | contig 34162 bp, 23 predicted proteins | sample IncBWC19MmetaG_FD_150863 | JGI IMG/M metagenome (GOLD analysis project Ga0210403, IMG submission 150863) | Forest soil microbial communities from Barre Woods Harvard Forest LTER site, Petersham, Massachusetts, United States - Inc-BW-C-19-M | ecosystem: Environmental > Terrestrial > Soil >...
GTTCGCTTTGGCTGGACTCTCCGCGATCGTTGTATTTTCCTTATTTGCCTCGTCGGGTTTGGCGCAGCAGCCACTGTATCCGCTGAAGGAAGGTATTGTGCAGCCCTTGCAGAGTAGGGACATTCCCAGCTGGATGACGTTGGACATGGAACTGCGGGGCCGCACCGAGGAACAGAGCTCGATGGGGTACATCTCGGGCAAGGACCGTCTGTACGAGCTGACCCGCATCTGGGGCGGCATGACCGTACGTCCAACGAATTGGCTGACGAGCTACGCGCAGTTTACGGATGTGCATGCGCTCGGGCTTCCGCTGCAGGACACGACGGCGGCGACTATGCGCGACGCCTTCGACCTGCGGCAGGGCTATCTCAATTTCCATTACAAGCCGGTGCAGTTCATCGTTGGTCGGCAGGAGCTGCGGATTGGAGACGAGCGTGTGGTGGGCATCGCCGACTGGCCCAATACCAGCCGGACCTGGGACGGCTTCTACATGCGCATCGGTAATGTCAATCAGCTGAACCTCTTCAGCACGTCGGTGGTCACGGTGCATCCGGGAAGCCTGGACACCCATGGCGCTGGTCTGACCTTTCATGGCGTGCACGCGAAGCTGGTATCCTACGTGCCGCATACCACGATGGAGCCGTTCGTTCTGATCCATGCCTTGCCTCGCGTGCCCAGCCAGAGCCAGCCGGGGCTCTTCGGAACCGAGACTGAGGTCACGTTTGGCTCGTACTACGAGACCAAGCTTCTGGTCGGTTTTGATTCGTCGGGCACCTTTGATCTGCAGCGCGGCAGTTATAGCAACGATTCGATCCATGCCGGCTCGGCGAACGTGCGGGGTGGCTATCGGGCGACCCGCTTGCCGTGGCGGCCGCACCTGGAGGTGGAGTACGACTACGCGACCGGAAATCCGCATACGAACGCGAACCGCATCGGGACCTACGATCAGGTGTATCCGAGTAACCACAACGTCTTCGGCCTGGTTGATCTATTCGGCTTCGAGAACATTAAGCAGGATCGCGTGAATCTGCAGCTGGCGCCGCGCAGCAACGTCACGATCCTCCTTCAGGGGGGGCGCTGCACGTGGCGACGCGCCGCGATGGCGTGTACACGGGTTCCGGTTCCATGTTGTTCGCAGCCCCGGCGGCGGGCTTCGCGAGTGACGACATCGGCAGCGAGTTCGATGCCTCGGCAAAGTACACCTACCACAAGTCGTTCATCACCAACGTCGGCGTGGGTCACTTCTTCCCTGGTGAGGTGATGACGAGCGCGAAGAAGGGAGCTCCGCTGACCTTTGCCTATCTGGGCTTGACCTATCGCTTCAAGATCAACCACCAGGACTAAGGTTCACTCTTCAAGTGTTAGCGTGGCCACGGTATTAAGTGGCTGCATTAAAAGTGAAACGGGATGCGCTCATTGGGCGCATCCCGTTTTGTTGAAGGCCGTGCTCTTATCTCATCTCAATGTCCGCTCCTTTGCCGCTGTCCTCGATCGTCAGTTCGACACTCTCTGCCTGACGTTGCATATGTGCCGGAATCTGTTTTCCATTCACAAGGACCTGGTTCTGCGTGGGTGTCCAGCCGTAGACTTCAGCGTGGATTTCATTCCACCATGCAGGATAGGAACCCGAGTGCGGACCGATCTTCAACCGCATGCCGTCAGCCGTTTTTTCGCAGCTGAACTGCATTCGTAGATAGACCCCGCGGCGATAGGCATAGGTTTTTCCGTCATCCTGGTAGAGTTCGCCCGAGCATTGATCGCCTACATAGACGCGAAGCGTGAGAGGACCCTGCGGGGTCTCGTTGGTGCTTTGAACGACGGGGGCAATGGGCAAGATAGAACCACCCCGAACAAAGACCGGGAGCTGAGCCAGTTCTGGCGAGACGTGGATGGATAGCGGCGGCCGCCCGGCTGGAACTGCTGTTGGATCGGGAATGGCTGGCAACGCCCGTGCAGTAATCTTTGCTCCGGTCCAATAGTTGTACCAATCTAGGGAAGGGAACTCGACGGTGTATTCGTCGGTCTCATCCGGATACGCTGGAGGAGCAATCAGTAGGTCGGCGCCTAGCAGGAACTCGCCCGTAGCCGGGACATCGATATCGATCGGATGACGATCGGCAACAGCATTGGGGAACTCCACGAACAAGGGCCGTACCAGAGGAAGGCCGGTGCGGGAGGCCTCTTCGGCCAATGTATAGAGATAGGGCATGAGCTGGTAGCGGGTCTCGATGAAGCGGCGACGGATTGCCTCGTGCTCGGGACCGCCGACCCATGGTTCCTGATCGCCGGTTCCCTTCTCGGTGTGATCGCGGTCGATGGGTTGGAACGCTGCCACCTCGAGCCACTTGGTCAACAGCTCCGGGGTTGGAGTTCCGGCGTAGCCGCCCACATCGGCTCCGCTGAAGGCGAAGCCGCTCAGCCCTAGGTTCTCAAGCATCGGCGTTGTGAGGCGAAGATGATTCCAGCTGCTGCTGTTGTCTCCGGTCCAGGTTGCGGCATAGCGCTGGCCTCCGGCATATGTAGCCCTGGTGAGCACAAAAGGGCGAAGATCGGGATCGATGAGATTGAGGCCTTCAAATGTAGCGCGTGAGTTCTCCATGCCGTAGACATTATGGATTTCGGCATGGGTTGCGGTACGCGATGCAAAACCTGGCTCCTCGATGCGATGGACCACGTCTTCGGGCATGGTCTTGTTCGCCGTGTCGAAGACGGAGGGCTCATTCATATCGTTCCAGAATCCATCGACGCCATCATGACGCAAGGGGCGATAGAGCGTGCCCCACCAGGCGCGGGTCTGTTGGCGGGTGAAGTCAGGAAAGACACTGGGACCAGGCCAGACGCGGCCGGTGAAGATCGACCCATCTGGATTCTTCACAAAGTGATCGCCGGCGATGCCGGTGTCGTAAGGAGGATAGTTTTTTCCGGGAAGATTGGCGATGTGCAGGTCGGTGATGGCGACTACGTGGAAGTTCTTCGCCTTGAGCTGCGCGATCATGCCGGTGAAATCAGGAAAGGCGGCAGTGTTCAGCGTGAATGGCCGATTCTTTTCCTGGTAATCGATGTCGAGATAGATGGCGTCGGTGGGAATATGGTCGGCGCGAAGGCGATTCGCAACTTCGAGTACGCGATCCTGCGACATGTAGCTATAGCGCGATTGCTGGAATCCTAGCGACCAGAGCGGTGGTAAGGGGGGCGTTCCCGTGAGCCAGGCATAGGTCTGGATGACCTGCTTTGGAGATGGGCCATAGAACAGGTAGTAGTCCAGAGCGCCTCGGGCGGCTCCGAAGGAGTAGATGCCGGCAGACATCTTGCCGAAGTCGAAGCTGGTGCGCCAGGTATTGTCCAACAAGACGCCGATGGCGCGTCCGGCGCGATCGGCCATGAAATATGGAATGCTCTTATAGAGTGGGTCCGTGGACTCCTGGAAGCGATAGGAGTCCGTGTTCCAAAGTGTAAATGCCTCGTTGCGTCGATCGAGCGGTCCGGTCTTGTCGCCGAGACCAAAGTAGTGCTCGTCGATCGGCATCGACTTGGAGATCTGGAAGGTATCGCCGTCGAAGCGAACAGGGCGTGCATCCTGCTGCAGAATATTTCCGGCCAGATCTCGGACCGTCATTTCGAGTGACTGTTTGTCGAGCGTCACGATCAAGGCATGGGTGTGAAAGCCGACGTGGTCTCCGGTCGTCTCGGATGTGACCGCGACCGAACTATGGCGCGCATCCGGAAGCACGGCCCACGACGCATCTTCAGGCAGAGCACTGCCCTGCGCGATGCGAATACGCAACACATCATCGCGCAGGGCGGTTACTTGCTCGCGCAGATTTCCAAGCTGGATTTCGATTCCATTGGGCAGATTGGATACGACCGCATTGTGGTTGAGAGATTGCGGGATCGTCGCATTGCTACTCGATTGCGCTCGGAGAGGCGCTGATATTGGGAGATTCAAGAAGAGGAGGACGAACGAGGTAAAAGGAACAAGACCGTGCAACCGCATGATAACCCCTGAAGAAACGTTCTCTTGAAGTTTGTATATCGAAAGAGGCTAGGAGCCTCGGTGTTCCCGATGCGATAGAGACGGCCAAACGACAAAAGACCTTGTAGAAGCGGCCGCCGATCCTAGGTTCTCCAATGTCGATGGAAACGACGAGGGCTGCGACGGAGTCTCCTCCGTCGCAGCCCCGGGTTGAATTAGAAGTTGTACTTGACCGAGACCTCCAACAGACGGCGGCCAAGCTTTTGCGGAGCAGAGCCAAAGCCGGACATAGGATTGGAGGTGGCCGTGGTCGGCGATGCGTTAGCCGAGGTGTCACTCAACAGGAGCGTTGTCTGCGACGCATAGCCGGTGCCGAAGCTGTTCAGCGGATGGTTCAGGAAGTTGAATGCGGCTAGGCGAAACCGCAGGTTGCGGCCTTCACCCATGGGGAAGCTTCTCTCCACGGTGAGATCGGAGTTGAAGAACGCCGGGCCGTGAGCGTAGGGCTCGATGTACTGGCCGTTGGTTCCAGTCGCCGGCAGAGCGAAGCACGCCGGGTTGAGGTACTGGTGCGGTCCGAGACCCGACTTCGGGTTGCACTTGAGCACCGGCTGCAGGCTGACGTCTGGCGTTCCGAGGATCGCCTGGGCGTTGACCGGATACGCGTTAGCGCCCTGTCCGATGTTGCCCTGCACGTAGTAGCCAGGGGAGGGGCTGACGCCGGTCTGCATGTTGGCACCGCTCTGGATATTGGTGATACCCGAGATGAGCCAGTGGCTGGCAAGAGCACGGACCAGATAGGTTCCGTTGATCTTGCCCACCTGGTACGAGTAGCTCAGGTTAAGGACCTGGGAGCGGTCGAAGTTAAGCGGACCGTAGTTGTTGCCGAGGTTGAATGGATCGATTCCAGCCGTCCAGTTGAAGTCGGCGGACGACCCGAGGATGCCGAGCGCCTTCGAGAAGGTGTAATTGGCATTGAAGTTCAGAGGGCCGACGGTTTTGACGGCCTCGATCTGCAAGCCGTTGTAGTTGGCGTAAGTGTTGTGTCGCGGCACCAGGATCTGGCTGTAGTTGGGATAGGGACGCGCCTTTTGAACAGACTTGTCGCCTGGGTAGTTGTAGATATTGTCGAGTCCTGCAGCCTGGACCGGGGTGCAACCTGTCGGGTTGCAGGCCTGGTAGCCGGCACCCGCGTTGATCGCCGCCGCCGCCGTGGGTGTGAACAGGGTTCCGACCGGAACCGCGTTCACGTTGTCCAGCACGACGGTCTGCGTGGTGCCGTTGTCCATCAGCGAGTTGCTGTTGTTGCCAACGTACGACACCTGCAGTGTCCAGTTGCCCTGCATCTGGCGCGCGATGCTCAGGCTGTAGTTATTGGTCACAGGCTCTTTGTTGTCTGTGGGGTCGAGGCCATAGACGGTTGCTGGTGGGATGAAGCTCTCCGTGCTGCCCAGCCCGGCGTTGCCGAAGGTGTTCGGGTTGAGATGGAGGGTGTTGACGCCTTCCAGGGTGTTACCACCGAAGCCCTGCAGGTCGGTGTAGCGGACGTTCTGCGCCTCTGCGAACTCGCTGGAAACGTCGGCTGTCGAGTCGTGGAAGTGATAGATACCGAATCCGCCACGCACGACGGTCTTGCCATCCTTGAGGACATCCCAGGCGAAGCCAACGCGGGGCTCAAAGTAGAGCGGCGGCGTCCCGACACCAGAGTTTGCAATGGAGGGGGTGTTCCCATGCCAGGTGATGCCGGGCAAGGGATTCTTGGTGGCATCATAGGCTGAGGTGTAGAGGGCAGGGTTCCAAATGGCGGCGCCGATGCCATGCGCATCCTGCCACGCGCCCAGTTTGGAGACGCGGGCCCCGAGGGTGAGCACCAGGTTCGAGGCGACATGCCACGTGTCCTGGCCATAAAAATCGGTGTTCCAGAAGTACAGACTGGTAAGGGGATTGAAGTTCTGCTGATGCCAGTCCTGGATCTGTCCTTCAAAGAAGTTCGCCAGGGCATTGCCGCTGTTGTAGTGGGGGTTGCCGTATGCCGGCGAGCCGTTGGCATAGGTTCCGTTGTAATCGTGAAATTGGTTGCCGGCAGGTCCGAAATAGTAGTTCTGAATCACGCCGTTGGTCTGCGGATTGGTCGCGGGCGCGTCGTTGCCGGTGCGCTGGACGAAGATACCCACCTTGACGGTGTGCTTGCCCCAGATCTTGGTCAGGTTATCGCCAAGGTTGGGTTGGAACTTCTTCAACTGCAGGGGGTTGGTGGAGTAGTCGGGCCACAGGCCAAGCGGCAGGCCGCCGTAGGCCCCATACGTTCCCAGTTGCGGATACTGCGTGTCGTTATTGTCAAACGCGCCGTTGTAGGGATAACTGATCGCGCTCTTCTGCAGGGCGGAGCTCTGTCGCGCGTCAAACGACTCGACGAAGGAGGTCAGAGTCGCGTACAGCTCGTTGGTCATGGTGGGAGTTAATACGGTGACGTAGTTCGCCGCGGCGCTATGCACCCAGCTGTCGTTGTTGACGCCGTAGCCGGGCGTGTTCACTGCACCCAGGATGCTGGAGGCGGCCGGCGAGTAGTACGGGATCATCGGCTCGCCCTGCTTGCCCTTCTCAAAGCTGTACCGTGCAAAGAACACGTTGCGCGGGGTGATGTTGTAGTCGACGCGGCCGGCAAATTGACTGACGTTGTTGTTGATCAGATTGAGCTGGTCGTAGTTGAAGCCGTCGGGGCCGGTCTGTGTCCGAGTCGGAAGCGGCAGCGTGCCGTTGACCAGTGCCATCGCGCCGGGGTTGAGAAATGCGGCGATGTTGCCGTTGTTTAGGGTGGAGCCGTTGTCGCCAAACGTAGGCGCGCTGGCTAAGCTGGCGTAGGTGCCGTTGGTTAACATTGGCCCGAGGTAGGCCGAAAGGGCCGCCGGGCTGAAGTCGCCAGCGCGCATTGCGGCGGTCGGCACCAGGGCATGGGTGATCGCGCTACCCGAGCTGCCGTAGGCGTAGGCGTTGCGCTGTGCGTCATACTCGGCACCGGCGAAGAACGTCATGTTCTTGACGTGGGGAACCGGGCCACTGAAGGTTCCACCCGGATACACGTAGCGGTCGCTTGGCCGTGCAATGCCGTCGTAGTTCGAGAGCCAATCATTGGAGTTCAGCTGGCTGGTGCGGGCAAACGTATAGAGCGAGCCGTGATACTTCGAGGTTCCGGCCTTGGTGACGCCGGTGATCACCACCGGCCCGTTAGCCTGATCGGCGCCGAAGTTGGATGTTTGCACATGCACTTCGCTGACGAAGGAGTCATTGATGTTCTGCAGGTTCGCTCCAAAGTTGCCGGCGTCGGTCAAGTTCGCACCGTCGAGCGTCAGGGTGATGCCGGCGACCGGGGAGCCATTGGAGGCGTAAGGGGTCGGCTGCCCGACCTGTACCTGCGAGAAGTCTGGCGCTTGATTGGTCGATCCCAGGCTGCGGATGGCAAACCCGGGCAGCGTACGCTGCAACTCGGTCGCATCGCGGCCGACGACCGACAGCCGTTCGAGATCGTTCGCACTAATGGTCGAACTGAGCTGGCCGCTGTCGAGCGGCAAGGCCGCCACCTCCTCGCCGACCGAGACGGTCTCGGAGGCTTCGCCGAGTTCGAGATGGATGTCGGGGAGCGAGAGGCTGTCTCCCGGATTCAAGTGAATGTCCGAGCGAACCAGTTGTTTGAATCCGGCCTGCTGGAAGGTGAGCTTATAGTCGCCGCTCGCTACGGCCGAGAAGGTGAAGGCCCCGGACGCGTTACTTTGCGAGGTGCGTTCTGCTCCAGTCGCTGCGTTCTGGAGGGTCACCTTGGCATTCGGGATGATGGCTCCGGTCGGGTCCTGAACAACGCCGCTCAGCGAAGCGCTACCGACCTGGGCCTGCATGGTTACGTAGCTAGTCAGGAACAGAATCAGAATAAAGAATAAGGACGCGTATACCCTTGGTCCTCGGGGCACGTGACGGACTGCCGTGCTTCTTGTGGTCGTGCTTTTCAATGGAGCCTCCAGCTCAAATCCCTTTTTCACCACTCCTATCCGGCGTAATGCCGAGCGGTGAGATCGGGAGAATTGCTAATTGTGTAGCCTGAGCTTTCTAGCTATCTGAGAAAACGATTGCCAAGGTCCTTGCGGAAAAGACGCGCAGTCTTTACCTGTAAATAGTGCGTTAAGTGTTTTGTAATCAGATAGTTGCTTTTGCCTCGCGGAAGCCCATTCTTAACCTGTTAACACGGTATAATCGGCATACGGAGAATAGAAGTGGCGGATGCACTAGCTGGGCGCCTCGCGGTGCCAATCACGGGGCGGGCGGGAGCCGTCGAAGCCCAGCTGGAGCGAATGCTGGAGAATCCCCATTTCAGCCACAGCCGTCGATTCCCATCGTTTCTTCGCTTCGTGGTGAGCCAGACGCTTAGCGGACAGACCGAATTGCTCAAGGAGCGCACGATCGGAATCGAGGTCTTTGGTAAGGACCCTCACTACGATACTGCTTCCGACCCGATTGTCCGTGTCACTGCGGCGGAGATTCGCAAACGCATCGCGCAGTACTACCAGGAATCTGGCCACGAGCAGGAACTCCAGATCTCCCTGCCTCCTGGGTCCTATGTGCCGCAGTTCCATTGGCCGCAGAGTAGCTCGGAGGCTCTCCCACTCACTGAGACCGTTCGGCCGAGTGTGCCCACGCCTGAACCGCAGGCGGCACCGGAGAGCATTTCGGCGCAGCCTGACAGAGTGCTCTCGAGGAAATGGTGGTTGCTCGCAGCGGTCGTGGCTGCCTTCGGGGTTCTTGCTGCTGCGGGATGGCTGTTCGCGCGGCCGCGGCAGTCGGCGCTCGACAGGTTCTGGGCGCCGGTATTCAGGTCCGGCGAGCCAGTTGCGCTCTGCTTTCCTGAGACTCACTCCAGAGGAATTCTGCTGCGCGACGCAGTGAATCCAGAGCAACAAATACAGTTCAATGAGGACACCACCACAGTGGTGACTGACGATCTGCAGCCGTTGGTCAGCCTGACCGGACTGGTCGAACTGCACCATCAGCGCTATCTCCTGGTGGGAGATGACACCGCTTCGCTGACGGATCTGCGGCGGGGCCCCGCTATCTTTGTCGGAGCCTTCGACAACTCCTGGACGCTTAGGGTGACCCACGATCTACGCTACAGATTCGGCAACGATGCCGGCATGAGGCACTTCTGGATCGAGGATACGCAGTCTTCTACGCGTACGCGCTGGGAGATCGATCGCGAACTGCAGTTGAAGACGAACACCTTCCGCGATTACGCCATCGTTGCGCGCTACACGGATGCGAACACGGGCAAGCTGGTGGTCATTTCCGCCGGCATCGCTCGGGGCGGTACCGTTGCCGCTGGGGAATTTCTTACCGCACCCAACAGCATAGAACTGATTAAGTCGCGAGCCCCGGCGAACTGGGATAGTCAGAACATGGAATTTGTGCTGAGCACTGAGATTATTGACGGTCGCTCTTCGCCGCCCAGAGTGGAAGCCGCCTACTTCTGGTAGGTAGCGCTGACCAGTCCTCCTCTCCGATGCTACAGTGATTTCGATGGCACTTTTTTTTTGGCTTCGCTCACGTAGCCTTGCGTCTTTCCTGTTTGTTGTCTGCTTTGCAGCCTCCTTCACCGCGAGCGCGCAAAGAGTCGTCTTCGCGCATTACATGCTCGCCAATCAGGACTACGTTTCTGACAGCTCGGGAAGCGAGAGCGTTATCGCTTCCTACGAGCGCGAGATCCGTCAGGCGCAGGCCATTGGCATCGACGGCTTCGCGCTGAACGCCGGGGGCTGGCTGAGGGAACCGCGCTATATCCGGCGTGCGTCGGAGATGTTTGAGGCTGCGTACCGCTTGCACGGCAACTTCAAGCTCATGTTCTCGGCGGACATGTGCTGCTCGAACAACGCGGCGGATGTGGAAGACATGGTGAGGCGCTTTGCGAATAGCAGTCGTTACTCCGAGATCTACTACAAGAAGTCCGGGAGGTTTGTGCTGACGACCTTCGCCGGATCGAAGTATGGCCCTGGCTACTGGCAGCAGTTGCGCAACGATCTCGAGCACGGTTCGCACCCATCCGAACAACCCGCACCGAACGCCTTGGCATACGTCAGTGGAGTCCCTTCGAGTGCGCCGATGCCCATCTATCTCGTGCCAGCATTTTTCTGGGGCGGAGAGCTTCCGCGGACGAAGGATATCGACGCCGGACTTGCCGAATACAAACCGATTATTGATGGTGCGTTCTACTGGGGAATCGCGGGTGTACCCTTGCTCGGCCACACTCCAGATCAGATCCCGTCATCCGAGGCGTATTCCAACCTCCTGCACCGTGCGGGCAAGCTCTATATGGCGCCGATCTGCCTCCAGTTCTGGGGCGCAAATGCCGGACGCTACTATGAGTACAGCGGCTACTCCGGATTGCGTGCCATGTGGATGGATGCGATCGAGGTAAGTCATCCCGAATGGGTTGAGATCATCACCTGGAATGACTTTGTCGAAGGAACCTATGTAAGTCCGATCGACGACCCCGCGCGCTATGCGAAGGCCAACGATCTGGGGAGCAGCGTAGCGCCTCCCTCTACATTGCACATCTTCCACACTCACAGCGGAGCTACATCGCTTCTCGCCTTTTTTATCGAGTGGTACAAGACGGGAGTGCAGCCTGCGATCAAGAACGACCAGGTGTATTGGGCCTACCGAACGCAGCTGGCGCCTGAAAGCGACGGCGATGCGCAGAGGATGAAAGCTTATGGGCCATTGGCGAATCGGATCTATGTCACCGCTAACTTGACGGCTCCTGCTGTACTCCGTGTGTCCTTCGGAAAGACCTCCCGATTAGTGACCCTACCTGCAGGTTCAACCGATTTGGAAGTGCCCGAGATAGCCGAAGGTATACCGAGCTTTGAGTTGACCCGCGGGGCATCGTTGCTTGCTCATGCAAGCGGTGAGGATCCAATCTTGGAGCACGGACCCTACCCTGACCTATATTATTCAACCGGCTTCTTGCACGACTGAACTTCGAACCGGCGCTCGACGTCGGGCTATGGACACACAGCCTTATCGGTGATCCTGCACTGGCTCCAAGAATGACTCCGGCCCCATCCGCCCGCGCAGAAAGTCTTGAAAGTCTCCGGAGCTTAGGGGCCGAGCCAGCAAGAATCCTTGCAGTTCATCGCATTCGAGCCGCTTCAGTTGGGCCAGCTGGTCGCCCGTCTCCACCCCTTCGGCCACGACCACCATCTTCAGCGAGTGCGCCATCTCAATAATCGCCGCGACGATCGCGTCCCCTTCTCCTCCGGGGCCATCCAGCCCATTGATGAAGAAGCGGTCGATCTTCAGCTGGTTCACGCGAAATCGCTGCAGATAGGCGAGGCTCGAGTAGCCGGTGCCGAAGTCATCGATCGCCATCTCGAAGCCGGCAAGCTGAAACTGCCGAATCACCTCGGCGGTCAACTCCGCGTCGCGCATGGCTGCGGTCTCCGTAATCTCAAACAGAATGCTCTCCGGGGCCACCCCGGCGGCGTCGGTTATGGCTCGCACCTTATTCACGTAATCCAATTGCCGCAGCTGCTCGAGGGAAAGATTGATGGCGATCTTCACTGGCGGCAGCTGCGCGTGCTGCCAGTGCCGGATGTGCCGGCAGACCTCGGCTATGACCCAGTTGCCCATGGGCACGATCTGCCCTGTCCGCTCGGCGGCGGGAATGAAGTCCATGGGAGAGATGGCCCCTAGCTCCGGATGTTGCCAGCGGATCAGTGCCTCGGCTCCCACCATGCCCTGTTCCGGCCCGCCGAACTTTGGTTGAAAGTGCAGCGACAACTGTCCTTTTTCCAGAGCTGCCGTCAGTCCATGGTGGATCAGGAAAGTCCGGTCCGCCGCTTTGCTCATCGCCACGTCGAAGTAGCGGTAGGTGTTGCGCCCGCTCTGCTTGGCGTCGTACATCGCCGCATCGGCGTTCTTCAGCAACGCCTCCACCGATGCTCCATCCTGTGGATAGATCGCGATGCCAATCGATACGGTCACGCGCAGCGGCGTCTCATCGATCACAAACTCCTGCTGCATGCGCTGCACCACGTCCTCGGCGATCGGCGTCACCTTCTCCGCGCCACCTAGATCTTCGAGGAGCACAACGAACTCATCCCCACTTAGCCGGGCCACCGTGTCTTGCGCGCGCACCGCCCGCCGCAGCTGCAGCGAGAAGGCCTGCAGCAAGCGATCGCCAGCCGAGTGTCCCAGAGAATCATTGATCGATTTGAACCCGTCGAGGTCCATAAACATCAGGGTGAATCCCGGCGCGCCCTCTGGCGCTCGTGCCATCGCCCTCTCGATTCGCTCCAGCAGAGAACTGCGGTTGGGCAGGCCGGTCAGGCTATCCTCCGTGGCCAGCAGCAGAAGGCGCTGATTCAAGGCTTCGAGCTCGGCGTTCATGCTATAAGCCTGCACATAGAAGCGTGTGTCCAGCATCGAGAAGATCAGGGTCAAGCCCAGGACGCAGAGGGTCGAGCAGGTCACCGCAAAGGCCAGCCAACCGGTGCTCACCTGGTCGTGCGCGCCGCAGACGGAGCCGCTTCGAAAGACCGCGGCGCTCATCCCGGTGTAGTGCATCCCCGCGATCGCCAACCCCATTGCCAGCCCAGCTCCGCAGCGCTGCCACAGAATATGCCGCTCGCTGCCGCGCAGCGTGAAGGCAATCCACAGCGCCACCCACGAAGCCACAATGGCAATTCCGATCGAGGCAAGGACCAACCCGGGGCGATATTGGATTCCGGGTCGCATCCGCATTGCCGCCATTCCTGTGTAGTGCATTGCCGCGACGCCCAGGCCCATCAGTACGCCGCCGAAGCCCAACCGCACCCGGGTCAGGACCTCACCCGCTGTCACCTCCAGGGCAAACCCCGAGACCAGCACGGCGATCAGTAAGGAGTTGATGGTGATCCGTAGGTCATAACCAAGCTCCATCGGCATGCGGAACGCCAGCATCCCGACGAAATGCATCGACCAGATGCCAATACCCATCGCCGCCGCACTGCCCATCAGCCAGCAGAACCGCTTCAGGCCCGCTGCCCGCAGCAACCGGATATGGTCCGCCAGATCCAGCGCCGTATAGGAGGCAAGCATCGCGACCAGCAGCGACAGCGCCACCAGCGAGAGGTCGTACGAACCGTGTATCAAAACAATCCCTTTCCCAACGTTGCGCTCTCTTGGCGGAGCATCTCCGCATCGGCGGCATTCAGCCCGTTACTTATCCGGCCTCCGCCGCCCGGCCAAAACGACCTCGCGGGCAGACGGCCGGGCATTGAGAAGGAGAGGGATGCAATCTCAGGGGCCGACCAGAAACTGTTCGAGCTTTCCGTCCGGCATGGTGTAGGTCGTCAAGCTAAGACTCCTGGAGGAGAACTTGATCGTGAAAGCTCTGAAGGTCATGCCGCCGCGCAGCTTTTCCGCTCGCTCGGACAGCTCTGTGATTTTGCCAAGCGGCATAAGGCTGCTATGGAAGTCCCCGATCGCCTGCTGGGAGAAGTAGAAGTTGCAGTCATCGGTGAACAGGCTGCGGTCGAGCTTGCCCGCTTGGAGTCCGGTCAGGATGGCCCTGGCCTGCGCTTCGGCCGCGGCCTTCGCTGTATCGGCCGCTTGAGGCGTTGCCGGCGTCGCCAGCAGCAGAGGGGCGACGGCGCGCGCGATCGCGCTGGCTGCCGAACTCGCCTCCTGGTTGGTGAGCACGGCGATGGCGAGCTTGTCGTCCGGGTAGATCGCATTCTCGGCGACATAGCCGCCCACCTCGCCAGAGTGCTCGATCATGCGGTGGCCCTCGTGCTCGCGGACTTCGACGCCCAGAGCGTAGCCGGTGCTCTTGCCGTTCTTCAGCTTCACCTCGGTCTCGAAGGCGTCGTAGCTTGCTGGCTTCAGCAGTTTCCGGTCCATAATGCTGATGTCCCAGGCGAGCAGGTCGGCGACCGGCATGGCCAGGCTGGCGTCACCGAAGTACCATCCCGGCCCCTCGGTCTGCGCCGGCCGCAGCGGACCCAGGGCGTTGCGCATGTAGCCGATCGGCTCTACGCGGTTGCGGTCGGTGTCGAGGTTGATGATGTCCTTGAGGCCGAGCGGGCTGAGGACGCGGGTCTCGAGGAACTGCCAGTACGGCATCCCGCCGGCCTTTTCGACGATGAGCGCCGCGAGGACGAAGTTGGTGTTGCTGTACTGCCACTGCGTGCCCGGGTCGAAGTCCAGGGGCTTCTGCGCCCACTGGTGGATCAGGTCGAGCGGCTTCACCGGCTTGGTCCAGAGCGGGATGGTGTAGTCCTGCGGTGCGTAGTCCTCGTAGCCGCTGGTATGCGACAGAAGCTCGCGAATCGTCACCTCGTTGGAGCGGGTCAGCTCGGGGAAGAATTTGTCGACGGTGTCATCGAGCGACAGCTTGCCGTCCTCGGCCAGCAGCAGAACGGCGGTCGCGGTGAACTGCTTCGAGATCGAGCCGACCGGATACTTCATGGCTGGAGCGGCCTTCAGTTCAGGCGTCAGGCGGGCATCGCCGTAGGCCGCCGTCATGACTACGCGACCGCCCATCACGATGCCCACTGACGCACTGGGAACGCCTGTCTGTGCGAGTACCTGGGCGACGGCGGTATCCACCTTGGCGCGTGTTTCGGGCGTGATCTGCGCGCTGGCCACGGAGATGGAGCAAAGGAGGAGGGCGGGGAGGAAGCAGGGTCGGACAGCGATACGCATTGCGGCGGCGGACTCCTAAAGGCTGGTGAAGCGTGACGTACTGGAGAGATTCTAACCGCGCGAAAACAAAAAAGCGTGCCGGGAGGGATCCCTCCCGGCACGCTTTCAGTTCGGTTTCGACTGGGTTATTGGTTATTTCTCGTGCGGAGACCAGCGCAGGCCGCCTCCAAACGTTGGGCTATAGAACTCCCGCTGGATGGGGTTGACGGTGCTGCCCTGGTAGAAGCCGAAGAACTCGTTGTTGAGATTGAGCCCGTAGGCGACGGCGGTGAATCCTCTCCCCAGCCGGTAGGATCCCTGGAGATCGGCCTGCAGGTGGGAGTAGAGGTAGACATCGCCGTTGGGCCCCTTGAATCCGCCGCCGGTCTGGCCGACTGGATCGTAGGGGCCGGCTGCGTTGCTGTCGGTGTAGTTGTAGGCGAAGATGTTGGTTGCGTTGTAGCTGAGACCAAGGCGCACGGAGAGGCGCTTGCGGTCGTAGGTGGGGCTGAAGTTCCAGGTGTGCGGCGCCTGGCGCAGCAGCTTGGGGTGGTCGGTGCGGTCGATGTTGTGCGAGCCATCGGGCAGGGTCACCTGCGCCGGCCAGTTCAGCCGCGAGGAGCTATAGCCGTAGTTGGCCGAGATGCCAAACCCACCCAGCAGACCGGGCAGATGAGTGAAGTGCTGCTGGAAGGCGATCTCGAAGCCGTAGACGAAGGCGTCGCCGGCGTTCTGCGGTTGGGTCTGGATGACGGGTTGACCGTTCTGGTTCAGGGTGGTGCTGACCGCGACGATGGGATCGCTGAGGCGCTTGTAGAAGACGCCGGTCTGCAGCAGGCCGGCGGGGTTGAGGTTCTGCTCGTAGAGCAGGTCGAGGTTATCGGCGTGTTCCGCCTTCAGGTTGGGATTGCCGATGCTGGAGGTTGTGCGCACGCCACCGGGCGAGATGGAGGCGAACGAGACGAGGTCGGAGAACTGCGGCCGCGCCAATCCGCGGCCGTAGACCAGCCGCAGGCCGCTCGCGGAGGTGAAGCCGTAGCGCACGGAGGCGCTGGGCAACACGCTCAGGTAGGAGCCGTTCTTGGCCACGTTGGGCGCGCCGGGAACGGTGGTTCCGTTGTCCGTATCGCTGGTCTCCTCAAAGCGCAGGCCGGCGACGATACGGAACTTGTTCAGGTTGATGGTGTTCATCACGTACCCGGCCGAGACCTTTTCATTTAAGTCGAAGTTCTGGCCGAGCTGATTCTGGTGCTTTTTGTTGGGGTCGGGGCCCTGTGGGTTGTTGAGGACGAAGGCGGTGACCTTGTCGAAGTCCACGGCGGGGCCGAAGGTGTAGTTGCCGCGGTAGTAGTTCGGATCGGTGAACCCATTCAGGAAGTTGGTCATGGAGACGGCCTGACCGGTCGAGGTGGGGACGGTGTAGGTGACGTCCGCATTGGCGAACTTATGCACGTTGCGGAAGCGACCGCCGACCTCGATGGTGCCCGAGTGTCCGCCCGCCATGTAGCTGGTGGCCAGCGATCCGCCGAAGCCGAGATCGACCTCGGGGTTGTAGTACTTGTTGATCGTCTCCCCAGCGTAGACGTATTGCGTGGGGTCGAAGATATTGACCCGGTTGATGGCGGTGAGCTTGGGAATCAGCGGGTTGGAGTTATCCAGCGAGTAGGCGATGCTGTTCAGACTGGAGTTTGCAGCCGGCACGAAGGTGGCATCGGAGTAGCTGTTGTCGCGGGTGCGGCCTACCGAGCTCTCCATGTCCCAGGCCAGCAGCGTGCTCGCGATCACATGCCTGCCGCCCAGCTGCAGGCTGCCGATGTCCTGCACCGGACGACGGATCTCGGCGCCGAATTTGACGGTTCCGCTGGTGGGGTCCGGCGCTCCGGAGGCGAGAAAGCCCGTGCCCAGGTTGTAGTCCCAGCGATTGCCGTAGTTGTGGAACAGGGAGTAGAGCCCCTTGAGGTAGATGCTGGAGGTCTGGGTGAAGCGGTAGTCGATGGTACCGGCAAAGCCGACGCGGCTGCGGTAGTACTGGTAGTCGCGCTCGTCGTAGCCGCCGAGCGCCAACGGTCCGGGCTCGACGTCGTTGATGCCGCGGCCGTTCCAGTCGTAGGTGCCGCCGCCAAGGAGGCCGAGCTTGTTGCCCTCGAGGAATCGCTTGCCCAGGGTTCCGTCGAACTGGTAGACGGTGCGGCCGCCGATGATGGGGGTGTAGCCACCGGTGGAGTCGAAGTAGACGGTCGGTCTCTCCTGTGCGCTCTTGGTGCGCAGGTCGACCGAACCGCCGATGCCGTCGCCCTCCATGTTGGCCTGCAGGGTCTTGTTGATCTGCACCGACTCCACCAGATCGGCGGGGATGACGTCGAGCTTGACCTGGCGGACGGTCTCGGCGGAGGCGATGTTGACGCCGTCGACGGTGGTGTTGGCCAGGCGCGGCTCGGTTCCGCGGATCTGCACGTACTTGCCCTCACCCTCGTCGCGCTCCAGGGTGACGCTGGCCAGGCGGCCGAGCGCATCGGCGACGTTGGCGTTGGGGAGACTTGTGATGACGTCTGCCGGCAGCACGCTGATGATGTTGTCGGCAGTGAAGGCACGGTTCATGGCCTCCAGTTCACCGCCCTCGCGACCGGCGTAGACGTCCACGTCCTGCTTGTTCTCGGCCACTGCCAGGGTCGCCGACAGATGCGCCAGCTGACCGGCATTCACGGTCACCTTCTGGACCGAACTGGTGAAGCCGGAGTAGGAGATGGTCACGGTGTACTCGCCCGCGGCCAGACCGGTGAAGGTAAACTGGCCGGCGCGATCGGAGACGAGCGAGGCTTTACCGGGGTCGACGGTGACCTGTGCGCCCTGCAGGACGCCGCCCTGAGCGTCCACCACAGAGCCGGTGAGTGTTCCGCGGCCGGCTTGGCCGAAGGCCGGGAGCAAGGTACAAGCGAGCAGCAGCAATCCTGCCGCAAAGCGACTTTTAAAATGCATGGAGACTCCCTCGAAGAAAAGGTTCTTTGGCCCGACTACTGGTAGTTGTTGGCTTGGCCCGATTCTTTTTCTTTGGCCTGACTCTGATCGGTCAGTTCTGCAATGTCAGTTCTGCAATGAGGTTGCAGCTTGCCCTGGCAATGCACGCAGAAATAGTGCGATGGGAACTGGTTCCCCACACTAGGGCGGTTAGGTTGATTTCCGGTTGCGGGACTATGAATGGCTGGTGAATGCTGCCGGAAGGCCGTTCCAGATTGGGAGAGTAGGCAGCCTCGCCCATGGAGCGCTGGAAACCGGAAGCGGGCTCGGTGTGCGGTTCTGGCTGGCCCGTCCTATGGGGGCCGGAGCGCTTCGCCTATAGAAAAAAGCGCACAATTCAGTTCATTCGCGCTCGACCGGGTGTACCTTTTCAGAAAGAACTTAGCAGCGTCTATGCGCCTTGGATCTATAGTCCACCGATATCTGCGTTCGAGCCTGGCGCTTTCTGTGGTTGCAATCGCCTTTTTGGCATCCTTTGCATCCCGTCACTGGCTAGAGCCAATCCTGCGCTTCACCCTCCAGCGCTATCTTCCGTACAGCTCCTGCGCGTCGTGCGATGCCGACCAGCTGCTGCTTCATATCGTCGCCAGCGCGCTGATCACGTTGAGCTATCTGGTCATCTCCGCGGCCTTTGTCTACCTTTTTGTTCTTTGCGGACGGGGGTACCCGTGGCGTGGGTTGGCACTGGGCGTCGCCGCCGTCTTCGCCGTCGGCGGCTTTACCGGCGCCGTGGAACTCTTCGCTCTCTGGCGTCCGGTGCCGGGCCTGGTGACCGGGATTGAGATATTCACAGCGGGCATTGTCGTCTTCGCGGCTGGCATGGCGCCGGTGCTGGTTCCGCGGATGGAACAGCTGCTGCTGCGGGCGCGGGAGGGCTGGCGTCATGCAGAGCGTTTCATTGCGGCCACGGAGCATAGTCTGGATGGGTTCTACATCCTGAGATCGGTTCGCGGCGAGGATGGCGCGATCGCAGACTTCGAGTTCACCTACCTGAACCAGAACGGGGAGCGCCTCCTCGGCCTGCCGCGGGAGCAGATCCTCGGCTCGCATCTTTGCGCCCGGCTCCCCATCAACCGGGTGGGCGGCTTCTTTGATGCCTATACTCAGGTGGTCGCGAGCGGCGAGGCGATCGTGCACGAGTTTCCGGCGCAGCCAGGAGAGGACAATACTCGCTGGATCCGGCACCAGGTAGTGCGGCTGGAGGACGGCATCGCGATCACCGCCTCGGACATTAGCGAGCGGAAGCAGGCCGAGCAGCAGGCCCAGCATCGCGCCCAGCACGACATCCTGACCGGGCTGCCGAACCGCAGCCTGCTCCATGACCGTCTGCAGCAGGCGATGGAGCGCGCCGACCGCTATCAGCAGAAGGTCGCCGTGTTCATGTTGGATCTGGACTCATTTAAGCAGATCAATGACACGCTGGGGCATGCGGCTGGCGACCTGGTGCTGATTGCGGTTGCAAAACGGCTGCGCGAGTCGGTGCGCGCGACCGACTCGGTGCTGCGCATCGGCGGCGACGAGTTCCTGGTGATCATGCCGGATATCGTCGAAGAGATCGACATCCTCGGGGCGGCGGCGAAGCTGCTCGCAGCGCTGGCCCGCGAGGCTCCGTCCGGGCTTGAACCGCTGATGCTCTCCGGCAGTCTGGGGATAGCGATCTATCCGACGCTCGCCCGGACTGCGGAGGATCTCATCAACCGCGCCGATCTTGCCATGTACCAGGCCAAGTACCGTGGCGGCAACTGTTACGAGGTGTTTCGTCGCGAGGGTTCGCAGGCGTCGGCGTCTCCACTGACAGCGGGACCGAGGACGCCGGATCCCACGCTCGCCCCGGGCACGTTTCGGGTGCCTCCGCTGCCGGGAAGCAACTGAGGCGCAGGGAGTAGGGAATAGGGAGTAGAGATCGGGCCGCGGTTAGGTCGGTTTAGAGCGACTTCATGGCGGCTTCGATGCCGGAGTTGACCTGGGCCTGGGCGAACTCGGCGGCGACGCGGATGCCGTTCATGATGGCGCGATCGTTCGAGGAGCCGTGTCCGACGATGCAGACGCCGCGCACGCCCAGCAGCGGGGCGCCGCCGTACTCGGAGTAGTCGAGGCGCTTTTTGAACTCGTTGAACGCTCGTTTGGAGAGCAGAGCTCCGACCTGGGAGGTGACGGTCGACTTCAGCGACTCGCGCAGCAGGGAGCTGAACAGATGGGCCGCGCCCTCGACGGATTTGAGTGCGACGTTGCCGACAAAGCCGTCGCAGACGGCGACATCGCAGTTTCCGTTGAAGAGGTCGCGGCCTTCGACGTTGCCCATGAAGTTGATGGGAAGATCGCGCAGCAGGGGGAAGGTGTCTCGCGTGAGGGTATTGCCTTTGCTGTCTTCCTCGCCGATGGAGAGCAGACCGACTCGCGGGGCTTCGATCCGGAGCACATGCTGGGCGTACATCTGTCCCATCATGGCGAACTGGACGAGATTCTCCGGCTCGCAATCGACGTTGGCGCCGACGTCGAGCAGTAGCGAGGGGTGGCCGTTGGGGGTGGGAAGGATGGTGGCCAGGGCAGGACGATGCACGCCGGCGAGCATGCCGAGCACCATCTTGGCGGTGGCCATGGCGGCGCCGGTGTTGCCGGCGGTGAGGAAGCCCGCGGCGCGGCCCTCGCGCACCATCTTCAGGCCGACGCGCATGGAGGAGTCATGCTTCTTGCGCACGGCCTGGGCGGCCTTGTCGTCCATCGTGATCCACTCGCTGGCGGGCACGATGAAGACGGGCAGCTTGCGCTGATGGTGGGACTGCAGGGCGTGGCGCAGCACCGGACGCAGGATGTCCTCGGGCCCGACCAGATGGACGCGGACGTCCAACTGGCGGGCAGCCAGGATCGCCCCGCGAATCTCGGGGTCGGGGGCCTTATCGGAACCCATTGCGTCTACAACGATGTCGATAGGCATGCGGGGCACCGTGCAGCGGGCAATTGAACCATCGAGTTGTAGTTAGCTGGCTTCCTTGACGGCGAGCACGTCGCGGCCCTTGTAGGTGCCACACTTGCGGCAGGCGCGGTGGGGCAGCTTGCGCTCGTGGCAGCTGGGGCACTCGGAGAGGCCGGTGGGGGTGAGGAAGTCGTGGCTGCGGCGCTTGGCGGTGCGCTGCTTGGAGTGGCGCCGTTTCGGATTAGGCATTGCGGTATCCCTTTCAATCGGCCGTACGCAGCAGAGGCGGCGCGTGGCGCGGCAAAACTTGTCTTACGCAAAATTAGTACCGGCTTGCCGTTCCGGAGACCGGAGGTGAAGGCCGGGGAAGGTCCTAGTGCTTGACCTGCTTGACCGCAATCGTATCTGCCAGACCGGCGAGCGCATTCCACCGCGGATCGGCCGGAGCCTTCTCGCATGCACAGGGTGCGCTGTTGAGATTCTGACCACAGCTGGGGCAAAGTCCTTTGCAGTCTGGCGAGCAGAGCGTACGTCCGGGCAGGGAGAGCAACACCTGCTCCCGCACGACATCCTCCAGCAAGAGACCACTCTCTTCATAATACCCGATTTCGGTCTCGTCGACCGTAATTGCACGCTCACCGGATTCGGCGTCGGCATCCTGCGGTCGGAAGATGAGGTCGAAGTCGCCGGAGAGGGGGGTGGCGACGGGCTCCACGCAGCGGGCGCAGAGCACCTCGAACGCCCCTTTGTAGGAGGCGCGGAGGCGGATATCGCTGACGGATTCGCCATGGCCGCGGTGCTCGATCAGCAGATCGGCTCGCCCGTCCACCGGCAAGGCACCGACCTGGCGGATATCGAGGGCATAGTCGATGACGCCGGGAGCGATCGCCTCGTGGATTTGCAGGGAGTCTTTTTCGAGATCGAGGGGCGTGATCAGCACATCTACAAGGGTAAGGAGATCGGGGTGGAAGGTCAACTGCCGGCTGGGCCCAGTTTGGCGCAGGCTTGGACCGCGCTCCGTTAAGATCTCTCTTATTTTGCAGTGCGGTGCGGTGGCGAACGGCTTGCTTTTGCTGGTATCGGCTCGGAGCAGAAGACTGCGCCGGGCATGAAACCGAAAGGGTTAGCATGCATATTCATGGGCATTCCAATATCAATACGTTGATGTCGTCGCAGGAGATCGCCAGTCGTCGCGCCAACGAGATGGAGCTAAAGCGGGCCGAGGAGGCGCGGCGAAAGACGGCGGCGACACTGCTTGCTGTGGGGCGGTTGGGCGAGGGTTCAGGGCAGGATGCTCCGAGCGAGCGACAGAGGGATGGTCAGAGCGGTCAAGCTCCAGAGGAGGTTGAGGCCAAGAAGGGTTTCTCGGCGAAGGCCTAGAGTCTTCCGACTCAGCCTTGCTGGAACAGGCGGATGGCGGCGATGCCGGCGGCTCCGGCCTCGAGACAGGCGGCGGTGTTGGCTTGGGTAATTCCGCCTAGGGCGAGCACCGGGGTCGTACCCACGAGAGCGCAGGCGGAGCGCAGGGCGTCGAGGCCGATGGCGGGGGTGACGAGTCGGCGCTCGGGGACGCTCTGACCGGAGAGGACGGCGACGGATTTGCCGAAGACCGGGCCAAAGAGGATCAGGTCGGCGCCTGCGGTTGCGGCGGTCTGGACCTCGTCGAGGGTGTGGCAGGAGATGCTGATGATCGCGCTCTGCCGGTCGGGTTTATGGCCTGAGGGGCGGCCGGACTGTGCGAAGAGCTGGCGCACGCGGGCGGGCGTGAGGGGTTGCTGGCCTGAGGGCAGATGGACGCCGTCGATGCCGGCGGCCAGGGCAAGGCCGATGTGGGAGTCGACGCGCGAGTTCAGGAGCAGCCGGGTGGCGGATCCGTTGGCGCGGAGGACGGCCCCGAGATCGCGGGCGAGGTCGAGCAGTTGGGCGGCCGGTAGGTCCTTGTCGCGAAGCTGAACGAAATCAATGCCTTCCCGCGCCCAGCGAACGGCGCAGGCGAGCAGAGCGGAGCGGCGGGCGGTCTCGGTCGCGCCCAGCTGAGACCGATCCGTAATGGCATAGCGCAGCATGTCGTTAATCGCTCAGAAGGCGTGTCGAAACACACGACTGTGGTACTTTCTAGGCAGTATACGAGCCCAGTCAGAGTCGATCTTCGGTCCGGCCCTCCAGCGAAATTCGGGAGGCGCCACTTACCTACAGGAAGAGCGTCAAAATCGCATGAGTAGTGTCTACGATCTGATCGTTATCGGGTCCGGCCCAGCCGGGCAGCGAGCTGCCATCTATGGCGCCAAGCTGGGTAAGAAAATCGCCCTGATCGAGATGCGCGAGGTGGTAGGGGGAGCCTGCATCAACACCGGAACCATCCCCTCGAAGACCATGCGCGAGGCTGTGCTGCACCTCTCCGGGTACAACTACAAGTCGATCTACGGCATGAACTACCGTGTGAAGGAACGCATCACCATGGCGGACCTGGCCTTCCGGGTGCAGCATGTGATCAAGACCGAGATCGATGTGACCGAGGCGCAGCTGTCGCGCAACAACATCGAGATGCTGGTAGGGGTGGCGTCGTTTGAGGACGCCAATCACGTGCGGGTGACGAACTCGCGCGGCAGCACGGTGTATGAGACCAAAAACGTGCTGATCGCCACCGGGACCAAGCCGGCGATCTCGCCCAAGGTGCCGATCAACGGGACCAGCATCATCAACAGCGACCTGGTGCTGGACCTGCCGACGCTGCCGAAGACGATGATCGTGGTGGGCGGCGGCGTCATCGGGGTGGAGTACACCTGCATGTTCGCGGCGCTGGGAGTGCGGGTGACGCTGATCGAGCGGCGGCCGCGGCTGCTGGAGTTCGCCGACCAGGAGATCGTCGAGGCGCTGAGCTATCACCTGCGGGATGCGCGCGTAACCATGCGGCTGAACGAAGAGGTGGAGAGCGTCGAGGAGATGCCGGACGGCACCGTGGTAGCGAATCTCGAGAGCAAGAAGAAGCTGCAGGGAGATGCTCTGCTGTACGCCGTGGGCCGTCAAGGCAACGTGGACGAGCTGAACCTGGCGGCGATCGGGCTCGACGCCGACTCGCGCGGGCGCATTCCGGTGGATAAGGACTTCCGCACCAAGGTGCCGAACGTGTTTGCCGGGGGCGATGTGATCGGCTTCCCGTCGCTGGCGTCGGTCTCGATGGAACAGGGAAGGATTGCGGCGGCGCGGGCGTTTGGCGACGAGACGGTGCTGTCGAACCCGAGCTACTATCCCTACGGGATTTATACGATTCCGGAGATCAGCTTCATCGGCAAGACCGAGGAGCAGCTGACCGAGGAGGACGTTCCGTATGAGGTCGGCGTGGCCTATTACCGGGAGATCGCGCGCGGGCAGATCCGCGGCGACACGACCGGCCGGCTGAAGATCATCTTCCACCGGGTGACGCATGCGCTGCTCGGCGTGCACATCATCGGCGAGGGAGCGAGTGAGCTGCTGCATATCGGCCAGGCGGTGATGGCTCTGGGGGGAAAGCTGGATTATTTCGTGGAAACGGTCTTCAACTACCCAACGCTTGCGGAATGTTATAAAGTAGCGGCTTTCAACGGTCTGAACCGCGTCAGCAAGTTCGACTAGCCGGATCGGGCGGGAAGATCGAGGCGGTACGGTCGGCGAGTCTGAGAAGCGGGGCGGGAATGTATGGCGAAGACAATCGGCGTTACCTTATCGGAGCAAGTGCAGGCTGGCTTGGTAGTCGACTATAAGCTTGAAGCCCCGCTGCAGTTCTTTCCGGCGGACGCGGGGGAGGATGGCTCTCTGATCGAGCTGCCGACCGAGGGCTTGGTGCGCACGCTGAGTGAGCAGATCGTGCGCGTGGCCAAGAGCGCGGGCGAGATCCTGGCGGTGGGGGTGGCAATTCCCGGCTTTGTGCGCAGCGGCGTGGTCGAAGAGGCTCCCAACCTGCCGCAGCTGAAGGGCGCGCGCATGGAGGAGATGATCACCTCCAAGCTGGCGGAACAGGGGCTGCGCACGACGGTGAATGTGTTGAACGACGCGGACGCCATGGCCTCGGGACTGGCGGCGACGCGGGGCAAGCTGGACCGGCTGATCCGGGTGTGGACGCTGGGGGTCGGCATCGGCTACGGGCGCTACCCGTTCAGCGAGGGCGTGTGGGAGGGCGGCCATAGCGTGGTCTCGCTCGACGACAAGGAGCGCTTCTGCGGGTGCGGCGGCCGCGGCCACATGGAAGGCATCATGGGGCATCGGGCGATGCGGCTGCGCTTTCTCGACCTCGAGCCGGAGGAGGTCTTCGCCGCGGCCAAGGCGGGCGACGCTCGCTGCCAGGAGTTCAAGCGGCTGTGGCACAAGGCGCTGGCGGCGGGAACGGCGAGCTCGATCCATATGGACGGCGCGGGCAAGTTCTTCCTGACCGGCTTCAATGTGCGCTTTGTCGATCTACCCATGTTGAAGGATTATCTGCAGCAGATGGTGAAGATGAGTCCGCTGCAGAGCTACGCGGTGGAGATTGTTACCGATGACGCGGAGACGCGGGTGATCGGCGCGGCGGTGGCGGCGGAGCAGGCGGCGGCGCGGGGATAAGGACTCAGGGAACAGGGTCCAGGTCTAGGGCTCAGGGAACAAGAGGGATCAGTCCGGGAGCGGACAACGCTCCGTTGCGGAGATCTTTGGTTCGTATCCTGTGGAGGGTATATGGCGATCATCGATACGTTCAGCAGCGCAGGACCGGCCGGCGTCTGCTATCCACGCCTGAACGGCACCCTGCCCCTAGAAGACGTTCAGGTGCACAACCTGAGCGCCCCCGTTGATGGCCAGCGGGTTGACCTCGTGAACAAAGCCGAGGGACTTGGCCTCGGTCGCACTGAAGGTCTTCTGCTGGTGGAACAGCGATAGAGCGTTCGCCTTCTCCAGGCCGGAGCGCTCCGCATAGATGCTCGCGATCCTGGCCTGGTCGGCCTCAAGCGACTGGACGACTGCGTTCAGGTCGGGTTGCTCGTAGTTTTGCGGGCCTTGCAGGCCATATGCGATGGGGTGGAGCATGAAGGTGGAGTGCGGGCAGGCGAAGCGCTTCGCGCCCGAGAGGAAGACGATCGCTCCAATCGAGTCCACGTTGCCGATGTTGTAGGTGGTGAGGGCGACGGGCAGCGCCGACAGGTAGTTGTAGAGCGTCATTCCGTGCATGACGCTTCCCCCCGGCGTGGAGAGCATCAGGGTCAGCTCCTTCGTGCCCTGCTGTACGACTGAGGCAAGCATATGCATCAGCGCGCTCGTGGTTTGTTCGTTGACCTTGGCCGCGAACGATAGAAACAGCCTGGAGGCTGGATTTTGCGGTGGGGCGAGCGGCGGCGGCGCCATGCTGGAGGACATGGTCGATCATCATAGCCCATGGCTGGCGAAACCCCAGGATCGTATTTCGTGCGGCGATAAAGAGGGTCAGCGCTGGCAGGTGGGGCAGAAGTGGGTGCCGCGGCCGCCGAGCAGGATGCGTTGGATGGCGGTGCCGCAGATGAGGCAAGACTGGCCGGTGCGCAGGTAGACGCGGTGCTCGAGCTGGAAGAAGCCGCGCACGCCGTCGGCGTCGACGTAGTCGGAGACAGAGGAGCCGCCCAACTGGATGGCGTGGGTGAGGACGTCGATGAGGGACTGCCGCAGCCGGGTGAGTTCGGCGCGGGTAAGCCGGCCGGCCTGGCGGCGGGGCCGGATGCCGGCGTGAAAGAGGCTCTCGTCGGCGTAGATGTTGCCGACGCCGTGCAGCAGGCGCTGGTTGAGCAGGGCGGCCTTGATGGGGGTCTTGCGGCCGCGGAACAGGGCGATGAAGTCCTCGGGCGAGATGGTGAGCGGTTCCTGGCCGGGGCCGGTGTAGGACTTGTCTTCGGACTTTGTTGTCTGCTCCGCGCTGAGCACGGAGAGCCGGCCGAAGCGGCGGGCATCGACGAAGCGAAGATCCTGCAGCTTGCGCGTGGGGCCGCCCGTGAGGCTGAGGACGGCGTGGGTGTGGGGTGGGTACGGGACCTCGGGGGCACAGACCAGGAGGCGGCCGGTCATGCCAAGGTGAACGAGGAACTGGGCCTTCTTCTTGCCTCGCACGAGATCGATGACGATGGTCTTGCCGACGCGGTGGACGCGCTCGATGCGGCTGCCGGTGAGGGTTTCGGCGATGAGGTCGGGAGGCGTCTTGAAGGTCTGGGGTTTGTTGCTGGTCCAGACGGTATCAATGATCTGGCCGTGGACGCGGGCGTGGACGCCGTTGGCGACGGTCTCGACCTCGGGGAGTTCGGGCATGGTTCTAGATTACGCGGTCTGAGAGTGGGGTGGAACCGGCGACGGCCCGGGGGGCGAGATGGCCGCGCAGGCCCGTGATTCGCTCCCCAATTCACTTAAGCCGGGCTAATATTCCGAGTCGTGGAAGGGGATTCGGAATCTGGACGAATGGGGGACGGAGCGCGTTTGGTGCGCCCGCTCTTGTTCTTGCGCTCTACGTCGTGCATGATGCGCTGTGCCAGGGCGATTGCGAAGACGCATTCCTCCGCGACCAGGTCGTCGCCAAGATCCTCGTAGTAGTGGCGGGCAAGGGAGAAGAATTTCACTGTCTCGGTGAACTTTCGTCGGTCCATGGCAAGACCTCAAAGTGAACTCGGCCAAGGCGAAGGTTTGCCGTAAAGATCCCCCAGGAAGAGAACCGGGAGAGATGGGCGCGGCCCCGTTCACGCTCTCTTGGCGTTCATTCTAGCGCCGGCTGTGAGTGAATCAGCGGAGGGCGCAGCCGTTTTTTCTGTGCCGTGCGCATTTTGCGACTGATTTGTCGATAGCATAGTGCAAGTTGGAAACCAGACAGCATGGGATAAAGAAATTCAAAGGATTGCTGTCTGGGATGGAGCGTAAGACGCATGAAGAACGAGAAGTACGATAAGAAACATCGAGTTTCGGCTGGATTGCTGGCAGGCGCTTTGGTGTGCCTCACGGCGGCGGCATGGGGTGGCACCGGCACGGGGGTCGCACAGGAGAACAAGACTGCTGCGGGCGCCGGCAAGGTGGCGACGGCAGAGCGATCGGTAACGCCGGACTCGACGACCGACGGGTCGGTGACGGTGGGTGGCGAGACGATCAACTATCGCGCAGTGGCGGGCACCCTGACGGTGGGGTCGACCGACGCGCAGGACGTGACCATCGGGTTCGATGGCAAGCTGCTGCCGGATGCGGGCGAGAAGGCTCCCGAAAAGCCGGAGGAGGCGCCGGCGACTGCGCGCATCTTCTATGTGGCGTACTTCAAGAAGGATGCGGCGGCGGAGAAGCGGCCGGTGACCTTCCTGTACAACGGTGGACCGGGTTCGGCGTCGATGTGGCTGCACATGGGATCGTTCGGACCGCGCCGGGTGGTGACGACGGACACGCAGCACGACGCGGCGGCGCCCTACCAGATCGTGAACAACAACTTCAGCCTGCTGGATACGACCGACCTGGTGTTCATCGATGCTCCGGGAACGGGCTTCAGCCGGATCTTCGGCAAGGACAAGGAGAAGGCGTTCTGGGGAACGGACGGGGATGCGCATGCGTTCGAACGCTTCATTCGCCGGTTTCTGACTAAGTATGATCGCTGGAACTCGCCGAAGTACCTGTTTGGCGAGAGCTACGGGACGCCGCGGTCGTCGGTGCTGAGCGCGGACCTACAGAATGTCGATCTGAACGGCATCATTCTGCTGTCGGCGATTCTGAGCTTTGACAACAGCATCGATACCCCGCAGCTCAATCCCGGGGTGGAGCAGGCGTATGCTCTGGGCCTGCCGACCTATGCGGCCACGGCGTACTTCCATCACAAGCTGCCCAACCCGCCGGCGGCGCTCGAGTCGTTTCTGGCCGAGGTGGAGCAGTATGCGATGGGCGAGTATATGACGGCGCTGCTGCAGGGCTCGGAGCTGCCTGAGGCGCGCAAGCAGGCGGTCGCGGAGAAGCTGCATCAGTACACGGGCCTGCCGGTGGCCTATCTGCTGAAGGCCAACCTGCGGGTTCCGGGCGGTGAATTCAGTAAGGAGCTGCAGACCGACGAGGGTACGACCACCGGGCGTCTGGACTCGCGCTACAAGGGACCGGATATCGATCCCATGAGCCAGAACGCGGACTACGATCCGCAGAGCCAGTCGATCAGCGCGGCGTATACCGCGGCGATCAACCACTATCTGCGCAAGGACCTGAAGTACGGCGAGCAGCAGACCTACAAGCCGGGCGCGTATACCGATCCCAGCTTCCAGTGGGATCTGCGCCATCAGCAGCCGAACGGACCGCCGGCCACCCAGCAGGAGGGCGGAACCAACGTGATGCCGGACCTGGCCTACACGATGAAGCTGAACCCGAAGATGAAGATCTTCCTCGCGGGCGGCTACTTCGATCTGGCGACCCCGTACTTCGAGGGCAAGTACGAGATGCATCATCTGCCGATTCCGCAGAAGCTGCAGTCGAACATCAGCTACCACTACTACCAGGCCGGGCACATGATCTATGTGAATGAGAATGTGCTGAAGCAGTTCCACGACGATGTGGCGAGCTTCATCCGGTCGACCGAAGCAGCGAAGTAGACAGAAGCAAGAAGCCTCCCTCGTCTGGTCAATGACCGGGCGAGGGAGGCTTTTTGTTGTTTCAGACGGACTTCTATAGCTGGGCTTAGACGGTGACGACGATCTTGCCGACCTGGCCGTTGGACTCCATGTAGCGGTGAGCCTCGACGATCTGGGCGAGCGGGAAGGTCTTGTCGATGCGGGGCTTGAAGGCGCCGCTCTGGAGGTGGTCGAAGACGTACTGCTTGGCGCGCGAATAAAGCTCGGGCTGGGAGACGATCTCGAACAGCGTATAGCCACGGATGGTTAGGCCCTTGCCGAGGGCGGCGAACAGCGGGAACGGAGTGGGGTCGGTGGCGAGCGCGCCGTACTCGAGGATGATGCCGCCGGGCGCGGCTGCATCGGCGAGCTTCAGCAGGCCTTTTCCGCCGATGGGATCGAAGGTGACGCGGGCGCCCTTGCCTCCGGTGATCTCGGCCACGCGCGCGGCGAGGTCCTCCTCCTCCGTGGCGATGACGTAGTCGGCGCCGAAGGCGAGCAGCTCGGCCTTCTTCTTGGAGCTGCGGGTGGCGGCGATGGAGATAGCGCCCTCGGCCTTGACCATCTCGATGGCGGCGAGGCCGACTGAGCAGCTGGCGGCGGTGATCAGGACGAAGTCGCCGGGGCCGATCTTACCGTTGGTGATGAGGCCGCCGTAGGCAGTAACGTACTGCATCCAGATGCTGGTTCCTTCTTCGTAGGAGAGCCGAGCGGGATACTCGGCCATGGCGTGTACCGGGACGATGGCGACCTCGCCGTAGGTCCCGTAGATGTTGATGTGGAAGGCCGGGACGGTGCTGGCGGTCTTGCCCAGCCAGGCGGGATCGACGCCCGGGCCGACGGCTTCGACGATGCCCGAGGCCTCGTAGCCGAGCTTGGAGGGGAGTTGCGGCTGGTCGAGGTAGTGGCCCTCTCGGAACATGACCTCGGCGCGGTTCAGGCCGATGGCCTTCACGCGCAGGCGGACCTCGCCGGCGCCGGGCTCGGGCAGCGGCAGTTCGTCGAGTTGAAGGACCTCGGGTCCGCCGAGGGTGTGAAAGCGGACGATCTTCGCAGTTTCTGCGGGTGCAGCGGCTTGGGACATAAATTGAGCCTCCTGTATGGCTTCCGAGATTCGATGATAGCGGCGGCGGGAGGACGCAAGGCTTTGGCGCATGGGTTTTGGTCCGCCCCCTCGAAGGTGGTGAAAGTTTACTCCGTTATGCCGCCGTTCTTGGCTGAAGTTGAGGCTGGGGGGCGGGGCTGCGACGGCCTCGGAGTTGGCGTCCCGCGTCCTTGAAGTCTACCGTCAGGCTGCTGTTGGAGGCACAGATGACGGACCGGGCGCGCGCGACTTGCTAGAATCGAGCTGATTATGTCGATTGCTACCGCACTCTCTCCTGAGGTTCTCGCCAAGTACCAGCCCGTGATCGGGCTGGAGGTCCATGTGCAGTTGTTGACGGAGACGAAGGCCTTCTGCGGCTGCGTCAACCTCTATGGCGGCGAGCCGAATACGCACGTCTGCCCGACCTGCCTGGGGCTCCCCGGGGCGCTGCCGGTGCTGAATCGGCGGGCGGTGGAGTTTGCGGTGCTGGCGGCCAAGGCGATCAACTGCGAGATTCGCGAGACCAGCGTGTTTGCGCGCAAGAACTACTTCTATCCCGACTCGCCCAAGGGCTACCAGATCTCGCAGTTCGACAAGCCCATCGCCGAGAACGGCTGGATCGATGTGCTCGATGCGACCGGCGCGAACAAGCGCATCGGCATCACCCGGCTGCATATGGAAGAGGACGCCGGCAAGAGCGTGCATGACGGCTTTGCCGACTCGGTGTCGAAGACCTATATCGACCTGAACCGCTGCGGGACGCCGCTGGTGGAGATCGTCAGCGAGCCCGACCTGCGCAGCGCCGACGAGGTCTTCGAGTACCTGACCAAGCTGAAGGAGATTCTGCTCTACACCGGCGTCAGCGACTGCAACATGGAAGAGGGATCGCTGCGCTGCGACGCCAACGTCAGCGTGATGCTGAAGGGCGCGGATAAATTCGGCACCAAGGCCGAGGTCAAGAACGTCAACAGCTTCCGTTACATTCGCGCGGCGGTGGAGTATGAGATCGAGCGCCAGATCGGGGTGCTCGAAGAGGGCGGCCGGGTGGTGCAGGAGTCGCGTCTGTGGAACAACGCCGAGGGCCGGACGTACTCCATGCGTTCGAAGGAACAGGCGCACGACTACCGCTACTTCCCCGAGCCCGACCTGCCGCCGCTGGTGGTGGGAGCCGCGTGGCAGGCGGAGATTCTGAAGTCACTGCCGGAGCTTCCCGAGGCGCGGCGCGCGCGCATGGTGGCCGAGTATGAGATCACCGAGCAGGATGCCATGACGCTGACCGCGACGCGCGCCTTCGCCGATCGCTTCGAGGCGGCGGCCAAGCGGGCGAAGAGTCCCAAGCGGGTTGCGAATCTGGTGCAGAGCGAGCTGACCAGCCGTCTGAAGCTGGCTGGGCTCGAGCTCGAGCAGTCGCCGGTGAGTCTTGAAGGCATTGTGCTGGCGGCGGACCTGGCGGAATCGGGCGAGCTGTCGAGCAAGATGCTGAAGCAGCTGTTCGATCTCTGCTTCGCGAACGGCGAGGACTTCGCTGCAGTGTATGAGCGCGAGAAGCCGCAGCAGATCTCCGACTCGGGCGCGATCGAGGCCATGATCGACGAGGTGATTGCGGCCAACCCCAAGCAGGCGGAGCAGTATCGCGGCGGCAAGAAGACGGTGGCTGCGTTCTTTGTTGGCCAGGTAATGCGGGCGTCGAAGGGACAGGCCAATCCGGCACTGCTCAACGAGCTGGTGGTGAAGAAGCTGGACGCACTGGGGCCGCTCGCGTAGGCGACGACCGCGAAGCTCGCAGCGGTTACGTTTTCAGGCGCCGCACCGGTTTCTATGCAACGCGCGCATCAGCTTGTGCTTCTTAAGTCGCATGGAGGCAAAGCCATGACAACGACGACCAAGGTTGCACCCGAGTCAGCGAGAAAGGCAACGGCGAAGAAGACCTCGCCGGCCATCAGGAAGGCGGCGGCGAAGAAGGCTCCGGCCAGGAAGGCTGTTGCCAAGAAGCCGGCGGTGAAGAAGAGCGCGACCCGCAAGTATGCGCCCGCGGCAGGTAAGAGCGTCGAGCGCGAGATGAAGGCGATGAAGCAAGGCCAGCTGAAGAGCGGTCGCAGCGGAAAGACGGTCACCAACCCGAAGCAGGCGATCGCGATTGGCCTGTCCGAGGCGCGCAGAGCGGGCAAGAAGGTTCCCCCGAATCCGAACGAGTAGGGACTGAGGATTCCTTCGACCTCGCTCTGACATGAGCGTTCAGCATGGAACCATGCTGCCGAGGGCCTCGCCGTTGATACAGCCGCCTAGGCGAGATCGAGCGGCTCTCTGCTGCGGCGGCGAAAGAACCAGGCGAGGCCGCAGAGGATGTAGGCGAGGTAGAAGTAGGGCAGCCAGTTGTAGGGGCTTGCGGGAACCGGGTAGAGGGTTCCGGCGAGCGCGAACAGCATAGCGAGGATGGACGCGATCGCCAGCACCAGCGTGCCGCCGGTGAGATGGTGGTTGCGCTTGAGGTAGAAGGGCAGCGCGACCGCCGCCAATCCGTAGGTGGTGAGGAAGCCGTAGACGGCGAGCGATCCCATCCAGCCGAAGATGTCGGCGCCGCTGACTCCGCGTGCCGCCAGCAGGGCGACCGGCAGAAGCGTGAGCACTCCGGTGACCAGGACGGCGGTGTGCGGCGTGGCATTGCTGCGATGGGTGTTGCCGAGCGCGCGATGGGCGAGTCCGTTGTGGGCCATGCGCAACAGAACGCGGGAGGCGGCGGTGATGCAGGCCAGCGTGCAGGCGAACATGCTGACCAGAGCCCCCAGATCGATGAGCTTGCCGAAGACAGCGACGCCAGCTAGCCGGGCGAGCGCGCTCATCGGCGCGCTGGACTCACCGAGGTTTTGGTGGAGGGTGTGCATGCCCAGGGTCTCGATGTAGGCGCAGAGGATGAAGAACAGGCCCGAGACGAGGGCGCTCTGGATGACGGCACGGGGAATGGTGCGCAGGGGATGGACGGCCTCGGCGCCGAGCGTGGTGGCGCTCTCGAAGCCGACGAAGCTGAACAGTGCGAGCACCACGCCGAGGCGCACGCCCGATGCGCTGACGGCTTGCAGACGGAGCTGGCTGCGGTCGACGTGGAGGCCGTTGTGCGCGAGCAGCAGCGCCAGAACAATGGCGATCAGCGCAACCGAGCCGGCCTCGATCCAGAGCATGAGCCTGGCGGAGATCTGCACGTCGCGATAGGCGACGGCGGTCGCCACCCCGACGGAGAGCAGGGCAAGCGCGGCACCCGGGGCGGCGTGGCCCAACATCTCTAGCAGAAGCACGTTGGTGTAGTTGATGAAGCCCCCGGCGACCGAGGCTCCAGTGGCGACGTAGGCGAGCAGCAGCGCCCAGCCCGCGATAGAGCTGACCGCGGGCGGCAGCGAGGAGGCCGCGTAGGTATAGAGCGATCCCGAGCAGGAGGAGTAGCGCGCGAACCGGCTGATGCAGAGCGCCATCAGCAAGACGGCGCCGGTGGCGAAGAGATAGGCGAGCCAGGTCCCGTTTCCGGCCAGGGCGAAGACCAGCGGGATGGTCATGGTGGGGGTGGTGGTCGGCGCGATGGTGGAGATGGACTGGGCCAGCGTCTCGACCGGGGAGAGGATGCCCAGACGCAGGCCGGATGGAGCTGCGGCTGCGGGTTCAGCGGGGAGAGTCTGCTCTGTCAGGACGTGTCCTTTGGTGCGGCTGAGATTCAACAGCTGGGCTACGGGTGCGGTCGATCGAGAGGCCAGATAACTGGAGCGCGGGGCGATTCCGTTCCCAGTTTATCCAAATTGTGCGGAAAACCCCGTCCTTCAGGGCGGGGATGTAGAGCGCGGACAGCGAAGCTGTCCTCAACTCGGTGTTTGTTGTTGCTCGATGTACTGGCGGATGATCGA
>Ga0210403_10000700_pt1 | contig 34079 bp, 27 predicted proteins | sample IncBWC19MmetaG_FD_150863 | JGI IMG/M metagenome (GOLD analysis project Ga0210403, IMG submission 150863) | Forest soil microbial communities from Barre Woods Harvard Forest LTER site, Petersham, Massachusetts, United States - Inc-BW-C-19-M | ecosystem: Environmental > Terrestrial > Soil >...
GTCGGATCGCAGTACAGCTGATAGAAGGACTGCGATGGCGCTGTGGGCACCGCGAAGCATTCCGTCTTGATGTAGTGGTTGGGGTTTCCCGGGTTCACCAGCGAGCTGCAGCCGGGGCCGCCGAGACGGTTGGGATAGTCCCAAGGATCACTGCTGTTGAGACCGAGCGGGTCGCCATCGGTACCGAACGTGGGCGTAAAGGGAACACCCGAGTTGGCCTTGAATACCCCGCTCATCTCCCAGCCCTTGCCGGCCCACGCCAGCGGCCCGGGCAACGCATTGAGAGCAGGCACCTGCCAGGTCCCGGCGACCACCAGGGTCTGGGCAATATTGAAGTCCGATACCCCGCGGTTCAGGCGAAGATCGAAGTCCGAGAGGCTGGACATGCTGGTGAGGAACTCGTCGCCGACGATGGTCGAGGATCCGGTATCGAAGCTCTTGCCCCACGTATAGGAACCGCGCAGCTGGAAGCCGTGAGCCATTCTCTGCGTCACGTTGAACTGCAAGGCGTGGTAGACGGAGGTGCCAATCCATTGCATGGATCGGATCTCACCGTAGTTGGGATTGATCAGCGTTCCGCTGCCCGCTGGGGAGGGCCAGACGTAGCCAGCCTGAGTGAGCGTGGGCTGGACAATATTGGAATCATCAATTCGCATCGGCTGGTGGACCCCATGGGAACCGACATACCCGAGCGTTGCCGTAAGGTCCTTCGTAAGTTCGCGCTGGATGTTGAGGTTCCACTGCATGACGTAGTTCCGCTGCGGATTTTGGTCGATATAGCTTACAGACAGCGTCTTCGGCGTGAGCTGCGCGAGCCCTCCCTGATAGAACGATCCGGCCGGAATCTTGGAGTTGCTGGCCAGCAGGTAGAAGGGAGCAGCCCGGGTCTCCATATTCTGGAACTCGTACGGCAGAGGCAGCACGTCGTAGAAGCCGAATCCTGCGTGGAAGGCAGTCTTCCCGGCATCCGGGCTCCAGACAAGACCGACGCGCGGCTCGAAGTTCTTTAGCGTTGGATTATTGAAGAGGGGGCTGCCCAGATGATTCACTGGGCTGGTCAGACTCAACAAGGTGGAGAGCTTTCCGTCGGTCTCGCTCATCACGGTGCTCATCTCGTAGCGCACGCCCAGATTCAGGGTGAGATTGGGACGGACGCGCCAGTCATCCTGTACATACGCGCCAAACAGCTTGTCGCGCAGGTTGCGTGGGGTGGTCAGACCTGGAAGCGCGGCCCGAAAGCGTGACGGCTGATTCGTAAGGAACTTATTGAGGGAGCCGAACGAGTACTGTCCCGTCACATAGGAGTAGTACTCGATGCCGGACTGCATGGCCTCGAAGTTCGCGCCCACCTTCAGCGAATGCCGGCCCTTGGTAAAGGAGAGATCATCGTAGCCCTGATACGAGGCCCACAGGAAGCGGGTCGCGTCTTCGGCTCCGCCCATGAAATCGGTGATGCCGCCGCCGATGCTGACATGCGAGGCCGGCTCTCCGCCGATCGCCCCCAGCGACAGATCCGCCGCCGCCGGGTTGATGGCGCTCGCGGTCAGATTGTCCTGCACTCCCTCCCGGTTGAGTCCGAAGCGCAGACTGTTCAGCAGCGAGGGGCTGAACTGGTGGGTCTCCTGCGCCGCCACCGTTTTCCGCGTGGTGCGCGAGCCGAGCATCACGTCGTTGAGGTTGTCGGGCGAGCGATACGGCGTGTCATCGAAGGTGAAGACGCCAAAGAAGCTGTCTCTGTCCGAAAGCGTGTGGTCGAGACGGCCGGTCGCGAAGTTCTCGTTGACCACCTGCTGGCCCGTAAACTGGTATTTACCGGTATCGCCTGCACCCAGAAGCCCTGCGTTGGGCAGGCCCCAGAACGTCAGATACTTCTGCGCCGAGGGATCGACGGTGATATCGCCAGTCGAGAGATGTCCCGCCCGCGCCTGGGCAGAAGGGACGGTCACGGTGTTCGTGATCCCAGTGGACTGCCGGTTCCCTTCGTAGTCGATGAAGAAGAACGTGTGATCTCTCCAGAGTGGACCACCAATCGAGCCGCCAAACTGGTTGCGCTTGAAGGGCGGCGTCTTCCCGGAGTCGAAGTAGTTCGGGGCGTCGAGCGCGCTGTTGCGCAGGAACTCATACGCAGATCCATGGAACTTGTTCGTGCCCGAGCGCGTGATGGCGCTGATGACGCCGGCCGAGGTGCGGCCGTACTCCGCCGGAGTATTCGCGGTCAGTACCGAAAACTCTTCGATGGCATCCACGCCGAGCGTACCGCCAAGGACGCTGCCTGGCCCACCATTGCTGTAGTCGTTCACGCCGACGCCATCGACGCGGTAGCTGTTCTGCCGAACACGACCGCCGGAGATACTCATCTGCGAGCCAAAGCCGCGATTGCCACGATCGGCAGCCGCAGAGTAGGACGCCTGCGTCTCAACCGCCGCAACACCCGGCTGGAGTGTCGCCAGATCGGTCCAGGAACGACCGTTCAGCGGCAGTTCGCGAACGTTTTTCGAATCAACCACCGTCCCGAGGTCGGAGCTGGCAAGCTGAACCAGGGGTTCGCCACCTCCCACGGTGACGCTGGTCGACGCAGACCCGACAGGCAACTCGAAGTTGATCTCAGCAGCGTCCTGAACGTGCAGGACTACATCCGGCTTGATGACCTCCGTAAAGCCAGGCTTGTCAGCCTCGATGCGATAGGTCCCAGGTAACAGGTTCGGGAAGTAGTAGTCGCCGGCGCCATTGGTGGCGGCCTCATAGCGAAGATTTGTGCCCACATTGACGGCAAGAACGTGCGCGCCGACGATGATTGCTTTGCTGGAGTCGACGACCTGACCCGTCACAGATGCATTGGGCGACTGTGCGGAAGCGCAGGTCACAAGCGAAAGGATCACCGCGAGCCACAGGAAAACGACTGCTCTCTGGGACCTTTGGGCCTGCTTTCTGGATTCAACACGCCGCGTGTCAGCACACACAGATCGCATCATCTGATTTCCTCCTAAATATTGCATGTCGGTGAGAACTCCAATTTATTTTTTATGATTGAGCAAGCAGAAGCCCTTCTTGCATGCGGCGCGCGGGAACTGTGCGGGTCAGAGTGAATAGCGCTTCCAATTGCACCTCACGCAATCGACCGACTGACTCCTGGCGCGACAGCAAACTCAGCAAACGAACCGAAAGCCTGGATTCACACTGATGTCTTGAGACGAACTTGCTCCTCTTGGCACCGCGCAGGCACGATCTGCGGACAGAATGTCGCGGTTGCAATTCTCCAAAATTTGCTTGTCATTGCTTTGAAACTGACACGGCATTGTTGCGACATTGTTACAACATAGAACTCTCGCCTTGCTTTTGTTATGTGCTCATAACCGAATGCAACAGAGAAATACGCGGGAGCCGGGAGGCGCGCGGGAGGGCAGGACCCTGGCGAGTAGCTCTTGTGCTTAAGAGCTACTCGGGCCCTTGGCGATACAAAACTGTGATCGGTTTCGAAGAGCTCGTCAATCACATCGGCGGGCTGTGTCAGCCCGAGACGATTCGCGGTTCAACCTCGAATCCGCGTAGTACCTCTAGTACGAACTCCTGCTAATGCGCCCAACTGCCGCCTCTGCGTCTTCACGCGATAAGAACGCGTATGCGCCAACGACGAGGTAACACCCGATGACAACGGTATAGCCGAGCGCATAGCTGCGGAAGTGCTTGGCGATCAGTCCGACCAGTGGCGGAATGATCCCCGCCCCGACAACAGACATGACAATCAAAGAGCCACCAAGCTTCGTTCGCTCACCGAGCCCTTTGACCCCAAGCGCGAAGATGGTGGGGAACATGATGGACATAAAGAAGCTCGTGCACAGGATTGCACCTGCCCCGATCGTGCCTGGATGCAGAATGCCAACGCACAGCAGAGCCACGTTGACGATTGCATACACCCCCATCATGCTCGCCGGGCGTATCCATCGCATGAGCCCGGTGGACACAATTCGTCCGAGGGCAAAAGCGATCAAATTTCCAGTGAGGAAGAGCGCAGCCACTCGTTCGCTGGCGTGCGTGGATTGCTTAACGTACGGTATGAAGGCCGACCATGTGCTGACCTGTGCTCCACAGTAGCAAAACTGGGCAAAGATGGCGGCTCGCAGTGTGGGGACTCGGAGAAGTGAGACAAGTTGCGAAACCAGGCCTTCTCGGTTTTCCTCATCCTGCGGTCGCAGTGCGTCCGGAAAGCGAGTCACGCCTATGCAGGCGGCGAAGAGAAATACGACGCATCCAAGCGTCACATAGGTGGGCACGACACGCATGAGTTCGGAGTGAAGATATCCTGCATAGGTTCCGGCCGCTTTCATTTCGACAACTCGTGTCGGTGCAAGCTCAATACCGGAAAAGATAAAGTAGGTTCCAATCAGAACACCGGCGATGGTACCGGGGGGATTAAATGCCTGCGAGAAATTGAGCCGGCGCTCCGAGGTCTCCGCCGGCCCGAACTGCGCAATGAACGGGTTCGCCGCAGTCTCCAGGGTAGCTGAGCCGCAGCCTACTACGAAGAGTGCAACCAGCATCAGCCAGTACTGCCCCACAATAGCCGCAGGCCAGAACATAAGGGTGCCCGTGCCAAACAGACAAAGTCCTGCGAGGATACCTGCCTTATATCCCCAGCGTCTCATTCCCAGAGCGGCCGGAAGTGCTGTGAAGAAGTATCCAAAGAAGACTGCCGTCTGCACCAACTGTGCTTGCAGCGGGGACAGTTCGAACGATTTCTTAAACTGTTGCACCAGAATATCGGTGAGATTGTTCGACATACCCCAGATAAAGAACAGCGCCGTAACCAGCACGAAGGGCAACAAATGCCCAGAGGGGAAGAACTGTGGATAGGGGCTATGCGAAGGGCGTTCGGTCGGGCTTGAAGCGTGGTTTTTGATACTGACATTCATGATGCCACCTCCAAGGTGGGACGCAGAAGGGGCGCAAGCCCGTAGAACTCGATTGCGGTGCCCCCGAAGATGCGTTGCCTTTCTACGCTACTGAACGGAGCGAAGTATTCGTCAAGAACACTCCACCAGTGTGCGTAGCTCGACGCGACGAGACATACCGGCCAGTCCGATCCGGCCATGAGGCGATGAGGGCCGAACGCTTCAACACATACATCGAGGTAAGGTCGCAATGTATCAAGGGACCAATGCGACCAATTCGACTCTGTGACGAGCCCTGAAAGCTTGCAGAAGACCGAGCCGCGCTGTCCGAGCGCATGAATATGCTGTCTCCATGGCTCCATATCTGAAGCCGCAATCCGAGGTTTGGCCGCGTGGTCGAGCACAAACCGTTGCTGGGGATGGCGATCGACCAAACGAATTGCCTCTTCCAACTGCCGCTCCCGAATCAAAAGATCGTACGCAAGGCCACGGCGTGTGAGCTCGGCCATCCCCTGGCCGAAGGCCCGCTGATCAAGATATCCATCTGGCTCCGCTTGAACAATCTCTCTGATGCCCACCAGCTTGCCGCGAGTTGCAAAACCATCGAGCACGGCACCTAGTTCACCGGTAAGAAGCGGCGCCCAACCCACCACTCCACAGATCTTGTCTGTTGCATCGGCGCAATCGAGAAGCCAGCTGGTCTCCTCAATGGTTTGTCGCGCCTGTATCGCGATGGCACCGTCAACACTCGCGGTGCTCATGACCTCATGCAAATCCGCTGCAGTGAAGTCGCGGCGCAGAGCGGCCATTGTGTCATCGATCCAGGAGTATTCAGCCAAACTATAGTTCCAGAGATGGTGATGTGCATCGATGCGCAGCGCAGTAGATTCCTGCATCTCTACAGTCTGGAAGGACGAGTCGGGTTGTGAAAGGTTCGGCATGCAGGCGGCGAAGTTAAGCGGATTCGAGAAGGATGTTTGAGTACTGTGACCATCTCCAGCCGGCGTGACGCACGCGGCTGAGAAGGACGTTGAGTTGCGGATAGAGAATGCCGTGTTTCAGCATCGTTCTCCTAGGTACGCTACGGAATTCCTGACAAAATGCAGCAAGCAATCGTAAAACGTGAAAAGCTGAAGGCAAGTGTGCCGAAGTCGATCACAAAATCGCGTTTTGTCGTCGTCACTTAAGAACCCTTCTGCTGGTGAGTCTCTACTTCCAACGCAATTCGATCAACGTCGATGCTGAAGGCGCCAGCTCAACGCTGACGTCTGTACGAGTTGGCTTGAGTGCTGCACCCGAGGCAACATCGACCACGGCAACTGAAGGCATCGCATCGAGTGACCGATCAATCCGGTCTAGCGGCAGCGTGATCGTTTGCGCCTGTTTGTCGTCGTAGTTAAAGAAGGCAACATAGGCACCGTGCTCAGATTCGCGAACAAAGGAGCTTGTAGCCTTATCGCCCGTATTGCCCTCGATAGGGCGAAACGTCCTACCCTCAGCGGCGACCGATAGCCAAGGACGATTACTGTACACCGCCTGCGCCAGTTCGCGGCCCTGCGGATCATCCGCAAGACGACTGCTGTCCAGAATCATGCCGCCGCTGATGATGGCTGAGAGCAGGCGACTCTTCCCCTCGAGCACACTGCGTGCGCCCAGATCAGCCTTATCCCCGAGGACAACGTGGTCAGGATCGGTTATATATAGGTTCTTACTCGTCCACCAGCCGTAAGTCAGCGAGTTGAGCATATATTCAGTCGATTGATCGCCGCCGCTGATATGTCCCTTGGTGTCGCAGGAAAGCCGCCGCGCGTGTCCATAGCCTGCCGGAAATAACGGCGCGATGGAAAGGCTGAGGAACATGCGATTGCCGGTCTCATCGATGATCTGCTTCATGCCTTGGTTGTAGGCCTGGATTCCGGTTTGAATTGCGGGGTCAAAGTGAGCGCCCTCGAGCGTGCCATGAGAAAGAAAATCGAGTTTTAGATACTGAAAGCCGAGCTCCTGAAATTGTTGAAGAAAGTAAGTAACGCGGGCTTTCGCTCCAGGATGTGATGGATCAATGGCTAGACCTCCGTCGACCTTGGGCAGCAGTGAACCGTCAGGCGCCTTGAGCAGGATCTCGCGGTAACGATACTTCATGCCAGTGCCTTCCACGTAGGCGTCAAGATCGTCCGACCAGTATGCGAACGGGGTCCAATAGATACCCGGCGCGAAACGTGTCCCGTCTGCGCTGTGCATGGCCTTGATCGTGGCAATCGCATCGCTCAGTTGCACCGCATCGAGCTTCGACCAAAAGGCATCGAGATTCATGTAAACCACTTTGTGGTTGCCGAAGCCCAGCGGCACGAGCGTGTCCTGGACGAAGGCCGCCGATCCGAGATAGCGTTGATCGTTGATCTTCTCCGCATAAGCCGCCCAGCTATTCCAGCCCATCGGTGCGCCTGCGGCCCATTTGAGAGCAGGTTGGACAGCGGCGTTGGCCGCGCCATAGGCCTCAAGCCCATCTCGCCAGTCTCCGAAGGAGCCGATAAAGATGCGCGGCGAAGTGACGTGTGCGCCATGTACCACGCCGTGCGGCAGGGTGTCGTGCGTATCGGTTCGCACCCCGGTAGGCGATGAGATGCCGCCGTAGATGTCGAGCCCCAGCAACTGGCCGTCCGCTGCGTGGGCTTCGATAGCCGTCTTCCATGTGTCGTGTGTGATCGATCCGAGGATCAGGGCACGGCGGCTCGCATTGTCATAGAGTGCCGTAACCTCATCGCTGCTGAAGGTCTGGCTCGGCTTCAGGTCCGCGATTGCGAGGCTGTTATAGCGAAACCACATGTCGTTGTCGAAGGGAACGTGAAGCATGCGCAGCGATTTGCTTCCTTCGATCTGCACAGCGTCTGCCCCCTTGAACATCACCGCATCGAAGTGTCTGGTTCCGACCTCTCCCGTCTTCGGATCTAGCTCTGCCTCAACTGAAATCCACGGTTTGTCATCGTAGATCCAGATATGCTGCAGGAGTTCGGGCAGGCCAGGTGCGCTATTACGAATCGTGTACTCGTGGCTCGCCTTGTTATCCGTGGCGTCCTGTGGCGTCTCCAGATCGTGTTTTGTGTACTTGGCAGTCGAGAGCCGACGTCCATCCGCAAGCTCTGCGCCGCTCGCGATGCCAAGAAGGTTATTGCCGTCGCGCCACTCAATGTCCATCGTTCCGGTGCGGCGGTGGAAGCGCAGGGTAAGCAACTGATTGTGGAGTGTAATCTCCTGCTTAGAAAGAGACACTACAGGCTGCGCTGCCGCCTGCATGGCGGTGGAGCATGCGAGCACAACGAGAGCAATCGTTCTGACTGTTTCCGGCTTGCACTTTAGAGCGTCGCGTTTCACAGAAGAACCCTCAATCTGATTTGCATAAGGACAAATAAAGACAGAGCGAGACCGGCTGCTCATTCCGTTCTGCGAAAAACAATTACTAAAAAGCGGTATTCGGAGTGAGCTGTAGAAAGCGGGCCGCACGTCTATTGGCTTGCTAGTACTTTAGTCCCTGTAATGACCGCCATTTAGGTTGTCATCGGCGCAACTGTGGAAGTTGTCAGTCTAAGTAGTCGCGCGAGTGTGGTTTCGAAGCGTGCCGATGCGTTCGATTTCAATTACCATCTCCTCCCCGGGTTGCAGCCAACGTGGCGGCGTGCGCCCCAGGCCCACACCGGGTGGCGTTCCGGTGCTGATGATATCTCCCGCTTCGAGACCAACAATGCTTGAAAGATGGGCGATCAGCTGAGGAATGCGGAAGATGAGATCGCTCGTGTTCGCCGATTGCATGATCTCCTCGCCGAGGCTAAGCCGGATGTCTAGCGCGTGGGGATCGGGGACTTCATCTCGCGTAACGACGGCGGGGCCCAGAGGCGTAAATGTTGGGAAGCTCTTGCCCAGCGTCCACTGCGAGGTAGCGAGTTGGACGCCACGCGCGCTGACATCATTCACGATGGTGTACCCGAAGACATGTTGCTCCCAGTCTTCCACCGCGATGTGATGTCCCGGCTTGCCAATCACCACCGCCAACTCAGCTTCATAGTCGGGCTGCGTCGCTTCAGGTGGAAGCAGAACATCACTGTCCGGTCCCGTGATCGATGAGGCTAGCTTTAGGAAGACCGTCGGCACACTCTGGACAACCATCTTAGATTCCGCTGCGTGCTCGCGGTAGTTGAGACCAATGCCGAAGATGCGCGGAGGATGCCGCAGTGGTGCAAGCAGCCGAACGTCGTCGAGTAGAAGCGATGACCCGTCTAACTCCGGATGAGGCCTGCCACTCTGAATATGTGCAAGCACCGGATCTGCTCCAGTCTGCGTCAGCGGACGCACCCGATCACCCTCGAGCACACCGCCACGAACTGCGCCATTGTTACTGCTGAACGAAATGAACTTCATGTCCCTCTTCTCTCCAAACTGCACCTTGCGGAAAGCTAAAGCGCTCGAGCGACTCCGGCAGAATCTCAATGCTGTAGCCAGGCTCCTGCGGCATAAGGTAGTGTCCCCCGCGGATGGTCACGGGATTCCGAAAGTGTTCATGCAAATGGTCGACGTATTCGATCACTCGATTCTCCATGCTGCAGGAGACACCAAGAAAATCGAAGATGGAGAGGTGTTGAACGTACTCGCACAGACCAACTCCGCCAGCGTGCGGGCAGACCGGAACTCCGAACTTAGCTGCCATCAGAAGGATGGCCAGATTCTCGTTCACACCGGCCACACGGCAGCTGTCAATCTGGCAAACGTCGATCGCCTCCGCTTGGAGGAGCTGCTTGAACATGACGCTATTGTGACAGTGCTCTCCGGTGGCGATGCGAATGGGAGCGGCTTCGCGGCGAATGCGGGCATGACCGAGGATGTCATCCGGACTCGTGGGCTCTTCCATCCACCACGGTTCGATCTCCGCCAGCTGCCTTGTTCTGCGGATCGCCTCCTCAACACCCCACTTCTGATTGGCATCGACCATGATGCGATTGCTCCAGCCGATCTCCTCGCGCACAATGCGCCCACGCCGAAGGTCATCGATCGGATCGCCGCCCACCTTCAACTTGAAGTGAGTCCAGCCTTCGGCGACGCCCTCACGACAAAGTCGGCGAATCTTCTCATCACTAAAGCCAAACCAGCCTGCCGAAGTCGTATACGCGGGATAGCCCTTTTGCTCAAGCAGTGCGAGCCGCTCCGCCTGACCTTGCTTGCCGCGGCGCAAAATCTCGAGTGCCTCACCCGGCGAGAGCGCGTCTGCAATATAGCGAAAATCGATCGCTGCGACAATCTGTTCGGGAGACATCTCCGCGAGAAGACGCCAGACGGGCTTGCCCTCGGACTTTGCATAGAGGTCCCAGACCGCATTGATGAGCGCGCCGCAGGCCAGATGGATGACGCCCTTCTCCGGGCCCAGCCAGCGAAACTGCGTGTCGCCGCTCAGTTCCAGGTAGAACGCATTCAGGTCCGACGTAATGCTGTCCAGAGTGCGGCCACGAAGAAAGCCCGCAAGATAGCGCATTGCGCCGACGCAGAGCTCCGTGCCCCGTCCAAGCGTAAACGTCAGTCCATGCCCTTCAATCTCTCCATCCGTCTCGAGGACACAGTAGGCAGCGGAGTAATCCGGATCCTTGTTCACCGCGTCGGAACCGATGCTCTCGCGAGAGGTGGGAAAGCGCAGGTCGATCACGCGTAAGTCGGTTATGGTGATGGGTTTCAAGTGCATCCTCGCAATGGTCGGCGCTGGCCGGTGACCACAATTGGTATGTGCTATTGTGAACCTGTCCAAATGCACATCGAATTGTAGGCGGTCAGCTTATTTTTCGTCAATAAAATATATTCTGCACCTGAGAAATGCGTAGCCAGCAACTTGTGCCGCTTTCGGCTGCATGTCTTGTTTCGCATGTAAATATTCTTGTTCACATTTGACAGGCTGATTTGCGCGGGAGTACAAACGCTGGGCGAGCCTGTGCTCGTAAAGGGGAACAATGCATCCATTCCAACTCCACCAGAAACGCGCCGTGGTCACCGGAGGAGCGAGCGGCATCGGCCTGGCGATTGCTCAAACATTCGCCAGCTGTGGCGCTGACGTTGTGCTGATCGATATTGACCCGGGGAAAGCTTCAGCGGCGGCCACCTCCATCAGCGAGAGCAGTGGGCGCCCATGCTCCGGGGTCGGGTGTAATGTTGCGGACGAAGCCAGTGTCGCGCAGACCTTTGCCGATATCGGCGGCGCAATCGATGTTCTCGTCAACTGCGCCGGGATCGCGCATGTTGGCAATCTTGGGAATACCTCCCCTGAGGATATGGATCGGCTGTATGCGGTGAATGTGCGCGGCACCTACCTGTGCATGCGGGCTGCCCTCGAGCCGATGCTCCGCGCAGGACACGGAGTGATCCTCAACATGGCGTCGATTGCGGCTACCGCGGGGCTCGCCGATCGTTTTGCGTACTCGATGACCAAGGGTGCAGTCCTATCCATGACCCTCTCTGTAGCCAAGGACTACCTTGCGCAAGGGATTCGCTGCAATTGCATCTCGCCGGCTCGCGTGCATACTCCCTTTGTCGATGGCTTTGTGGCGAAGAACTATCCCGGCCAGGAGGCGGAGAAGATGAAGGCGCTCGCCCAGGCGCAACCGATCGGACGGATGGGAACGCCGGAGGAGGTTGCGCTGCTGGCATTGTATCTCTGTTCCGACGCAGCTTCGTTTCTCACCGGGGTCGATTACCCCATCGACGGCGGCTTTTTCAATCTACGTTAGACGAAGACAACGCGGTCAGGGAACAATCATGGATCTGGGACTAAAAGATCACGTCATTGTGGTCACCGGCGGAGGAGAGGGCATCGGAGAAGCCGTGAGCCGCGCCTGCCTCGACGAGGGAGCGGCTGTGGTCGTGGTCAGCCGGAGCTCGGAGAACGTGAAGACCTTCTTCAAGGCCATGCAACAAGAACAACGCCGGTGTGACTTTGTGGAGGCCGAGCTCGCAGACGCGAGCGCATGCCGCAGAGCGGTCGAATACGTACAACAAACTCACGGCCGCCTGGATGGCCTGGTGAACAATGCCGGCGCAAACGATGGTATAGGCCTCGAGAGCGGCGATCCGGAGCGATTCCTCGAGAGCCTGAGGCAAAATCTACTGCACTACTACGCCATGGCGCACTACGCACTTCCGCTGCTGAAACAGTCGCGCGGCGCGATCGTTAATGTTAGTTCGAAGGTAGCGCTGACCGGACAGGGAGGCACGTCGGCCTATGCGGCAGCCAAAGGCGCTCAGCTTGCGCTTACCCGGGAGTGGGCAGCGGAGCTCGCACCATCCGGCATTCGTGTGAACGCCGTGATTCCAGCCGAGGTGCTGACGCCGCTCTACAAGCGCTGGCTGGTAACTCGCGACGATCCAGCAAGGGCACTGAAGCAAATCACGGAGCGCATTCCACTTGGCCATCGTATGACCGAGGCCGCCGAGATCGCGGCGATGACTGTATTTCTGCTCTCGCCCACGCAATCCGGACATACGACGGCGCAGCATCTGGTTGTGGATGGAGGCTACACCCATCTGGATCGCACCCTCACCTAGTCTTATCGATGCATCTGCTATCTTCCGATTCCATCTATGCGAGTATCCCTCTTCATCGCCTGTTACAACGACATGATGTTTCCTGAGACCGGTCGTGCGGTCGTCCGCGTACTCGAACGGCTTGGCCATACCGTCGATTTCCCGCTTGGACAAACCTGCTGTGGACAGATGCACTACAACACTGGGTATCAGGCCGAGGCCGTTCCGCTGCTCGAGCGCTTTGTCGCGCAGTTTCGCGATGCAGAGGCGGTCGTGGTCCCATCGTCCAGCTGCGTGGCGATGATGCGCGAGCACTACCCTCTCATGGCAGGGGAACTTGCCGCGAAGGAGCCAAAGCACAGCGCGCTCGCTCGCGAGGTCGAGTCACTGTTGCCCAGGGTATGGGAGTTCTCTGAATTTATCACGCAAAAGCTGGGGATCGAAGACGTCGGCGCCACCTTTCCTCATCGGGTTACCTATCACGCCAGCTGTCACGGACTGCGCAGCCTGGGCCTTGGCGAAGGTCCAATGAAGTTGCTGAAGGCAGTGAAGGGGATCGATCTTGTTCCTCTGGCCGGCCTGGAGCAATGCTGTGGCTTCGGCGGCACCTTCGCAATCAAGAATGCTGCTGTATCGAGCGCAATGCTCTCCGAGAAGACGACCGCGATCCTCAACACGCGAGCCGAAGTGTGTACCGCCTGCGATAACAGTTGCCTGATGCATCTGCAGGGTGCGCTACATCGGCAAAGGACAGGAGTGCGAACCTTGCATCTCGCCGAGATTCTCGCCTGTCGGGCAGGAGAGACCCAATGAATCGCTGGCTCGACCCGGCAACGGCACCGCCCTTTCCGATGGCCGCGAGCGCCGCGCTCGAAGACGCGCAGTTGCGCAAGAACGTTCGCCATGCAACGGACGTGATCCAGGCCAAGCGCGCACGAGTCGTGGGCGAACTGCCGGAATGGCAGCAGCTGCGTGAGGCCGGGCGTGCGATCCGCGAACACACCATGTTTTACCTTGCCACCTATCTCGAGCAGTTCGAGCAGAACTGCGCCCGTGCCGGCGGCATTGTGCATTGGGCGCGTGACGCAGAGGAGGCTCGACGCATCGTCGTGCAGCTTGTGGCTGAGGCCGAGCAGCGGCATTGCGCCGAAGCGCTTGCCTCCGGAAAGGCGGAGCCTCCAGCTGCCGAGGTCATCAAGATCAAGTCCATGACGACGGAGGAGATTCAGCTCAACCGCGCGCTCGAAGAGGCAGGGGTGCGAGCCTATGAGACCGATCTCGCGGAACTAATCCTCCAACTAGGCGGCGACCCTCCTTCGCATATCGTCGTGCCGGCCTTGCATAAGAACCGCCAACAGGTTCGCGAGATCTTCCGCCGTACGATGAATTTGCCGGAGCTAGGCGAGACGCCGGAAGACCTTGCCGAGGCCGCCCGGCTGTTTCTGCGAGAGAGATTTCTTCGAGTAAAGACCGGAATCAGCGGCGCCAACTTCCTGATCGCGGAGACAGGAGGAGTCGCGATTGTGGAGAGCGAAGGCAACGGCAGAATGTGTCTCACGCTCCCCGAGACTCTAATCACCATCGCCGGCATCGACAAGGTTGTACCCCGTTTCGCCGATCTCGAAGTATTGCTGCAACTCCTGCCACGTTCGGCCACCGGCGAACGCATGAATCCGTACAACTCGCTGTGGACAGGGATCCATGCCGACGACGGACCTCGTGAGTTCCACGTTGTGCTGCTCGACAATGGCAGAACCAGCGTTCTAAAGGACGAAAAAGGCCGGCAGACGCTGCACTGTATTCGATGTGGCGCTTGCCAGAACGCCTGTCCCGTCTACCGGCAGACCGGCGGTCACTCCTATGGCAGCGTGTACGCCGGTCCCATCGGTGCGATTCTTACGCCACAGTTGATGCAGATGCGGCATGGAGAAAGCCTCCCTTATGCGAGTTCGCTGTGCGGTGCCTGTTATGAGGTATGCCCGGTCAAGATCAATATTCCCGAGGTCCTGATCCATCTCCGCAGCCGAATCGTTCAACGCAAGAACGCCGGGATGCGAGCCATGTCGAATCCGGAGGGCCTCGCCATGTCCGCCATGGGCGCAGTGTTCCGAAGCGAGCGCAGATTTCGTGCGGCACAGCGGCTCGCTCGATTAGGGCAGCTGCCGCTCGTGAGCAAAGACGGCGCAGGCGAGGGCTGGATCTCCTGGCTGCCCGCCCCCCTAGCCGGCTGGACCGCTGTGCGCGATCTAAAGCAGATCCCCAAACAAAGCTTTCGCGAGTGGTGGCTGCAGCGCTCCAAAAAGGAGGTATCCAATGAAAAGCACTGAGCGCTCAATGTCAGCGAGGGATGCCGTCCTGCAAGCGATTCGCAGTGCAACCGGAGAAGCTGCGGAGGCCGATCTCGCGCAAGCGGATGCAGCCTGGAGCGCACTTCCGCGGCTCTATCGCGCGTCTCACAAGGAAAGGTCCGAAGGATCACTTGCCCTCTTGATCGAGCGCCTCATGGATTACGACGCGGTCGTGGAGCGTACATCGGATGCAAAGGTCGCAGAGACGCTACTTCGGCTACTGCGGAGTCAAGGATTGACAAAGGTGCTGGTACCCCAGGGTTTTCCGCGGCAATGGCATCCGCAAGACAGAGCAACGGTCGAGTGCGATAGCTCGAGTGTTGCGCTCATTGAATCGTTTGATGGGGTGGTGACCACAGCAGCATTGGGGATCGCGGAGACCGGGACGCTCGTACTCACTCATGGCCCGGGCCAAGGAAGACGAGCTTTCTCGCTTGTGCCGGACCGCCATCTTTGTATACTTCGGTCCACGGATGTAGTCGCCACGGTTCCCGATGCGTTCGCCCGGCTCGCCGCCGATTCGCGCTCCCCCATCACGTTCATCTCAGGACCATCTGCGACAGCGGATATCGAGATGACCCGCATCAAGGGGGTTCACGGACCTCGCTTTCTCACTGTTCTTCTTGTCGATTGAGGTCGCTTGGCCGATCAGGCTGAGCAAAGATCATCGCGATCTCAGGTTTGATTACGTGAGGTTCGCTCAGTCTTTCTGCTTGGTACACTTTGTGAGATTGTTCCTGCGCTAGACACACAGATCATGGAGGAGCTTGTTGCCTAAACCTGCAATCAAACGACAGTACGCAACGCCTGCCCTCGAGAAGGGTCTGGATATCCTTGAGCTCTTTGCGAGCACCCCAGGCGGCCTGACGGTAAGCGAGGTGGCAAGATCGCTGAACCGCACTGTTTCGGAGATATTTCGAATGCTGCTCTGCCTGGAGCAGCGAGGCTACCTGGCACAAACCGACAACAGAGAGCGCTATCACCTGACCTTGCGACTGTTTCGTTTAGCGCAGGAGCATCCTCCTACTAAGCGGTTGGTGACGGAGGCCTTGCCCATCATGCACAATATCGCCTATGAGTCGAGGCAGTCATGCCATCTGGGCGTGGTCGACGGTGGCCATGTGGTGATTCTGGCGCAAGTAGACTCTCCTACGTCAAGCGGCTTTTACGTCAAGGTAGGCTCCAAGGTCGATCTGATGCACGCCGCAACCGGACATGCGATTCTCGCGTACCAGAACGAGGACGTCTATTGGCGGGTGCTCGACCAGTGGATGCAGGAGAGCAGAAAGAAACGACCTGCAGGCCTCGATGCGCATCTTGCCAAAATCCGCGCGCGTGGCTATGAGCGACGTCCGAGCTACGAGGTAACAGGAGTGGTGAACATCAGCTTCCCGGTGCTGAGTGCACGAGGAAGTGCTGTAGCAGGACTGACCGTTCCATACGTGAAGCGGATAGGAGACAGCGTCGGCATCCCGGACGTGATCAGCATGCTCCGCACGGCAAGTCAGCAGATATCCGAGGCGCTTGGAGCATCGCCAGCCAGGAAGACTGGTCGCGGCTAGACTCAAGGCGTGACCTGGCTCGTGCCTGCGTTCGCGTCAATGGGCTGAGCTAGCCCTAAACCATCTTCTCCGGGTCGACAACGCGGTCGAACTCTTCCTCGGTTACAAATCCCAGCTTGAGCGCCGCCTGCTTCAGCGAGAGGTCGTGGTTCAGCGCATAATGTGCAATCTCCGAAGCTTTATCGTAGCCAATAACGGGCGCTAGAGCGGTAACCAGCATCGTGAGCGCCCTGCACGGTGAACTTATTCGAAGCACTAACGAAGGGCAGTCCCGTGAGCCTGGCAATCTCTGCAGCAGCTGTGTCAGCGGAGCTGGCAACACCGCCTGGTTCAATACAGCGTCCTTTACCGCGCCTCCTGCTTGCACCGCCTACACAGCGAGCAATCCTGTCCCTTGCGTAATCGGGAACACGCAACGCAATCAATTTCGCGGCCCGGGCTACTTCTCGGACAATCTATCCCTCTTCAAGAGTTTCCCTCTACACCGCGAGACAGTTCTTGAAGCCCGTTTCGATGCCTTCAACCTCACCAATACTCCTGCCTTCAATCTCCCCAACAGAACGCTTGGAACGAATCTAGGAAAGATCACCTCAACCTTGGGCAGTGGCGTTGGCAATGTCAACGGCGTAGGTGGTCCTCGTGTCCTCCAGGCTGGAGTGAAGATTAGTTTTTAGGTGGAGGTCTGCTTTTTGGTGGATACGGAATCCTTGGTCTTGCTGCAGGGTGCATTTTCAAGATGACCAGATCCTCAATTCGGTGAGTACTACAAGAATGCCACCTCGAGGAGGTGGCATTCTTGCGTTCGTCAGGGACGATGCTTGATGAAGCTACTGGCATCCGGTGAAGGCCAAAGTGGAGACCGGGAGCGTTGTTCCTGCGACCGGAGTGACGGGTGTTGACTTCAACTCGTTGGGAGAGCAATCGGAGACGCCACCCGACGATGGGACGAAGGCGACTCCATCGATCGTGTATGCCGCTCCCAGTGTGCTTTGTGTCAGCGTGGCGCCGCTGGCCGCATAGGTTCCGACATACGGAGCCGCAGCAGGCATCATGATGCTGTAACTGCCGCAGTCCGTTCCCGAGGCGCACGAGGTGTTGCTGGCGGTTGAGATCGCCAGGGTTGCACTGGACTGGCTGGCATTGGGCAGCAGAGGCACGGTCACGATCAGACTGCTGCTCGCAGACTCCAGAGCGCTCAGTTGCAGATCGATGCCGGTCGCAACTGCCGGAGTCGCAGTATTCTGCGACGTCACCGTCCCTTGCAAGGTAGCCGGACCAGCCGCAGCCGAAGGTTGGGCATGCAGTTGCACGGTTGACACCGTGGACCCATTGGAAACACCTGTAATCACAGTGGGTGCATAGACCACACCAGCTGTACTCGCTCCGACGATCACCACGTCATAGGTTCCTGTTGGCAGCGGGCAGAAGACAAAACCTCCCGTCGCGTTGGTCAGCGTATTCATAAAGATGCGGTCGGTACCCGATGCATCCTTCTGTTCGAGAGCAACCAGCACCTGACCGTTAATCGGATTTCCGGTCGCACCGTCTACGACAGTTCCATTGATCGAAGAAGAGGTTGTCATTACCTCACCGGCGTGCAGCACAGGCTTCAGACGATACTGGCCATTGCCCTCCTGCACAATGGAGACGCAGGTATTGAAGTCGATGTCAAGATCCTTGGTCTGTCCCGCGGCAATATTGAACCCGCCACTCGCGATCTGTCCGGACGGAATCTTGATACCTGTCGTAGACTCGCTCGAGAGCTGCAGGGCATGAATACTGCCATCGCCCAACACGACGCAATTCGCGGAACCATTGCAGGCATTGTTGGCAATCGTTGCACTATTGTTCGCCAGGAAGATGCGGATCTGTTGGTAATTCCCAGGCTGCAACTGTTGCGTGGAACCGAGCGTGGCCAGAAAGCACTGGTTATTGGCTTGTCCCAACAGGTCGATTTGTTTGGGTTGCGTGGACAGGCCTGGAGTAAGATCCACAAAGCTTGGATCGTTATCGCCTGCGATCCCATTAACGCTGGCTTTGACGTCTGTCACGGTTACATAAACGTGTGCGAATGGACCGCCCGGAGCCATACAGGTGGCAGGGTCACTGAGCATAACCGAAGCACTTGCCGGAGAAGATGACGCGGTGGCTGGGGTCGTGACGGTGCTGTTGCAGCCAACAGCCACCGCGGCGACCACGAGGGCCAACAAGAGCGAGCAGCTTGAGGCGAGAAAAAGAGAGGGCTTTCGGAAAATGGACTTGCTGAGGCGTGCGCGCATTGCTGGTATCACCTATATAGGTATAGTTCTTTACCTGCGTTAAGGAAGCGCCGGATGTGTACCGGCCTCCCGCTTTACCAAGTCTCAGGTCCTGCGCCTGCAGACAAGGAGACAAAAGGATATCCGGGTAAGATGCTTGAAAACACCATCCGGCTGCCTGGGTATGGCGACGATTCCACGATTGAATCGGGCGACACCACCTCCACGGGCCAACAGCTTCACCCATTGCGGCAAGAGGTCATCCACAGCATAAGTCCCAGGTAGGATGCCGAGTCGTTGCCAGTCAGAGACAAGGTACAGCAGCTCGGTAACGTTACCGCCCGGCTCCCCTGTCGATAACCCACCACGCCTTCACTGCGATCTGGCTGATGAGGCGAGAACCTGGCGCTCGAAGAAGTTCCCCGGTTCCTGCACGGGTTATTGCGGAGATCATGCATCAAGCGCATTAGCTTTCCCGGACTTGCAAGCTGAGAAGGGCTCCCAATCCGGGAGCCCTTCTCAGCTGTTGCGAAAGGAGTCTATCTTCGTACGCGACGGAAGTTAGTTGGCCGGAAGTTGAGCCGCCTTCCACCCTCCCCCAAGCGCCATCTGCAGTTCGGCGCTGGCAACGATGCGTCTCGCAACCAGCGAAGCCGCGGCCCGTTCGTCAGTCAGTTCGATCGTCTGGTTGGTCAGCACCTCGAGGTAGGGCACCAAACCGCGCTTGTAGCGAAGCGTCGAAAGCTGTGTGCTCAACCTGGCCGCGGTCACCGCGCGATCGGTCACAGTGGCCTCATCCGCAAGCAGTCGAAGCGCGGCCAACTGGTCCTCGACGTCGCGAAACGCCGAGAGCACCTGCTCCCGATAAAGTGCCGTCGCCTGTTCGCGCTGCGCGATCGCATAGTCGACCTGCGCCTTTCTTCGACCGGCGTCGAACAGCGTCTCATTCACACTCGCTCCGGCACTCCACAGCGTGCTGCTGGAGTCGAAGACGCTACTGGCCGCACTGCTCTCGACGCCGCCGGTCGCACCCAGCGTCACATTCGGATAGTACGCAGCCTTGGCCACGCCGATCAGCGCGTTGGCTCCGGCCACGCGCCGCTCCGCAGCGGCAATATCCGGGCGTCGCTCCAGCAGCTCCGACGGGATCCCTGTCGGGATGCTCGGCGGATCACTCACCAGCGGATGTTCGGCAATATGAAAGTTAGTCGCCGAAACACCGACCAGTACAGCAATGGCATGCTCATACTGAGCGCGCTGCACACCAAGATCGATCAACTGGGCGCGCGTCTCCTCCAGCTGGGCCTTAGCCTGTTCGACATCGCTCTCCGTGCTCAGACCGCCCTTCAGCCGGCTCTCAGTCAACTGCAGCGTCTGCGTGTAGGCGTCGAGTGTCGTCCGCAGCAGCTGAGCCTGGAGATCAATACCTCGCAGTTGCAGCAAACTAACCGCCAGCATACCCTGCAAGCTCAAGCGCATGTTCGCTAAATCCGCCGCCGACGCCTGTGCGTTGGCCGAGGCAGACTCGATCTGCCGGCGCACCGCGCCCCACAGATCCGGCTCCCAGGAGATGGTCACCGGAATCAGGAAATCCCAGTAATCCTGCGGCGAGGTCACCGGCTTCAGCGGCCTCGTATTGGAGATGCGGTTGCGGCTCGCCCCGGCTCCGATCGACACCGTTGGGTAGAGCGATGCACGGCTCTCGCGCACCAAATCATGCGCCTGTTCATACGCATGCAGCGCCGCCGCGATGCTCTGGTTTGCCGTCGCACAGCGCTGCTCGAGATCGTTCAACTCGGCATCGTTATAGATCGACCACCAATCGCCTCGATCGATCCCATCGGCAGGTTTCGCTGCACTCCAGTTGCCGTTGTGGCCATCGTCGGAGTAGGCGGGTGGCGCGGGCATCGCCGGTGCGTGATAGTTGGGTCCCACCTTGCAGCCAGTGATCGCCAGCGTGCCCAGCAGCGCACCCGTGATGAGAAGAATGCCGGTTCTCATCGCTTACTCTCCGCAACCTGTGTGGCCCCTTGTGTCGATCCCGGCGTGACCACTCGAACCTCTTCGCCATCGGCCAACGAGTCCGGCGGATTAGGGATGATCGCCTGGCCGGGTTGCAACCCGGTCAGTACCTCGACGGTCGTGCCGAAGTCGCGTCCCGGAGTGACCGTTACCATGTGCACGTGATGGCTCGCATCCACCGTCGCCACCTGCATCCCATTCGGCTGCAGGATCAGCGCGGTCACTGGCACAATTAGCGCCGGCGCAGGACTCGAGACGTTCAGGTGAACCTCCGTATAGCTTCCCGGCAGCAGCTCGCCCGACCGGTTATCCACGTCCACCTCGGCCAGCAACGTTCGCGTCGCTGGATCCACCGCGTCCGACGTGCGCACCAGCTTGCCCTTGAAGCTGCGCCCCGGATACTGCGGCAGCGTCAGCGTCGCCGTCACCCCATTCTTCGCGTCGGGAGCATAGATCTGCGGCACGTTGACGAACACGCGCAGCGTGCCGATCGCCGAGATATCAAAGATCTCCTTGCTGCCCGAGACCGTGCCCGCCCCGGTGGTCGTTGTACTCCCGGCCGTGCTGATCAGTTGCCCGATATCGAGATTGCGTGCCGTGATCACGCCGTCGAACGGCGCCTCGATGCGCTCGAACGACTGCAGCTCCTCCAGACGGCGCACATTTGCGGCCGCCGATGCGACCTCCGTATTCCTCGCCGCCAGCACGTTCACCGCGTTGTCGGTATCCTGCTGGGAAACCGCACTGCTGCCCACCAGATCTTTGTACCGGTCCGCCGTAAGCTTGGCCAGATCAGCGTTCGTTGTGGCTGTCGCCAGGTCTGCCTTCGCCGAAGCCAGCTGCTGGTCGAGCTCAGGCGTCTCGATCACCGCCAGCAACTCACCTTTGCGCACATGCGAGCCGATGTCGTGGTACCACGCCTTCACATAGCCGGTAGTTCGCGCATAGATCGGAGCCAGCGTGAAGGCCTGAATATTGCCCGGCAGCACGATCTCGCGCGCGTTCTGCTGTAGCACCGGCTGCGCGAGCGCCACCGGCGGTGCAGCCGACGTGTCGGTGTACTTCACCAGCTCCGTGGCCGCATGCTTGCGCCGCATAATACCGAAGCCGGCCAGGCCGATCGCGATCAACAAAACAACGACGACCACCAGCACCAGCGATCCGCCCGAGACCGGTGGCGGCTGGTCAGTCAACGCCACGGACGAACGACCATCTCCATGCCCCGAGGTTGCGGCTCCATCTCGAGTTACTTGGGACCTTTTCTGCTCTTCCGCGCTCATTACTCTCTCTCCCTGTGCGCCATCGGCGCGATGCTCGGTTGCTTTGCCGCGATCTCTGATGATTGCTTTAAGTCGATCATGCGTGGACCTCGCTCTGTCCTTCAGCGGGCTTGCGCGGCGGATCGTTGCGGTGCATGAAGGAGAAGAACGCCGGCACAAACGTCAGTGTGCCAAAGGTGGCCAGCAGCAAGCCCCCGATCACCGCCCGCCCGAGCGGCGCATTCTGCTCTCCGCCATCGCCCAGACCCAGCGCCATCGGCACCATGCCGATGATCATCGCCAGCGCAGTCATAATCACCGGCCGGAAGCGTGTGAAGCCCGCGGTGAGTGCCGCCTGCGCTGCATTCAAGCCCAGTTCCATCTGCTCCTTCGCGAAGCTCACCACCAGAATCGAATTCGCCGTGGCCACACCGACGCACATGATCGCTCCGGTCAGAGCCGGCACGCTGATATGTGTTCCCGTCAGGAACAACAGCCAGACGATTCCCGCCAACGCGCCAGGCAGCGCCGCGATGATGATGAACGGATCCAGCCAGCTTTGGAAGTTCACCACAATCAGCGCATACACCAGCACGATCGAGAACAGCAGACCAAACACCAGACCCAGGAAGGACGAGTGCATGGTCTGGATCTGGCCGCGCACAACGACCTGGGTTCCACGCGGCAGCTTCGACTTGTTCTCCTTGACGATCTGGTCGATCTTCGTCGCCACGCTCGCCAGATCGGTGCCCTCGACCGAACCATAGATATCGATCACCGGCCGCGCGTTGTAGTGGCTCACCGTGCCCTGTTCCGCGCCTCGATCAATCGACGCCAGGTTGCCGAGAATCTGCGGCTGCTGCGTCGATCCGTTGGTCGCGATCGGAAAATTCTGCAGCGCTTGCAGGCTCTCAACGTTGTACTGCGGCGTCTGCACAGCAATGTTGTAACTCACATGGTTCTGTGGATTCAGATAGAACGTCGGTGTCGTCTGGAAGCTGCCGCTCAGCCCGATCAGCACATCCTCGGCGATATCCCGCTGGCTATATCCAACCTGCTGCGCCCGCGTGCGGTCCACATTCACCGTCCACTTCGGCAGATTGAACGGCTGCTGAATGCGCAGGTCCGTCGTTCCCGCGACGTGGCTGATCTGCTGCATCATGTGCTCGGCGAGATCGCGATTCTGTTGCACCTGCGCCCCGACAAACTGCACGTCGATCTGCGCCGGCAGTCCGAAGTTCAGAATCTGGCTGACCATGTCCGTCGGCAGGTAATAAAACTCCACCCCGGGAAACTGCCGCGTCAGCTCCTCGCGCAGCGCCTTCGTGTACTCTGCTGTCGGATGATGCTTCTCGCTCAGCGACACCAGGATGTCGGCGTCCGCCGTGCCCACCGGCGCAGAGTTCGAGTAGGAAAGATTCAACCCGGAGTATGGAATTCCGATGTTGTCGATCACCGTACCCAGCTCTGCCTGCGGAATCTGCTTGCGAATCACACTCTCTATCTGATCGCACAGCCGCGCCGTATCTTCAATGCGGGTTCCTGTATGTGCCCGCACATGTAGCTTGAACTGGCCGCCATCCACCGACGGAAAGAAGTCCTGCCCCAGCCACGGATACAGCAGAACGATCGATCCCACCCAGAACGCCAGGATCGACAACAGGAAGGCTCCGCGATACTTCAGGCAGAAGTTCAGAACGCCGTGATACCAGCTGCGCAGCCGCTCGAAGTAGTGCTCGAACAGAATCTGAAACCGTACGAAAGGATTGCGGCTGGACTGCGCCTGCTCCGCCCGATCATGCTCATGGCCCTTCAGCAGATACTTCGCCATGGTCGGCACAATGGTTCGCGAAAGGAAGTAGGACGCCAACATCGCGAACACCACCGCCTCCGCCAGCGGCACAAACAGATACCGCGCAACCCCGCCCAGGAAGAACATGGGGACGAAGACGATACAGATGGACAGCGTCGAAACGAACGCCGGCACGGCGATCTGCGCCGCGCCATCGAGAATCGCCTGCTCCACCTCCTTACCCTCTTCAAGATTGCGATTGATGTTCTCGATCTCGACCGTGGCGTCGTCCACCAAGATACCGACTGCCAGCGCCAGCCCCCCCAGCGTCATGATGTTAATCGTCTCGCCCAGCGCCGCCAGCATCAACAGCGAACAGATCACCGACAGAGGAATAGACACGGCGATGATCAGCGTGGAACGCCAACTTCCGAGAAAGATCAGAATCATCGCCGCCGTCAGGCAGGCGGCAATCAACGCCTCGCGCACCACCCCCGTGATCGCGCCGCGCACAAACACCGATTGATCGGAGATGGGATCAATCTTCAGCGCCGGCGGCAGCTGCGCGGCGATCACCGGCAACAGGCTGCGCACACCAGCAATGATGTCGAGCGTCGAAGCGTTGCCCGTCTTCTGGATCGTCATCAACGAGGCACGCTGACCATCCACACGCACAATATTGGTCTGCGGTGGATAGCCGTCGCGCACATTGCCCACATCGTGGATATAGACGGTCGCGCCGTTCTGGGTCTTGATCGGCAGGTTGTTCAGCGCCGCGATGCTGGCCGGAGCGCTATTGGTCTCGACCTGGTAATCGGTGCCGCCCATCTTCACGTCGCCGGCCGGCAGAATGATGTTCTGCGCGTTGACGGCATTCACCACATCCAGCGGAGAGAGTCCGTAGGCCTGCAGCTTCTGCGTGTTGATGTCCACCTGTATCTGGCGCTGCTTGCCGCCATATGGGAACGGCATCGACGCGCCCTGCACCGTTGTCAGCTGGGTACGAACGAAGTTCAGGCCAAGATCGTAGAGCTGCTGCTCACTCAGCCCATTGCCGGAGAGTCCCAGCTGCAACACGGGAACGCTGGACGCGCTGTACTGAATCACCAGCGGCGGCGTCGTGCCCGGCGGATACTGCCGTAGCGCCGTCTGCGCGATCGCCGTCAGCTGCGCCACCGCCTGCGAGATATTGACCGTCGGCTGAAAGAAGACCTTCACCACCGAGACGCCGTTCAGTGTCTGCGACTCGGTGTGCTCGATGTCATTGACCGTCGTCGTCAGGTTGCGCTCGAACGGCAGCACAATGCGGTCGCTCAACTCCTCGGGAGACAGACCGTTATAGTTCCACACGATCGATACCACGGGAATGTCGATATTTGGGAAAATATCGACCGGCGTCCGCATCATCACCACAGGACCGATGACGAAGAGAAGAAGCGACAACACAACGAACGTGTACGGTCTCCTAAGAGCGAGACGGACGATCCACATCAGGTTTCCTTTGCTCGATACTTCTGCGATTCAGCCAAGCGTTGTTTTGGCGAGAGAGCGGAAGTATCCTATTGAAAAATCCGTCCGCGGACGGAATACTAGACCACTCGTTCAGTAAGGGATGACGGGTCCGGGTTGCAGGACTCAGTTTTTTGTTATGAGTCAGTTAGCAGCATGGGTTTTATGCATCTTGGGGCAACACCGATAGCCCGGTTGGCGCAAGCCCCCGAAGATGGCATGGATCAGCGCCTCGGACTCCTGCCCGCCCAGTGGACCGTGCCCCGCCAGCAGGCGAAAGACGATCGGGCCATAGATGAGGTCGAGAACGATCTCGCCGTCAACCTCTTTACGAATCTCCCCGCGATCCACACCGCGCCGCCACATCACCCGCGCCGCATCCCGCCTCGCAGATAAAAAGCGCTCTCGAAACAGCGCCAGAAAGCCAGGATCGCTCTGCCCTTCTGCGATAAACTGCCCGAATAAACGTCCGCCCGGGGACAGGTAGAACTCCGTCAGCGATTTCAGTTGCAGGGTAAAGTCGCGCTCCGCCGACCCCGTATCCGGCATCACCACCCGCTCGGTTGTCCCTGCAAGGTACGCGTCGAGCGCCACCAGCCGCTTGTTCGGCCACCATTTGTAGATCGTCGCCTTGCTGACGCCGGCGCGCTTCGCGATTGCATCCGCTGTGACCTTGCGCAGCGGCTTGCGCTCCAGCAAGTAAAGTGTCGCCTTGAGAATCGCCGCCTCGGCCTCACGGCTGCGTTGTCTGCCGCGAGTCTTTGGCGCCTGCTGCTGTACCGCCTGAACTGACGCTTCCAAGTGCCCGCTCCCTCGCATCGCGGCTACCGCACCAGCAACTCGCCCGGCCTGTTGCCCCAGACACTTGCCTCTGCCGATTGACGAGATACGCTTTGAATCAGTCTCACTATACTAGGCGTTCAGTATTACATGCGCGTAACGGAAAGAGAAGACGCCGCCATTCTCCTGTTTCTATTGAGAATGACGGCGTTTGGATTAGCTATTGCAACTGCTGACTAGTGCGCGGCGACCATCTCCTCCGCAGACTGGTGCAGACCGACCTGGTTCGCAGGGCGGGTGTAGAACATATGCCCGCCCGGGAACTCACGCACCTGCACCCGGTTCGGATCGCCCATCAGCGGCATCTGGTCAACCGACAATACCGAACCCATGAACGGGCAGGAGAGATCGTTCCATCCATGCACGATCAGCACGCGCAGCTTGGGGTCCGCCGCCACCGCCTCCCGCAGATCGGGAACCGAGCCGCGCGGCAGATCCGTCTTCCGATCCCACTGCCGGTTCACATCGATGGACAGGGCATAGTAGCGCGCATCGGTCTTCCAACCTACCGTGCGAGCGATAAAGTCCACCATCGCCGTCGTAGTCGGGGCGACGATGCTCTCGAGAATCGGATCGTTGGACTGCTGCTCCGGCGCATAAGGGAAAGGATCGGGCGCGGTTACATTCGAGTCATAGATCGAACCGATCTTCCCGTCGGCACGATGCACCTGCCGCAGGTAGGCCCCGGTTTCAAGACGCCCACCGGAGAACTTAACGAAGTTGGCATCGAGCCCGGTCATCTGCGTGACATGCTCAATCATCTGCTGCGTGGCGGCCGCATCGGAGCGCCCCTTCAGCAGCGCCGCGGCATAGTCGCCGCGAGTGTACGCGATGACCTCCTTCATCGCCTCCGGCGTCAGCTTGCCCTCGCTCTCGAGATGCGCCGCCGTGATCGACGGCAGCGTCGTCATCCACGGGATGGGCGAGAGGTTGCCATCGCCAAACTGCGGATTAAGATAGGGGCTGACCAGCACCAGCCCGTTCATCGCCACTCCGAGCTCCGACTGCAGATAATGCGTGATACGAGGACCGCGATAGCCGCCGTAGCTCTCGCCGATCAAATACTTCTTATCCAGCAGGCGATCGTTCTTAACCAGCCACTTATAGATCACCAGTGACAGATACTCGATGTCGGGCGTGGCGCCGTAGAACAGCTTCTTGGTCTCCGCCTCATCCACCAGCGAGCGCGAGAACCCCGTGCCGATCGGATCGATGAACACCAGGTCAGTGAAGTCCAGCCAGGTGCCCGGATTATCGCTGAGCGTGGCCGGGTCGGAGGGCGAATCGCCCTCATTCGCAAAGGCAATGTGCTTGGGCCCGATCGCGCCCAGGTTCAGATACACCGACGAGGCGCCGGGACCGCCGTTCAGCGCGAAGGTCACCGGCCTGCTGGGCGCTCCCTTGGGCTGGTCGAGCGTGTAGGCGATGTATGTAACCTCGCCGGTCGGCTTGTCCTCGCGCGACCGCAGCGTGATCGTCCCCACCGTGGCGGTGTAGTGCAGTGTGTGCCCATTGACGGTGATGGTCTGCGCCACCGACTTGTCCGCGGGCAGCGGAGTCCTCTGGGTCTCCGGCGCGGCGGGCGCCTTGGCGGAGTTCGCTGCCGGAGCGCCGCTGCCATGGGGCGAATCGTTCTGGCTTTGAGCGAAGGGAGGCAGGGTAAACAGTAGGAGTGCAGGGACGAGCAGTCGCAGGGTCATACTCTACTCTACCCGTACACCCGGCCAGGGAGAAAGCCGGGGCACCGCGAGCCGCAGAACGGCCTGGTGCGGACAGAGTCCTGCTCCCCCCGACTCCATCCGGCCGTGTCCCCGTTCATCGATGCTCGGCCCGACTCAGATATTGAGCGCCTTCATATAATCCACGTCGATCTTCAGTGCCTCGAGCGCAGGCATATCGAAGCCTTCCTGCTCGACGAAGTAGTGCTTGATATTCGCCTTCTTCGCCGCTGCGAAGATGCGCCGGAAGTCCACCGTGCCCTGGCCTAGCTCAGCCGGCGGAGGAGGCGCGATCACCGAGGCCGGCTTCTCCGTGCGCTTGAAGTCCTTGATGTGCAGCATGGAGATGCGCGTCGGGAAGCTCTTCAGAAAATGCACCGGATCGCCTCCGCCCACCGTCACCCAGCCGCAGTCCATCTCGAAGGTGACCAGCGCCGGATCGGTGCGGCGAATCAACTCCTCGAAGGGGACCACGCCATCCTGCACGGCAAACTCCATGGTGTGGTTGTGGTAGCCGAACCGCATGCCCGCGGCCTTAACCCTCTCTCCCATTCGATTGAACTGCTCAGCGTTCCAGCGATAGTCCTCCATCGTGAACGACTGCACCACCGTGGAAAAGGATTTGTTCTTCAGCCGCGAAGGATCTTTGATACCGGGGAAGGAACAAATAATATAGTCCACCCCCAGTTCCTTATTGAACGCAATCGTTTGTTCCAAATCCCGATTGAGGTCATTGAAGGAGTGGTGACTACTCACGCAGCGCAGCCCCGCCGACTGCATCGCCTGTTTGACCTGCTCGGGCGTGTGGCCGAAGTAACCCGCCGCCTCCACCTCCTGGTAGCCGAGCGCAGCCACCTGCTTCAGGGTGCCCTCATAATCCTTCGCCAGCATCTCCCGAACCGAGTACAGCTGCAGTCCAATCGGCAAGCCAAAGGGAGACGCCAGCGCTCTGCCGCTCCGCAGAAAAGCAGCTCCACAGAGCAGCGCAGCGGACCCCGATTGCAGGAAGTTCCTTCGTGTAAATCCATCCATAAACGCGCCTCCGAAAACAGATCACTGTTCAAATGGAACATCATCTTCGCGGCCAACGTCCCCCGCGAACGGCCTGCTTACTTGCCCAACTCCCGATCGAAGAAGCTCGCCATATCCTGATCGGCCTCCTTCGTCTCCGGCAAGGTCTGGTTATTCCAGAACGCATGCGGCAGCCCCTCAAACACGATCAGCCGCGCGTCCACTCCGGCGCGCAGAAATGCGCGATGCAGCAGCGTGGTTCCGCTCAGCAGCAGGTCCCGGCCGCTGGTGATAAACAGCGTCGGCGGCATGCCGTGGAGATCCGCATACATCGGCGACAACACCGGATCCTTCAGATCGGTTGTACCCGCATACTCGTTCGCGCCGGGCTTCTTCGGCGCCGGCTGATCGAGATGCCCCGAAAATCCGTTCAGCGCATACAGCGCCTGCGAGTCGCCATCCTGGCTGAAGTCTCCCATGCCGGAGAAGATACCCAGCGCCGCCGGCAGCGGCAGCCCCAGCTGGCGCAGCTTCACCGCAACCTCGCCCGTCAGAATCGCGCCCGCCGAGGTGCCATAGATACCGATATCCGCCGGCTGATAGGTCTTCAACAGCTCGCGATACACCGCCACCGCATCCTCGACCGCCGCCGGATAAGGATGCTCCGGTGCCAGCCGATACAGCACCGCGACCACCTTCGTCTGCGTCATATACGCCACCGGAATCGTCTCCGTCAGCGATCCCGAATCCGAATTGAATCCGCCCCCATGCAGATTGATCAACACCCGCTTGCGCTTGTTCACGGGGACATCAAGCGGGGTGATGATCTTCGCCGGCACGCCCGCGATCGTCTGCTCCGTCACGCTCACTGGATAGAGCTTGCGGAAGGCCTCGCCCGCCCCCGCCTGCCATGTGTCCGTATGGCTGCGGCGCTCGGCCAGCGACTGCGGAACCGCCGCATCCGACGCAGGCCGCGCCAGCATCCGCTGCGCCTCCACGCTGATGCCGCTAGGCACCGGAACAATCCGCGTCACATACGCCGTGCCGTCCCCCGCGATCACGCTGTGATCCGCCGCAGCCACCTGCCCCTGCATCGTCGCCCCAGCCCCATACACGCAAAGCATCAAGATCCCTGCGACCACCCCTAGCCCGTTCATCGCCTTCATAGCCCCTCGTCCTCTGTTGACTCACTTCGCTCTGAAGTCGCCCTCGCTTCTGCCCCGGACGACCAGATCATCCTACTCGTTTTATCTGGGGCAGCAACGCTGTTCCAGATCATGTGCGATTCATGATACCGTTCTCACGCCAAACATTACCCCGCCTTACGCTCCGTCTGCCGCCGCGCGCATTTGTGCCTCGGATTGAACAGATTGAACGGTTCGAACAGAACCCGCCGGCGGGTCACACAAGGGACACGATGAGGACAGGGATCGACATGCCAATGAGGACAAGCAAGCACACGAGAAAGATGCCAAAGTCGTTGGAACCTGTTCTAGCAGTAGCCGCCTGCCTGCTCTTCACTCTCGGCTCTGCCGTCGCCCAGCAGAGCCGCCCAGCCATCACCGGCATCTCGCACATGTGCGTCTACGCCAGCGACGCGGCCGCAGCCGACCACTTCTACGCCCACCTCCTCGGCGCCACCAAGGGTGCCGATCCGCAGAACCCCCAGGGCACCCGCTACTACCTCAGCTCCACCCAGTTCGTTGAGGTCGTGCCGCTACCCGCCGACCACACCCTGAGCAGAATGGCCTGCGTCGCCTATAACACCACCAACGCCGAGGGTCTGCGTCGTTACCTCCTCGCCCACGGCGCAGCAGACATCGCCGAGCTGCGCACCGGCAGCGACGGTAGCCGCTGGTTCGACACCAAGGACCCCGAGGGCAATCTGGTCCAGTTCCTCCAAGCCGGTCGTCCGATGCACCTGCCCGCCAACGCCAATCCCATCGGCAGCCGCATCATCCACGTCGGCTATCTCGTGCACAGCCAGCCGGCCGAGGACCACTTCTACCGCGACCTTCTCGGCTTCCGCCCCTACTGGTACGGAGCCATGCAGCCCGACCACCTCGACTGGGTCTCGCAGCAGACGCCCAACGGCCACGACTGGCTCGAGTACATGATGGTGGGCGATGGTTCGGACACCCCTGTCAGCCGCGTCGATGCCCGCACCCTCGGCGTCCTCAACCACTTCTCCATCGGCGTCTCCAACATGGAGAAGGCGGTCACCACTCTGATCGCCGAGGATCGCGAGAGCCCGCGCCACGACGGCCCGCAGATGGGCAAGGACGGCAAGTGGCAGGCCAACCTCTACGACCCCGACGGCACCCGCGTCGAGCTCATGGAGTTCCAGCCCGTCACCAAGCCCTGCTGTTCCGCCTTCACCGCCGACAGCCCCGTCAACTAAATCAAGCGAGCCAGGATCTAAGGAGATTTAGGTCTTCGGCAGGTAACGGGTAAATAGAAGAACTGTCACTCCTGAGCGGAGCCTCGCACGGTCGTACCGTGCGAGGCGAAGTCGAAGGACCCCGAGAATCGTCACACCCCAAATACCAGCCCGCACCTTTTTACCCAGACTACCCAGACTCTGCCTCTCCTTTGGCTACTCAGCAGTCTTCAGCCGTCCAGACCCGGGGATGTCGACACAGGCTACTGAAGTAAGCGACGCGCTCGATGCCGCGAAGTCCCCCTCGGATCAGCGGGACATCAATCCCCCCGCAGGCGCCGCTCCTCGAGATAGATCTTGGTGTAGTCCAGGTAGTTCTGCGCGTACTTCAAAATCAACGCGCGATCCGCCTCCCCCAGCGTTCGGCGAACCTTCCCCGGAACCCCGGCCACCAGCGAGTTCGCCGGGATAATCGTATGCTCCGGAATGACCGCGCCCGCCGCGATGATCGAACCCGGCCCGATGCGCGCGTCATTCAGAATCGTCGCTCCCATCCCCACCAGCACCTCATCCTCGAGAATGCAGCCATGCACCGTGGCATTGTGCCCGATCGTGCAGCGCTCTCCGATCACCACCGGATACAGATCCCGCATGCCGTGCAGCACCGCGCAATCCTGCACATTGCTGCCAGCACCGATGCGGATCGCATTCACATCTCCGCGCACCACCGCGTTCATCCACACGCTGGCCTGTTCGCCCAGCTCGACATCACCGATCAGTTGCGCCGATTCATCCACATAACAGCTGCTGGGCACCACCGGAAGCTTGCCCTGGTAGGAGCGGATCATGCCGCTATCTTATCTGTTTCAGACCGCTCCGGTCGGTTTTGGAGCCGTCCCCGCTGGGCTTTGGCCCTGCCCTCGCCTCGCTCCGGCCGATCCTCCGGCCGACCCCAATCCCTCTAAAGTAACGTTACTTTATGGCTTGTGGACGAAATTTTCGAAATCGTCTGGCAATTTCGCCCGCAGGCAAGGTATCCTAATGGCTGACCCGTCCCGGGACCGTTTGGAGGTGTATTTCCCTTGGCAGAGATTCGTGTTCAGGAAGGCGAGCCTCTTGAAAATGCGCTGCGTCGCTTCAAGCGCAAGGTGCAGACCGAAGACATCATCAAAGAAGTCAAGCGTCACTCTTTCTACCTGAAGCCAGGTGAGAAGAAGCGGGTAAAGGAAGCATTGGCCCGCAAGCGCAATCGCAAGAAGATTCGTAAGGAACAGGACTAATCCGGTTCCTCTCAACCCGGCGGCCGCTTTACCGAGCTGACAAAGCTCCAGGTAAAGCGGCCTCCTCTAATCCGCTTCGCGATCCCCCCCTCCTCTGGTCGCGAGCCGCACACGGCAGCCACCCTCCCGGCCTCGCCGATGTTTCTTTCGGGCCCCGTTTTCTAGGTTTGATCGCCCATTCCAACTGTTGCGCCAGAAGGGCCCTCATCCTTTTCCTGCCTTACGGAGAAACGCGATGCAATCTGAGTTTATGGACCGGCTACTTACCTGTGTGGATTGCCACGGCCAGTTCGTTTTCACGGCCGGAGAGCAGATCTTCTTTCTCGATAAACAATTCAAGAACGATCCCAAACGGTGCAAGCCCTGCAAGTCCAAGCGAGCCACGTTGGGCGCTCGCGCGGGCAGCGGTGTCGCCCCTGCGAGCATAGCGCGCACCGAGACCCGTACCGAGTGCTCCGAGTGCCACATCGAAACCACCGTGCCCTTCAAACCCACTCAAGGCCGCCCCGTGCTGTGCCGGCAGTGCTTCCAAAGCAGACGCATTCAACCCGCCGAACCGTCGGTAACGGCCGCCGCCATCATCGCCGCCACCACCGGCCTGGATCTGCAAACGCCGAAGGTGGATGCTGCCTTGCGGCAACCCCAGGCATAGCCGGTGCCGGCGTGGAGACGTAGAGAAGTGTAAGAGGCTGCGGGCAGAGCACCGCCCGCAGCCTCCAATTCGCCCTCCCTCCGGCAGGGACCATGTATCCTGCTCCGGAGAGAGTGTGTATGCACCCCCAGTTACAACCCCACCCGGCCAGCCAGCCGGCGGACGCCAACCTCGTGCGCGCCCGCCACAGGCTGGGCGACTTCGAACTGACCATCTGCACCGACGGAACCTATCTGCTCGATGGCGGCGCCATGTTCGGCGTCGTCCCCAAGCCGCTCTGGGAGAAGCGCACCCCCGCCGATGCCGAGAACCGCATCCTGCTCGGCCTCAACTCCATCATCGTCCGCACCGGCCGCCACACCGTCGTCATCGAGACCGGCATCGGCAACAAGCAGTCGCCCAGGATGCGTGAGATCCAGCAGAATCAGGAGTTGCTGCCCTCCTCTCTCGCCGCCGCCGGCATCCGCCCGGAGGAGATCGACATCGTCATCAACACCCATCTCCACTTCGATCACTGCGGCTGGAACACCACCCTCGAAGCCGACGGCTCCGTCCGCCCCACCTTCCCCAACGCGCGCTACTTCGCCCACATCGGCGAGGTCGAACACGGCCATCTGCAACTCGACCGCGACCGCGTCAGCTACCTCTCGCCCAACTACGACCCCTTGATCGAGAGCGGCCAGATGACGCTCCTCACCACCCCCGGCATCGCCGCCCACCCGGAGATCGTCCCCGGCATCTCGGTCGAGCTCTTCCCCGGCCACACCGCCCACATGATCGGCGTTCACATCGAATCCCGCGCCCACGCCGGCTCAAGCGAACACGCCTGCTTCATCGGCGACCTCATTCCCACCGCTCACCATCTCGACCCCACCTGGGTGATGGGCTACGACCTCGACCCGCTCGAGTGCATCGCCCAGCGCAAGCGCTTCTACCAGCGCGCCATCCCCGAGAACTGGACCGTCCTCTTCCCCCACGACCACCACACCCCCGCCGCCCCCGCCACCCTGC
>Ga0210403_10000702_pt1 | contig 33964 bp, 30 predicted proteins | sample IncBWC19MmetaG_FD_150863 | JGI IMG/M metagenome (GOLD analysis project Ga0210403, IMG submission 150863) | Forest soil microbial communities from Barre Woods Harvard Forest LTER site, Petersham, Massachusetts, United States - Inc-BW-C-19-M | ecosystem: Environmental > Terrestrial > Soil >...
CGCCTGCGAAGTGCAGGTGATGGCGTTGTCCTGCAACACCAAGCTGATCATTCCCTCCACCGAGATCCTGGAGAAGACCTTCGACAAGGTGAAGCCGCGCCTGGATAAGCCGAACCGCAACGGCGACCTCGCCTGGCCTGCGCTGCTGCGCAAGCTCGACCGCGTCGATAGTTCATACCGCAACTAAGCTGATCAGTTGGTGGTGCTGCTTAACGCGGCACCACCGCGGTCGCTTCAATCTCGACCCGCGCGGCCTTCTCCACCAAACGCACGACCTGCAGCAGCGCCATCGCGGGATAATGCGCGCCAAAGATCTCCCGATAAACCTGGCCAAGTTCTTTCAGGTTCGAGAGATACTCTTCCATATCGACGACATACCAGGTCAGGCGGACGAGGTGTTCCGGCCGCGCGTCGCCCTCGGCGAGGATCGCCGCAATATTGCTGAGTGCCTGCCGAACCTGCGCGACGAACCCGCTGGCCAGACGTTCCTGATGATCCCAGCCGATCACCCCGCCCGTCACCACGATGCGGCCATAGGCGGCCATGCCATTGGCATAGCCCTTTGGCGCTGGCCAGCCACTCGGCTGCAGGATTTGCGCGGCCTCCGACATCTCGCTCCTGGCGGCGAGGCTCGGCGCATCAGTCGTGCTCACGAGAAATTCTCCATCATTCTGCGGCGACGCCGGGCGAACTCGCTTGCGCCTGCGCCGTCTGGCGCAACGCAAAGCGCTTCAGTTTGCCCGTTTCCGTCTTCGGCAGCTGCGTTACAAACTCGATCGCGCGCGGATATTTGTAAGGCGCGATCTCGCGCTTGACATGTTCCTGCAGGGCCGTTGCCAGCGCATCGTCCGCGGTGGCGCTGGCGGCGATGACGACATAGGCCTTGACGATCATACCGCGGGCTTCGTCGGGTGCGCCGACAACGCCGCATTCGGCGACCGCGGGATGCGACAGCAGCGCGGCTTCGACCTCGGGACCTGCGATGTTGTAGCCGGAGGAAATGATCATGTCGTCGGCGCGCGCAACAAAGGAGAAGCGGCCCTTCTCGTCGCGAACGAAGGCGTCGCCGGTCAGATTCCAGCCGTCGCGGACATAATTCGATTGCCTGCTGTCGGCGAGATAGCGGCAGCCAGTCGGCCCTCGTACCGCAAGCTTGCCGACAATGCCGGCCGGCAACTCGTTCATCTCGTCATCGACGATCTTGGCTTCGTATCCGGTGACCGGAAGCCCCGTCGTACCCGCCACCGCGTCGCCCTCGCGGTTGGTGATGAAGATGTGCAGCATTTCGGTGCTGCCGATGCCATCCAGAATGGTTTTGCCGGTCTTGCGGGTCCAGGCTTCGAACACCGGCGCCGGCAACGTTTCGCCGGCCGACACCGCAAGACGCAGCGATGAAAGATCGGCGCCCTTGTCCATCGCCGCCATCATCGCGCGATAGGCGGTCGGCGAGGTGAAGCAGATCGTGGCCTTGTAGGTCTCGATGATCCTGACCATCTCCGGCGGCGCGGCGTTTTCCAAAAGCGTCGCGGTCGCGCCGTAACGCAGCGGAAACACCGCGAGCCCGCCGAGCCCGAAAGTAAAGGCGAGTGGCGGCGAGCCGACAAAGACATCGTCCGGCGTGACCTTCAGCACCTCCTTCGCATAACCATCGGCGACCGCAAGGATGTCGCGGTGGAAATGCATGGTGGCCTTGGGCTCACCCGTGGTGCCCGAGGTGAATCCGAGCAGCGCGACATCGTCGCGGCCGGTCTTTACCGCCTCGAACTTGACCGGCTTGTTCAGCGCGATCCGGTCGAGCTCGGCGTCATGGTTCGATGTGCCGTCGAAATTCACGACCTGCCTGAGGAAGCGGCTGGTCTTGGCGCAGGCGACCAGTTCGTCGGCGATGCGGCTGTCGGTCAGCGCCAGCGCGATCTCCGCCTTGTCGACGATCTTGGTCAATTCGCCGGCGCGCAGCATCGGCATGGTGTTGACCACGACGGCACCGGCCTTCGTTGCCGCAAGCCAGGCCGCCACCAGCGCCGGATTGTTGCCGGAGCGGATCAGCACGCGGTTGCCGGGCTTGACGCCGTAATTTTCGACGAGCGCATGTGCCAGCCGGTTCGACCAGTCCGCCAGTTCCTTGTAGGTGCGCTGCCGGCCGTTGCCGATGAGCGCGATATTATCGCCCATTCCCTGCGCGACAATGCGGTCGGTCAGCTCTACGGCGGCGTTGAGATATTCCGGATATCGAAACTCCGGCCGGTCGAGCAGCATCTGCGGGCACTGCTCCGCCGGCGGCAGGTTTCGCCGCGTGAAGTCATCGACATGACCCGACGGGCCAAGATTCAGCGTTCTACCCGACATTTGCCCCTCGCTCTCAGAAAGGCTCAAAAACAACGGAAGCCGCCCCGGCAGCGTTTTATCCTTAAACATTTTAGACTTAAAATAATTGGGCGCAAGAGCGGAAATCCTGGCAATCCAAAGGGAATTCACCGGCGCGCCAGCTCCTTCAGCCGCAACACCATCGGCGACGCGGGATCGGCGAGCGGCGCGATCGCGGTGAAATGATTGGCGCCGGCAACCGTGCCGTAGCGGGTCGACAGCCCCGCCTTCGCCCAGGCCTCCGTCATGGTACGGCTCTGGCGAAAATATTCGGCGCTCTCATGGCCGCCGACGACGGCGTCGAGGCTCCCACGGCTCGGCGGCTTCCAGAACAGGGGGCTCGCGGCCCTGGCGCTCGCCGTATCGAGCTGCAGCGCCCTGTTGATGGAGGTTGCGACCAGCGGCACGAGATCGAACAGGCCGGAGATGGCATAGGCGGCGATCACGAGGTCGCCTGCCAGGGAAGCGTCGAGCGCGCGCCAGTCCGTCGCCAGCAGGCAGGCCGCCAGATGCCCGCCCGCCGAATGGCCACTGATCAGGAGTGGCCGGCCGAGCCGCGCCAGCTCGCGCGCAGCCGCGCGCATCTGCTGGATGATGGTATCGACACCGACCTGCGGGCAGAGATCGTAGCTGGGGATGGCGACGTCGATGCCATGCACATTCAACCCGCGCGCGCAATGGCTGAACGAAGAACCATCCAGCGCCTGCCAGTAGCCGCCGTGGATGAAAGCGACGATCGGCCCCTTCCCGTCACCGGCAAAGAAATCGATGCGGTTGCGGGTGCTCGGTCCATAGGCAATCGAACGCGGCGCGCGCTCTTCACGATAGGCTGCAGCATCTCTCGCCCAGCCCGCCATCAACGCGGGATTCTCGGGAACCCGCGCCCGGTTGTTGTACTCGACCTCGTAGTCGATCTCAGCCACGCGGCTTACGGGGTCCGCCCGTTTGCGCATTTTTGCGCGGAGCCCTTGGCCTTCGCGAGCAGCCGCATCAGTTCGCGGACGTCTTTCGGCGTCAGGTCCGAAAAGACTTCCGCAATCCAGGTTTCGTGCTCGGCCGCCATGCGGCGAAACTCGGCGCGGCCGGCCTTGGTCAGGCGAATGACCTGAACGCGGCGATCGGATTCCGAGGTGCGCCGGTCGAGATGTCCGGACTCGACCAGGCGCTCTACCAGTCCGGTGACATTGCCGTTCGACACCATCATGCGCTTGGAGACATCCGACAGCGTCATGCCGTCGGGCACGCGGTCGAGTTGCGCCATCAGGTCGAAGCGCGGCAGCGTGACATCGAACCGCTCACGCAGGCGGCTGCGCACGGTGCCTTCGATCAGGGTGGTGCAGGTCAGGAGACGGAGCCACAGGCGGAGCTCGTCGCCGTGATCACTCTCGACGGCCTTGGTCTCGGAATCAAGGATCATGCTTGCCATCGTATTTTGCCCGCGGCGCCGGCCGCGTTCCGGCTTCGGCGATCGTTTTGACCTTCAAATAATTTGCCGCGCGCCGCAAGTCAAAACGCCGCGGGATCTTCGAAATTTCTTTAGGCTTCAAGCAATTGGCGCGCGGCTTGCATGCCGTACCCTGTGACGGCTTTCCGCGCGCGGCCGCTTCGCTTGCGGCGGCGACCGTCATCAGAATAAGCTTGGATGCGAGGGGCTAGTTCAGAGTCAGTTGCGGTTACGCGTGAGCCGCCGGTCAGGAGGAAGCAATGAAGCAGCGTTTTGGCTTGGCTGGACTGGCGGTCCTGCTGGGGTTTGCGATCGGCCCGGCGGTCGCGCAGGACAAAATCAAGATCGGCGTGATCGTCACATTGTCGGGACCGGCTGCGGCGCTCGGTCAGCAGGTGCGCGACGGCTTTGCGCTTGGGGTCAAGGACCTCGGCGGCAAGATGGGCGGCAAGGAGGTGGAGGTTGTTGTCGTTGACGACGAGCTGAAACCCGATGCCGCCGTGACCAAGGTGAAGGGCCTGCTCGAACGCGACAAGGTCGACTTCGTGGTCGGCCCGATCTTCTCCAACATCCTGCAGGCGATCCACAAGCCGGTCATCGACACCAAGACATTCCTGATCAGTCCGAACGCCGGGCCATCCAGCTACGCCGGCAAGGAATGCAGCCCGTTCTTCTTTGTGACATCCTACCAGAACGACCAGGTGCATGAGATCCTCGGCAAGGTCGCGCAGGATCGCGGCTACAAGCGCGTCTATCTGCTGGTGCCGAACTATCAGGCAGGCCGCGACTCCGCTGCCGGATTCAAGCTGGACTACAAAGGCGAGATCGTCGAGGAATCCTACATGCCGCTCGGCACGCTGGATTTCCAGCCCGAGCTTTCCAAGATTTCCTCGCTCAAGCCCGATGCCGTCTTCACCTTCATGCCGGGCGGCATGGGCGTGAACCTTGTCAAGCAATATCGGCAGGCCGGTCTTGCCGACAGCATTCCGGTGCTCTCGGCATTCACGGTGGATGAATCGACGCTGCCGGCGCAGCAGGACGCCGCAATCGGCATGTTCGGTGGTGCGGACTGGGCGCCGAACCTCGACACTCCCCAAAGCAAGAAATTCGTCGCCAGTTACGAAGCCGCCTATAACGGCGTGCCCGGCACCTATGCCATGCAGGGCTATGATGCGGCGATGCTGATCGACAGCGCCGTGAAGGCCGTCAAAGGCGACCTCGGCAACAAGGACGCGGTTTCGGCGGCGTTGAAAAAGGCCGACTTCACTTCGCTGCGCGGCGGCTTCAAGTTCAACACCAACGGCTATCCGATCCAGGACTTTTACCTGACCAAGGTCGCGAAGCGTCCGGACGGCAAGTTCCAGACCGAGATCGTGCAGAAGGTTTTTGAGAACTACGGCGATCGCTACGCCAAGGACTGCGCGCCGGGCAAATAAGCCATAGCGTTTTCAAGCGAAGTGGGGGCCGGTTCGCGTGAAGAAAACGCGTCAGAAATCAAAGAGAGAGGGAACGCAACAATGAACACCGAAGTCGCCGGCATCACCCGCGCCAACGAAGGTATTCAGGGAATTACTTGGAACATCCTCGGCCAGACCTATGTGCCGAAGAGCCGTACCGAGCACAGCTTCTCCTGGCACGCGACATTTCCGCCCGGAACCTTCGTGCCGCCGCACATCCATCCAGACCAGGACGAATATCTCTACATCCTCGAGGGCCGGCTCGACTTTTTTCTCGACGGTGCCGAGGAGTTCGCCACCGCGGGCGACACGGTGCGGCTGCCGATGGGCAAGCCGCACGGCATTTTCAACAAGTCGCAGCAGAATGCGAAGACACTGTTCTGGGTGTCACCGACGCGCCGGCTCTATGACCTGTTCTGGGCCATCCACAACATGAAGCAGCAGAACCCGGATGAAGTCGTGAAGCTCGCGGCCGAGCACAACATCCACTTCCTGCCGCCGCCTCCCGGCCAATAAGCTTAATTAGCGCGACACCACGCGCGCGGCGAAGCCGGCCTTGGCAGCATAGCCGCGCACGATCGCCTCGCGCGCTTCGTAGTTCAGGATGGTATCGACGTCGGTAAAGCCTTGCGGCGCGAGCTGCTCGACAGCGTCGATCACGCCCTCGGGCCCACCGCGGCGATTGGAAGCGACGACATCGGCCGTCATCGGCAGCCGCTGGCGTTCATAGACCGCCAAGGCCTGACGCGGATGCTCAGAGCGCGCCAGCGCGTCTGCAAGGCACCGTGCATCAAGGATCGCCTGCGACGCACCGTTTGATCCGACCGGATACATCGGATGCGCGGCATCGCCAAGCAGCGTGACGCGGCCGCTCGACCAATAGGGCAGCGGGTCGCGGTCGCAGCAGGGATATTCCCAGAACTCCGGCGTCGCGTTCACGAGCGCCGTAAAGTCGACCTGCGGAATGGAGAAGCCTGTCACGTAGGGCATCAGCTCTTCCCGCCTGCCGAGCCGCGACCAGTCTTCGCGACGTGCGGGCGGTGCACTGCCGTCGCTGACCCTTACCAGCACGGCCCAGTTGGTGAGGCGGCTGGCAGGGCTTGAGCCTTCCGCGATCGGATAGACTACCGCCTTGGCATTCAACCCGCCCGCGATGATCATCGAGCGTCCGGTGAGGAAGACGGGCCAGTCAGCCGCGCCGCGCCACAGCATCAGGCCGTTCCAGCAGGGCGGACCTTCCTCGGGGAACAGCGTCTGTCGCACTTTGGAATGGATGCCGTCGGCACCGATCAGGATATCGCCTCGCGCGGTGTGGGTATGCGCGCCGCTGCGGTCGAAGAAATAGGCGGTGACGCCGCCCTCGTCCTGCGTGAACGAGCCGAGCCGGCAGCCGGTACGGATCGCATCGCTGCCGAGCCGCTCGACCGCGGTCTGATGGATCACGCCCTGCAGGCGGCCGCGATGGATCGAGAATTGCGGCACATCATGGCCGGCGTCGAGACCACGCTTCTCGTGCCAGACCTGCTGGCCGTGGCGCGTGAGGTAAAACAGCTCATGAGTGCGAACGGCGACTGCGTCGAGGCGGTCTAACAGGCCGATCGCGGCAAGCTCGCGGATCGCGTGCGGCAGCGTATTGATGCCGACGCCGAGCTCGCGGATGGAATCCGACTGTTCGTAAAGCTCGCAATCGATGCCGCGCGCCCGCAGCATGAGCGCGGTGGTGAGGCCGCCGATGCCGCCGCCGACGATGATCGCCTTCATGGTCCAAAACTCCACTCAAGACGCAAAAAAGACGCCGGCTAGGGTCGCACGGTCCCTTATTCGGCCGCAAGCGGCTTTGTAGCCTCCGCCTTGAGCTCGGCCCGGGTTTTCGGCTTAGCCTTAATTTTGAGGTCTTCGAAATCCTGCCGGTCGCGGACGCTGTTGCGGAAAATCTGCTCCTTGCCAGGCAGATATTGCGGCGGGCAGAACACGTCGGATGCGCCATACCAGGCGGCGGCCTTCATGGTGAAGGCAGGATCGACAAGATGCGGCCGGCCGAGCGCGACAAGATCGGCGCGGCCGGCGGCGAGGATGGTGTTGACCTGGTCGGCGGTCGTGATGTTGCCGACGCACATGGTGGCAACGCGGGCCTCGTTGCGGACCTGATCTGAGAACGGCGTCTGGAACATGCGGCCATAGATTGGCTCCGCATCGCGCACGGTCTGGCCGGTCGAGACATCGATCAGATCGACACCGGCTTCGGCGAAGGCGCGTGCGATCTCGACTGCATCGTCTCCTGTGATGCCGCCCTGGGCCCAGTCGGTTGCGGAGATGCGCACCGACATCGGCTTATGCGAAGGCCAGACCGCGCGCATCGCCTCGAAGACTTCGAGCGGAAAGCGCAGGCGATTTTGCAGCGAGCCACCATAATCGTCCGTGCGCTGGTTGGTGAGCGGCGAGATGAAGCTTGCCGGCAGATAACCGTGGGCGCAGTGCAGTTCCAGCATGTCGAAGCCGCAGCGCTCGCCGCGCTCGGCCGCGGAGACAAATGCCGCCCTCACCGCATGCATCGCGGCGCGATCCATCTCGCGTGGTACCTGGCTGTCCGGAAAGTACGGAATGGGCGAGGCCGAGATCACATCCCAGGCGCCCTCTTCCAGCGGCCGGTCCATGCCGTCCCACATCAGCTTGGTCGCGCCCTTGCGGCCGGCATGGCCGAGCTGCAGCGCAAATTTCGCGGCTGAATTGGCGTGGACAAAATCGACGATGCGCTTCCAGGCCGCTTCCTGCTCGTCATTCCACAGGCCGGCGCAGCCCGGCGTGATGCGCGCATCGCGGCCGACACATGTCATCTCGGTGAAGATCAGACCCGCGCCGCCGATGGCGCGCGAACCATAATGCACCAGATGAAAATCGGTCGGCATGCCCTCCTTCGCCGAATACATGCACATCGGCGACACCACCGCGCGGTTCTTGATCTCCATCTCGCGCAGCCGCATCGGCTGGAACATCGGCGCCAGCGGTTTTGCGACATCGACGTCAAAACCCTTGGCGCGCACCTGTTTTGCGAAAGCCCTGTCGACTTCGGCGACAAAATCGGGCGCTCGCAGGTTGAGATTATCGTAGGTGATCGCCTTCGAGCGCGTCATCACGCCAAAGGCGAACTGCACAGGATCGAACTCCCAAAAGCGATCGACATGCTCGAACCAGACGAGCGAGACGTCGGCGGCGTGCTGGGTCTTCTCGACCTCCTCGCGGCGTCCATGCTCGTAATGCTGCAGCGCTGCGGCAACGGTCGGCGCGCGTTCCATGGCATCGGCCAGCGCAATCGCATCTTCCATCGCAAGCTTGGTGCCCGATCCGATCGAGAAATGGGCCGTCGCCTTGGCGTCGCCCAACAGCACCATGTTGTCCTTGACCCAGCGCTGGCTGCGGATCATGGGGAAATTGCGCCACATCGAGCGGTTGGTGAGCAATTGATGCCCGCCGAGGAACCAGCCAAAAATTTCCGCCATCCGGTCGGCGGACTGCTTTTCGTCGAGGCCCTTCAACCCCGCGCGTTCAAAGGTTTTCGGATCGGTCTCAAAGATCCAGGTCGAGCGGCCCGCCTCATACTGATAGGCATGCGCGATGAATGGCCCCCACTCGGTCTCCTGAAAGATGAAAGTGAAAGCATCGAGCGGCTTGGTCGAGCCCATCCAGGCGAACTGGTTGGAACGCACGTCGACTTCGGGCTCGAAGTGATCGACATGTTTTTCCCGGAAGCGACTGTTGATGCCGTCGGCGAGGATGATCAGATCGGCGTCGGCGAAGCGCGCCTCGTCGTCGATCTCGACTTGGAACTGGAGGCTGACGCCGAGCTCGCGCGCCCGCTCCTGCAGGATCAAAAGCAGCTTGCGCCGCGAGCAGCCGCAAAAGCCGTTACCGCCGACCCGATGCACCGTGCCGCGGAAATGCACGGCGATGTCGTCCCAATAGGCGAATTCCTGGGTGATGCGGCGATAGCTTGGCGGATCGTATTTCTCGAAATTGTCGAGGGTGGCGTCGGAAAACACCACGCCGAAGCCGAAAGTATCGTCGGCGCGGTTGCGCTCATAGACCGTGATCTCGGCCCCGGGCCGCTGCTTCTTGAGCAGGATCGCGGCGTAAAGACCTGCCGGTCCGCCGCCGATGATCGCGATCTTCATAAGGGCCTCCAATAAAGCCGCCGACCGAGATATTTTAAACCTAAAATATCTACTGGCAAGCCCGCCTTTGACGGCTTTGGCTCAGTTCCCCTGGAATACCGGTTTCACCTTGTTGGAGAAGGCGACAAAAGCCCGCTCGAAATCGGCCGTGGTCATGCAGAGCGCCTGCGCCACCGCCTCCGCCTCGATCGCCTCCTCGACCGACATCGCCCATTCCATCGCCAGCATGCGCTTGGTCATGGTGTTGGCGAAGGTCGGGCCCTCGGCGACCTGTCGCGCCAGCAATTGCGCTTCCGGCGACACGCGCTCGGGCGTGACGAGGCGGCCGAAAAAGCCCCAGCGCTCGCCCTCCTCCGCGGTCATGAAGCGGCCGGTATAGAGCAGTTCAGAGGCGCGCGATTGGCCGATGATGCGCGGCAGGATCGCGCAGGCGCCCATGTCACAGCCGGCAAGGCCCACCTTGTTGAACAGGAACGCTACCTTGGCGCCGGTCGCGGCCAGGCGCATATCGGAGGCCATCGCGACGATCGCGCCCGCGCCGGCACAGATGCCTTCGACCGCAGCCACGATCGGCTGCGGACAGGCGCGCATTGCTTTCACGAGATCGCCGGTCATGCGGGTGAAGGCGGTCAGCCCCTTGGTGTCCATCTTCACCAGCGGGCCGATGATCTCGAACACGTCGCCGCCGGAAGAGAAATTGCCGCCGGCGCCGGTGACCACCACCACCTTGACCTCGTCATCGAACGCGCAGGCGCGGAAGAAGTCAGTGAGCTCGCGATAGCTCTCGAAGGTCAGCGGATTTTTGCGCTCGGGGCGGTTGAGCGTCACCGTCGCAACGCCATCCACCACCGCCAGCAGGAAATGTTTAGGCGAATAATCGGCCAATGGCACGGTGACGGGGTTGGCAGGTCGGCTCATGGGATCTTCCTCGGACTCTTCTCGGGTTTCAAATCTCGCCGCCGGCGACTGCAATCGCCTGCCCGGTGACCGCGCCGGCGCCCTCGCCGCATAGCCACAGCACAGTGTCGGCAACTTCCTTTGGCGTCACCAGACGGCCCTGCGGATTGTGCTTCGACAATTCGGCCACGGCCTGCTCGCGGCTGCGGCCGGTCTTTTTCATGATGTTGTCGATACTGCCGGCAACAAGATCGGTGTCGGTGAATCCGGGGCAGACCGCGTTGACGGTGATATTCGTACTGGCTAGTTCCAGCGCCAGCGAACGCACCAGACCAATCACCGCATGCTTGGCTGCGCTGTAGGCGCTCACATAGGCATAGCCCTTCAACCCCGCGGTCGAGGCGACCGCAATGATCCGGCCATAGGTCCGATCTTTCATCGAGGGGAGCGCAGCCTGGATCGAGTGGACCACACCCATGAAATTGACGTCCATCATGCGCTGGAACAGCGCGGCGTCGGATTTGACGAATGGCGCGGATTCCGCGATGCCGGCATTGGCGACGAGGATGTCGATGGGCTGTCGCGCTGCGGCTTTCGCGACCGCCGCGCCGATCGCGGCTTGATCCGCCACGTCGGCGACCTCAGCAAAATGCGCATCGCCTGCCGCTATCGCCTCATCCAAGTTTGCGCGCTGGCGACCGACCACCGTGACGGTCGCGCCGGCCCGCGTCAATTCCGCGGCGATGGCCCGGCCAATACCGCGGCCGCCGCCGGTGACCAGCGCATGCGGGGCACTTGGCAGTCCGGACATGCGCTGGCTCCCCGAATGAAAACCACGAGAACAGAGGTTTCCGCGTATATTTTATACTTCAAGCTTTTGCAAGAAAGCGGCGGGCCTGTTAGCATCTTAGCCCATGACGACCCCCTTGAAGACAAAAGACGGCCGCTTCGGCTATGAGGCCGCAGGCGATGGCGGCAAGACGCCGCTCGTATTCCTGCACGGCATCGGCGGCGCGGCACGCGCCTGGCGTAGCCAGATCGCAGGCTTCGGCGATCGCTACCGCGCGGTCGCCTGGGACATGCCGGGCTATGGCGGCTCGACCCCGCTCGCGAGCGTCAGCATCGTGACGTTGGCGGATGCCCTGCAGGATTTTCTGCGGCAGATCGGTGCAAGCCGACCCATCCTGGTCGGACACTCGATCGGCGGCATGATCGTCCAGCAATGGCTGATCAAACACCCACGCACGGCGGCTGCCGTTGTCCTCGCCCAAACCAGCCCGGCCTTCGGCAAGGCCGAGGGCGACTGGCAAAAGCAATTCATCGAGGCCAGGCTCGGTCCGCTCGACCGCGGCGAGACGATGAAATCGCTGGCGCCAACGTTGGTGAAGGAACTGGTGGGCGAAGATCCTGACGCGAGCGGCATGGAAATCGCGCGTGACTGCATGGGGAGCGTTCCCGAAGCGAGCTATCGCGCCATGATGCTGGCGCTGCTCGGTTTCGATCAGCGCAAGGCGCTTGCCAATATCGCCGTTCCGACGCTGGTGCTATCGGGGTCGAAGGACAAGAATGCGCCTGCGCCGATGATGACGAAGATGGCGACGTATATTCCGTTCTCGACCTATGTTGAGCTCGAAGGCGCCGGTCATCTCGTCAATCTGGAGCAGCCCAAGAATTTCGACGCGGCGCTGGATCAATTCCTCAAAACCATCGAAGTGACGGCTTAGATGACGGCACCACTCAACAAGAATGCGGCCACGGCCAAAAAGCTCGCACTGGACGCGCCGATCTTCGACACAAGCGCGTTTCGCCTGAGCGATGAGCAGGCGAATATCATTTCGCGGGCGCGCGAACTCGGTCAGACCGTGTTCGCAGGCCGAGCGGCAGCCTATGATCGCGACGCGATATTCCCGACCGAGAACTACAAGGATTTGCATCGCGCCGGTCTGCTCGGCATTTCCATCCCGAAGAAGCACGGCGGCCTCGGCGCCGATTACCAGACCTATGCGCTCGCCGCCGCGGAGATCGGCCGCTATTGCGGTGCGACCGCGCTGACCTGGAACATGCATGTCTGCTCGACGCTGTGGTCCGGTCCGCTCGCCGACGATCTCGACATGGATGGTTCGATGCGCGCCGAGCATGAGCGCCGCCGCGCGATCCACTACAAGCGCATCGTCGATGATGGCGCCATCTATTCGCAACCCTTCTCCGAGGGTGGTGCCGCCGCTGCTGGTGGCGTCGCCTTCGGCACCGAGGCCAGGCCGGTCAAAGGCGGCTGGATCGTCAACGGCAAGAAGATCTTTGCTTCACTCTCCGGCCACGCCGATTACTACGGCGTGCTCTGCACCGAGATTGCCGAAGGCGAAAAGGCCTCGCGCCGCAACACGCTTTACCTCGCTCTCCCCGCCAAGGCCGAGGGAGTTTCCGTGGTCGGGGACTGGGATCCCCTGGGCATGCGCGGCACGGTCTCGCGCACGCTGCTGTTCAAGGATGTGTTCGTTGAGGAAGATGCGGCACTGATGCCGCGCGGCGTCTATTTCCAGGCCGCGCAGCGCTGGCCGCATATGTTCCTGACGCTGTCCCCGACCTATATGGGGCTGGCGCAGGCCGCCTATGATTTCACCGTGCGCTATCTGCGCGGCGAAGTGCCTGGAACCCCGCCGGTGAAGCGGCGGATGTATCCAACCAAGCAGATCGCGGTCGCGCAGATGCAGATCAAGCTCGAGCAGATCAAGGCAACCTGGTTCCAGGCGGTCACCGAAGCGCGCGCCAATCCAAGCAAGGAGCAGGTGCTGCGCGCCTATGCCGCGCAATACTCCGTCATGGAAGGCGCCAACGAGATCGCGACGCTGGCGATCCGCACCTGCGGCGGCCAGGCCATGCTGAAATCGCTGCCGCTGGAACGCATCTATCGCGATAGCCGCTGCGGCTCGCTGATGCTGCCCTGGACGGCTGAGCTCTGTCTCGACCGTATCGGCCGAGAAGCTCTGTACGAGCCCGGCGAGACGGACGACTGACGGTGGACCTCTCCGGCCTGATCGAACGCAATGCAGCCTTTGCTCCGGACAAGCCCGCGCTTCATTTCGAGGGCGCGACGCTGAGCTATGCGGAATTGGCGGCACGCATCGAAAAGACCGCACGTGCGTTGAAGTCCGAGCTTGGCGTCAGCTGCGGCGATCGCATCGCGATCCTCAGCCTGAACCGGCCGGACTATCTCGTGCTGCTCTATGCTTGTGCGCGTCTTGGTGCGATGCTCGTCCCTCTGAACTGGCGGCTCGCGGTCGCCGAACAGCTTTTCATTCTTTCGGATGCTGCGGCAAAAGTGCTGGTGCTGGAAGAGGCTTTTGCAGCCGTGCTGCCGGCGGTCCAAGGGAACATGCCGGAGACAGCTGTCGCCGGCCTTGATTTCACGCCGCCACGCGGAGTGGGCTTCGACGCGTTGTTGATGCGCGGACGCGGCGATGGCCGCAACCCGCACGGCGACCTCTCCTCTCCGCTTCTGATCGTCTACACCTCGGGCACGACCGGGCGCCCCAAAGGCGCGGTGCTGCGGCAGGAAGCGTTGCTATGGAACGGCGTGATGAGCCAGCACATGCACGGACTCACCTCAGATGACCATGTGCTGACCGTGCTGCCGTTCTTCCATGTCGGCGGCCTCAATATTCAAACCACTCCGGCACTGCAGCATGGGGCGACGGTAACGATCCATTCGCGTTTTGCGCCGGAGATGGCTCTCGCCTGTTTCGAGCGCGACCGTCCGACCCTCACCGTGCTGGTGCCCGCCACCATCCAGGCTGTGACCGACCATCCCGCCTGGGCAACGACCGACCTCTCGTCGCTGAAAGCCATTTCGACGGGATCGACCAACGTGCCGCCGCATCTGATCGGACGCTTGGTCGCGCGCGGCGTGCCGGTGCTGCAGGTCTACGGCTCGACCGAGACCTGTCCGATTGCGGTTTATACGCGGCTCGGCGGCGATCTCTCGCGCGAAGGCTCGACCGGCCTGCCCGGCCTCTGCTGCGAGGCCGCCATCCTTGACGATGCCGGCAACGAATTGCCGCCGGAGACGCCAGGCGAGATCGCGGTGCGCGGCCCCAACGTGTTCGTCGAATATTGGGGAAATGAGGAGGCGACGCGCGAAGCGCTGCATGACGGCTGGTATCGCAGCGGCGATATAGGCCGTCGCGATGCCGAAGGCTATTTCTGGGTGCACGACCGCAAGAAGAACCTGATCATTTCCGGCGGCGAGAACATCTATCCGGCGGAGGTCGAGCGTGTGCTGCTGGAACACGCCGACGTCGCCGAATGCGGCGTCATCGGCCGGCCTGATCCGCGCTGGGATGAAGTGCCGATCGCCTATGTGATCCGGCGAAAAGGCTGCTCGGTCGACGCGGAGGGCCTGAAGGCGCACATCCAGCTGCAATTGGCGCGCTTCAAGGTGCCGCGCGAGATCGTCTTTGTGGAGGATTTGCCGCGAACCGCGCTGGGGAAGGTGCAGCATTTCATGCTGAAGCAGATCGACGCAGAGATGCCTGTGCGGGGAGACGTCGCTTGAAGATCGCGGTGCTGGGCGGGGGGAACGGCTCGTTTGCCGCCGCGGGGGATTTTGCGCTGCAGGGCCATGAGGTACGGCTGTGGCGGCGCGATGCAGGCCAGGTCTCGGCGCATCGAGCAGCCGGCTCGCGCATTCTGGTCAAGGATGTCAATGGCCGACACGACGTCAAGCTGGCGCTGGTGACGACGGATATCGCCGAAGCAATTCGCGATGCCGAGTTGATCCTGTGCCCTGCCCCCGCTTTTGCACAGGCCGACATCGCCAAACAGCTTGCGCCGCATCTGCGCGATGGGCAGGTGGTGTTCCTGCCACCGGCCACTTTCGGCTCGATGATTTTTGCGCGTGCCGCATACGACGCCGGCGATCGCGCCGGTGTCAGCTTTGCCGAGACCGGAACGCTGCCATGGTTGACACGCAAGCATGGCGCGTTCGAGGTTGCCATCACCATCCGTGCCAAGCGGCTTCCGGTTGGCCTGTTTCCGCTCGCGAATGCCGACCACGCGCTGGCTGTGATCGGCCGCGCCTTTCCCGGCGTGATCGAACCCTGCGGCGATGCATTATCCGGCGCACTGATGAACGCGGGTCCGATCATCCATCCACCGCTGATCGTGATGAACGCCGGCCCGATCGAGCATTTTGAGCGCTGGGACATTCACAAGGAAGGCACGCAACGCGCGATCCGCCGTGTCACCGATGCGCTCGACGCCGAACGCATCAAAGTGCGCGAAGCACTCGGCTATGGCGCGCCGCATTTCCCTTTGGCACATCATTACGCCAAGGAAGGCGAGATCTGGATGTATGGCCGCGGCTCGCATGATCGACTCACCGATTCCGGCGACTGGCGCGAGCAGTTGGTGCTGAGCGAGCACCGTTATATGCTGGAAGATTTGCGGCTGGGGCTGTCATTCCTGGTTTCGGTCGCGGAGCTTGCCGGCGTCGCGACGCCGCTAGCGAAATCGTTTCTTGCGATTGGCGGAGCAATCTGTGGTGACGACTTCATGAAGACCGGTCGCACACTGGCGAGCCTTGGCCTTGGCGGACTACACCGCGCCGAACTGCAGACGCTGCTGCGCGAAGGATTTGGCCGATGAGCGCCGCCCGCCCCGCCATCGCCTGTCTCGGCGCCGGCCGCATGGGCCGCGGCATTGCGGTCGCTTTCGCCTATGCCGGCCACGCGGTCACGATGATCGACGTCAAGGCGGGACGGTCAGCCGAGCATTTCTCAAGGCTCGAAGCCGAAGCACTGGATGAAGTCCGCAAGACGCTGGCGAGCCTGGCGCGGTTTGGATTGCTCAGGGATGCGGAGACCGAGATCATCACGGCGCGGGTTTCGGTTGTGCCCGAAAGCGGCCACGCCACGGCGCTCGCCGATGCCGGCATGGTGTTCGAGGGCGTGCCGGAAGTGGTCGATCTCAAGCGCGAGGTGCTGGACTCGGCCTCGAGAGCGGTCGGGCCCGATGTCATCATCGCCTCCACGACCTCGACCATCCTGGTCGACGACCTCTCCGGCGCGATCATACGTCCCGAGCGCTTCCTCAATGTGCATTGGCTGAACCCGGCCTATCTCATCCCGCTGGTCGAGATTTCACCGGGCAAATCCACCGATCCCGACATCATTGCGCGCGTGAAAACTCTGCTCGAAGGCATCGGCAAGGTGCCGGTGGTATGCGCGGCGACGCCCGGCTTCATCGTGCCGCGCATCCAGGCGCTTGCCATGAACGAGGCGGCGCGGATGGTGGAAGAAGGCGTCGCCAGCGCCGAAGACATCGACAAGGCGATCCGCTACGGCTTTGGCTTTCGCTACGCCGTGCTCGGACTTCTGGAGTTCATAGACTGGGGTGGCGGCGACATCCTCTATTATGCGAGCCGCTATCTCGAGCGTGCGCTCGGCAGCGACCGTTACCGCGCACCCGACGTGATCTCCAACAACATGCGTGACGGCCGTATTGGCCTGCGCACCGGGGCCGGCTTTCTCGATTATTCCGGCCTCGATATCGATGCCTATCGCGAACGGCGCCTGGCGGCGATGGTCGACATGCTTCGGCATTTCGGCCTGGCGCGGCCACCGGTACTCTAGCCGAATACGTCCTGCAGCACGCCCTCGCGCACCACGGCGACGCCGTCGAGTTCGATCGTCGTCCCCATCATCGGCAGATCGAAATGACCCGCGGTGTAGCGGCCGGCAAATTCGTTCGCGCCCGTAGAGAACAGGAAATTGCCCGAAACGGCGCGGAGCTCCGTGCCATTGGTATCACGCTGGTCGTACATCGAGAGCGCCTCATAGCGCGCACCGGGGTTCATGCCGAAGCCGACATGCGACACCGCGTAGGCCTCGCGGTCGCCCCAGGCGGCGAGATAGGCGCGCATCATAGCGGCATCTGCCCCCTCGCCTTGGAGATCGGTGACGTAATCGTCCTTCAGCGTCATCCTGACCGGCGAGGTCAGATAGCGCTTGAAGGTCAGATTGATGTCGCCGGCTGCCATGACCAGCGTGCCATTGACGGTGCCGCTCTTCGGGAAACTGACGACGATGCCGCCCGGCCAGTGCGCCAGCGTGCCGGGCTTGTCGGTCCAGCCCCAGACGCCGACGGTGGAGGCGCCAACCATGTCGACGTCAAGCGCCGTGCCGGCCTTCGAGGTCACGCGCATGCGCTTCGTCCCCCGCAGCATCTTTGCCGCCGCGCGCACGCGCTTCTCAAGCGCGCTGTCCGGCACCATGCGTTCCAGCGCCTCGGGATGCTCGTTGGAGATCACCAGAATCCGCGCGCCAGCCTTGAGAATGTCCGGCGTTTCCGGCGCATGCATCAGGCCTTCGATGGTGCAATCGACCACGAATCCCGCCTGCTGCAGCGCGGTCACCACAGGCCCCAGGCGCTGGATCGCTTCGCTGGCGCCGGTTGAGCGGATCGGCACGATCTGCTTGTTGCGCGGCGTCGGCACCACGACATGGAACGGCCGCGCACCCATCCGCAGCAGCGCGAGCTCCGCCAGATGCACATTGAGCGCACGCGACTGGGTTTCCGACAGGATCGCGGCGGTATCGCCGGCCTTCACCGCGCAACGCTCAAACACCTCGCAGAACGCGTCGATCCACTTCGCTTCGATGCGATCCGCCAGCATGTTTTTCTCCTAAACTTCGGGAAATCCGCGTAACAGATAAGACCGCAGCAATTCAAGCAATCCGTTGAGGATCAACCCCAGCAGCGAGATCGTGATCAGCGGCACGAACATGTCTACCGCCTGGAACGTCCGCGCCGCCGTCACCAGCACATGGCCGAGGCCATCGGTCGAGGTGATCATCTCGGCGAGGAACACCACGATGCAGGAGATGACAAGGCCAATGCGGCAGCCGGTGAGAATCGAAGGCGCCGCAGCCGGCAGCACGACCTTGAACAGGATCTCGCGTGGCGGTGTGCCCGCGGCCATCGCCGACCAGATCAGCTTCTGTTCCACGGTCGAGGCGCCGTAATAGGTCGACAGCAGGATTGGAAACAGCGCGTCGAAGGTCACCAGCAGGATCTTGGACTGGTGACCAAAGCCGACGAGCAGCAGCAGCGCCGGATAAAGCGCGACCTTCGGCAGTGGCGCGAGCACGCGCACGATTGGCCGCACCACCGCGTTGACCGCGGGATTGACCGCCGCGGCTAGACCGACGGTCACGCCAAGGACGACTGCGATGGAAAACCCCGCGAACAGGCGGAACAGCGTGGCCGCAATTTCCTGCTGGAACGTCGTAGTCAGAAGTTGCTGTACCAAGCGCAGAAATACCTGCCCGGGCGGCGGCAACAGCGTTACCGGCGCGTAGCCGAACGAGACCAGCGCCTGCCACACCGCAACCAACAGCGCGATCGGGATCAAACCCAGCAGAAGATCCGAGGTGACGGCGCGCGCGTTCATGAGAAGCTCAGGGGAATGTCGAATTGCGGCTCGGACCACCGGACCAGGCGCGCGCGCACCCGTTCGAACAGGACGTCGAGGCTGATGCCCATCGCGCCGACAATGATGATCATCGCGAACACCGTGTCGTACTGCCCCATGTCGAGCGCGTTGAACAGGATATTGCCGGCGCCGGATTGGCGCGCGATCATCTCGCTCGTGATCATGGTGATCAGCGCCAGCACCAGACCGGTGCGGCAGCCGGTCAGGATTTCCGGCAGGGCCGCAGGCAGCACGATGCGGATCATGCGCTGCGCCGCCGAAAGCCCCATCGCGGCGCCGGACCACAGCATCTTTTCTTCGACCGCCTTGGCGCCTTCAAAGCTATGATAGATCACAGGCAGGCTGACGCCGAGGAAGATCACCAGCGTCTTGGCGAGATCGCCGATGCCGAGCCACAGCATGATGATCGGCATCAGCGCCGCCTTCGGTACCGGATAGATCACCATCAGCAGCGGATTGAAGAACGACGCCACGGTACGGCTGCGGCCCATCAACAGCCCGAGCGGGATGGAGACCACGAGAGCGACGCCAAAGCCGATCGCCATACGCCGCAGCGAAGCCGCGAAGTTGATCAACGAGTCCTTGTCGCCGAGGATCGCGGGGATTGCTCGGATCGCCTCAAGCGCAGTCGGGAAACTGTCATTCTTGAGCGCCAGCGAGGCGAGCTGCCAGACGAGGAGCAGGCCTATGCAGGCGAGGACCGGCGCGACGCGTCTCATCATGGCCGTAACTCGTTTTCGTCGCTGTCGTCGAACATGCGCTCGATCTCGACGACATATTCCTGATAGCGGGGGTCGAGCAGCAGTTCGGTGCGGCGGCGGGGGCGCGGCAAGTCAATATCGATGATCTGCCGGATGCGGCCGGGAGAGCCCGTCATCATCACGACCTTGTCGGAGAGGAACACCGCCTCCTCGACCGAATGGGTGACGAACAACACAGTCTTGCGGTCGCGCTCCCAGATGTTGAGCAGGTCGTTCTGCAGCCGCGTGCGCGTGTGCGCATCGAGCGCGCCAAACGGCTCGTCCATCAACAGCACTTCGGGATGATAGGCGAGCGTGCGCGCCAGCGCGACGCGCTGCTTCATGCCGCCCGAGAGCTCCTTCGGATAGAAACCCTCAAAGCCCTTGAGCCCGACCATCTCGAGCAGCGCGCGGCTCTGCGCCTCGGCGGCGGCGTATTTCGCGCCCTGCTGACGCGGGCCGTACATCACATTGCCGAGGACGGTTTTCCAGGGAAACAGCGCGAACTCCTGGAACACCGGCCCGCGATCGGGACCCGGTCCCTTGATCGCCTTGCCCTTCATCTTCACCATGCCTTGCGTCGGCTGCACGAAACCGCCAACGATGTAGAGCAGCGTCGACTTTCCGCAGCCGGAGGGGCCGAGGATGGAGACGAAGGCTCCATCGGCAACGCTCAGTGAGATCTCGGACAGGGCGAGGTGGTCCTGGCGCGCCGAAGTCTGGAATACATGCGAGACATGGTCGATCTCGATCATCGCAGCGGCAGGCTTTTGGGCCGTGACCGGCTCAAGGCGCGCTTCCGATCGTGATGGCAATACCGTCATTCCCGCATCTCTCGCCGGCATGGCGTGTTGGGCGGTGTTAGCATAGCGGAAATCGGCGCGACATGGCGATGCGGCTCTCGGTTAACGAAGAGGCTTCTCATCAAACCATGGCCATTCTGCCGCGCCGTCATGGGTCACGGCGCCACCCGGCGCTTGGCCAACCAGCTTTGCATATTTTGCGAGCGCGCCTGCCCGATGCCGCGGCGGCCACGGCTTCCACGCCTTGCGCCGCTCGGCAAGCTCGCGATCTTCAAGAAGCAGGTCCATGCGGCGCACGGCAGCATCGATCCTGATACGGTCGCCGTCGCGCACCAGCGCCAGCGGACCACCAACAAAGGATTCCGGCGACACATAGCCGATGCACATGCCGCGCGTCGCGCCGGAAAAACGTCCGTCGGTGATCAGCGCGACCTTCTCGCCCATGCCCTGTCCGTAGATCAGCGCGGTGACGCCGAGCATCTCGCGCATCCCGGGACCACCGACCGGGCCCTCATTGCGGATGACAAGCACTTCGCCCGCAGCGTAGGTGCGGTTGCGAACCGCATCGACGCAGCTCTCTTCGTCCTCGAAAACGCGCGCCACGCCCTCAAACGCCAGGTTCTTCAGCCCGGCCACCTTGATGACGGCGCCATCGGGGCAAAGGTTGCCCTTCAAGACGGCCACGCCCCCGTCCGGCATGATCGGCTTGCCGGTCGGAAAGATAATCTCGCCGTCGGGCGCGTTCGCCTCGCCGTATTCCTCGACGAGCGTGCGGCCGGTGACAGTCAGGCAGGTCCCGTCGATGTGGCCGCTTTCGATCAGCGCGCGGATCACGACGGCCGCACCACCGATGTCGTAGACGTCCTTGGCGGTATATTTGCCACCAGGACGCAGATTGCCGATCAGCGGCGTGCGCGCAAAGACATCGCCGACATCGTCGATGGCGAAGCTGATGCCGGCTTCATTGGCGATTGCCGGTAAATGCAGTGCGGCGTTGGTCGATCCGCCGGTGGCGGCGACAATGGCCGCGCCATTTTCCAGCGCCTTGCGCGTGACGATCTCCCGCGGCAGCGGACCGCCGCGATCGAGCATCTGCATCACCAGCCGGCCGGCCTGACGCGCGACCTGCGCGCGTTCTGGATAGACGCCGGGGATCATGGATACGTTGGGGATGGTGAGCCCCATCGCTTCCGAGACCATCGCCATGGTGTTGGCGGTGAATTGTCCGGCGCAGGCCCCGATGGTCGGCAGGCAAGTGCGCTCGATCCCTTCGAGCGTCGCCTGGTCGATTTCGCCGGTCATGAAGCCACCAACGGCTTCGTAGGAATCGAGCACGGTGAGTGTCTTGCCTTGGAACCGACCGGGCAGCGCGCTGCCGCCATAGATGAAGATCGACGGCACGTTGCAACGGATCATGCCCATCATCACGCCGGGCAGCGTCTTGTCGCAGCCGCCAAAGCCGATCAGGGCGTCATAGGCAAGGCCATGGACGACGGCCTCGATGGAGTCGGCGATCAATTCCCGCGAGAACAGCGAGAACTTCATGCCTTCGTGGTTCATGCTGATACCGTCGGAGACGGAAACAGTGGCGAACTCGCGCGGCGTACCGCCGGCCTCGGCGATGCCCTGCTTCGCCGCCTCGACCTGGAAATCATGGGTCATGTTGCAGGGCGTCTGCTCGCCCTTCATGCTGACCACGCCGATCATGGGTTTGGCCAGCGCGGCGTCGTCGAGGCCCATCGCGCGCATGAAGGCGCGATGCGGCGCGCGATCGAGCCCATCGGTCGTCACCCGGGATCGCCACTTCTTCATGCGCAAATTTCTCCAGAGGCGGTACCGGACGCGGTCGGGACGCCCCTCGTCTCAAGCGCCGATGCTTATTGCAGCGGCGCGACGATGGTCGGGTGCTTGAACTGCGCGACATCCAGCTTCGGCAGCATCCCGGTCTCGGCATAGATGTCGAGCATCTTCTGAATCGCCGGGAAGTTCGGTGCGGCACCGGGGTCGCGGCCGAAATCATTGTCTTTCAGCAGATATGTGTCGAGCACCGGGATCGGCGCCTTCAGCACCTCAGAAACTACTTTTAAGGTCTCTTCGCGGTTGGCCAGCGCCTTCTTCATGCCAGAGGTGATGTCGCGCACGTAAGCCTTTACGAGATCAGGGTTCTTGTCGACGAAGTCGGCGCGGCAGGCTTCCAGAATATGGACGATGTTCGGCATCGCCTGCGACAGCGAGAACAGTTTTCGCGTGCCGCCCTTGGCTTCCGCGCGCGCCGCGAACGGCTGGTTCATGTTGACGGCGTCCACACGGCCCTGGCGCAGCGCGTCCTCGGAGACGGCAAAGCCGACTTCGACCAGCTTGATGTCCTTGGCCGGATCGATCCCGTTCTGTTTCAAGAGCATGTTGAACGGGCCTTGCGTGCCGCCGCCGATCACGGAGATGCCGACCGTCTTGCCCTTCAGGTCGGCGATGGTCTTGATCGGCGAGTCATCCATGACCGCCCAATAGACCGAGAACCCGCCCGGCTTCTCAAATACGTGCTGTGCCACGATGTAGGCCTTGAGATTGCCGCCGACTACGCCATTGGCGAGCGACAGCGGCGCCTGCGTCGCGCAATCGAGCGCGCCGGCGGCGAGCGCCTGCGTCATCGGCGCGGTGCCCTGGAATTGCGTCCATTCGATATTGTAGGTCTTGCCAATATCAGGGAATTCCTGCGGCCGGCGCATCATCCAGTATTTGGATTCCTCGGCCGGAATGGTCCAGCCGACACGGATCGTCTGCTGCGCCTGCGCCGCGCCTGCGCCGGCCAAAACCGGCGCCGCGATGGCCACCGCCAACATCCACTTTGAAGCCATCCGCATCATCCCCACTCCACTGTTCCGGCGCCGAACGGGCCCCTTCGCCATTCCCTGAGGGATAAACCTTTCATGGTTCAAACAATCAGGCAAGCCGTTGACGAACCGCTTGTATTCGCCTGATACCGCAGGGATATTCGGTCAGGCGCCTGCGCGCACTAGACCTTGGAATGAGGAGGAGCGGAATGACCGGGAATGGCGGAGGGAGAACCGAAAAACTCGGCTATCTCGGGCTTGGCATGATGGGATTTCCGATGAGCCGGCGCCTGCTGAGCGCGGGTCATGAGGTCTCGGTCTGGAATCGCTCGAGGGGCAAGGCCAAGGCGCTGATCGAGGCGGGCGCGAAGCTGGCGGCCAATCCACGCGAGGTTGCAGCCTCGGTGTCCATCATCTTCATGTGCGTGACGGATGCCGCCGCGGTGGAGGACGTTGTGTTCGGCCCGGACGGCATCGCAGCCGTGCCGGGCGACGGGAAGTTGGTGGTTGATTTCTCCTCGATCCATCCGGACAAGGCCCGCACGATCGCCACGCGGTTGAAGGCGGCGAACGGCATGGGCTGGATCGATGCGCCGGTTTCGGGCGGGACCAAGGGCGCCGAAGAAGGTACCCTCGCGGTGATGGCCGGCGGCGAGGCCGCCGACATCGAGCGCGTGCGGCCCTATGTGCTGGCGATGGCGCGGCGGGTCACCCATATGGGCCCGCCCGGCGCCGGACAAATGACAAAGCTCTGCAATCAGGTGATTGTCGGCTGCGCCATGGCGGTGCTGGCCGAAGCAACCAGGCTTGCGGTCAACTCCGGCATCGACGCCGGAAAGTTACCCGAAGCGCTGGCCGGCGGCTTCGCCGATTCCATTCCGCTGCAATTGTTCGTGCCGCGCATGGTGCAAGGCATCCATTCGCCGCCGCTCGGCCATATCGCGACCATGCTGAAGGATCTCGATACTGTGGGTGAAGTTGCCCACGGCACCTCGACTCCGGTGCCGATGGCTTCCCTCGCCGCACAATTGTTCAGATTGGCCAAGGCCGCACGTGGCGCCGACGTCGATGCGCTGGAGATTTACAAAATCTCGGCTTCACAGGCCGGTTAACGTTCGGCTCGAAGTGCCTGCAAACACCAGAGAAACCGATTGCGTCGGCAACGGGAGCGACTAGTCTTCCGCGCCACGGCCTCCAGAAGCCACAAGGGAAACTTAAGCCATGTATAACCCCGCCGGTGTGAAGACCTCTCCCGAGTTCCCCGTTCCAGAGCAAATGAAAGCCTGGGTGCTCGGCGGGCCTGACGAGCTCTTCCTGCGCGACAAGCCGACGCCTATGCCCGGGCGCGCCGAGGTCCTCGTCCGCATCGACGCGGTCGCAATCTGCGCCACTGATCTGGAGATCATCCACCGCGGATCGCCGGCGAGCGTTCAGGGCGGCCTGCCCTTCAACAAGAACTTTACCCCGGGCCATGAATACATGGGCACGGTGGCAGCCCTCGGTCCCCACGTCGACGAGTTCAAGATCGGCCAGCGCGTCACCGTCGAAATCCACGCCGGCTGCGGCCAGTGCAAGCGATGCCGCCAGGGCATGTACACCTCATGCCTCAACTACGGGAAGCCCGAGAAGGGTCATCGCGCCAACGGCTTTACGACCGACGGCGGCTTTGCCGAATACGCAGTCAATCACATCAACACCATCATTACCGTGCCCGACAGCATGAGCGATCCGGAGGCGACGCTCGTCGTTACCGCCGGCACGTCGATGTATGGCTTCTCCGAGCTCGGCGGCCTGGTGGCGGGCGAGAGCGTGGTGGTGATCGGTCCAGGCCCAATCGGGCTGCTCGCGGTGGCAGTGGCGAAAGCGCTCGGCGCAAGCCCGGTGGTGCTGACCGGCACGCGCGACAAGCGGCTGGCGATTGGCAAGGAGTTGGGCGCGGACCGCGTCATCAATATCGGCAACGAAAACCCGGTCGATATCGTCAAGCAGCTCACCGGGGGGATCGGCGCCGACTATGTGATCGAATGCGCCGGCTCGGAAGCCACCATCGACCAGGCCATCCACATGACCAATCGCGGCGGGAAAATCTGTCTCGCGGCGTTCCCGCATGAGCCGGTGACGACCAACATCGCGCATCTCGTCCGCAACAACATCTATGTGTATGGCATCCGCGGTGAAGGCCGCAGCGCCACCCATCGCGCGATGGAGCTGATGGCGGAAAAGCGGTTTGACGCGACCAAGATCCACACCCACACCTTCCCGCTAGCCGATCTGCCGACTGCGCTGCGATATGCGCGGGAGCGGGTCGAGGACGCAATCAAGGTGGTCGTGACCACCCGGCAGGCGAGCGAGATCGCGAGCGCGGCGGAGTAAGGGTCGATCAGATTCGCCCCAGCGCCGTCAGGATTACCTGCGGCGTCAGGGGAATCTCGGTGATGGTCGCACCGAACGGACTGAGCGCATCATTGACTGCGTTGGCTACGGCGGCTGCCGCTCCGGCCGTGCCAGCCTCTCCCGCACCCTTGGCGCCCAGCTCGCTTTCGGTCGTCGGCGACACGACATGGCCCACGTCAATATCGGGCATCTCACCGGACATCGGGACCAGATAGTCGGCCATATTGGCGTTGGTAAGCTGGCCGCGCTCGTCATAGATGCACTTCTCGAACAGCGCCGCGCCAAGCCCCTGCACCACCCCGCCCCTGACCTGTTCATCGACCAGTTGCGGGTTGATGATGGTGCCGCAATCCTCGACCACCCAATGCTTGAGCAACTTGACGAAGCCAGTCTCGGTGTCGACTTCCAGCCATGAGGCCTGAACACCGTTGGTGAAGGCGAACGGGTATTCGCGCGGGACGTAGTGGCGGGTCGCCATCAGCTCCGGCTGGATGCCCGGCGGCAACGTGTCGGGCCGAAAATAGACGATGCGCGCCAGCTCCTTCAGCTCGATCCGTGGCGCACCGTCGCTCGAATTGGCCACTACACCATCGGTGATATCGAGCTCCGCTGGTGTGGTTTGAAGAATCGCCGCTGCGACATCGAGGATGTTCTTGCGCAGGGTTTTCGCGGCCTGCAGCGCGGCCTCGCCCCCGATACCGGCGCCGCGCGAAGCCCAGGTACCGCCGCCATAGGGCGTATTATCGGTATCGCCGAGGATGACGCGGACGCGCGCCATCGGAACGCCCAGCACGCTTCCGACGATCTGCGCGGTAAGCGATTCCGAGCCCTGGCCCTGTTCGGTGATGCTGGTCTGGCAGATCACCGAACCCTGCGCGTCCAGCCGAACCGCAACGCCATCCTGCGACGAAATCTTCGCACCGCCGACGCCATAAAACGCCGCGCTCGGGTTGGTGACCTCGATGAAACTGGCAATGCCGATGCCGCGATGGATGTTTTGCTTGCGCAACTCGGCCTGCTCTGCACGCAGCCGGTCATAATCCATCATCGCCAACAGCTTGTTGAGTGAGGCGTGATGCGACAGGTTCTCGAAACGCAGCCCCGAAGACGACGCACAGGGATAGGCATCATCCGCAATGAGGTTGCGTCGGCGGATTTCGACCGGGTCCATGCCGATCTTCATCGCGGCGAGGTCGACCAGCCCTTCCGTGACCGAGCAGGCGATGGGATGGCCGACCGCGCGGTATTGGCACATCACGTTCTTGTTCTGGAAGACGACGCGCGCCCGCGCGCGATAATTCTTGGTGACGTAGGGTCCGCCGACAAGGTTGACAACCTGGTTCGCCTCGATAGCGCTGGTGCGGGGATACATCGAATAAGGCCCGATGCCGGTGAGATCGTCGATCTCAAATGCCGTAATGGTGCCGTCGCGCTTGACGCCGATTTTTCCCTTGCAGCGATGGTCGCGGGCGTGGATGTCGGTGTTGAAGCTTTCGACGCGGTCAGCGACGAATTTGACCGGCCGCTTCAGCAGCTTTGACAGTGCATACGTCGCCATCTCGTCGGCATAGATATGCACCTTGATGCCGAAGGAGCCGCCGACGTCCTTGCAGACCACCCGCACCTGCCGCTCTTCGAGCCCGAGATGCAATGCCGCGATATTCTGCACCATGTGCGGCGCCTGCGTGCCCTGGTAGATCGTAAGACGCTCCTCCGCCGGATTCCAGTCGGCGACGACCGCGCGCGGCTCCAGCGTCACGCCGGTGTGACGGCCGAAAACAAATTCTGCTTCCACGACGGCGTCGGCGTCAGAAAAAGCCTGATCGACCGCGCCGGGGCTATGGATGCGCTCGAAGGCGAGGTTGTCACCCAGCATGGCGTGAATGACCGGAGTCTGCGGCTCGAGCGCGGTCCGCATGTCGGTCACGACATCGAGTTCTTCGTATTCGACCCCGACGGCTTCCCCGGCGTCCTCAGCCAGTGCGCGGCTAGTCGCCACGATCGCCGCGACAGCCTCGCCCTGCCAACAGGCGCGATCGATGGCGATCGCGTGCTGCGGAGCCGATTTCAGGCCCTTCAGATGCGAAAGCACGCCGACCCAAGGGGTAATGAAAGAAGCAAGCTCCTGTCCCGTGACGACAGCGATGACGCCCGGCATCTTCTTCGCAGCTGCGGTATCGATGCCGATGATCTTTGCGTGGGCATGGGGCGAGCGTAGGAAGACGACATGCGCCATTCGCGGCAGTTCGAGATCGCTGACGTACTGGCCGCGCCCCTGCATCAGCCTGTCGAGATTGGGGCGCGGCACCGTCTTGCCGATATAGGAATTCGGCTGGTCGAGCACCGACAGCGCCTCAGGCCTTGCCGCCCGCTCCGTCATGATGCACCGCCTCTGCGCAAGCGTGCCGTCGTCTCGACCGCATCGATGATGGCCTGGTAGCCGGTGCAGCGGCAGTAATTGCCGGAGAGATGCTCGCGGATCTGCTCGCGACTCGGCTCGGCATGTTGCTTCAGGATATCCTGCGCGGCCATCAACATGCCCGGCGTGCAATAGCCGCATTGCAGCGCATTGCGGTCGCGAAAGGCACGCTGTAGGTCATCGACTTCGCCGCTGTCGGACAACCCCTCGATAGTCTGGACGGACCCGCCGTCCGCCTGCACTGCAAGCAGCAGACAGGCGCGTACGATCTCGTCATTCACACGCACCGTGCAGGCGCCGCACACGCCGTGCTCGCAGCCCACATGCGTTCCGGTCAGATGCAAATGTTCCCTCAGGAAATCCGCTAAATTGAGCCGCGGCAGCACCTGTGTTTCGACGCGCTCACCATTGACTTCGAGTGAAATAGGTATCGCTGCAATCACGCTGCGCGACCCGCGAGTTCAGGCCGGCCAAGCAGCGTAGCGACGCAGCGCGCCAGCAACACCTTCGCCAGGTGACGGCGCATGTCACCTGAAGCCTGCTGATCGTCCTGAGGGTCAAGCTCCCCGCCAAGCGTTGCACAAGCCTTCGCAATCAATGCGGGCGTGACGGCGGCTTTGACGAGCGCACTTGCCGCGCCGGCCAATACCGGCCGGTCGCCGACCGCGAAGAAAGCCAGGCGCAGATCGGCAAACACGCCGCCCTCGACAATGGCCCACGCCGCGAGCCCGGCGATGGCGTAATCGCCGTGACGACGTGAAAACTCATGAAAGAAGTGCGTGACGTTCTTCCGTACGACCGGCAGTTCGACGGCGATCAGCAACTCTTCCGCCGAGAGCGCCGTCTGAAAAATTCCCTGGAAGAAATCGGCGGCGGCAATTCGACGCTCGCCGCTTCCGCTGCGAAGCACAATGACCGCATCAAGCGCGAGCATGCAGGCGGGCAATTCGGCTGCCGGATCGGCATGGGCCAGGCTGCCGCCAAGCGTTCCGCGGTTACGGATTGCGGGATGGGCGACATGCGCGACCGCCTCCGCCAGCAATGGTGCATAGGCGCCGACTTCAGGAGAGCGAAGGAGTTCGACATGGCGGGCCAGCGCGCCAATGCGAAGGACATCATCCTTCACGGCAATCCCCCGCAGCTCGGCGATCCCGCCGATATCGACAACAAGCTCGGGCGAGATCAGGCGCAGATTCATCGCCGGCATCAGGCTCTGGCCACCCGACAGCACCTTGGCACGGTCGCCATGGGCGGCGAGCAACTGCAGCGCGTCATCGACGCTTTTTGCACGCGCATAAGCCAAAGCCGCGGCTTTCATTGGACGAGACCTTCCCGGCCGGATTGTGCTTTTTCCGGATTAGAGGGTCCCATCTGCCAAAGGTCAAGTTTGTTTATCGACCGATTATTTCGTAAAAGCGACGTGGGGAGACTTGTCTTGTGGGGCTAAACGACACACGGTTTGCCTGGTAGAGGCGAACGCCTTGGGGAGGCGCGGGTAATGAATCTGGGTTTCTTTACGATGCCGATCCATCCGGTGGAGAAGGATTGGCGCCTCTCGCTCAGGGAAGACCGCGAGGCGTTCCTGCTGGCCGATGAACTCGGATTTACCGAGGCCTATGTCGGCGAACATGTCACCGACCAGGCCGAGAACATCACCTCCTGCGTCGCCTTCCTCGCCTGGATCGCGGCTGCGACCAAACAGATCAAGCTCGGCACCGGCACCGTCAACATGCCGAACACTCATCCCGCGACGGTCGCCGCATCGATTGCGATGCTAGACCATATGCTGGACGGGCGCCTGATCTTCGGCATTAGCCCGGGAGGCCTGTTGTCGGATGCTGAAGTGTTCGGAAATCTCGATGCCGATCGCAATGCGATGTTCCTCGAGGCGATCAACCAGGTGCAGGATATCTGGGCGAGCGATCCGCCCTACAACATCGCCGGCAAATATTGGAAGATTTCAACCGAACAGACCCTGATGCAGGATATCGGTCAGGGCATCATTGCGCGCCCGCTGCAGCGGCCGCATCCGCCGATTGTCGTCACCGCCGTCGCGCCATTTTCGAAGGGCGTCACCGAAGCGGCCGCGCGCGGCTGGGACCCGATCTCGGCCAACTTCCTGATGCCGGCCTGGGTGAAGAGCCACTGGCCTAGATATGTCGAAGGTTGCGAACGCATTGGCCGCGCCGCCGACGCCGCCAACTGGCGGGTTGCCAAGAGCGTATTTGTCGCCAAGGACGCCGCTACCGCCAGAGCCTATGCCACCGATCCGGATGGGCCATATGTCTATTACTATCGTTCGCTGTTCACCAAATTGAAGAAGAACGGCCGCATCGAGCTGTTCAAGACCCGTCGAGACCAGCCCGACGATGAAGTCACGCTGGAGTCGATCTGCGAACGGCTGATCATCTGGGGAACGCCGGAAAGCGTAGCCGATCAGATACTGGCGTTCCAGGACGAGGTGGGTAAATTCGGCACGCTGCTTTACGCGGGCAAGGACTGGAAGGACCGCGAGCTGGGTCGGCAGTCGATGATCCTGATGGCCGAAAAGGTCATGCCGCGCGTCAACGCCGGAATATCGAGCCGATCCAACGCCGCGGAATAACCGGCGGGCTAATTGCAAGAGGAAACGCCGTGGCGCTCAGCGATCGCATTCCGTATCAGGCCCAGGTCGATCGGCCGAAGCTCAAGCTGCCCGGCGGCAAGAAGCTTGCGGTTTGGGTCATCCTGAATGTCGAGGAATGGCGGATCGAGAACGCGATGCCGCGCGTCGTCCTGAGCCCGCCGATGGGACAGCCGCTATTGCCCGACGTGCCGAACTGGTCTTGGCACGAATACGGCATGCGCGCCGGCTTCTGGCGGCAGTTCAAGGCGCTGACCGACCGCAGAATCCCGGTGACGCTGGCGCTGAACGCCAATGTCTGCAATTCCTATCCGCGCGTCGCCTCCGCCGCGCTGGAAGCCGGCTTCGAATTCATGGGACACGGCTTCGTGCAGGGCCCGATGCACAAGCTCGACAACCAGGCCGACGCGATCAAGCGCGCGGTCGACACCATCGCGAAATTTGCCGGCAAGGTTCCGCGGTCCTGGGAAAGTCCGGGCCTGACGGAAACCGACGCAACCCTCGACCTGCTGCGCCTCAACGGCATCGAATATGTCGCGGACTGGGTGATCGACGACCTGCCGCAGGACATCGCAACGCCGCACGGCACCATCACGTCCATTCCCTACTCGGTCGAGACCAACGACATCGTCATCCACGCGCTGCAGCATTTGCCGTCCGAGCAATTCCTGAAACGCTGCACCGATCAATTCGACCGGCTGTATCTGGAAGGCGCGGACAATCCGCGGGTCATGGCGATTTCGATCCACCCCTACATCACCGGCGTGCCGCACCGCATCAAATATCTGGAAGCCCTGCTCGATTATGTCATTGGCCATGACGGGGTCGCGTTGATGACCGCGAGCGAGATCGGCGACTGGTATCGCGCGCAAATGATTGGACAAATCTAGCTTATGTGGTGATGTAAATTGTCGGCAATATCTGGGACGGGTAAGCATCCGGTAAGCACCCACCCACTATCGCCATCGGCAAGGTCCGCTACCGAGCACGGCCCCACGGAGGCCACTGGTGCGGTTGGGGCGGGCGGGCTCCGGAGTGAGGGCCGGCCGCTGAAAACGAATCGGGCCGCCCAGCATTGGCGCCGCGGCCCCGATTAGTTTCGAGCCTCGGCCGGGCGGGCCAGACTTTTCCTATTTGCGCTTGTCGGACCGACTTGAGAAGAGCGCTATTACAAACATGCCGCAGCATAGAAGAGCTGACACAAGGGCATCGTCTCGAATGGTGTAAAGACGCATTCCAAGCTCATCGTGGGCGAAATATGCAAGTATCATCGCCGCGACCACCGCCGCTCCAAAGAAGACAAGAAGTCCTGCGATTTTGTTAGTCTGTTCCATACCTTGGATTATGTAGGGCTAGCTGACTTGGCGCAAGCGCGAAGAAACGCGGGGCCGAAGCCCTGCCAAGCGGGCCGCCCAGACTCGAGGAAGGCCGCTGGTGAGTCCGGTTTCTGCAGGCTGTCAGGTGCCGGCCGATCACTGCCAACGCATGGCGGCGGCCCGCGCTGAGTCTACGGCACACCCTTGCTCGCCAGCGTCGGACTGCCGCCGTTATCCGGAGCGGGTGATACCGGACGATTTCTAGTAGACCATCGCGATGGCGATCAGCAGAGTGATCACCACTAGGGCGATCAGATTTCCGTCAAGGTGGTTGCGATCGATGTGGAGACGCATAGGCGCACTCCTTTATGCAGACTCTTCCAAAAGAATAATCCTTTGCGGCTGCCATTCCAACAGCGACAGCAATGCGTAAAGCACAGCAGCACGGTTAGGTGCGCTGCAGCGGCAGATGGTGGCCGTGTGTGGTCGACTGGGGATATCCCCGCCAGGCTCGAAATAGAAAAACCCGCTGGTTTTGACCGGCGGGGAATAGCCCTTTTCCGAGTCTACGGAGGCCGGTGGTGCGGGGTTGGCTGGCAGGCTCGGAAGGCGGGTCGATCTTTTGCGTCGCTTAGGCGGCCGACGCTGATTCCTCGCGGGCACATTTAGGACCTTTAGAGGGACTTTGTGTGTTAAGGTCGTAGCACCGGGGGTAGGACCTCAAACCCGGATCGGCTTATGTGTGACGTTCCTCTGGACTTTGAAAGAAAGTTCGAACAGCGATGGGCGGCCAAATTTGCGCGGCCGGTCCCTGCGAAAAAGCAAGAACTTGAAGGGCAGGATCAACGGGCTGCCGAATCCGCCAAATCAAAAGAAGAAACCCGCCGGGTTGAAGCGGCGGACTCGAAACCTTTATCGGCGGCGTGAGCGCGAGGACCGAAGCCCCGCCGGACGTTCCAATGCCACGTGTGATCCTGCTTTTGTCGTGTCTGTGCCTAGGCGCTTACTCGTCTGTTTCGGAAGCCGCTTCACCGGAACCTTCGCCGCAACCCGACGCTGCAAACCTGTTGGCCGGAATACGCACGGCCATCAGCGACGCACATTTCCTTCCTCCGATAGAGGTCACGGACTTGCTCAGGGCGCCTTCGATTTCGTCCAACTCCTGGATGGTGTGCATTCGGGGTACGGCCCCCACAGGGCCGCAAGGGTGGACTTACTCCGCCTTCTTCAAGGACACATACGTTCAGTCGCGCTATTCAGCTGATTTCGACGGTTGCAGCGGGCAGCAATTCCATCCGTTTGTAGATCCCGCAAAAGTCCCTCCGCCAAGCCCGGCGCCCGCCCCAAAGAAACGTCATCCGCGAAATTGAGAGTGCGGGCCCGAAAAGCCCCACGCTTTTCGCACTTACGGCGCGATGTCTGGGCTAAAGTTGCGAATTAATTTTCGATTCGAGCGGGAGGCATTTGATGAAAGCCATTGCTGCCGCACTCATCGCCGCGGCCGTCCTTTATGTCGTCGACTCTCAATACAATGATGGGCGCTACACGCAGGTCCTAGAGCAAGCGGCGACAAGCGTGATTTCCCGCTAAGTGCTGCTCGGCCATCCAAAAGGAAAAACCGCCGGTTTTGGCCGGCGGGTCAAGTCTGCCTGTAAGCCTGTTTGTCGCGGTACGCGATACAAATCCGCGACGATGCCAAGATAGCGCTGGCGGGTTGACGGCCGGTTACCGCGAGAGCTCCGGGGACGCCTGGCCCTGATAGCTCTTTGCCGAGTCGATGGAGGCCGCTGGTGCGGGTTTGGGCCGCGGGCTGAGAAGGCCGGGCGATCCGGGCCACCGCATGGGCGAGTCCGGCGGCGCGGCGGCGGACCTCTTCTCAAAAAGGACCGCCCTGTTGCCGCCATACACTACCGGAATCGTTCGGATTCGTTCCAATCTCGACATAAAGCTGGGGCGGGTAATCGGAGGGTGGCAATGGCGAGCTGCAGATCGAAGGTGCGCGTCGCGGTGCGGGCA